>JAEEGL011849039.1_pt1 | contig 15506 bp, 10 predicted proteins | sample 9134231 | NCBI WGS metagenome assembly JAEEGL01 (sample SAMN16246548, study PRJNA631951) | gut metagenome | biome: gut microbiome; feature: rumen; material: fiber-attached | host: Bos | place: Iran: Karaj | collected 2018-10
AAAAGATGGTCTTGGGCAGCGTGATCAAAAACCCTTTACCTCAGAAAAGGTGGGCAAGATGATGAACGACTTTAGGCTTCTGAGACGCGTCAGCATGCACACCATCGCCAGAAGATCGAGCCCCGGGTTTTGGTACAGGGATTAATCGTTAGCCCTCACATCTCCTTTGCAAAGAACCTGTGCGTAAATATATCCGGCCTGAGCGGATTGCCAAGAGGAAAGATGGGGCGCGCTCTTTTTCGGGGTGCGTAGAGCGCGGTTGCGGGCAGCGGAGTGGATCTTCGTATCAAGCGTCCTTTTTAAAAAAGCCTTGCCTCGTCTGCTCATTGCGATACCAATCGTTTCTTTTCTTAAAGATCTTGCGCTCCAAGGTAGAGTTCTGTATCGAAATCCGTGTTTTTCAATGGCTTTCGCAGAGTAAGAGCGGGAGCTCATGTTGTTTTTGGGGGTTCTCATGGCGCGCGTTGAGCTCGATAAAATCGGTAAACGCTATCCCAACGGTTTTGAGGCGGTTGAAGCCTTTTCACTCGATATTGCCGATCGGGAATTCATTGTTTTGGTCGGACCTTCCGGTTGCGGAAAATCGACCACATTACGCATGGTTGCAGGTCTTGAAACGATCACAACCGGCGAAATGCGCATCGATGGCGTTCGCGTAAACGAATTGCCGCCCAAAAAGCGCGACGTGGCGATGGTTTTCCAATCCTACGCGCTCTATCCGCATATGACGGTTCGCGAAAACATGGCGTTTGGTTTGGAGCTGCAAAAACTCCACAAGGAAGAGATCAGAAAGCGCGTCGAAGAAGTCGCAGAACGCCTTGAAATTAAAGAACTTTTAGACCGCAAGCCGAAGGCAATGTCGGGCGGTCAGCGTCAGCGCGTGGCGATGGGCCGCGCGATCGTGCGCCATCCCAAGGTGTTTTTGTTCGACGAGCCGCTCTCAAACCTGGATGCCAAGCTGCGTTTGCAGATGCGCGTTGAGGTGAGCCGCCTGCACCACAGCCTGGGCGCGACCTCGATTTACGTCACCCACGATCAGGTGGAGGCGATGACCCTGGCCGACCGCATCGTGCTGATGAAGCGCGGAAAGGTGCAGCAAATCGGGCGCCCGCTCGATCTGTACGACCGGCCCTGCAACCTGTTTGTGGCCACCTTTATCGGCAGCCCTTCGATGAACGTGGTCGAGGCGAAGATCGAAGACGGCAAAATTTGCGGCGAAGGCTTTAAGCTGCCTTTGGATGCGCGCTGGCAGGCGCAATCGGGGCAAAAGATTCAGCTCGGCGTGCGGCCGCAGCATCTGTTCCTGACGAGCGATACCTCTGACAGCCTGCGGGCTCAGGTGGAAGTGGTCGAACCGATGGGCTGCGAGAGCAATCTTTATTGCAGAACAGGTAAAAATCTTTACACCGTTCGCCAGGAAGGCGTTTCGGAACTGCGCCCCGGCGACCATGTGAATCTCTCTTTTGATACCGCGCATTTACATTTGTTTGATGCCGAGAGTGAGAAGCGCATTGGAGAGCAAGCATGAGGCAAAACGCGTGTTTTCTGACTGCGTTGACCCTTCTTCTGGGCTCGGTCTCGCTTTTGGGATGTGATGCCCGCGAAGCTGAAAATACCTTAGTGATTTGGCATGCTTACCGAGGCGCTGAGGAAGAACAGCTGAAAGAAGTCGTCAAGCATTTTGAAGAAAAGAAGGCGAAGGAAGGGCAGCCTCAGCCGGTGCGCATCGTGGGCCTGCCGTACGACGCCTTTGCAAACAAGCTTTCAAACGCGATTCCGCGCGGTAACGGTCCGGATTTATTCATCTTTGCGCACGATCGCCTGGGAGACTGGGCCGAGACCGACCTGCTCGAACCGATCAGCTTCTGGGCGGATGAAAAGCTCGCGGATCTTTACCTGGACGGTACATTGGAGCCGCTGACCTATCGCGGCGATCTGTACGGCCTGCCCACATCTTACAAGAGCCTTGTGCTGTTTTACGACAAAACCCTGGTCGATCACCCGCCGAAGACCACGGACGAGATGATCGCGCAGGCGAAGGCCGTTCGCGCTAAAGGCAATGACTATTGGGGTATCGCGTACGAGATCGACGATCTCTACTCCCATGCCGCCTGGCTGCACGGGTTTGGCGGGCATATTTACGCGCCGAATGCTCAAAATCCCGACGAGCTCGCCATCGACGACGACAAGGTGGCGCAGAGCATGCTGTTCTCGCGGCGCTTGCTCAAAACCGAGAAGATCTTCCCCGAAGAGGCCAACGGCTCTTTGGTGACCAGCCTGTTTTTGCAGCATAAACTCGCGTTTGCGGTCTCCGGGCCCTGGTTTGTGGCCGAGCTCGAAGGGCATGATTCCTGGGCGACGACGACGATGCCGGTGGTTTCGGAGACGGGGCTTCCGGCAAAGCCGTTTATGGGCGTGGAAGGCGTATTTTTGAGCAAGCGTTCGACCCACAAGCGGGCGGCATTTGAGCTCATGAAATACCTGACCGGTGACGAAGAGGCGATCGATCGCATGGACAAGGCGGGGCAGATCGTGGCCAACCGGTCAGCGTACGAAAAATGTAATGAATTAAAGACGTTGGATGCGGATCGCAAGGCGCAGGCTGAGGGGACTGCGACCGCTCTCGCGCATCGCGTGGCGGCTTCGGCGGGCTGGCTTGTGGCCATGAAAAAGCCCGAGTACCAGCGCTGCCTTTCGCATCCCGAGCGCCAGGTGTTTCAGTTGCAGGCGGCTCAAACGGAACCGATGTCGAATCGCCCGCATATGAACCGCGTGTGGACGCCCATGAAGCGCGCCCTCTCCAATGTGATCGTCTACGGCAAGGATCCCAAAGTGGTTTTGCCCGAGACGGTGAAGCAGATTCAAAAATAGGTGAAGCGGCATGAGCGAAATTCAGCAAACAGAACAGCGATCGGGCTTGATTGCGCCTTGCATTGCGATGGTTTTGGCGCTCATCGCGGGGGGAGCGGCTTTACAGGGTTATGCCGATCACCGTTACGCGTCGGTTGCAGAATATCAGGCGACCACGCTGGCGCAGGATATCACCGCACAGGCAAACCCGTCTCAATTCGCGCAAGAGTCTGAAAAACAAGGCTTTTTGGTCCGAATGATCGAGGATCAGAAGGGCCAGAGCAAATACAGTTTTTTGCGCAAGCTGAAATATCAGGTGGATCCCGAACGCCAGGGGAAGGCGCTCGATCCGAACGACGATCGCGACAAGGCCTCGGCCGACGCCTTTCTGGCGGCATTAGGCGGGGCTAAGGTCTCGGATGTGACCGATTCTAAAGGACATTTGCTGGCAAAGCGCGGGATGCATCGCATCGATGATCTTCACGTGGCGGCGGCAGATGCCAAGGTGATCGCGTATCAGGCGCCCTGGTTTAAACTTTTGGGCTTTGCGATTTTGGGCTTTGTGCTCTGGGGCCTCTGCGTGAAGTTCGGTCCGCGCAAGCGCTGGCCGCCTCTGCTGGGCTTTCTCCTGGGCGGCGCTGCCATCTTAACTCCGGTTGCGATGGAGCTTTTTGGACTCGACGGTCGCATATTGGGTGACTGGGCTTCGAAGGTGCCGACATCGGGCGAACTCATCCCCGTGGCTGCAGCGTTGCTCCCGATCGTGGGCTTTGGCGTTTACGGCATGATCCGCCGCGGCGTCGCATCGCCCAACCGCCTGGCGTTTACGTACATCACCCCTGCGATGCTCGGGATGGCGCTCCTGATCCTGGTGCCCTTTGCCATCGGCGTGGGCCTCGCGTTCATGCATCACGATCACGGGCATTACACCTTTGTGGGCTTAAGGAACTTCATCGACATCATTTCGAGCGACGGCACTTCGATCACCGATCCGCTGAATTTTTACTTTACCCTCGGGGTGACCATCCTCTGGACGCTGACCAACGTCTTTTTGCACGTCGCTATCGGCCTTGCGCTGGCGCTGATCTTAAAGAACCCCACATTGCGCTTTAAGGGCGTCTATCGCGTGCTTCTGATCGTGCCCTGGGCGGTGCCGAGCTACATCACGGCGCTCGTTTGGAAGGGCATGTTTAACAAGCAATATGGCTTAATTAACAACATCTTAGAGACGCTCGGCATCGAGCCGATCGCGTGGTTCGGGCAGTTCTGGACGTCGTTTTCGGCCAACCTGACCACCAATACCTGGCTCGGGTTCCCGTTCATGATGGTGGTCGCTTTGGGCGCGCTGCAGTCGATCCCCACGGATTTGTACGAAGCGGCCGAAGTCGATGGTGCCAATCAATGGCAGCAATTTAAGAAAATCACTTTGCCCCTGTTGATGCCCGCGCTGTTGCCCTCTGTGATTCTGGGCTCCATCTGGACGTTCAACATGTTCAACATCATCTACCTGGTGAGCGGCGGCCAGCCCAACGGCGCAACCGACATCCTGATCGTCGAGGCTTACCGATACGCCTTCGAGCAAAACCGCTACGGCTATGCGGCGGCTTACTCGATGCTGATCTTCTTCATCTTGTGGGGCTATTCGAAAGTCACCGAACGGGTTTCGAAGGCTGCGGAAAGTGTGTACGGATGAGTCAACAACAAGAAGAACAAGTTTGCGATCCCAAGGGATCCCGTCATATCGGCACGCACATCTTTTTGATTTTATTCACGATTGTCACCTTGTTCCCGGTGCTCTGGGTCATCAAGATGGCGTTTCGCGACAATCAGACCTTTGCGACCGATTTGAATCCGCTGCCGACGGAGTTTTCGCTGCAAAACTTTATCGACATCTTTAACGCGCCTTACTTTGGCCAGCAGCTGTTTAACTCGTTCGTGATTTCGCTCTCGACCACGATCGTGGGCGTGTTTCTGGCCTGCACGGCGGCTTACGCTTTCAGCCGTTTCCGGTTTCCGGGGCGCCAGGCGGGGTTGAACGCGTTTTTGGTGACGCAGATGTTCCCCGGCACGATGATGATGATCCCGCTCTATCTGGTGCTCGATACTTTGGGGCTTTTGGATCAGACGCTGGGCCTCATCTTTGTGTATTCGACCACCTCGATCCCATTCTGCGTGTTCATGCTCAAGGGCTATTTCGATACGATCCCCAAGGATCTGGAAGAGAGCGCGCTGATGGATGGCGCGAGCCAGTTCACCATTTTCTGGAGAATCATCATGCCGCTTTCGAGGCCTGCCATCGCGGTGACCGCATTGTTCAGCTTTATGACCGCGTGGAACGAGTACGTGCTGGCCGCAACCTTTATGAGCAAAGAATCCGCCTATACGCTGCCTGTGCGCTTGCAGAGTTACGTTGGAAACTACACCACCGAGTGGGGTCACTTTGCAGCGGGCGCGCTTTTGGTCAGCATTCCCGTGATGATCCTCTTCTTTGCGCTGCAGAAGCATTTGGTTGGCGGTCTGACTGCCGGTGCCGTTAAAGGCTAATCGCATGCCTACAAGTCCCACCTCTTTAAATTCAGAGAACCATTCACAAATCGACCATCGCCACACACCCGACGCAGTGCCCGATCACTTGCGGCGCTACGCCGAGTTGCTGGAAGACTGCGATGCCTTTGTGCAGGCGGCGATGAAACCTTTGCCGAGAGTGATTTGGGAAAACCCGTTAAGACCGCTTGAAGACGAAGCGCTGTTTGCACGCACGGAAGCGGAGCCTGTTTCCTGGCGGGCGAGAACATGGCGCTTGCCCACAGAGAGCAAACCAGGCGCATGGCCGGAGTTCTTTTTGGGATCGATCCATTGTCAGGAAGAAGCAGCGCTTCTGGCAGGGGATTTGCTGGGTGCTTTACCGGGCGAGAAGATCCTCGACTTATGCGCAGCGCCTGGAGGAAAGACGGCACAGATTGCGGTTGCGATGCAGGATAAAGGGATGCTTGTGGCCAATGAAAAGACCCTGGGTCGCCTGCCTTCACTTCGCCGTACGCTTGATCGGTTGGGTGTTACCTGTGCTGAGGTTACCTGGGCCGACGGTGCGCGCCTGCGTTATCCTGCTGCATTCTTTGATCGCGTGCTTGCAGACGTGCCCTGCACTTGTGAGGGGACCAGCCGCAAAGCGATGGGTCGCCGCGAACCAACGGATGAGGGTTATCGCGCTTCAGTGGTTCAGACGCAGCGAGCATTGCTTCGCGCCGCCATAAGAATGTGTAAACCCGGAGGCGTGATCCTTTACTCGACATGCACGTATGCACCAGAAGAAAACGAGGGTGTACTCACGGCGATGGGCGATACGGTGGTGGTGGAGAAGGTCGATTTACCGCAGGGACTGAAAGCATCACCGGGCGTCACGAGCTTTCAGGGTCGCGTCTTTCGTCAGGACGCTGTCAACGCTGTCCGTCTTTGGCCGCACATCAGTGATACCGGAGGATTTTTCGTTGCGAAGCTACGCCGCCTTTGAACCGTTTCCTGAAACGGCGTTCTTACTCGAGTGGCTTGAGAGGCGTTACGGCTTTAACCCTGACGTATTCTCGGATCACAGGTTTTGGTACAGGCCGGGTTCTCCTGCAGTCTGGGTTGCAAACAAAGATTGCGAGCCCGTCGAAGGCGTACTCCTGGAATCGATGGGGATGATGGTGACGCGCCAGGAACCACCCAGGGGGATGCTTTGCAACGTCTTTGTACACCGGTTTGGGCTCAGCGCCACGAAGCATGTGGTCACGCTCAGCAAGGATCAGGCCAGCCTTTTTTTGGATCGCAGGGATGTCGACCTGGGACAGGTTCCGGAGGAGCAGGGTTTTTGCGTCGTGCGCACGGCCACGCGTCCTTTGGGCACAGGCAAGGTTGAAGGCAGCCTGCTCCATAGCCATATTCCCAACAGCTGGATCCAGGGGTGACGGGATCGCTTCGTCATTCCCAACAGCTGGATCCAGGGGGCGCCTGAGCGCTCCATCGTTTTTTTGAAGTCCCTCTTTTTTTTCATGACCCCCATCTTTGCCCTCCCTGCCGTTTTCTTTTTCACCGTTGCCGCATTTTTTGTCGCATTTGGTGGATTCAGGGTGGCAGAAGGGTGCATTCTCGCGTAGAGTCTTTGACGTGGGTTCCGCTGTAAGCGGGGCTGTTTGCAAAGGAAATCGGATCATGGCGAGCAAGCAGAAGTCACCGCAGGCAGGCGATCAGTTGACGCCGTCGACGCATGCCCCAGCGCCCGCAGAAGCGGAATCCTGGGAATCGGAGGGATCCCCTTTGGATTCAGGGGAATGGGCAGCGGATCCGAAGGATGAGTTTGCGTTTGAGGCGCAGCCTTCGCTTTCAAGGCTGGTGCAGTCAGAGGGGGCAGAGGGGGATGCAGACTGGGCAGCGCTCCATTTGGAGCGGCGGCTGAGTGAAGGCGACGAAGAGCTGCTCGAAGCTTTGGGCGAAGAGAAGCTGAACCGCTACAGCGAGATGGTGAAGTCGATGACCGACTATGCCATGAGTTTTACCGCTGATGAGGTCAGGGATCTGCTTGAAGCGGAGATTGGGCGCAGCAAGGCGTTTAAGGCGATCGAAGAGGAAGACAGGCTGCGGCAGGCCGACGAGTTTGGCAGCGAAGAATGGTTTCAGTGGTGCCAGGAGATGGGCAAGCGCCAGACGCCTGAGTTCCAGTTTGAGATGGGTCGCATCCTGCTGCGCCGTAAAGACGTCGAGCTTTACGATGAGAAGGCCTTTCATTGGTTTTTAAAGGCAGCAGATCAGGGCTTTCCCGATGCAGAGTTTGCGCTGGGGCGTTGTTACGAGCGGGGGATCGGGACAGAGATCGATAAGGATGAGGCGCTCTATTGGTACAGGAAGGCTTTGGAGCAGGGGCATAAGCTCGCAAAGAAGGCGGTGGCGCGCTTAAAATCCGAGGAATAGTCGGGCGTCGGGGCAGGCAGGGCTTTCTTTTTAAAGAAGCCTTTTTTTTGCAGTTTGAGGGATCTCTTTTTCTTTGAAGGGATCTCTTTGTTTTTAAAGCAGCATTCCATCCAGAGAATCATCGCAGGCTGTTTTTTAAAGCCGGTCTTTTTTCAATCACAAAAAAAAGGAGTCTGAACATGCAGGTACCGAAGCTGACCGAAGAATTTGAGCAGGCGTTGCTGAAAGATGAGCAGGCGGCGCTTGAAGCGCTGAAGGCGGGCGTTGAGCGGGGCGAGCGGGACGCTCTCTACAACATGGGCGTCTGTTATATGAACGGGATTCACTGTGAGACGGACTTTAAAAAGGCGCTGTCGTTCTTTTTGCGCGCAGCGGAGCTCGGTCACATCGAAGCCCAGTGCTACGTGGGCAACTGTTATGAGTTTGGCGTCGACGGTGCGATCGATGAGGACAAAGCCTTTGAGTGGTATCGCAAGGCAGCGCTCGCGGGATCCAAGAATGCACAGCTTCAGCTCGGTGTTTGCTACGTCTGGGGCGTGGGATGCGAGGTCGACAAGGAAGAAGGGATCAGGTGGTTCCGTAAACCGGCCATCGATGGCGACGCCCACGCGCAGTGCGAGCTCGCAGGCTGTTATTTAACCGGGAACGTGGTCGAGCAAAACGAGATCGAGGCCTTTAAATGGTTTAAGGCAGCCGCCGAACAGGGGCTCGATGTTGCGCAGAAGAAGCTTGCAGAGTGTTATTTTAAAGGCATAGGCACCGCGCAGAATCAGTCAGAGGGCGAAAAATGGCTTCTCATTCCGGCGCAGAAAGGCGATGCCCATTCTCAGTTTGAACTGGGCGAATATTACAGGAAGGGGGAGTTTGTTCAGCAGGATCTGGTCAAGGCGGCGGAATGGTATGCCAAAGCTGCGGAGCAGGGACTCGTTGAAGCGCAGGAGATGCTCGGCGAATGCTACTTAAAGGGCATTGGCGTCGAAGAGAACAGCCAGCTGGGACTCAAATGGCTCTTTAAGGAGGCGGAAGAGGGTAACGCCAACAAGCAGTTTGAGCTCGCGGAATGTTACAGGCGCGGCGCTTACGTTGAGCAGGATCTGGTCGAAGCGGGGCATTGGTACAAAAAAGCAGCCGCACAGGGTCACGAGGAAGCGATGCTCAGGCTCGGCGAAGGGTATCTTCTGGGGCTTGCCGGTGAGACCAATATCAAGGAAGGGCTGTACTGGTTTTGCAGGCCTGCAGAGCTCGGCAACGTGAGGCAGATGTTTCTTTTGGCTGAGCATTACTTTGACGGTTATGTGGTGGCTCAGGATTACGTCAAGGCGGTCCATTGGTACAAGGAAGCGGCCTTAAAGGGCGACAGCGATGCCCAGAAGAAGCTTGGAGAATGCTATCTGCGCGGGCTTGGGGTCAGTCAGAACAAGGCTGAAGGCTTAAAATGGCTTTGCAGACCCGCTGAAATGGGGAACGTGACCCAGCAAATCTGGCTTGCAGAATGCTATCTCGAAGGAAACATCGTCGAGAAGGATGAGAAGCTTGCGTTTCACTGGTATGCCCTTGCGGCACAAAAAGAAGATGCCTATGCGGCGATGCGTCTGGGCGAGTTTTACATCAAGGGCATCGGCATCGAAAAAGACGAAGCTTTGGGGCGCAAATGGCTGCTCAGGCCGGCCAGTGAAGGGAGCACTTATCACCAGTATAAGGTTGGCCTGTATTACCTTGAGGGTGAGCTTTTGCCTAAAGACCCCAAGCAGGCCTTTTACTGGTTCAAGCAGGCGGCTGAATCGGGGCTCGTGATCGCTCAGCGAAAGCTCGGCGAGTGTTATTTAAAGGGCATCGGCGTTGAACAGGATGAGACGATGGCTGTGATCTGGCTTTCAAATCCTGCTGAATGCGGCGATCCCTATGAACAGTTCTGGCTCGGCAACTGTTATTTTGAGGGGCATCTTGTACCGAAGGACGACGAGAAAGCCCTGTACTGGTATCGAAAAGCCGCCGATCAGGGCAATCTGCTTGCACAGAGGCGTTACGGTGAATGCATCCTGCACGGCATTGGCTGCGTTGCGGATATGGAAGAAGGTCTCAAATGGATCCGGAAACCGGCCGAGAGCGGCGATGCCGAGAGCCAGTTTTCCCTTGGGCTGATCTATCTCGACGGTGAAGAGGTTCAGAAGGACGATAAGGAAGCCTTCAAATGGTTTAAAGCAGCCGCCATGCAGGGGCTTGAGATCGCTCAAAAGAAGGTGGGGGAGTGTTATCTGACTGGTACGGGCGTCGAATTCAATCAAAGCCTCGGCATCAAATGGCTCTTCATGCCTGCCCGCAGCGGTCACCTCATCGAACAATATGAGATGGGCCAGAATTACCTGAACGGTGTCCTGGTGGAGCAGGATTACTACAAGGCGATCAAATGGTTCAGGCTTGCGGCCGCTCACGCTTATCAGCCCGCCAAGGATGCGCTCAATGAATGCTACAGAAGGGGCCTTGTGGCGGAGGATCAGGACAGCGAAGTTCCGAACTGGACCCCGAGAATGAGCGATGCGCAGACGCCCAAACAGCTCTTTAACCTGGGCGTCAGTTATTACAAGGGTCGCGGCATTGCCCGAAGCTATGAAAAAGCGGTCAAGTTCTTCTCGAAAGCAGCCCAGATGGGTTACGAGGAAGCCAAGCACGCGCTCGGCCGTTGTTATCTTCTGGGTCAGGGTGTTCCGCAGGATAAAGAGAAAGGCTTAAAGCTCTTTTGCCTGAATGCGGAGCAGGGGAACATTGAAGCGCAGTTCCGCCTCGCTGAACATTACCTTTCGGGCAGCATTTTAGACAAGGATGAGGTCAAGGCAGTCTATTGGCTGACTGAAGCGGCCAGGCGCGGGCATGATCAGGCTCAGATTCGTTTAGGTGAATGCTATCTGAACGGTATCGGCGTCTTAAAGGATTTGAACGAGGGCTTTAAATGGCTTTGCAAGCCCGCCGAAAGCGGTGATCCGAGCAAGCAGTACGCCCTTGCGGTTCTGCTTTTGGAAGGGGTGCGCGTCGATAAGAATGAACCCCTCGCGATTCACTGGCTCACCCTTGCGGCCAAGCAGGGTTACACCAAGGCGCAGCTCAGGCTCGGCGCCTGTTATTTGGAGGGCATCGGCGTTCAGAAAGACAAGACCATTGGGCTCGAATGGTATACCAGGCCTGCCAAAGAAGGCGACGCTTACATGCAGTATCGCCTTGCTGAAGATTATCTTCTGGGCAGGATTGTGGAGCAGAACCTGGGTGAAGCCTTTAAATGGTTCAGCGAAGCGGCCAGGCAGGGCCTTGAAAACGCTCAGAAGAAGCTCGGTGAATGTTACCTGAAAGGTCTGGGCGTTGAACCGAGCAAAGAAAAGGCTGTCGAGTGGTTCTGCAAACCTGCTGAAGGCGGCGATGCAAAAGCCCAGTTTGAGCTCGGACAGAGTTACCTTGACGGTTACATCGTCGATCGCGACGAATCGAAAGCTCTCTTCTGGTTTCAGAAAGCCGCCGAGCAGGGCGACAGCAAAGCGCAGCAGAAACTCGGTGAATGCTTCCTTCAGGGCATCGGTACACCCGTCAATAAAGAAGAAGGTCTCTACTGGTTTACGCTTCCGGCCAGCTCCGGCGATGCCTGGGAGCAGTTTATTCTGGCTGAGCGCTATTTTTCGGGCGATATGGTCGAGCAGGATTTTGAAAAGGCCTTGTATTGGTTAAAGAAGGCCGCCGCTCAGGGGAATGATGACGCTCAAAAGAAGCTTGGGGAGTGCTATTTTGAAGGCACAGGCGTGCCCATCGATAAAGCGGAAGGCTTAAAATGGTTTACGATGCCTGCAAAGAGTGGAGAGATGTGGCATCAGTACCGATTGGGCGAGAATTATTTTGATGGGTACATGGTCGACCAGGATTATGTTCAGGCGGTTGAATGGTATACCAAATCGGCCGTTCAGGGCTGCAAGGAAGCCGAATATAAGCTCGGCGTCTGCTATGAACGGGGTCTCGGTGTGACTCAGAATGTTGAGACCGCCTATGAATGGTACAGGCGCGCTGCTGATCACGGTCAGGAATACGCCAAACTGCTCTTTAAGAACCGCGAGCTCTCTTTGAGCGATTTCGATCGTGTCAGCGGAAAATCGGGCCTGATCCATTACAACAGGGAGCAGTGCATGGTTTTCCGCGAAGGATCCACGTTGTCCATCGATGAACAGAGCACAAGGAGCGATCCCAACATCGAAATCGACGGCTATACCAGCCTTTCTCTGGGCATCTACGTCTCAGATGCCGATAACTTCAAGGAGAACGTCGATAACTTAAAGCGCAACGCAGGCCTCTCGCAGTCGGGTCTTGAACTGATCGAGAATCTGAGCGGATCCCATCGTCTCGACGATGAATGATCCAGAGCTTTTTAAGCCCCGGTCAGCGTAAAAAAAGAACTGCTCGCCTGAAACGCTGGGTCAGTCTTTGCAAACAAAGATTCGCCCAGCATTTTTTTTAACCGAATCAGCCTTTAAAATAGAAAGAATGAGAGAAAACACTGACCTGTTTGAAGTTTAAACTCAAATGCTTCTTTAAAAACGCTGAGCAACTCAGGTTTGAAACAAGAAGATTTCAGTTAAAACATTGAATGCCTCTGCTTTGAAACAAGAAGATTTCAGCAAAAACATCGAATGCCTCTGCTTTGAAACAAGAATGCTTCAGTCAAAACATTGAAGGACTCAGGGATTAAAAAGAAGAGCTTAGGAAAAAGAAAGGGTATGGCTTTAAAGAAGCGGGATCAGTCGTTGTTCTGCTTGGATCCGTCGTCGTCGTCGGTGAACTTCTTGTTGGTGGAATTGGACATGAAGTTGACGATGGGCTTTAAACGGGTCTCGATGGCGGGATCGAGCTTGGAAAGCGCGGTCGCCATCTTGTAATAAGCGAGGAAGGCTTCCCAGACCTTGTTGCGGGTCACACGATAAGTGTCCTGTACGCTGTGATAAATCTCACCGGCTTTGTCGACGACGTCGCGCATCATCGCTTCAGCCTTTACATCCTGCTCAATCTCGTCATGGGGAAAGCCTTCAAGGTTCAGACCTTTCTCTTTGGCGATGCTGATCAGGCGGTAAAGGTAATCTTCAAAGCCCTTGCGGGCTGGAAGCAGTTCGATGCGCTCATTCTTGTTGAGCGAGACGGTGAATCCGTCGAGGCTGTTCGTTACATCCTGCAACTGCTGGAGTACGTTGCTGTGCGCTTCAGATGTGAAAGTTTTCGCGGGACGTCGGGCCATGATTTTAAGCCTCCGGAAAAGGTGAGGGTCAAACGATTGCAAGCGCACCTGGCTTGCATTCACAATGATCAGGTTGATAGCATCATCGCATCAAAAAGCAAAATGCTTTTTAAAAAAAGATTCACTTTTTTTGAAGATGGGGCTTGAAAAAAGAGGGGAGAGGGCTTTGGAGGCTTTAAGGCGGGCTCAGTTTAAATGTCTGCGGATGATCCTGAGCATCGCATCGATGTCGAGAGGCTTGGCCAGATGGTCGTTCATGCCCGATGCGATGGCGCGCTTCCTGTCTTCTTCAAAGGCGTTTGCGGTCATGGCGATGATCGGGATGGTGGAAAGCGGGCAATCCTTAAGCTGACGAATCTTTTGCGTGGCCTCATAACCGTCCATCACGGGCATCTGAATGTCCATCAGGATCACGTCATACTGACCCGCCTTGCCCTCTTCGATTTTCTGAACCGCTTCCTGGCCGTTTTCGGCCGTATCGACTTCAAAACCAAAATCTTCCAGGAGTTCGACTGCGATCTCCCGATTGAGGGGGTTGTCTTCAGCAATCAAAATCCTGAGTCCCGTAAGATCATGGTCGATTGAAAGCTCGCCTGGAGCGATAGAGTTTCTGCCCACGCCTTCCACTTTATCGAATTCAAAGTCCAGTCGAACGGTGGTGCCGCGATCGACTTCGCTTGTGATGGCGATCTGACCGCCGAGCAAGTCTACGAGATGCTTGACGATGGACATGCCAAGGCCCGTGCCGATCTCTTTGGATTCCGTCGTGGATCGTTCACGGGTGAACTGCTCGAAGATATGCTTTAGGAACTCCTCGCTCATGCCGATGCCGTCATCTTTAACGGTGAAGCGGAATGCGGCACGGCCGGGTTTGGAGGCTTCCTGCTGCGCGATGGTGTATTGCACGTGACCGTTGGGACGGGTGTATTTGATCGCGTTGCTCAGTATGTTTAACAGGATCTGGTTCAAATGCAGCTGGTCTGTATAGACGTTTGCAGATTGAACGCCTGAAGCGTCGAAACTGAGCTCGATGCCTTTTTCGCTGGCCAGACTCTGCGCCATCGGAAGGATCATCGCGTTGCTCTTGAGCAAATCGACGGGCTGCCTGGAGATTTTAACGGCGCCGCTCTCTATGCGAGCCATATCGAGAACGTCGTTGATGAGTTTGGTGAGATGGGTGTTTGAAACGCCGATCTTGTCCAGATAATCGCTGAGCCGCTCCTTGTCGTCCTGATGGCGCCTGGCGAGTTCCGTAAAGCCTTTAATCGCATTTAAGGGCGTACGGATGTCGTGACTCATGTTAAACAGGAACGTCGACTTTGCACGGTTGGACGACTCTGCCTGCTCCTTTGCGATCCGCAACTCGTTCTGGATTTGGGCTTCGTGCACAAAAGCTTCGGTGTTGTCGTATTCGATTAAAACAGCAGTGGTGCCTTCGCTGTTGGCCCTGATGTACTGCAATTCGCAGTTGCGGCGCACGCCGTTCGTGAACTCGGTAAAGTGAACTGAAAATCGGTCGTTGTTTTTCAGCTGTTCCCTCACGTAATCGCGCGATGTTTTCAGGCGCACCTGACCCCGCTCTTCTTCGGCGATGTCGCTGTCGATGTAAAGCTTGATCGCTTCGTCGTAGCTGTGGATCGCACCGTAATGCGCGCGATAGCGATCGGTGGTCAGATGGGTCTGGCTGTAATCCGTTAAGAGATCGATGTAATAAACGGCCTGGAAACTCTTCTTCAGCTTGTCGAAGACGATGGTTTCCTCTTCATCCTGCTTGCGGCGCAGGACCTGAAGCTCGATCAAAGCGGCCACAAGCTTGGCGATCTGGTGATCTTCCTTTGAAAGCTTGAGGTTGTCGATGCCGAGAAAGCCCATCATCCTGCCGTCTTTGATCGTGGGCAGCAGAGCCGTGCTCTCCACCTGGCAAAGCTTAAGGAATCCGATGCCGATGGGATCCGGCTCCTGATCGGCTAAGGCGAGATCGAGGTAATAGACGTCGAGCTTAGGGACGTGGTCGTACCAGTTGTCGATATGCTCGATGGGGGCAGGGCGCAGAGGGAGCATATGCCCTTCGCGATACGGTTGGGTGTAGATGTAATTGGGCTTGATGCAAGTGCGGCCGCGATCGGCTTCAAAGAGATAAGCTCTGTCGGCATCGTAATATTGAGCGAGCGCTTTTAAAAGCTGATGGATCGCCTCTTCGGGTGAAGCCTGACTGCAGATCACGTCGAGCATCTCGTTGAAAATCTGCTTTTGCCTCAGTTCCGCCCTGATCTCTTCATCTTTGACCGCAAACCCGATAACGAAAGTCTGCTTTTCGGCATCGACGAGAGCGCATTTGGCTTCGCAATAAAGGCCCTTTACGTTCCGATAAATCTGCGAGATGGTGTGCCGCTTCTCCAGTTTCATGAGGAGATAGTTCTTCCTCAGGAAATTCCTCATCAGTTCACGG
>JAEEGL013216081.1_pt1 | contig 15506 bp, 11 predicted proteins | sample 9134231 | NCBI WGS metagenome assembly JAEEGL01 (sample SAMN16246548, study PRJNA631951) | gut metagenome | biome: gut microbiome; feature: rumen; material: fiber-attached | host: Bos | place: Iran: Karaj | collected 2018-10
ATAACCGCATCGTTACTTATCAGTATAAGACCGCTGTTAAAAAGTTCGACAAGGCGTTGGAGTCCGGCGATGAGGCTCTCGTAAACGAGACTTATACCAATGCAGTCAGCATGGCGGATAAGGCTGCCGCTAAGGGCGTTATTCATAAGAACGTCGCCAATCGTAAAAAGGCTCAGCTTGCCAAGAAGCTTGCTGCCAAATAAGGTTTATCGTTGAGATCAACCCACGATATAAAAAGACCGATGCTGTCGTATCGGTCTTTTAGTGTGCTTTTATACGGGCTGCTGACGCCAATTATGCTTCAGCAGTATTAGTTCGATGTATTTATCCTCACGCATAGTACCGCTGATCTTCATATAAGCCGTGTCGGAAAGATCGGCTATCAGCTTTGCAAGCTCGGATTGGGTGAATCTTCGCGCCGCGTCGTATGCCTTCTCATTCGCGAATTTGCTCCCCTCCATAGACGAGACGGTATCCCGCTTGTTCTTGCCCGCGTCTATCCCCCGCCTTGCTTCGAGCATAACCTTGAAGCGGCTTGAAAGGAACGCCGATACGCTCATCGGCTCGTTTCCGTCGTCAAACAGCGCGTGCAGAGCCATTATTCCATCCGCAGTCTTGCCGTAAGTGAACATATCGAGCATATCGAAGATCCTCACGTCGAGCGAAGAGCGAATGCATACGCTGATATCCTGCATCGAAACGCTCCCGCCCTCTCCGACGTAATCTATGAGCTTGTCCGTTTCGCTGACGAGATTCGCCATATCCGTTCCGACAAGCCCTATCAGCGCGCGCGCCGTTGACTGATCCATGGCAACGCCCGCTTCCACGCAGCGCTTCATTGCCCACCGCTCGCATTCCTGCGGAGTCAGTATGGAGAACAGCACCTCCGTCCCCTGCTTCTGCGCATATTTCAGTATCGTACCGGAAGCCGCAAGCTTGCCCTTGAACACCATCAGCAGCGCAGTTTCGGGCGAATGCTCCTTTATGCAGTCCATGTATTTGGCAGGCTCAACACCATCGGCAAGCTCATAACAGACCACTATCCGCCTGTCGGAAAACAGCGGCAGAGTCTCGCACGTTTCGGTCAAAAGCTTGGGATCGGGCTTTTCGAGCTCGGTGAAATTGAAAGGCTTAAGATCCGGCTCGATCGTATTGGAAGCCGCCCTGATCGCCTGTGCCTTGACGTATTCCTCCTCGCCGTGCAAAACGAAGGTCTCGCCCGGGAGTCCTTTTTTTATTAAGCTGAAGAAATCTGTATGGTTCATGCTCTTATTATATCCGCCGCGAGGCTTGCTGTAAACAGTAAAAGTACGCAAACGACCATGATCACGCGTTTTTTGAGCGGGCGCAGTACGAATGCCGAGATGGTGAACATCAGCGCCAACACAAGCACGCAGCTTAAATCGGAAGGAGTTATGACTTCTATGGAAGAATAAGGAAGCGACCTTATTCCGTCGAGTATCATCATTGATCCGTCTATCATCCTTTCAGGCGCCCATGCGAGCACCGAAGCCGCGCTCGGGAAAACAAAGCCGAATAAGAGCAATATGAAGCTCACGGTTATTATAACGGAGAATAAGGGCACCGCAATGAAATTTGCGATCAAGCCGTAAGTCGGGAAAGTATTGAAATATCTTGCCGAAATGAGCGACGTGGCAACGGTCGCTCCAAGCGTCACCAGTATCGAGGATATGAGTTTATTGACTGTATTCGATTTGAAAGCGGGTTGACCGGCGCTCATGATCAGAATTATGCCAAGAGTCGCCGCAAAGGAAAGCCGGAATCCCACTGAATAGATCATGTACGGAGAGAATAAGAGTATTATCACCGCCGAAAGCGCCAGGGCCGAAAGCGGATCGCGGCGCCTCTCGGTCACGTCGGACAGCAGCATACACATACACATCACCGATGCTCTGACTATTGACGGAGCAAATGAAGCAACAGCGCAGTACGTAAGCAGAAACGCCCCTATGACCGCAAATCTAAGCGCGGGGAGTCTCTTTGGAAGTATAAAGAACAGTATTGCCGCGATAATGCCTACGTGAAATCCCGAGAGCGTAAGCAGATGAGCCGTGCCGGTCTCGCGGAAGCTCTCCATATCGTATGCGTCAACTTCCGTTTTGTCTCCGAGAAGAAAGCCCGATACTATCCCCGCGTTATCGCGAAAGATAAGGTCTATGCGATCCTTTAGGAAACTTCTTGTGAAACTGAAACAACGCTTTAGCGGTACCGCGCCATGAGATACGATCTCTATGCTTTCGCATTCGGCTATCGCCGAAATACCCTTCGACAGCAGCTCGAGCCTTTCGTTATAGGCTCCGAAACGCGTCTTGCTGGTCTTGACAGTGCCGGTGAATTCTACCTCGTCGCCGACCTTGAGCTTATCATCACTGCGAAGTTTCAGCCGCAGATCGCCCTGAAATGCTTCGTAGTCGAGCTTCACCCTGCAAAGTGTGTAATAACCGTTCTCCCTTTCGGGCGTTTCCCATACCACGGCCGAGACGCGATAGACCGCCTCCGGCACGTAGGGCGGAGACGAAAGCAAAGCCCTTGCCGCGCCAAGTATGAAACAGGCGGCAATTATCAGCACACCCGGTTTTCGTTTTAGCAGAGACCAGATAAACGCCGCACACACGGCCGTGAGCGCCGCAGCGAGCAGCACAGTCCTGAGCGTGCGCTCTGAATAAAGGGAATCGAAACCTACAAAAGCGGCGATCCCCAAGATCAACCCGACCGCCGCCAGAGGCAGCGGCCGGAAATTCAGTATTCGGTTTGGGTCCTTTGCGTCAAACACGCATAACGGCCATCGCCTCGATCTCTACGAGACCGCCGGCGGGAAGCGCCGCAACCTCAACACAGCTCCTTGCGGGATGGGGCTGAGGTATCAGCATGCCGTAAAGCTTGTTTACCTGGGGAAAATCCGCCATGTTCTTGACGAATACGGTCGTCTTTACAAGGCAGTCCAGACCGGAGCCGGCCTCTTCAAGCACAGCCTTCAAATTGTTGAGCGCTTGAACCGCCTGTGCCTCAACGCCCTCGGCAAGCTTGCCCGTCTCGGGATTTATACCAAGCTGACCGGATGTAAACACCATTTTGCCGACCTTTACCGCGTGGCAGTAAGGTCCTATGGCGGCAGGCGCATTCTGCGCGTTGAAATTCTGTTTAAGCATCTTTATTTATATTCCTTTCATAAGTTTCTATAATACAGTCATTCCACAGAATGAGCGCATTTTCACCTGTATCCGAATAATAGTGCTTGCGAGTTCCCGCATAAGCAAAGTCGAGCGAAGCGTAAAGCCGCTGCGCGTTATGGTTGTTTTCCCTGACCTCAAGCGTCATCCTCTCGGCGCCCTTATCCATGGCGGTCTTCATCAGATGAAGTATCATTTTCCGCGCGATACCCTGCTTTCTGTGTTCGGGATCCACCGCGATGTTGGTCATATGCGCCTCATCGAACATCACCCACATGCCCGCATAACCGCATACCTCGTCGCCGTCAACGGCAACAACATAATACGCAACATCATTCGAGAGCTCTCCAAGGAGTGAATTATAGCTCCACGGGGTAATGAAGCATATCTTCTCGATCTGCGCAACGCGCGCAACGTCCTTTTCGCGCATCTGTCTGAATACTGTTTCGCTCATACCGAGCCTCCTTTATCTTCCTTAACAAGGCACACCGTCGCGGCATACACCTTGACGCACCCCGCATTTTTCAGTTCCGAAGCACATTCGCGTATCGTCGCTCCCGAAGTGCGCACGTCGTCTATAAGCAGCAGCTTCTTGCCCGCACATTCGGGAGACGCTTTAAACGCGCCTTTGAGGTTTCGCATCCTACCCGCAAGCGAAAGCCTTGCCTGCTGCTTTGTATCGACCGTTCTTTTCAAAAGCTTTGTATCGAGCTTTATACCTGTCCTCCTGCAAAGATGCTTTGCGATAAGCTCACTCTGGTTATAGCCCCTTTTGAAAACTCGCCTTTTATGCAGCGGCACGGGCACCGCCGCGTCTATCTTCCATTCATCGGGAAGCTCGATCTGATCCGCAAGGCGCTTTGCAATGTACTTGGCGTTATTGTATTTGAGTTTCTTCACCATGCGGCCCGATACGTCGTTATAGATATAAACAGCGGTATAGCCGTCGGTCTTTTCTATTACGGGTGCTGAAACAAAGCGTTCGACGCCCACCTCGCAGTCGCGGCAGAGTCCCGCTTGATTCAGCACGGCTTCACGCCCGCAGGATAAGCACGTCACGTCAGGAGGAAATATCGCGTCAAGCACTTTTTCTATCAGCTTCATTCGTCAGCACCCGCTTCCGCAAGCGTTTCCATGAAGTATTTGAGAGCGCTGTAGCGTTTCATGCTCATTACGTTTTTGACCATGCCCTCCACGCATTTCGCACTGCCGACGATATAGACGCGGCTGCGTGCACGCGTTACTGCGGTATAGAGTATGTTGCGGTTCATAAGCATGGGCGGACCGTAAATGAGAGGCAGTATCACGGTTGAAAACTCGCTCCCCTGGCTCTTGTGTATCGATATCGCATAGGCAAGCTCTACCTCCTCAAGCTCCGCCTGGGCGTATTCCGCAAGGCGCTCGTCATCAAAGAGTATCTTCACGGTACGGACCACGTTATTGATCTCCATAACGGTTCCGATATCGCCGTTGAATACTCCCGCGCCTTCCTCCGCCTCTTTGCCGTAACGCAGTTTTTTCCATTCAAGCTTATAATTGTTCCTGACCTGCATCACACGGTCGCCCGTGCGGAAAACCGTTTCGCCGTACTTGCATTCGGACTTATCGGGCGACGGCGGATTGATCGAATCCTGCAATACGGAGTTCAGATTGTTGACTCCCAACAGGTTTGCCTTCATGGGCGCGAGCACCTGGAATTCGCCCTCGCTGCCGGTTGCCGCAAACTGTTTGCACATGTCGACGACCGTATCGAGCGTTTCCTCCATACCGGGACGGCTGAGAAATATGAAGTCGGATTCGTTTTTATCCACGACGGGTATCATTCCGCGGTTGATGCGGTGCGCATTGACGACTATCATGCTGCGCCCGGCTTGACGGTATATGTCAGTGAGTCTTACCACGGGAACTGTTTCGGAAAGGATTATATCATGAAGGACGTTGCCCGGGCCGACCGGCGGAAGCTGATCGAAGTCGCCAACCATTATAAGTCTTGTGCCCTCCGCGATCGCCTTCAGGAGTGAATGGAACAGCGAAACGTCCACCATGCTCATCTCGTCGATTATAATTACGTCGGCCTCAATTGGGTCATCCTCGTTCTTTGCAAATTCTTCGTTGCCGAATCCGCCGTATTCAAGCAGGCGGTGTATCGTCCTTGCCTCTCTGCCCGTCGTATCGGTGATCCGTTTAGCGGCTCTGCCGGTTGGCGCGGCAAGCTCAAGCTTTTGATCCATTTCCTCCATCAGCTCGATTATGAAGCGCAGTATGGTCGTTTTACCGGTGCCGGGACCGCCTGTGATCACAAGCACGCCTTCATTTACCGCGCCAAGTACCGCGCTGCGCTGTTTGTCGTCCAGGGGTATGCCGAACTTCTTTTCAAGCCCGGATATCTCACCTTCAACGTCCGCAAGCGGCAGTATGCGTGCATTCTCCATAAGTCCGTTGAGCAGTACGGCCGAATGCATCTCCTGATAATGAAGGTATGAAAGAAACACGTGATCGTCGTTATCAAAATGCTTTTCTACAAGCTCACCTTCGATTATCATTTCATCAAGGCAGTTTTCGGTCGGCAGTATATCCACTCCAAGCACCTCACCTGCCGCCTTCTGAACGAGAAACTCACGCGGGAGGCAAGTGTTGCCGTCGCTGCGCGCTTCGTTGAGCGCATGCCTTATGCCCGCCTTGATCCTGAAAGGCGAATCGAATTCGAAGCCCGCATTTCTGGCGATCTTATCGGCCGTCTTAAAACCAATAGATTCCACATCCGCAATGAGACGGTAAGGATTATCCTTGATCAGCTGCACGCATCCGTCGCCATAAAGCTTGAATATTTTTGAAGCCTGGTTCATAGTGAACCCCAGTCCCTGCAGACCTATGAATATCTCCTGAACGGCACGCTTTTCCATATAGGAGTCGTGTATCATTTTAGACTTGACTTTTCCAATACCCGAAACCGTCTCTAGGCGGCTCGGGAAATGCTCGATTACTTCGAGCGTTTCGTCACCGAATTTATCTACAAGCGCTTTAGCAGTGGAAAGTCCCACTCCTTTTACAAGTCCGCTTGAAAGATATTTTAATATGGCGTCGATCGAATCGGGAGAAACAGAAGTGCAGCTTGTGACCGAAAACTGCTTTCCGTAAGTCCTGTGCACAGTCCATTCGCCCTCGAGCTCCACTCTCTCATCTTCAAAAACCGCAGGCATCGTTCCGACTCCAACGAACTTGAGATTCGTTTCGTCAACAAAATCTATGACAGCCCAACCGCTGTCACTCCTAAACCTTATTCTTAATGCCGTGGCCTTGATCTGCATATATTCATTATACCATATGATGTGGGTATTTGGCAATATAAACGCAATATGAAGAACGAAAAAAATATTTTGCTTCACGTATTGACAAATATCGATTTTGCTGTATAATATCACTGCTAATTAAATACGGACGGGTTCCCGAGCGGCCAAAGGGAGCGGACTGTAAATCCGTTGTCACAGACTACGATGGTTCGAATCCATCCCCGTCCACCATGAAAAAAGCGCTTTTTGTCTACCAGACAAAAGCGCTTTTTTCAACGAAATCCGTCCTTTCGGACGGGTGAAATCTACCTTCGGTGGATGAAATCGCTTCGCGGTGAAATCCCGCTTCGCGGGGTGCGGGACGGATTTCATTTCACCCGAGGACGAAGTCCGAGGATTTCACCAATGGCATTGGCCGTTGATTTCACCGCGGCCGAGGCCGCGATTTCACTGTTGCTCTTTCAGGTTCCATATGATATGATGTTCATGAGGTGACTTCTATGGCTGAAAGCAAACTTGCCGCACTCTCAATGGATTTTGCCGTTAAAGTACTGACTTTCAGACAACATTTGAGATCGTTTTTCTGCGAAGCGCGGGTTCTGAATCCATCCCCGTCCACCAAAGAAAAGCCTCCACATATTGTATGCTTGCTTAACGTGTGTTATAATCATATAAATCCATCATGGAACAGGTCCAACATGATACATCTTTCCGAATTAACCGAAGATAACTGGCTTATTGCCGCGTCCTTATCCGTCAAGGATGATCAAAAGGATTTCGTCGCTCCCGCCATCGGTATTCTGGCGCGTGGCTACGTTTATCGCAAATGCAGCCCCAAGGTGTTTGTTATTCAAAATGATGAAACCGTTATAGGCTTGGCGCTTGTCAGAGAATTCGACGAAGAGCCTTTCGGATACGACCTTCAGCAGTTTATGATCGACCGTAATCATCAAGGCAAAGGTTATGGATCTTTGGCCTTGGAGCTTATTCTGTCAGTGCTTCGTAATGAGGCGCATTATGATCACGTAGAGGTTTGCGTAAAGAAGGAAGACATTGAAGCACTTCGTCTTTACGAAAAGCACGGGTTTTTTGACAGCGGCTATTTTGACGAGGACGCTCCGGATTGCGTCAACATGATCTGCCGTCTGTTTTGACAGAAAGGAAGTGCGCATGGAACACGCTTATTCCATCCTCATGCTTATATTCACGGGCGCCATACTTATCTATGCGGGGCTTTTGGCGCTGACAAAGGATTATAACATGCTCCCCTATCATTCGAGAGTATCGGTCAAGCCCAAGGATCCCAAGCGTTACACGCGCCAGCTTGCAAAGGTCGTAGCGCTTGTTGCTTTAGCTCCCGCCTTGAGCGCAATTGTCGGGTTCTGGAGCCTCACAGCCGCATTCATCGTGCTGATCGTTGGAGCGGTGATATTCATGTGGCTTGGCACAAAGCTTATGAAAGGCGTTAACTGAAAAGACGATAAACCGACATGCCGCCGGCATGCCGGTTTTTTATTATACTGTAATAACGGAACCTGCCCCGGCCGGGGCAGGTTCCGTTCGTCTCAATTATGTCTGTTATTTTAGCCGTCAGCCTTGAATCATTCAATCTTCGGCCAGTTCCTTGCGCCTTCTAATACGGGCTGCAGCGAAGCATGCGCCTGCAGCGGTAAATGCCGCGGCAAGGGCCAATCTCACGCCCGTAGGATCGTCGTCGCCCGTGCGGGGAGGAGGCGGAGGCGGTGTGATAAACGTGTTGACAAAGAATACCGATCCGTTATAGAGACCGTCAACTTCGGCATGAAGCGTCCCATCCTCACCTCGTATGACAGTTACCGTTACGTTATACACAGCGGTATCGTATATCCATCCCGAAGTGTTGCCCGCCGTCTCGGTTACGCGGAAGTGATACACGCCTTCCTCGCTGAATTCGAGAGGACTGAACATAAAGCTTCCCGCGCCGACGATGGAAACGGTTTCACTATAGCCTTCGTTCTCGGGATCAAGCGCCTCGAGAAGGAATGTAAACACAGCGTTCGTGGAATCAATGCCGTTGATGGTCTTTATTCCGGGGATCACTGCGGTAACGATTTCGGGACCAGGCACGTCATAAGTGTTGACGATCTTAAGCATTGTCCCGCCATCATAGTCTATAACTGCCTCAAGTGCTCCGCCGATATCGGTCACGGTTATAGTGACGGTATGCGGCTCGGTGTCGTAAGTCACGCCGGGAAGACCGCCGTCGCGCTCGGTGATGGTATAAACGTACACACCGGGCTCTGTGAACTCGATCGTACCGAATACGGCAATCGGATTTTCCTTCGTCGCCGTCGCGAACGTGATCTCGGGCATGGGAGCACCCTCAGTCACGGCGGCGATATCGAATATGAATTCGTCACCGTCGTTCCACTCGCGGCCGATAAGTTCCTTCGTTGCCTCGGGAGCTGCGGTGCAGGGAGCGGGCGTGTATGTGTTGGTGATGATCAGAGTATTCTCCCCATCGTAATCAATGACCGCCTCAAGCGCGCCGCCGATATCGGTCACGGTTATCGTGACGGTATGGGGCTCGGTATCATAAGTCACACCGGGAATTCCGCCGTCGCGCTCGGTGATGGTGTAAACGTACACACCGGGCTCGGTGAACTCGATCGTGCCGAATACGGCAATCGGGTTTTCCTTTGTCGCAGTTGCGAACGCGACCTCGGGCATGGGAGCACCCTCGGTCACGGCGGCGATATCGAATATGAATTCGTCATCGTCGTTCCACTCGCGGCCAATAAGTTCCTTCGTTGCCTCGGGAGCTGCGGTGCAGGGAGTGGGTGTATAGTTGTTGGTTATAACGAGTACGCTCTCTCCGTCGTAATCGATCACGGCCTCAAGCGCTCCGCCGATATCGGTCACGGTTATAGTGACGGTATGGGGCTCGGTATCGTAAGTCACGCCGGGAAGACCGCCGTCGCGCTCGGTGATGATGTAAACGTACACGCCGGGTTCGGTGAACTCGATCGTACCGAACACGGCTACGGGATCGGCCTTCGTCGCAGTCGCGAACGGGACCTCGGGCATGGGTGCGCCTTCCGTCACAGCGGCGATATCGAATATGAATTCGTCACCGTCGTTCCACTCGCGGCCTTCAATCTCCTTCGTTGTCTCGGGATTAGCGGTGCAGGGCGCGGGTGCATAGTTGTTTGTGACGATAAGAGTATTCTCACCGTCATAAGTGATTTCCGCGATGAGAGCTCCGCCGATATCGGTCACGATTATCGTGACGGTATAGGGCTCGGTGTCATAGGTCACGCCGGGAAGACCGCCGTCGCGCTCGGTGATGGTGTAAACGTACACACCGGGCTCTGTGAATTCGATCGTACCGAATACGGCAATCGGATTATCCTTCGTCGCAGTCGCGAACGTGACCTCGGGCATGGGTGCACCCTCAGTCACCGCGGCGATATCGAATATGAATTCGTCATCGTCGTTCCATTCGCGGCCTTCAAGCTCCTTCGTTGCCTCGGGATTAGCGGTGCAGGGCGCGGGCGCGTAGGTGTTGGTAATGATCAGAGTATTCTCTCCATCGTAATCAATGACCGTCTCAAGAGCTCCGCCGATATCGGTCACAGTTATCGTGACGGTATGCGGTTCGGTGTCATAGGTCACGCCGGGAAGACCGCCGTCGCGCTCGGTGATGGTGTAAACGTACACGCCGGGCTCGGTAAACTCGATCGTACCGAACACGGCTACGGGATCAGCCTTTGTCGCAGTCGCGAACGTGATCTCGGGCATGGGTGCGCCTTCCGTCACAGCGGCGATATCGAATATGAATTCGTCATCGTCGTTCCACTCGCGGCCGATAAGGTCCTTCGTCGCTTCGGGATTAGCGGTGCAAGGAGCAGGCGCATATGTGTTGGTGATGATCAGAGTATTCTCTCCATCGTAATCAATGACCGCCTCAAGCGCTCCGCCGACGTCGGTCACGGTAATAGTGACGGTATGGGGCTCGGTGTCGTAAGTCACGCCGGGAAGTCCGCCGTCGCGCTCGGTGATGGTATAGACGTAAACACCGGGCTCTGTGAATTCGATCGTACCGAATACGGCAATCGGGTTTTCCTTCGTCGCAGTCGCGAACGTGATCTCGGGCATGGGTGCGCCTTCCGTCACGGCGGCGATATCGAATATGAATTCGTCATCATCGTTCCACTCGCGTCCTTCAAGCTCCTTCGTTGCTTCGGGAGCTGCGGTGCAGGGAGCGGGTGCGTAGGTGTTGGTGATGATCAGAGTATCCGCTCCGTCGTAAGTAACTACAGCCGAAAGCTCGTTTGTCTCCTGATCGGCGCTTACGGTAACGAGCACCTGATGCGGCGTCGTATCATAGGTAACGCCGGGAATGCCGTCATCCACCTCCGTAATGGTGTACTCGTAAACTCCGACGGTATCAAACTCGAGCTCGGCGAATACTGCCGTGGGAGCAGCCTCGGTAACGGTGAGCTCCGTAACGTCAGGCATGGGAGCGCCATCGGTAACAGCAGCGAGCACGAAGGTAAACGAATCGGCCTCGCCCCAGCTGTTGTATGACTTTGTAGCCTCAAAATGCGCTGTCGCAGGAGTGAACGTGTTGGTTATGATCAAGCTGTCTTCACCGTCGTAGTTCACCTCGGCGTCGATCTCGGTTATCCTTATATTGTTTTCGATGTCGATGCGTACGGTTTTCGTAACGGTGACGAACACGTGATGCGGGGTCGTATCATATGTGACGCCGGGAACGTGATCGTTGATTTCCTTTATGATATACTCGAAGGTCCTTACGTTGGAATCGCCTGTGAAGCAATCGACATCATAGGTTATCCTCTCGAACAGAGCCAGAGGATAGAGCCTTGTTGCCGCCGCGATATCATGGAGTGGCATCGGCGCGCCGGGAGTTACAGGCTGGAGCTTGAACCTGAAAGTTTCCGCTTTGCCCCAATCATTGAATTCCTTGGTCGCGCCAAGCTCGACCGCTGCGCTCTCGAAATCCTCTCTGGTATTGGGAATGATTATTTCGGCGATATCGGTAACGATTACAATATCGTCTTCATCCCTGACAAACGGAAGAGAGAAGTAGATCGGATCAGCAGGAGCAATGACCTTATCGCTGGGCTGTTCCACAAGAAGGTACGTGCCGTACGGGAGCTCAATGAACGCGTATCCGGTATTATCGGTCGTGATGGTGCCGACAAGATTCTCGGGAACTGCGATCCTTTCGACCTCTTCCTCGGTAGGAACCTCGCCTATCTCGGTCTCGGATTCGGGAACTAAGTAGATGTTGAAGTCGATATCGGAGATGGGATACTCATGCTCCTCACCCCTTGTGATCTTGGAGATGCGAAGACCGATCTCTGCCTCGCGGTTGAAAATGATGGTCTCCTCGGCATGTATCCTGGTCTCGCCCTCGGTAACGGAGATAAGGGCCTGATCGTCGCGGCTGCCTGCAGCGGTCTCATAGCAGTAAACGCCCTTTGCAAGAGTCTGAGTGCCGTCTACGATGATCCTGATCCTGTCGCCGTCGTGAGCGGTGACTTCAATATCATATTCGGTAAGCTCGGAAAGATCAACGGTGCATACCGTTACGGGCTCTCAGTTTTCGGGATATACCTCAGCCCTCAGAACGATCGAATCATTCGATGTGACTCTGCCGTGATTCAGTATGACCTTGAGGCCGACGCTGTAAGTGCCGTTGCTGCCGGGTATGAGCTGGCTGCGGGTGATCTGAACGTCGGAGATGAGGATCTGGTTCTCATCGGGATCCTGCCCGGGCAGCGAGGTCAGGAATTCAACAAGGGAGTCGATCCTCTCCTGAATATCCGAAAGATAGGTCTTGTAAGGACGCCAGGCGCTGAACTGACCGTTGCCGGCCGCATCCCACCAAGTCCAGATCTCATTCTGGAACTGATGGATCCTGTTAGGCATCCAGGGATTCTTATAGTTATTGAAGGTGTACTTATAATTGATAAGATCGTTGTGGTCGGCATTGCCGATATTGGCATAATACCATATCGCCATCTGAACGCCCGCAATGATCTCGCTCCTGTCAAGCTTGTCGGCCATGGCGGCGTCAAAGCCGTTCTCCTTCAGGAACTCCTTCATCTCCTCCATCGTTACGAAGGGATACGAGTTGATGACTATGGCGCGGAGCTTCCTTGCAGCCGACCTGCTGTAATAGGTGCTGTTCTCCAGATTGATGCGCTTATAAAGATTGGTCGTGCTGGGGGACGGATGCGCGTCGGAGCAATAAACTATATCATAGTTGCAGTCGCCATACTCATAAAGCTTATCCGGCACCCAGTTGCCGTCCTCATTCAGTATGGTGGGATCGGTCACGTCGATAAGCGCCATGGAAGCGGGGATCTCTCCGCATCCGTGATGAGAGCATTCATAAGCACCTATGAGCTGATAGATATAGGGGCTGTCCGCGCTCTCGGGCGTGAGCACGCTGTATGCGCGCTGATTGAAATAGGTATCAAGCTTGTCGTAGGGTTCGAGCTTTGCAGCAAGCTCCTCGGGTATCTCGGCCTGCTCTTCCGGAGTGAGCGCATCATAAGCGGCCTTTGCTTCGGCACGCATAACGAACATTCCCGCAACGTAAGCTTCATAAGCGGCCGCCATCTCTTCATGCTCGGCAAGCGCTTCCTCGTTGAAATCATTGGAAGCGTAATCCGCAGAGGATATCGCCCTCTGAGAAGCGGCAAATTCCGTCTTCCTCTTATCTTGCATCTCTTGCAGGGAATCGATCTGTGTAAGCAGCTCGATAACCTCATCCACCGTTTCGGAAGCTGTCACATCAGCCGGTTCCGCATCGTCAGAGGTTTCAAGCTCCGTTTCGGTTTCATCGGCTTCCACTGCCGGTTCATCCTCGGTTTGGCTCTCCGCCAAAGGCTCGTCGGCTTCGTCCGCAGCGGGTTCGGAAGCATCCTCGATCTGCGGCTCTGAATCTTCGCCGCCTTCGTCCACCTCATATTCGGGTTCGTCCTCTGGTTCTTCCGGGGTTTCGACGTCTTCGTCCTCCGCATATTCGGTCTCGTCCTCTTCCTGAGGCTCTGCCGCAGGATCGTAAGCTTCGTTATCATCCGGCTCGGATGCATCCTCTTTCTTTTTTTAAATATAAAGGCTCCTCAGCCGAATGTCTCCGGCTTCGAAGCCTTGATTCATTATAAAGCGATGATCCGATATCGGAGCTTTCATGCCTAACGTGAAACATCACGCGTAAAAGCCGTCCTTTGGCGAATGATGCATTCTGCCAAAGACTGCGATCCGGTTTGTGTTTTAGACCCGTTTCAGCATTTAATACTTGCAGTATCCGCTCGGGTAGTCTTCGATCGTACAGTACACCGTATAGCTTGTATGGCGCTCACCATTTTATCATGGGATCCGGGAAGAGCTCACCGGCGGAGACCTCGTTATCGTCTCCGAAATTGGTAACGTCCGTTATATCGAATTTTGTTATCTCAAAATCGGGTTCTGAATACTGTTTCATGTCGTTCCTCCTTGATCGATTATGTATGCTTTATCATTCGGCGTTCATAAGACCGTTAACGGAGGCCGTAATGCCGTTTCCGTTTACAGTCCGGGTCTCTCCGTTCAGGCTGTAAGTCATGTACGGGACAGCCGTGATCTCACGGTCGAAGTATTCCTCTTCTATCCCGACGAGCACAGCGGTATAGGTGAACTTGTTCTGATCCGAAGCGCCCTCGCCGTTCGTATACATGGCGAATATGTTCACGCCGGGCACTGTCACGCTGTTCCCGCCTGAGGAAAGCACGGCGCCGAAGCTGTCGATGCTGTAGGCGTTTCTGCGGGGGCCGTATTCCTGACCGCGATAGACGACGGAGGAATCGTTGAAGCTGACCGCGATCACGAACCGCAGATCCTTCTTTGAATCCCCTGCGATCCTCTGCCTTAGCTCGGCATGGTTTGCTTCTACCTCGGGCGGCACGAGCGGCCTTGCGCGGTTTATGACGTCGAGCTCCTCATAGCGCGCGTCGTAGCCTTCCGGCACCTCCTCCTCTATCCCGATCTCTTTATAGTGCTTTACGCCGTCCTCGGATTCATCCTCTGTCAGTTCGATGGCCTGATCCTTGGGTATCTCAAGACTCCAGATCCAGTTGTCGTCCTTCGTGACGGTGACAGGCGATCCGGTGACCTCCGTGCGCTCATTGCCCTCGCCCTTAACGTAAACGTGTATCTGCACGCTTTCGGGACGGGTCTCCTCGCTGTCGTTTTCCCAATACACGGTACCGCCAACGGCCGTTCCGCGCTCGTCATCGCTGCCGTGGAATTTGATATTGATGACGTTGCAGGTCAGCTCGATATCCTCTTCATCAAGTATGGGATACTCTACGGCATAGCCCTTTACGCTCCAATAGCCGCCAAAGGGCTCGTACATCACGGGCATATGTATCTTTGGAATGCCGAGTTCTTTTATAAGCGCGTCTACCGCCATCTCCATTAACCCGGTTATGAGCTCTGTGCCAGCAAACTCCATCGGCACGCCAAAGCCGCCGTATTTCTTCACGCCAAGGCGCATCCTCCAGCGTATAAGCGGGTTTTCGGCTTTGCCCTTTGCCTCGGACACCGCAAGCCCTACCGACAAATACCTGCTTATTTCGCGCCCGACTACACCGCCTATCGCTTCCGCAGCAACGTTATTGCCTATTATCGATTTTACGCCGTCCTTGACAAAGTCGTTAAGACCCGTAAGCTTGCTTATATCGAATCTGTCGCCATAAACGGCGGTCAGAACGGGCGAGTAGATGTTGAGGCCCTCTACCCCCGCCTGCTCGACGTATTCGTCGTTTACCTTGCTTACCAGCATCAGATAGACGGACTCGGGCATCTCGTTATTCTCAAAATTAAGCCAGCGTTTATAGACGGAGATATCGAGCACCGCGGTGTTCTTAAGCTGCATGCTGTGCTCGCGGTCGATCTTGCCGTAGTCGATAAAGTACTTGGTTTTGTGCTCTTCTATGCGCTTGCCGATTATATCCGTGTACTCGTC
>JAEEGL015209132.1_pt1 | contig 15506 bp, 13 predicted proteins | sample 9134231 | NCBI WGS metagenome assembly JAEEGL01 (sample SAMN16246548, study PRJNA631951) | gut metagenome | biome: gut microbiome; feature: rumen; material: fiber-attached | host: Bos | place: Iran: Karaj | collected 2018-10
AGACTCACGACGGTTCTGCAGGATGGAGTCTTGATTCCGTAGTAGCACAGCTCGATCAGGAAACAAGACTCACGACGGTTCTGCAGGATGGAGTCTTGATTCCGTAGTAGCACAGCTCGATCAGGAAACACCGATCAACAGAGTGGTTGAAGAGCGTATCTACGAGGGAAGACCGAAGACCATACTTCTTTCAGACTTAAGTGTCTCTGCAGATGTTTATAACTACAACTTCACCAATAATGCATTCGATACAAAGAATGTAAGGCAGGGTGAGGAAGTCAAGCTCATAATGCAGAGTGACCAGCCGTTACATATTTTGCCCACATCAAACGGTTCTGAGTACGGATGTGTCGTATATGCTACGGAGATCACGGAAGACGGATTTGAATCCGGAGCTTTGGCAGATGTTATAACACATAAGGAGGATTCAAAGAGATATACATTCAATGCTCCCAAGAGCTACAAAGAGAAGAAATACAGGATCTACATTGAATCGGCCGAAGTTAGTACAGTTCGTACATTCGTGGAAGTGACTGTAGCTGCAAGACCGGAGATCAAAGTTTCGGCAGATGTAACCGCATACAACAACGATACCGGAGCATACAACGGCGCAGTTAAGCTTGAAGAAGGCGCAATCAACAGATTTACGGTTGAGGCCGGAGCAGCCAGCCCGCTTCTCATATCACCGGCGGTAACCAATTCAAGTGAAGGCTTTAAGGTTTCTGTTAAGGAACTTACTTCAGACGGAAAAGAAGGAAATGAGGTTTCAGGTCTGGTAAGCCAGAGCGCATCGGGCTATGAATTCAAGGCTCCTTCGGGATATGACGGCAAGCAGTACATGGTTAATATCACTTCTGTAGAGGATCCGGATAAGGCAGTCAGCTTCGTAGTGGCAGTGGAAGGTGAGTATTCGGAGCCTGTAAGTTCTTCGGATAACGGAAGTTCGACAGACACTGTTTCAGGAAACAGCGTTTCAGGCGACAGCACATCGGAAGACGCATCGTCGAGCGAAACCGGAGCAACTGAAAACACATCTGATACCAATAGTTCAGAATCAAACTAAACTTATGTAGGGAACAGAAAAACTGTTCCCTACGTATTGTTGTTTAAAGAACGGAGGAAGGCGGAATACCTGCCTTAAGTATTATGACTATGCACAAGAATGGAAAAAACATATGTAAGGCGCTGATCGGACTCGCTTTAACCGCTGCGCTTTTAAGCGGCTGCGGGAAATCAGAGAAGGTCACCGGCGGGGAGGATATAGGATATCCTTACAGTTATGAGGTTAAGAGCAACGGAACGGTTCTCCTGACACTTGATGGAAGCACTTCTCCCGATGCACGCTGGACAGTGGCAGGATGGGATGAAACAATTCTTGACATCAAGGAAAAGAAAGCCGAGAAAGACGGAAAGATAACCTATACCATAACACCTGTGGGCGAAGGAAGCGCAGATCTTGCATTTAACAGAGAGAGTACGGTAGAGGGAGGAGCAACCCCTTCGTCCGCAACGGATGGCGGAAGGGTAAATGCGAAGTACTGGACCGTCGATGAAAATCTTGAAGGTGATACCAGCAAACATGAGGAGACCACGGGAGTTAAGAAGACTGACACCGCAGTTAACGATGAAGACAATGCAGGAGCAGATGATGCGGCAAACCTTCCGACTCCGGATGAAGACTATAAGTCGGTTGCGGAAAGAAAACTGGAGTCATCCAATGTATTATGCACGATTTCAATGAACATCACAGCCACCCCGAACGGTAAGAATAAATTCACAACCGGAGTTTATGCCGTCGCCGGAACCGTCACCGAGGGTGTTTTATCCGGGGATGACGATGCCGTAATGGATTATGAGGTATGGTGCGATGAATCCGGAACATTACAGGTAAGACTTCCTTATGTTAATTTCGGCTGGGAGCACGCTTTTACATGTAATTACGATGCTCCGGAAGAGACAGAAGAAGTACCCGGTATCGTCAATGACGAGCCCGAGGCCGATGAAGAGGGAAATCTCAATACTATAGAGATATATCAGAGCGGATACTTAGGCGGCGACTGCTGCTACATCATAAACGGTATCGCAAACGGCGACGCCACGGTTGTATTTACCGATCTTGGCGGAGCGTACAGACTGACACTGGTTCTTTCTGTAAATGACGGACGGATCACACTGGAATCCAACAAGATGGAAAGGGTTGAATAAATCCATATCGGGGATGTTATGAACGAACTTAGAAAAGAGATCCGTGATTCGCTGCTGGGCAGGATCAGGATAGAAAACGGAAATTTTGTGGTTGCGAGAAAAGGTTTGATGCAGTTCCAGTTCGGAATGCAGGACGGTTTTGGAAGTGTCCTTGTTTTCGGAATTCAGTGCCGTATGATGTGGTACAGGATCCCGGGTAAGAGAAAAGATGCCGAGCCGTGTCTTCGGGCTGTGTTGAACAGCATGGGCAGAAAACTGGTACTTGCAAGTGCACCGAAGCTCGATGCGGTATACTGTACATCCATAACCGGTCAGCCCGTGGTACTCACGGCGCGCATGACGGAAAAAGAGATAGAGATTTTTGCTTATTCGGGCAAAGGCTTTACAGGATGGTTGTCAAACAAACACATCATCAGAAGGTTTGAGAAGGGCATGCCGGAGGCAATGACTCCGCTTCAGCCGGAGAAACTCAAAGCAAGGCGGGAAGAAGAGAAGGAAAATCTCAAGAGTCCTTCACGCCTAAGAAAAGAGAAAAAGGCCGCCGAAAAGAAGGCTGCTAAAGCAGAAAAACGGGAAGCCCGCAAAAACGCCAGTGTTCTCGCCATGGCAGGGAATCTTATCTCAAGATCCAAGGCAGCAGCCAATAAAATGCCTGTTGAGGAAACAAAGCCCGCTGAGGAAACAAAGCCAATCGAGGAAATAAAGCCAATCGTGGAAACAGAGCCTGCTTTGGAACCAAGACCGGCAGAGGTAATACCGGAAGAGCCGAAACCCATTGAAAAGCCGGTAAAGACGCCGTTCTCAGACGGAAATACAGAAGAGAAAGAAGAGGCAAACGAAACAAAATCTCCCCAAACGAAAAAAAATAAGAAAAAAAAGAAACGTAAACATTAAAATCGGGGTATAGTTATTAGAAAGAAAAACAGGGAGGTATCAACATGCCGAATTTAGAGGACACTTTTGAAAAACTTGACGCAGTCTTTGATCAGATAAAAGACTCGAGACTCAGGATGCGTGGCAGCAGTGAGTTTAAGGAAGCTGACAAAAAGTTTGAAAAACTCACGAAGTTTTACGAGAGATTAAAGGACAAGGGAGAAGACTATAAGCCCACCAGAGGAGAACTTGAGTATCTCCAGAAAGGCCTTGAGGATGGTCTTGAGCTCGTAGAAGCTTATCTCGATACCAAAAAGGATATCGATGAGGTGGACATGTCGGTCAACACCCTGAAGCGTGTTGACGCCATGAAAGAGGCTAAGGCGGCTCTGACAGAGATTTCAGCTGATGTGGAAAAACAGCTTGAGGAGCGCCATAAGGGCAGCCTTGAGGACGAGGCACCGTCTCCCGAGGAGATCATGAGTCAGAATGAAGATCTCTTAGACGAGATAAGTGAGGCCAGAGAGGGCGTTCATTTTGAGAGCGGCGCATATAAGGATGCGCAGGAAGCTTTCGAGAAGATGAGCGATAAGTGGAAAGGCCTTATGCAGGACAGAACCCCCGAAGATACGCCAAATCCCTATGAACTTGAGAAGATGAAGGCGGAGATTGCCGCAACACAGAAAGCCATCGGCGAATACCGCGCCAAAAAAGATGATAAAGATCTGGATAAAAACCCGAAGACTGCCAAGAGACTGGCAGCTATGGAGCGTGCGTCAGAGAGTCTGGATGCACAGATGAAACGCATCGAAGCCTGGGAAAAGGATAATGCTGCAGCCAGGGAAAACCAGGTTGTCACCTACAGTTCGATGTCTAAGATGGCGGAAGCCAAAGAAAAACTTATAGACACCGTTGACAAGAGATCCACAATATCAAGTTCGGAGTTCAGAAGGTCAAAAGAAATAGTAAAAGAACTTAACGAAGAGTGGAAAAAGATCGAAGCAAAGGGACCCAAGCATAAACTTACCGCGGATGAGGTGGACAGGCTCGAAAAGCTCAACAACGAGCTGGATGAGAACTGTAACAAATATATGCGCAAAAAGGGCGGAGAGGACCTGGACACTTACGAAGAGGTGCGTCGTGACGCCATGGGCGAACTCAAGAATTACGCGGCAACCACTAAGGGTGTTTTGGACAAGAGAAAGAATGCCCTTGCAAAAGAAGCCAATACCATAACAAATAAGGCCCTCAGCAACGAGGGCAGAGACATGGCAAAAGACTTAAAGAGGTCTCAGACCAGAGTTAACGGACAGAGAGTCTGGTTTGGCAGCAAGCAGTACAAAAATGCCATGAACGACTATACCAAGTCTGTTAAAAAATGGGATAAGCTGACAAAAGACAAGCCGGATGATTACAAGCCCACAGACAAAAAACTCGAAGAGGCAAAGGCAGATCTTGAGAAGACAAAAGCTTCTATCCAGAAGTATTTTGACAGGAACAAGAAAAAGGACCTCGACCAGCATCCCAAGAGAAAAGCCCGCATGGAAGCCATGCGCAAGGCATATGATAACATAGACAAGAAGCTCAAAAAGGTCGAACAGGCCATCGACAAGAGAAAAGAACTTGACGAAAAAGAAAAAGAGAAAGGCATAATCGAGCGTAACACTAAGAGAAAAGAAGAGCTGAAAAATGCAAAGGGTGTTGACAAACTCATGGGCAAGGCTGCAGAGGCAGCAGAGAAAAGTATGGCCCGTCTTTCACAGAAGACCGAGTTCTCCAAGAAGGAATTAAGAGATGCCAAAATGGCCATGGCGGCTGCTATATTGGAGTCCAGACTTAAGGCTCCGGGTGGCGAGAAATTCAAGGAGCAGATCCCGCCCACCAGAGAGGGTTATGAAAAGGCCATAAAACAGATCGCAGATTCAAAGGCTTTCAAGCAGGCTATGCCTGACTCAAAGATCACGCCGGACACCTGCAAGAAGATGATAAAAGATCCCAAGGCTGCCGATAAGCTGATGTGGAACTTCAACACCAAGCTCATCGAGAATAAGAAGGAAAAGGAAGCTTTACAGAAACAGGCAGAAAAGAAGATCGAAAAGAAGCCGGAAGTTGTTCAGCCGACAAAATAATAAATGAAAGAAAAGGCGGTCGCAGAAATAAAGGCAAAAAAAAGTCGATGAGACTAAGAAGCATAAGACGCTTGAAAAAGTTGAAACAAAGCGTAAGATAAGAGAAGTATGATGACCGGAAGACCACATCCGTATTATTTGACGGATGTGGTTTTTTTGATGGACATTGAAGGTGAAAAAGTGTTATAATGTATGTTCAGGTATCAGGATGAGAAGCTTGAGTACAGTAACCAATCTTTTCGGAATTTTTGGAGGACAGTATAATGCAGAACTTAAGCAATACACAATATTTTAAGGCAGTTACAACCCAGCAGGTATCGGTATCCGAAGTTTTGGAGATGGTATATCAGGCACTTTCCGAGAAAGGCTATAACCCTCTCAATCAGATCGTGGGTTATATCATGAGCGGTGACCCCACATATATCACCAGCCACAAGAACGCCAGGAGCATCATCATGAAAGTGGAGCGTGATGAGCTTGTGGAGGAACTTCTGGAGTTTTACATAAAAGGCAAGCTGGAGAAATAATGGGAAGACTTTTGGGACTTGATTTCGGGAGCCGTACTGTGGGAGTGGCAGTGAGCGACGGACTTGGCATCACGGCGCAGGAACTTGCCACTATAGAGAGACCGAAGCCCGGAAAACTGAAAAAGACCTTGTTTCAGATCGGAGAGATCTGTAAAGAATACGGTGTTGACACCATAATACTAGGCTATCCGCGCAATATGGACGACACCGAGGGTGAGCGCTGCAAAGCCACGCAGGAATTTAAGGAGCTTATAGAGCAAAAGCTTGGGCTTCCTGTAATACTGCAGGACGAGCGCCTCACTACGATAGCAGCGGCGGAGATTTTGGATGAATCGGGAGTTAAAAGATCCGAACAGAAAAAATACATAGACCGGATCGCAGCAGCTATCATATTGCAGGAGTACATGGACAACCATCCGGGTGCTCCGTTGTAAGTCGGATAAAAATTTTTAGAAAAAGGAGTAGAAAGATGAAAGAACGTCCGGATGTGATCGTATTGACAGAGGAGGAAACAGGCGAAGAGATACGCGTCAATGTTGTGGAGCAGACGACTTTTGGCGGGGACGACTATCTTTTGGTCACGGAAGATGCCCTCGAGGGAGATGAGGCATATATTTTAAAATGTGTGGGAGATGACGAAGACGACGTGATCTACGAGTTTGTGGATGACGACGCTCTTTTGGAGGCTCTCGGCGATATCTTCGAAGCCATACTGGCAGAGTCGGATGATGACGACGAAGAAGAATAAAAGAAATACAGTACTACTTGAAAGTTAAGAGGATTTATTGTGGATTATAACAAAAATAACGAAGTGCCCTCAAACCTAAAGATCATACCTTTAGGCGGGCTTGAACAGATAGGCATGAACATCACCGCGTTCGAATACGGTGACAGCATCATCGTGGTGGATTGCGGACTTGCATTCCCCGAGGAAGATATGTTCGGCGTGGACATGGTGATACCTGATGTAACATACTTAAAAGAGAATATAGACAAGGTAAAAGGATTTTTTATCACACACGGTCATGAGGACCATATAGGTGCAATACCCTATGTTTTGAAAGATGTAAACGCCACAGTGTATGCGACAAAGCTTACGATCGGCATAATAGAGCACAAACTTGAAGAGCACGGCATGATGGATGTTGTGCGACGCAAAGTAGTCAGCTACGGCACACATATCAATGCGGGAGAGTTCCGCGTTGAGTTTATCCGTACAAACCACTCGATTCAGGATGCGGCAGCATTCGCAATATATTCACCGGCAGGCATAGTGGTATGCACCGGAGATTTCAAAGTTGATTACACACCGGTATTCGGTGATGCCATCGATCTTCAGCGTTTCGGCGAGCTTGGAAAAAAAGGCGTTTTGGCGCTTATGTGCGATTCGACAAACGCCGAGAGACCGGGTTCCACCATGTCCGAAAAATCAGTGGGCAAGGCGTTGGAGGCCATCTTTGACGAGCATAAAAACAGCCGTATCATAGTGGCGACATTTGCGTCAAACGTGGACAGGGTTCAGCAGATCATAGATCAGGCAAACCGCTACGGACGCAAGGTTGTGCTGGAAGGCCGCAGCATGGTGAACATCATCAACACGGCCAATGAATTGGGCTACATCAATGTACCTGCGAACACGCTGATATCCGTTGATGAACTTAAAAACTATCCAGATGAGAAGACGGTGCTCATCACAACGGGCAGCCAGGGAGAGTCCATGGCAGCGCTGTCGCGTATGGCAAACGGAACTCATAAAAAGGTTTCCATAAAACCGAGGGATACAATAGTCTTTTCTTCGAACCCCATACCGGGTAATGAAAAGGCCGTTACCAAGATCATCAACGAACTGCTGAAAAAGGGAGCGGACGTTATCTTTCAGGATGTGCATGTTTCCGGACATGCGTGTCAGGAAGACATAAAACTCATATATTCGCTGCTCCATCCCAAGTACGCGGTTCCGGTGCACGGAGAGTACAAGCACAGGAAAGCGCAGGCAAAGATCGCGCTGGAGATGGGCATCCCCAAGGAAAACATCTTCCTGATCAATTCGGGAGATGTGCTGGAATTAAACGGTGAGACGGATTACGCCGCAGTGACCGGTCAGGTCCAGGCAGGTGATGTTTTAGTTGATGGCCTTAGAGTCGGAGACGTCGGAAACATAGTGTTAAAAGACAGACAGCGCCTTGCTGAGGAAGGTGTGGTCATAGTGGTTGTTTCTCTGGAACAGTCCAGCGGCAGGCTTATAGGCGGTCCCGAGATAATATCAAGAGGATTTGTGTACGTCCGTGAGGCGGGGGATCTTTTGGAAGAGGCCAGAAACCGCATATTCGAGACCATGATGAGACTTGAGGACAAGCACGTTCACGATTGGGGCCGCATCAAACAGCAGATAAAAGATGATCTGGGCGGGTATGTATGGAAAGAGACGGGTAGAAATCCCATGATCATACCCATCATAATGGAGGTTTAATATCTCATGAAACTTTCAAAGGTTGCTTTAAGACTTTTGAATATCAGTATCATAGCCATGGTGTGGCTTTTGGCTTTGCTGCTTTTGTACCGTGTGGGGCTTTATGCTTACAACTTCGGGTACAGGGTGTATACGGAGCCGGCCATGTCAAGCGTGGAAAACAGCAGGGATATGCTGGTCACCATCAATGACACGGATCTGGCCACGGTTGCGGAAGTGATCTATGAAAAAGGGCTTGTGGAAAACGAGAAACTGTTTTATTTCCAGCTTCTGATATCCCAGGCCGGTGTCAAGGATGATGACAAGGGCAAGATCAAAGAAGGCGTATACACCATGAATACAGCAATGACTTACAAAGAGATCATAGCTACCATGTGTTACACCCCCGAGGATACAGAGGAAGAGTCATGATAGTGGATGAAAGGCTGTTTACTTATATATCTTCATTGGATAGTCCCCTGCCTGAATATCTTGAAAACATCAGGCGTGAGGCGATAGAAACCGATGTGCCCATCATCCGCACGGATATGCAGATGCTGATGAAATGGCTTATGGCATCTTACAAACCGGAACGGATCCTGGAGATCGGAGCAGCTGTGGGTTTCTCGTCGCTTCTGATGGCAGAGTATTCCAAAAACACACATATCACGACCATAGAAAACTACGAGCCGCGCATCATAAAAGCAAAAGAAAACATAGCGGGTTCGCCTCACGCAGACCGGATCACGCTTTTGGAAGGCGATGCGGGCGAGATCCTGCCGGAGCTTGCCGGTAAGAACGAAAAATACGATTTTGTATTCATGGATGCCGCCAAGGGCCAGTACCCGGCACTTTTACCGACTGTGCTGGATCTTATGGAGGAAGGCGCCGTTTTGGTGACGGATAACGTTCTCTTTGACGGTGACATAATAGAATCAAAATATCTGATAAAACGCAGAAACCGTACGATACATACCCGTATGAGGGAATATCTCTACACGCTGACCCACACCGAGGGTCTTATGACCACGGTGCTGCCGGTGGGTGACGGGGTGTCATTGTCGGTGAAGAGATAAAAGAGTGGATTTGTTTTATGACAACTACGGATACCGCAACAGGACAACTTCATAGAGACAAAAAACCGGAGCTTCTGGTGCCGGCGTCAAGCCTCGAGGTCTTGAAGGTCGCTGTCATATTCGGAGCGGATGCGGTATATATAGGCGGAGAAGTTTTTTCTCTCCGTGCCAAGGCTAAAAACTTCTCTTTTGAGGACATGCGTGAGGGCATAGCCTTCGCTCACGACAGAGGAGTCAAGGTGTATGTAACCGCCAATATCATAGCTCATAACGGTGATCTTAGTGCCGTGCGAAAATATTTTGAGGAGTTAAAAGAGATAAAACCGGATGCCCTTATAATATCGGATCCGGCGGTGTTTACAATAGCAAAAGAGGTAGTGCCGGAGATAGAGATACATATCTCGACACAGGCCAATAATACCAATTACGGGACATATAATTTCTGGCATTCCTTAGGAGCCGCCAGGGTGGTGAGTGCCAGAGAATTAAGCCTTAAAGAGATAAGGGAGATCAGGGATAATATCCCCGATGATCTTGAGATAGAGACATTTGTGCACGGTGCTATGTGCATCTCTTATTCGGGACGATGCCTTCTGTCAAGCTTTTTTACGGGGCGTGACGCAAACAGAGGAGCCTGCACACATCCCTGCAGATGGAAATACAAGGTTAAATACGCCGAGATCGAGGAAGATACAAGGCCCGGCGAGATAATGCAGGTATATGAAGACGAAGACAATGGAACCTATATTTTCAATTCCAAGGATCTTTGCATGATAGAGCATGTGCCCGACCTTGTGGATGCGGGCATAGACAGCTTTAAGATAGAGGGACGCATGAAGAGTGCGCTCTATGTGGCTACTGTGGCCAGAACCTACAGGAAAGCAATAGACGATCTTTTCATATCGAGAGAGCGTTACGAAGAGAACATGCCATGGTACACAGAGCAGATAGCAGACTGTACCTACAGGCAGTTCACAACAGGCTTCTTTTACGGAAAGCCCGACGGGAATACACAGATCTATGACAACAATACGTATCAGATCGGATTTGTGTATCTGGGCGTTGTGGAAGATGTTAAGGATGGGGCTGCCTTTATCCACCAGCGCAATAAGTTTTGCGTCGGCGATTTGATAGAGATCATGAAGCCCGACGGCACCAACATTGAGACTAAGGTGACAGGCATGACGGACGCCGATGGCACACCCGTGGACAGCTGTCCTCATGCGGGTCAGGAGATCTTTGTCACCCTTGAGTCAGAGGTTTCACAGTACGATATTTTAAGGCGGAGAGAAGCTGCGGGACCGGAGAGTGTTTAATATGTATGATACCGGAGACGTGATTTCCGGTATCAAATAATATATTTAGAAGATATTTTGGGAGGTATAACCATGAGCGAAGGAAAATATGTGGGGTATGTGGGAACTTACACACACGAGAACAGCGTCGGCATCCATATTTACGACATGGATATCGAGCACGGCAAGATGCATGAGAGAAAGGTTGTTCCGATCAACAACCCGTCATATCTGGCATTTTCCACCAGCAGGAAATTCCTGTATTCCATTGCTGACGAGGGAGTGAGAGGCTACCGCATACTGCCGGACGGCGATCTGGAAGAGATAAACTCAATGTGGATCGGCGGCATGAGAGGCTGCTATATCGAGATCGATAAAAACGATGAGTATCTCTATGTTGCGGGATATCATGACGGCAGAGTCAGCATGATGAAGCTTAATCCGGAGACCGGCGAGATCGTTGCTCTTTGCGACGGAGTATTTCATAAAGGAATGGGACGCTGTATAGCACAGAGAAGTTCGAGACCGCATGTAAACTGTGTGCTTCTGACTCCGGAGGGAGATTACCTCATGGCGGCTGACGGCGGACTTGACCATATCAAAATCTATAAGATCGACAAGAGGCTCGGGAAGCTGAGAAATCATGATATTTTGAGAACCCAGCTGGATTCCGCACCGAAGTCCTTGAGATTCTCGGCTGACGGGAAATATCTCTATGTTCTGTGCGAGCTGCTTAACTGCGTGAACGTATACAGATACTATATGACGGATGACGGTCCGGAGTTTGAGTTTTTACAGGAGATCACCACCACGGATCCCAAAGATGACGATATCTGTTCTGCGGTTGCCATGGACATCGCGCCCAGCGGAACCCATCTTTTCGTGGTAAATGCAGGTGTGAATTCGGCAGTCATTTACAACATCGATAAGGAGACGGGACTTCTGTCACTGATGTGCAACTCCCGTATTTCCGGCGAGTTTCCCAAGGGTGTCAGGGTAATGCCCAACGAAGAGCATTTCGTGACATTAAACCATGAAAACAACGAGATCGTAATGTTCAAGATCAACTACGAGGGCGGATACTTCCTTCTGGAGAGCAAGCCCATTCCGGTAGATAAGCCGAACTGTATCAAGGTTCATACGATCCAGTCATAAGCTGTTTTGAGGGAGTTATGGGGGAAGAGGTGAAATGGCTCAACGTATAGGTATAATAGCTGAATACAATCCATTCCACGAGGGTCATGCCCATCAGATCGCAGAAGCGAAAAAAAGATACCCGGATGCCGATATCGCTGTTTTTATGAGCGGGGATTTTGTGCAAAGGGGAGAGCCTGCGATAATATCTAAATATTTCAGAGCAAAAGAGGCGGTACAAGGCGGTGCTGACATTGTGTTGTCACCGCCTGTTTTTGCGTCTGTTTCTGCTGCCGGTGACTTTGCATATTACGGTGTAAAGGGGCTTTTGGCAGCAGGGTGCGATAGCCTCTCCTTCGGGTGCGAAGACCCTGAGATTGCGGAATTGCGTGATGATATAAAGCGATTGATCTCTTTTGAGAAAACCGACGAATACAATGCTGTGATAAGAAACTGCATGAAAGAAGGTCGGACATTTCCGGCAGCAAGATTTGAGGCAGTGCGAAATCTGGGAATATTTGACGAGGCCTTTCTTGAAAAGATCAAAAAACCCAATAATCTTCTGGCTTTTGAGTACATCAGGACATTGTGCGAACTTGATCGTGAAAGTGATATCGAACTTATCCCGGTAAAGAGAGAGGGGATGGGATATCATGAGGGATTTACCGGTGATGCAGGTCCGGATCAGTCAGAGGGCGCTTTGAAGTACCCGTCAGCTGAAGCCATCAGAAGATATGTGCACGATTTGGTCAAAAACATAGAGGCAGTTATGAAAATGCAAAAGGCTGCTGAAGATAATAAAGCGTTGGATGGCGAAAGACTTTCTGATGAAGCACTTTCTGATGAAAAGCTTGTGGAATACGGAGAAAAATTTAATTACATATTCCCGGATGATCTTTCCGATATGCTGTATTACAGGCTGTCATCCATGAGTCTTGAAGAGCTTACACAGACAAGGGACTGCAGCGTTGATCTTGCCAACAGGATAAAAAGCTGCCTGCCGCAGTTTGAATCATTTACACAGTTTGTCGAATTCGTAAAGACCAAAGACATAACCTATACCAGGGTGAGCCGCATTTTCATCAATGCGCTGCTCATGATAGGAGAAGTTCCGAAAGAATTGCCATATATGTATGTTTTGGCATGCGGTAAAGAAAAGAAATATATCATATCGGATATATCAAACAATGATGTGATCCCGGTTCTTATCACAGGAAAAGATTATGATGATCTGGTCGGCAGCGTCCGATCGGATGATGTAAATATATGCATGGACACAGACCGTTTGTCTCATGAGCTTTATGCAAAACTTGCTCATAAGGCAGGGGGAGAAACTTTCCCCGAATTGTTCAGGAATTATATTTTTGTATAGTGTATATGGCCACGAGCCGCCGAGAGACTACGATAAAATAATATGCAACCGAAGTTGTATCATTGGGGGTATTACAAGTGAGCGGATACATGTTCCGTAACACAATAGTGCATTTTGCGCAGGAGGTTTATTATGCCGGGTAAAAATATTAAAGAAATGAAAGATCCAATGGGTGTACTCCCACTCTACAACAAACTGACAGACATCCCGTCCCGCGTCAGGTTTATCGCTGACCTCAAGAAAAATCTTTTGGCAAGGGAAACCGCAAAGCAGAAGATCTCAAAGGAGGAGTTTGATTTTGCGGATAAGCTTGAGGAGGATTTTTTTGATGAATACATTCTGAAGGGCTCGATGGAACAGAGACGCTGTGTGTTCGAGACCATAGGAAAGCTCAAGGCGGAGAACAACTATAAAACATATTTTGAATATGAGAGACAGTTAAAAAAGATACCGGCTGACGATCCTGAGCGTGAGGAGAAGGCAAGGTGGCTTACGGATCAGACTGCGGTCGGTATTGAAAACGATGTCCTCAACAATATGTCTGCGACTGCCGAGATGACCTTCTACAGGGACGATGACATCAGAGACCAGATCTTTGTTGACGCTGATATCACGGAAGGTACCACCATGGGAGAATTTGCCGTGAAGTGCGGCGTAAGAAAAGAAAATATCCCTGTTTTCCTGAAAGACAACGGAGCAAAGGCTGAAAAAAACCTTGTTAAACATTTCACGGAAATAAATTCCAAAAGTACAAATATTGCTTTTCAGGTCGCAAATTTTCTGATAGAAGCCATTGCAAAATCCTGGATTGGCAATATGATGAGGGATTATTATGCCTCCAAAAAAATGTCTTCCTCCGAGAGGAAGGTTTTGGATACTATTGCAGCAGAGAATGTAAAACATAAATCCTACGACGGATTGAAGGATTGGATAAGAGGGTCCGGCAATAGTATGATCCGTGGAGATAAACTCCGCGGGCTTGATGAGTGTACGGAAAATTTCTTTGAAAAATACAGAAACGGAAAACCTGTGGCGGACGCAGATGAACTTAGACATGAGGAAGAGTATCGAAAAATCTATAATAGCCTTAAAACGCTGGAAGAAAAATTTGAGTTTATAGTGGATCTCACTGCTTTTAGCAGGGGAAAACAGCAAAAATACGGGAGATCGCTTCATTTTGAAAGACTTTCGGATGATCTGAGAGAAGAATTCTTCCGCGATTATATCAGAAACGGAACCGCAGAGACCGCAGACCGGGTTTTGGCCTGTCTTGGAAAAATGTCTACAGAGTATCTTTTGCGTTATAGGGAAGATGACGAAAAGATGCGGGAGAAATTTAAGACGGAAGGCGAGATTGGAATAAAAAAAGCAGCAAACCTTTCGAAACATACAAAAAACGCAACTTATTCATTTGTTCTCAGGGATATCGCGAGCGAGTGCACCATGGAACTGGGAAAAGAGGGCAGCAGCGCGGGAAAAGATCTGCTTTCGAAATGTAAGGTGGACAAGGATATGACGGTGTTAACTTATGCAATGGTCATCGGCATATCCGGAGAAGAAGACATCAAGGCATATCTGAAAACCCTTGGTGCAAAGCCTGAAGATAAGATGTTGGATATCGCCAGAGCAAAAAACGGCGGTGGAACTGACGAGATGGCACTTATGGTGCTGAATTCGGATTTTATACGTGAATATACAAACAGGAAGAAGGCAAAAGCAGGAAAGGTCCTTTTGGATTCGGCCGGTCTTGAAGGTGAGAAACTTGAACACTTTTACAGCGTCAGGGATAATGTTTCCGGTGAAGTGAGCGAGGAGGGAGTAGAAGACTGGATAAAAAATGAGGGCGGCAAACAGATGGAAGCCGTTGCCCTCGATGAAAGCAGATCTGTCATCAACGATTTCACCAAAAAATACGATAAGACCGTTGGATACGATCAGTATATAAGACTTCACACAGGATCCGATATCATAAATTCCGACAATGAAAAAAGAGTGGATTGCCTTGTGAAGGCAGTTGCGGCTTCCGTGCTTAAAAACATTGAATCGGAGTTTGATCTGAAACAGATTCATTCGCTTGCTGAAAGCCTGAAGCATAATGATTATTTCATAAGCATGATAGTGGATCCTGATGTCGTGACAAGGGCACTTACGGATACAGATGCGATCGAAGAATTAAGAAATGAGTTTTACAGCAGGAACTTGGGGTTAACACAGGGAACGGGAAAACAGTATGTCGAACAGATGAACATATTGTTTAATAAAATGCTGCCTTCTGACGGGCGCAGCAGGGAATATAAGGCGTTTTACAATGCTGTAAAAAAGATCAGTGATCTTAATGGCGCATATGACGAGACCAACCCGGCTGATGTGGCGGCGAGAGAAAAGCTGATCAGTAAACTTAACGTGGGACTTTTTTATACAGCGCAGGAGTATATGAGGGGCAAGG
>JAEEGL016131967.1_pt1 | contig 15506 bp, 22 predicted proteins | sample 9134231 | NCBI WGS metagenome assembly JAEEGL01 (sample SAMN16246548, study PRJNA631951) | gut metagenome | biome: gut microbiome; feature: rumen; material: fiber-attached | host: Bos | place: Iran: Karaj | collected 2018-10
GTCCGAGGTTGACGCGCTGAATATCTTGTTGGTCTTCCCGTATGTGATGGCGTGGTTGCTCACGGTCAGCCCGGTCATCACGGCCGAGGCGTTGTTCGACACCGAGCTTCCCGAGTTGTACGAGAGCTGGGTCTCAGAGGTCACGACCGTCCCTGTCACGACATCAATCACGTGACTCTTGCTGTCAACCCTGATTCCCTTGATGAAACTCGTCGTGGTCGCGGCGGTGGTTCCCTTCGTGCTCGCGCTTGTTGACGGCGTGTAATGCCCGGTCTCTGTCGTCGCGGTGTCCGATGGGCTTCCGCTGACGATGCCCACCACGTGCTTCTTGCTATCGAGCTTTATCTGCTGGATGAAGCCTGTCGCGTTTCCCTCGGTTGAGGAGCTTGTTGACGGGGTGTAGTGACCGTCCTTGGTCGTGGCGGTGTCGGTGAACACGGCCCCTGTCGGGACATCTGTGCTCACGGTGTGGTTGTTCACCTTCAGGGCGTTGTCGGCCACCGAGGCGCTGCTCACCTTCACGGCGCTTGTCCATACCGGCTTGTTGCCTGATATGGCGAGCACTGTGCCGTTTGAGCCGTTCGCGAGTGACTTCACCGAGTTGGTTGACTCCCCGAGGGTCACAGTGTCGGCGGTAAGGGCGCCGGTGATGGCGCCGTCAAGGTTCTTCTCAATGACGTCCCATTGCGCTGACGCGCCGCTTGTCCTCGCGATGACGAAGTCACCGACCTCAACGCTATGTCCGCCGGCGGTGAAAGCCGAGGCGGCGACCCACATGTCACCTACCGCGGGGTTTGACGGCAATGAGGCTGTCGCCCCCTTGTATGTGACGGTTGATGACAGGGTGTTGTCTATATATGTCTTTATCGCCTTGGCGTCCGCGAGTGAGCCGGTCGCTGAAATCGTCCCGCTCAGGTCGGTGACCACGGGTTGCTTTGTCGTCACCGTTATCGCGCTCCTTGAGGCGACCGACGCGTCAATGTAGTTGTCCCCCTTGGCGGTCACCGCTGAGAGTGTCGCGGCCGAGAGGTTTGAGAGCCCCTGGCTGACGCCTGTCGTCGCCGCCGAGAGGGCCGTTATCTTGTTGTGCGCGGCGCCGGAGACTGTGTTGAGTGTCTGGCTGATTCCGGTTGTGGCGGCCGAGAGGCTTCTCACGTCATTGTAAGCCTGCATTCCGGACGCGGCGTTGGACCTGATTGTCGCGAGGTCGGTTATGACGGCCTGCACGTCCCCCTTGCCCAGCGTGAGCGCGCTGTTGGAATATGTGGCGGCGACCACGGCGTTCCCCGTGCCGCTCACCGTCACTGCCGTCACCGCTATCTTGGCGACCTCGTCCTCAAGGGACTCAACCACGCCTGACAGCTGGGTCACGCCCGTGTACGCGGACGCCCCTGAGTTGGCCCCGTTGGTCCAGGCAGTCTTCTGGGCGCCCGTCACGTGGATTTCACCGTTCGTGACATGCGCGTGTGTCGCCGCGGACAGGGTTGACACCTGGGCCGATGTGGCCGCGGTGACCCCCTTGACCATGGTTATCTGGTGTCCGGTGACGGTCAGGTTGGAGATGACGTTGCCGTTCCCGCTGGTCGCGGTCGTGATGTCCGTCTCACCCGGCACGGGCTGCTCGCCCACCGCTGTGATTATCCCGTCCGTTATCGTGACCGATGTCAGGTAATGTCCGCTGTCGGTCGTGTGCCCGGTCGAGTCGAGCTTAGCAATCTCGCTGTCCGTGTATGTCTTGGCTGATGAGAACACGCTCGCGGCCGATGACCCCACAAGGGCTATCGTTCCCGCCGAGAGGGCCGTTATCTTGTTGTGAGCCGCGCCCGACAAGGTGACGAACTGGTCGGCCGGAGCCGCGCTGTAAGCCTTGTTCATCGTGATTTTATGGCCGGACACGGTGAGGTTTGTGACCACGTTGCCCGTGCCCGTGACGGCCGTTGAGAGCTGGGTCTCAGCGGTCACGACGGTCCCGAGGTCCACTATCCCGTCAACCGGGCTCTTGGTCTCGCTGTTCATCGTTATTCCCGACACATAGTTGTCCAGGGCCTCGGTTATGGCGGAGACACTCCCGTCAACATAGTTCTTTATCTCGGTCTTGCCGATGAATTTCTCATATACGGCGCTTGACTCCGCGTTCCCCATTTTTATCCAAATGGCGGGGTTCTCGCTCGTGTGCTGTACCGCTATCTCTCCCAGACGGAGGTCCGCCGCGGTCGGGGCTGTCGTGCCTGTGCTGGTATGTACGTTAATAAGATGCTTTTTTCTGGTCGCCATAGAAACAGTTATATTTTTACACTGTATAAATAGTCCCCTTAACGCAAAACCCCCGGCGAAGCCGAGGGTTTGTCCAAAGTTTTTCACGGGTGTCAGACCCTGTTCCTGTAGCGGAACACCGCCACCGCCGATGCCGGGGGCGTGCCGACCAGCCCGTACATGTCCTTCTGGACGAAATCGGAGAGCCATCTCCCGCCGCCGACACACATTGAGATATGCCCGTCCGGATGCTGTCTCCCCTTGCTGTCCACGCACGCGTCTATCACGCACACGTCACCGGGCTCACCCGCCTGCGTGAGCGGAATCCTGTCCCATCCGTTGGCCGGAAGTATGGACAGGTAACCCTTCGCGCTTCCCGCCAGTTTCCGGTTGCCCCACGGGGCCTTAAGCCCTCCGGTGTTCATGGCCGTGCGCACCTTCTCGGCGCACCGTCCGCATTTGCCTTTTATGTATCTCGGAAGGGCGTTGGCGCGGAGCCAGTGGACCGCGGCGGCCACATGGAACGGCGCCTTGGCGTCAGGGTCCTGGGACTCTCCCGCCTGTCCCTGGTCCTTAAAGTAATCCGGACCGGCCGTTCCCGCCGCGGACGCGCCCAGGACATCCAGAAGCCATCTCATGCTCGTGTTTCCCCAGCCCCCGTTTCCGTTGGCCACCTTATCCCTAACCGAGTCCGGGATGGCCATATTGGGTATGCCTTTCGCCAGGTTCAACAGGCCCCTGACGTACTCATACGGCTTCGGGTTGGGGGTGCCGTCCGAGTAGGGTCCCCTCAGATACTCGCGGTCCTCCGAGAGCAGGCCCCTCACAGCCTCCACCGCAATCATCTCGCGGATAATCTCCTTGAGCTCGCTCTCTTTTAAATGATATGTTTTCTTCTCTTTTTCCATAAGGGCGTTATATTCATATTATAAATATCACGTCTCACGGGTTTTTCCGGTGGGAAGGGACTATTTAACATAAAAGGATAATATTAGCGTTATGGAAAAGAACACCATCAGAGTAAGTGACAAATATATCCGCTCCTTAATCAGGGAGGCTATTGAGAATACGCCTGATACTGATATACCCATGGGCACGGATACTGACGACACGGGCGTTGAGACCACCGGGGAAGACAATGGGGAGCCCGTTGACGAAAACGGCGGGCAGATAAGGCTCTCGGAGTCACAGCTCCGCGAGTTCGTGTCATATTCCGTCGCCAGGCTCCTCAGGGAGTCCGGTTATCTCAGGGCCCCGGAGGGTGACGGTAGTTTCGAGCTTGATTTCGGTCCCTATGAGCAGGACGGCGTGGAGGATATCGTCAACCGCGTCCTGGCGGAAAAGGGACTCGGCGAGGAGTGGCTTGAGGAGAACGACCCCTTCCCCGTCAAGGTGAGAATCAGCTACGGGATAACCCCCGGTCCCGACGATGACCAGGTCCTGGGCCTGCCGGGAAACACCGACGACACAAGGCTCACCGGATGGGAGATAACATCCCCCGTGGACCCGTCAATCCGCGGTTTCGTGGAGGAGGTTCTCGGCGAGTATCTCAAGAGCGGGGACTTTGACCTTGACGGCGAGCTGGTTGGGTGCGGCATCCTGAGGGAGGCCGCCGATGACGCGGACCGGGCTTACGAGGAGGACCTGGACGACGAGGGGCTTGACCCTGTCCTCACCGGCAGCCACGAGAAGGCGGGCTCACTCCCGGACGTCCCCAACAGATATGAGGGCATGACCTGGGACGAGTATGTCGAGGCCAAGAAGCGTGAGCGCGAGGAGGACGAGAGGAAGGCTGAAAAGGGGCTTGACCCCGTACTGACCGGCGGCAAGGGAGGCTCCGTCGGCGGTTTCGGGAGCAAGGACGAGACGAGGCTCACGGGTGAGGACCTGGCCGAGATGGTGAGGAAGACCACGCGGGCCCTCATGGAGCGGACCCTGCGCGAGGACACCGACAGCCTGGGACAATACCACGGTTCCCTCAGGCTGGACCAGGAGGGCGATTTCGCGCGGAAGATATTCGCCGTGATGGGTGACATAGAGGACCAGATGGCTGACATAGAGCGGAGGATGGAAGCCGATGAGGACTATGACGACCAGAACACGGCCGATTATTATTCAGCGCTCAAATCAGCCTACAACGCGCTGGACAGTCTGGCGCGTTTTGAGAACGCCGACTATTAATCGGTTCGCGAGCCATAAACCATGAGACCCCCGGGTTAACCCCCGGGGTTTTTGTTTTTCTCCGTTTTTTTCCGTATATTGGTTGTGATGGGAGATAACAGGCTGATGATATTGCTGATGTCCTGTGACAAGCCCCTCTATCTGGCGGAGGAGGAGGCGTGCAGGGAGACGTTCCTCAGGGACGCCGAAGGCGCCGGGGTGCCCTACTGGTTCTACAGGGGCGGCGCGGAGTCGCTGGTGATGGACCCGGAGACGCGGGTGATGTCGCTGCCCTCGGGGGACGACCTGGGCTCCACCTCCAGGAAGACGGTCATGGCGCTCGTGGCGGCGCTTCAGGACGACAGCTGGGACTACCTGGTGAAGACCAACGTGTCCACGTGGATTGACGTGCCCAAGCTCCTCGCCGCGGTGTCGGGATGGGAGGGAAGGGACGACCCCGGGGTTTACGGGGCGAGGTTCCTGGCGAACGAGGCCTCCAAGGACGTCCCGTTCCCGAGGGGCAACCTCATGATTCTCTCCCGCTCGCTGGTGGAGGCCGTGGTCCGTGTGGCCCCGAGGCTCCTGAAGGCCGGGTCCATGCCCAGGACGGACGACACCCTGCTCTGCCTGTGCCTGCTCTACCATATACAGAGGGAGAGGGGGCTGAGGTACACGGAGTCGCTGATGGAGGTCCCGTCGGTCACGTCGTGGTCGGACAAGGTCTACGACTCCCCCGAGTGGACGGACGCGCTGTCGGTGCGGTGCAAGGACGAGGAGGCGCCGGAGGAGACGCCGGGGAACATGAGGAGGGCCCACGCGTGGAAGGCGGAGCCCCCGGAGAGGGAGTGGCGGAGACCCATGGGCCCGGTGGAGACGAGGTACGGGCTCCTGGACTACAAGACCTACGACAAGCTGGTGTCAATACTGAGAAACAGGAAAAAGGAAGACGCGCCCGAGACATAACCCGGCGCGTCTTTCCTTATCATGAAGCGTGTCCCGCCCCTATTTGGACTCCCAGATGACGGTGTCCTCGGGGACGTGGTTGCGAATCTCAAGCCTGACCTGGAACTTTCCCCTCTTCCAGGCCCACCTCGTCATGGGGTTGGCTATGTCCGTCCCTATGCCGAGTATCAGGGTGCCCTCCGGTGAGGTCATGACGGTCTCGTAGGCGACATTGCCCAGCCTCATCTCCCTGCGGATATGGTCCATGTATCGCGGGCCCTCCTTGACGTGGGAGATGTTGAGGTTCTCGTCGACATCCATCGGGAGAGTCTCGTCGCCGTTGGCGGAAACGTAATCCCTTATGTCCCTGTAAACCCTGACGGCCTCCTCCCAGCTGTCGGTCGCCTTGGGGTAGACCTCCACGAGATACGCCTTGCCTCCCTTGGCGTAGGCCACAATCCTGGCGTCCTTATAGACCCCGAGATAATCGCCCGTGAGTATGCGGAACCTGCCGCCGTCATGGGTGACCTTATAGCCCCTGGTCTCAAGGGAGTCGGTGAACTCCGCGAGGGGGACCAGCATCTCGGCGCCCTCAAACACGAACGCCCAGCCCATGTCCCAGGGAGCGGTACCCCAGGGCGCGTCCGAGTACGAGTGGTATTTCCTCCCCGCCTCGGTGGTGTCAATGACAGGCCCCGCCATCCCGGCCAGGCCATTGTCAGCGGCCCTCCTCACGCAGCCGCCCAGCAACAGGGCGCCCGCCAGAGCCATGATAATAAACAGTCTTCTCATCTTTTTTTTTCCTTTTTTCTTTTTATCAGTCGTTGTAGAAATCGACATTCCATTTGTAGTCACCCGTGTCCGGGTCCTTGTCGGCGGGGATTGTCCCGTGTCCCCTGTTCGTGTCGCTCCACCCGGACCTCAGGCTCTCCGGAAGCCACAGCGTCCCGTATTCCGCCGCGCCGGCTATCCAGTTGTTCGTGAAACCGCTAGGCTGCCCGTTGCCGTTGGGGATGAAGTTCACCCTGACCTCCCTGAGGCTTGAGCACCCGCTGAAACACGTGTTGAAAGTGTTGCTGGCGCCCTCCATCGGGAATTCCCCCATCAGAATCAGCGGGGTCCCGGTCAGGCTCACGCAGCCCTTGAACATCTGCAGGGCGTGGTGCCCGTTCACGTCCGTCTCACCGGGGGCGACACCTGTCAGCGTCCTCTCTATCCTCAGCACGGACGGAATCCCGGTCAGGCTCACGCAGCCCTCAAACATGTGGGCGTAGCACTGCATGGGAAGCACGGTGGCGGGGAGCTCCGACGGGCCGTCAAGAAGGGACGAGCACGACACGAACATGCTCTGGTAGCAATCGTCCGACAGGCTCGTGGCCGGAAGCCCGGGCGCCCTCAGAAGCGCCGCGCAATTCGCGAACATCCTGTAATAGGCGGCCACGGGAACGCGCGTGGCGGGAAGCGCCGTGACACCGGTCAGGCTTGAGCACCCCTCGTACATCTGCGCGTAGCACGACGGCGCCAGGGAGGTCTCGGAAAGCGTCACGGTGTCCGTGAGCCTGGTACACCCCCTGAACATGTTGGAGAAACACTTCTCGTCCAGTACCTTCCCCTCCGGCATCTCCGGGACATCGGCGCCCGTCAGTCCCACGCACCCCTGCCACATGCTCCTGTAGCAGCTCCTGGCCATCCTCACGGCCGGAAGGTAGGGCGTCATCCCCTTGAGGTTCCCGCAGTCGCAGAACATGTAGGCGTAGCACCCGAGCGTCAGACCCGTCGCCGGCAGGACAAGCCCCGACACGCCGACCAGCTGCGGGCACCCCCTGAAGAGCCCCATGAGGGCGAAATCCGCGGTGAAACCCCTCAGCTTACGGAAATTAACGGAGTCAATGAGCGACATGACGTTCCCCGCGGCCCTGAACTTGAGCCCCATGCTCCCGGAGAAGCAGTTCCACACCCTGTCACCCGAGGTCTCCCCCGAGAAGGCGTACGAGGCGTTGTCCCCCCTGAACACAATCACGTCCCCCGCCCCAAGCGGAATGCCCTCCGGATTCGGCGATGACGTCACGTCAACCCAGGGCCCGCCGTTCAGCGAGTACGACACCGTCCTGGACAACCCCAGCGAGGTGTTCCCCGACACCCTCCAATAAAGCGTCCCCGCGGACTCAACCTCAAGCCTGAGGGCGTCCCTGTCAATCCTCCTGTTGTACTCCACGTCCCCGTCCTCATCGACGCGGCTCACCCAGGGCTCATGGTAATCCTCGCCCCAGTACCTCTCCGTGAACTCGGCCACGGTGCCTATCCTGTGCAGATAATCCTGTGTCTCTCCCATATCTGAAAAAAAAATCTCAATCTGTTATGTCCTTAACGTTTATAAATATCACGTGAGGGAGGAAAAAACCGTGGGGAAAAAGGGGAGGGGACACTTCCTGGGACAAAATAGGGGGGTCACTTTTTCGGGCGAGAAATCTCCGGAAAAAAATTTCTCGCGACGCCTACTTTAGGGAAGCGGTTTCCCGCGGGAGGAACCGGTATTAAGAAAAAACCTTATAATCGCGGAATATTAAGAAAAAACCTTATAATTCATGGGGGTCACTTTTTCGGGTGAGAAATTCCCGGAAAAAATTTTTTGGCGAAGCCTACTTTAGGGAACGGATATCCGCCAGGGATTTTTCCCTTTTTCAGGGGGGTCACTTTTCGGAATGGATTTTTTCCGGGAAAAAATTTTTTCGCGACGCCTACTTCAGGGGGTCACTTTCCGGGACGGGTTTTTCCGGGAAAAAAATTCACGGCAAACTGTTTGCCCTTATACGGGAAAAAACCCCCGGACTCCCCGGGGGAGGGGGTTCAGGGGGAGGTAGGGGGGAGTACCCGGGGGATATGCCCCGGTCATAAACGAAAAAGCCCCCGGAGTCTGTGGTAATTCGCTCCGAGGGCACGTCCCTGCTCCACTCATCCACGGTAATTGTGCCTAACCACCCGGCTTTTCCCGCTTCGCCCGCTTCATCACAAGGTTTCAATCCGGCGGGGAGGAATTGCACCCCCCTCTTTCTCCTATGAAACGGCACTTACTGTCTATGCTACCGCCGGATGTATCTCTTATATCGCAACTATCGTGCCAAACTTGTCAAAACTCCAAATCAACAAGGTAGGGGGGATAACCCTTCTCCTCGCATATCCCGTCCGTCTCCCGCAGGTCGTCAATGGGGACGATGTCGCCCTTCCTCACGGACTCCCCGTAGTAGCCGTCCGTGACATACCACCTCTCCATCACGCCTATGCGGGCGGAGGGGTTGACGCACTTCCGCACTATGGCGTTGTTGTCCACGAAAAGGGAGACCCCCTCGCCCCACACGAACTCGTCGGAGACCTTGACCCACACCCTCGGCTGGGGCTCGGGCTGGTAGTCCGTGGGCTTGGGGAACTGGATGAACATCTGCCCGACCGCTATGACGCTCTTGTTTATCTCAATGAAGTTCTTGTTCATATCGCTTGATTTTTTTGGTTACACTATACTATATCGCAAATACCGTGCCAAACCGGTGAGGCTGGCTTAACGAAAGAACCTGGGAGCATTTAATATACCCCCAGGCATTAAAAAGGGCCACTCCCTTCATCCTTTTCCGGCGGGGAGCGGAGACCGGGGTGTTTTCAGAGCCCGGAATACTGACCCTATCGGTTACTCTATGTACGCGCTCCCTATTGACTTGTCCGCCCTGAAACCGGTCATCGCGTTCCCGAGCCAGCGCAAGCCGTCACCGAGTCTCATAATCCCGAGGGCGAGAGCTATCCACAACACCATAAGGGGGAGCAGGGCGTAGTAGGCTACCTTTCTCATGGCTCAGTCCTCCTCAATGAGTATGAACCTGCCCGACTCCAGACCCGCCCTGCGCTCCTTGGTGTTGTAGCCAGTCCACTCGGTGGCGTACTTGCAGGTGGTCTTGGAGTAGTCGTGGTAGTCCGTGAGGTAGAGGTAGCCGTTCATCCTTACCGCTATGAGGGTGGCGTAGGACTGGAACGAGATGCCGTTGGTGTGAACCGCATCGAACTGGTTGGCGACCTTGCGACCGCTGCGGGGGGACACGAGGTTGCGGATGGTCTGGACGGCACCGAGCTGGCGGAGGAGGAGGGATTTCTTGATGGTCTTCATATCACAAAAGGTTTTGATGGTTGAACTTCAGTTGTACTATAGGCAAATTGCGTGCCAAACTATTTGACCATAGCCTTGAGCTCGGCCTTGATTTTCTTGGCGGTCTCACCCCTCCAGCTGCCGGCATTGGCGAGGAAGTAGGAGACGATGGAGCGGCCGGAGTCAAGGAAGTAGTGGTCGTCCACCGAGTTGAGGTAAGACATAGCGGAGAGGTAGGGGGCAGCGTAGGGGGAAACATTCTTCCAGTCCTTGCGGATTTCACGGGCGATAGTGTAAAGAGGTCTCATATCTTTGTCGTTTTTTTTTTGATTACATTATGATATATCGCAAATCCCGTGCCATAACCGGCTAAAGGGAGAAAAAAAAATCCGGCCCCGGGTTTTACAAGTTGGCCGCCAAGGTTTTAATATACCCCGATGGCCGACACGCACTTAAACGAGCTTAAGGTCACGGAACTGCGGCTTGATGAGGTCATTGTCACGCCACGACGCGATTTCCAGCGGGACAATCCGCTCAATGACCGCCACGAGGTCTTTCTTCCTCATCCACGGGGTCGACCACTGGCTGATGCCGTTGGCGAGGTTGAGGGTCTCGTCACACCACGACAGGCCGGTCGGGGTCACACCCACGGACTCGAGCCAGCCTTTCCTGCGCTCACCGAAGAGCGTGAGCCTATAGCCCCCGTCCCCCTTGATTACCTGGAACTCCAGGCCGATGGACACCTCCCTGGTCGGCAGGTTGATGAAATCGCTTGACGGGAGAACCACCTTGTAACGGGTCTTGTCCCCGTTCGTGAACCACTTTTTGAACTTGATATCCATAACCTTGTCTTTTTTCTTTAGTTATCGCAAAATCCGTGCCAGACCGGCTGGGGGTATATTGAAAACCCCTGCCGTCTTGTTATAACCCCACTGACATTTTGGCACGGGATTTGCGAATAATAAGGAAAAAACACCGATATGACCGATTTATTTTTTGATTACCTTGACAAGAATGTCCCCAATTATGGCGGCTGTGCAGTCTTTGAACTTGGAAATGAGAGTGAAACCTCATTCAATAGATTTATGGTTGCCGTAAGGATTAAGATTACCAATGGGGATATGTTCCTGCTCAATGGTCGTTTCTACTACGATTATGAGCATATGTTTGACCAGGACAAATGGAAAGTCATTTACCAAAAACTCGTATAGTGGTACGATTATTGTTTATAAAGAAGTGTAACCAAAAAGACAAGAGATATGCTGACAATCAAGGATTTCACCACCGACCACGGACACCTCACCGACCTGCTTTCCGTCGCCACCTACGGGAACGAGTGGCCTGTGGTCAAGGCTTACAAGAGCGATGCCGAGAAAGGCCTTTTCGCTGACTGCGAGTGCCGTGAGGACAAATGGGCGAAGGCGCTTATGGAGGGCAGGGGCGTTGTGGTCTATGACCTCTATGACGAGGACGCCGAGGACTTTGACGGGGAGGGCGAGTTCCCCGAGAGCGCCAAGCACCCCCTGACCATTGACGATGTGCGGAAAGGGCTGGAACTGATGCGTGACCAGTACCCACGCCATTTCGCTGACCTCGTTGAGGAGGAGGACGACCTCATCACGGGCGATGTGTTCCTGCAACTGGCGGTGTTCGGGGAGGTTATCTACGGATAGGCGGGACGGCTCCGGGGGTATATTGAAGACCTCCGGGGCAAATCCTTAACCCTCAACCGGTTTGGCATAGATATTGCAATAGTATAGTCGTAACCAAAAAAAAACCGGAAAAGATGGAAACGGAAGTGATTGAGGAGCGGGTTTACTACCGCATTGAGAGCCCACGGGGTGTGATGAGCGACTGCCTTACCGAGAACGATGTGAGGTACTACCGTGAGCAGGGCTATTTCATCCTCACATTGTGGTCTGAGCAAGGGGACGAGTGGGTGAACAAAAGATACAAGATAGGAAAAATCCACAAATATACCCGCAAAACAACCGTCACCGAAGAGGTTTTGGCATAGTGTTTGCGATATAGTATAGCGTAACCAAAAAAACACACAAGAATATGGAGAAGAATATCGCAAGGCAGAACGCCGACGCACTCGCCGCCCTCTCAGTGGCCTTTTTCATGCTCAACGACATCCCCTGCGATGGTGAGGTCACGGGCGTTTTCTCAGAGATGATTATGGTGCACATCGGCAGGTGGTATATGGAGAACAAGGGGTATATCATCAACCCCAAGACCGAAATCATCTGCGACGAGGCCATCAAGTCCGCCTTCGCCCGTGCGCAGGAGATAGCGGTTCTCGCCCAAATCTCCGCCCAGACCGGGATAGGGATGGAGATGTGATACAAGAGCCACCGGGGTATATTAAAACCTGGGTGGCTCATTTCTTAAACCATAGCGACTTTGGCACGGGATTTGCGATAATATGGATGTAATCAAAAATCATTGGGATATGGAAATCAGCGAAATCAAAAGAATAGCGGAGTTGCTTCAGAAGGTGAACTGCGAGCGTATCGCCCTTATCAGCGAGGTGGCGAAGGAAATGGGGGTGAGGAAAACCGCCCTTATGCAATTCATTGAGGACAACCCCAAACTCTTCAAACTCGGTGAGAAGGTGAAAAGGACGAGGAACACGCAGACCACTCTCGGGCTGGGGATTATGACCGCCTATCTTTCCGCAGACGAGAACCCCGACACGGAGGAATGGTTGGAGAGGATGAGGAAGGCGTGGGACAAGAAAATCCACATCGGTGAGCAGACCTACTACGGATGCCACGAGTATTGGCTTATCCCGGAGGATGATGGGAAAGAAGCGAGATATCGCAACACCCCGGAGAAAATCAAGTTCCTGGAAGAGAAGGGGATTATCAAGAAAACCACCGGTGGCTATGGCGGATTAGGCGACTACTATCGTACCGAATACTATCCGTATGGTGACGAGGTGCAGAAGGCGTTGGAGGACATCGGGTGGACGACTGACTTTGACATCAACGAGCGTTCGGCATAGTTTTTGCGAATAGTATAGTGTAACCAAAAAAAAACAACGCATTATGGAGAGTCTTAACAGAATAGAGTTGCGTGGTGTGGCCGGCAGGGTGGACATCACGGAGGTCGGGGAAAGCAAACTCGTCCGTTTCTCGGTGGCGACAAACTACGCATATCGTGGGCGTGACAACGAGGCAATCATTGAGACCACTTGGCACAACGTGTCCGCTTGGGACAAGGGGTTGGAGTTGAGAAAGGGTGATGCCGTTGAGGTCACGGGCAGGGTGAGGGTACAAAGGTATACCGACGCCAACGGGGTTGAGCAATGCCGTTATGATGTCGTGGCTGGCGATGTCAGGGTTTTGGGGGAACCCTCGCTATAAGCGGTTGTCCCGTGGGGTATATTAAAACCCTATGGGACAATGCGTTAACGCATTGTCCAGTTTGGCACGATATTCGCATATACTATAGCGTAACCGACAAAAAGATAAAGATATGGAATACAAAGGACAATCTTTCGATACAATGGGCGCTATCTTCAACGAGGCTGTCCGTTTAGCCAAGACCGATGCCGAGGAAGCACGGAGGTTCTTCAACACCTATGTTCAGCACATTTACAACGAAGCCGACGACCTCGCCACACTGCCGGAGGATGAGCGACTTGCGGCTGCCGAAGCCAGAGCCAAGTCCAATTTCGGGTATTTCGCAGGCTACTACAATGCCGAGGTGTGCGATTTGGTTTACAAGACCTTCTCGTGCAGTCACCCGATTTACGGTGACCATCCGTTTAATGTTTAATTAACGAGCGTTCGGCATAGGTCCGCAATGGTCACCGAGGTATATTAAAATCCCGGTGGCTCATTCGTTAAGCCCGCGGCAGTTTGGCACGGGATTTGCGATAGTATAGTTGTAATCAAAAAGAAACGATATGAAAAAGTTTTGGGTAGTCGGCATCGAATACGACACAGACGGGGAAACCGTTGACCTTCCGGAGAACTTGGAAGTGGAGTGCGAGGACATTGAGCAGGCTATTGACCGGGTGAGCGATGAAACCGGGTGGCTTGTCAAAAGTGTGAAGAATATCATTGAGCTGTAGAAGTTTGGCACGGATTTCGCAATATACTATAGCGTAACCGACAAAAAGACGAAGATATGTATTACTACGCTCAAGGTATCAAGTATCCCACCACCGACCCTCTCAACGCCAACCTCCCCACCCATATGATGGTCAAGGCGGACAGCATTGATGAGGTTGTCGACATAATCAGCGACAAGACCGGGTGGCCTGTCTTGTCCGTCCGCTCAATCGTCCCCTTCAGCGAGGAGAACCCCGACCAGGTGCGTCTTGAGATTTCCACCGACCTGGGTTTCACCGCTGACTTTCTCCGGGAACTCGCCAACGCCATCGAGGAGGGGGAGCCGTTTGAGGATTTCGAGACTTTCCGGGGAGTGGCGAGAATAATCTGGCCTCAAGAGTAGTTTGGCACGCAATTTGCCTATAGATACACTGAAGTTTAACCCTTAAATTTTGACGATTATGGCAGTCAAGCAGTACGATACCCGCTATTTCAGAGCGAAGGTCAACGGCAAGGAGATTGAGTTCCGTTGCTACACCACCGATACCCGCTGCGGTTTTTGCCACACCGCCCACTATGTCGGTTGGGACTACGAAATCAACGACACGAAAGTGTCCTACTACAACCGCACTTGGGAACGCTTTGAGTATGAGAGCGTTCTGAAGAGGGCGATTGAGAAACTCCCCACCGATGTCCGTCAGCAGGTCTATGACCAAATCATTGACGGAAAGGCGGTTGAGGAGGAGAAGAAGGCGGAGGAGATGGTCGAATCCTTTCAGAAACTCCACGAGGGTCTGAGCGAGGAGAACAAGGAACGGCTCGCCAATAGCGGTATCGAAATCCACTCCGAGAGCGACGCCAAGGCGGTTATGGGGCTGATGGCCTTGATGCGGATAATGCAGGAATAAGGGACAAGGGGGTGGCAAGGACGGACCGCCTACCCAAGAGCTCAAGGTCAAGGAAAACGGCGTGAGTCACCCCCTTTTTCAAAAGTTTGGCACGGATTTCGCAATATAATATAACGGAACGGCTCACCGAAACGAGCCAACTCGGTATCGTCTATGGGTAGGACGGGTGGCATCGCAGGTTCAAAAGCGGGTTCGAGTCCCGCTACCGAGCAAAGAACGAAGGTGGAGTAGCTGACCACGCCCGAACCCTTGAGGGAGGAAAACGATGGGGGCTTGACCGACCGGGGCAAACGGGTCGGAACGGAAAGGGACACCGGAAAGTAACCGAGTGGGCAAACCAGATGGCGAAATCGTGTCCCCCCTTCCGTTAAGCCCGGACGCCCCCAGGTTTTAATATACCCCGGAAAGTTTGGCACGATAGTTGCAATATATAGAGATGTAACCAATAAAAAAAAACATCAGTTATGGAAAGAGTTTGGATTAGGCTTGGCGGGTTCGTCTCCGCAGACAATGACACTATGGACGCTATAATGAGCGGTGACGAGCAGGCTCTCATCAACGCCATCAAGGACAACGGCTTTGAGGTTGAGGGCGACACCTATATTCCCGATGAGGAGACGGGTGACGAGATTGATTTTGACCTTGACACCATATCCCTCGTGTCCGAATAGTCATACGGACACCGGGCTCATCTGATTGCGACCTGGTCGGGGTATATTAAACCGCCCCGACCCTTTTCGCTAAGCCTTGCCGGTTTTGGCACGGAATTTGCGGTAACACTATAGTGACACCATAACACAAACGGATATGAGAGAGAAGAACAACATCAGCCTGCCGGACGGTTTCCCAATCGTCCTCACAATCCTCGGCATCATCTTTTTCGTCCTCACTCTGCTCTACCGGGACACGACCCTGGGCGGTGCGATGCTCGGTGGGACGGTCTTGTCAAGTTTCGGGGGTCTCGTCTCCCTTTTCCACATCAAGGATTGGGAATAGCCGGGGTTTGGCATAGGATTTGCAATAATCATAGTGTAACCATAAAGAGATAGA
>JAEEGL012017824.1_pt1 | contig 15505 bp, 14 predicted proteins | sample 9134231 | NCBI WGS metagenome assembly JAEEGL01 (sample SAMN16246548, study PRJNA631951) | gut metagenome | biome: gut microbiome; feature: rumen; material: fiber-attached | host: Bos | place: Iran: Karaj | collected 2018-10
GGCGGGGCTTGCCGCACGGCGGCGCAGCCGCTCCCAGCCGATGCGGCTTTGGTGTTCCAGCGCGGAGCGCCTGACCTGCGTGGGAAAAGCAAGATTAAGCTATCCCAAATTTCCTGGTGGAAAATGGGGGATAAGCCTGTGACGGAATCCCCTTGACATGATGAACTCACATGATGTATGATGATTCCATCATGAAAACGCATGTAACAACCTTGACCGAACGCGGGCAAATATCCATACCTGCCGATTTCCGCGCCGAACTCGGACTCAAACCAGGCGACAAACTTCTATGGAGCACCAGCGGCGACAAGGCCCTGCTCATCACGACTGTCGAAGTCCCCAAGCGCAAAACGTTCAAAAGCGCCCTCGGATTTGCCAAGACATTCCGTGAGACGATGTCCACGGCAGAATGGATGAAGATTCTCCGCGAGGGCGAGGAGGACGATGACGAATGAGCTGGCTCGTCGATACGTGCGTCTTGCTGGATGTAATCGACGGCGATTCGGCTTTCGCCAACGCCTCGGCCGAATTTCTTGATTCGTATGCGCCATACGGTCTTGAAATTTCCCCTGTCACGGCGGTGGAACTCGCGCCGGCCTTCCTCGGCGATGCCGAGCGTCAGGATTCCTTTCTTCGCGAACATGGCGTATGCATTTCCCACTTGTGGGACTCCGTGGCGCAACAGGCAGCGCAGTCCGCCTGGGCCGCGCACATCGCCGCCAAGCGGCGCGGCCAGGCGCGAAGGCGCCCTGTGGCCGACATCCTGATTGGCGCGCTGGCGCTGCGCCACGAAGGCCTAATCACACACAACGTCGAGGATTTTCGCCGACATTTCCCATCTCTTAATGTTAAAGTTCCGGTGTGATTTTTTTTCACGCAATTGAGGCTATATGAAACTCGTTCTTCTCGCAGGACAATCGAACATGGCCGGACGCGGCTACGCGACGGCCGAAGACCTTGAGCCGATTCCAGGCGTAAAGCATCTCGCCCGAGACCTCACCTGGCGCGAGGCAATCGAACCCATTCACAAGGACCGCGCATTCGTCGGCACCTTCGCGCCAGATGGCACGAAGCGCACCTCTCCCGACCCATGGGACGCCGTTCCGCCAGCGGCCGGCGACCGCGTCGTTGGCGTCGGCCCCGGACGCACCTTCGGGCGCCTTCTCCGCTCATTCGCGCCGGATGAAGAGGTCGGGCTTGTTCCGGTCGCCGTTGGCGGAACGCCGATATCTGCCTGGCTGCCAGGCGGCGTTGATCCATACGATGCGGCCAACCACCCATACGACGACGCGATTCTCCGCGCCAAGGCCGCGAAGCGCGACGGGGAGTTCGTCGCCATCTTGTGGCACCAGGGCGAGGGCGACGCCTCGCGTGGCACGCCGGGCTACGAGGCGAAGATGTGGCAAGTCGTTGAGAACTTCCGCCGCGACCTTGACCTGGCGGAGACTGTGCCGTTCATCGCCGGGACGCTCGCATCGTTCTATGGAGATAAATATCCTGAAATCGCGGCGGGCGCTCCAGTGATTGACGCCGCGCTGGAACACCTGGCGGAAACAATGCCCGGCTTCGGTCTTGTCAGCGCGAGGGATCTCTCAGATCGCGGCGACGGATTGCACTTCAGCGCCGAAGCCCAGCACACGCTGGGCGAGCGCTATTTCCAAAAGTGGAAGGCAATGACCACGAGGCCGTAAAGACCTTGCGGTTTGCTTGGACGATGAGGCGAGAATAGCGATATTTGGAAAAAGGTTGCGGCATGTCAGGCAATCAGGTATAATTATTGTAATTTCAGAAGGAATAAAAATGGACGCATCCATATTGAACCAAGGACTTGGAACTGCCGGCGCCGTGATGGCGCTGGGCCTTAGCGCCGTAGGCTCGGCGCTTGGCACCGGAGCGGCCGGCTCGGCCGCCGTAGGCGCATGGAAGAAATGCTACGCGCAGGGACGCCCCGCCGCGAACCTGTTGCCGTTTGTCGGCGCGGCCCTCACGCAGACGCTTTACGGCATGATCCTCATGTTCGCCATCAAGGGCAAGGCGGCCGCCGCCGACGCATCGGGCATTGGTCTCTGTCTCATCGGCATCTTCGCCGGCCTTGGCATTGGTGCATCCGCAATCTTCCAGGGCCGCACGGCAGGCGCCGCCGCAGACGCATACGCCGAGACGGGCAAGGGCTTCTCAAACTACATCGCCGCCATTGGCGTCATCGAGACCGTCGCAATCTTTGTGATGGTCTTCGCCTACCTCGCCATCTAGCGACTTTGAACTAACCATTTCTCACTAACAACTAACCACTAATCCAAAAAAATGAACCTCAAGCTCACCGCAAAGACATTCGCAGCGGCATCGCTCGCCGCCGCAACACTCGCCGTCTCCGCTCGCGCCGAAGAGGCGGAAGACTTCTCGCGCTGGTACTTCACGCCGTCAATCGGCTACCTCAACTTCGAAGGCGACCAGCCGCTGGAGGATGGATTCTTCCTCAATGTCCGCCTCGGCTACGACCTGAACGAATGGTGGGGCCTCGAAGGTGGCCTGTTCGTCGCACCGAAACTCGATGAGAACCTCGTCGATGGCGACGGCGCATTCGTGCACAGGAACGCCGACGGCTCCTGGGAGCGGCGCAGCGAGCAGGGCACCCACTCGAAGGGCAAAGACAGGTATTTCGGCGACACCTGGGCCGCCGGCCTCTACGCCGACGCGCTCTTCCACTTCACCCGCTGGGAGCGCCTTGATCCGTTCCTCGCCGGCGGCCTTGGCCTGAACATCTACGGCAAGGACGTCCTGGACGACGGTCGCACCGAGCTGGTCCTCCGCGCCGGTGGCGGCGTGATGTGGCACTTCAGCGACGTCTGGGCGGTGCGCGGCGATTTCCGCCTGCTCCTCGACACGGACAATACCGAGTTCAACAACGAGATCGACGTTGGCATCGTGTGGAACTGGGATGCCGGCGCGCAGCCCGAGTTCGTCGCGGTTTCCGGTCCCGTTGACACCGACGGCGACGGCCTCACCGATGACTACGAGATGCAGATCGGCACCGATCCCAACAATCCCGACACCGATGGCGACGGCCTCACCGACGGCGCCGAGGTCCTCAAGTACAAGACTGACCCGCTCAACCCCGATTCCGATTTCGACGGCCTCAAGGACGGCGCGGAAGTCTTCAAATACAAGACCGACCCGCTCGATCCCGACACCGACAAGGGCGGCGTGACCGACGGCCACGAGGTTCTCGTTGATAAGACCGATCCGCTGAATGGCAACGACGACCTCCTCCGCTTCGAGCTGCACCTCCTCTTCGACTACGACAAGGCCGACATCAAGGCCAAGGACTACCCCGACCTTGACACCGTCGCAAAGGTGCTTGCCCGCAATCCCGGCGCCACGGCCACGATCGAAGGCCACGCCGACCGCAAGTTCGCCTCCAAGGCCGAATACAACCGCCGTCTCTCCGAGCGCCGCGCCACGGCCGTGAAGAACTACTTCATCCACAAGGGCATCGACGCCTCCCGCCTGAGGGCGGTTGGCTATGGCTTCGACCGCCCGAAGGTCAAGCCCGACCTGAAGAACGGGACGCCGGAGAACCGCCGCGTCGAGGTTTACATCCGCGGCGCCGACGAGCGTGGCATCAGCGACGCCCTCAAGGCAAAATAGCGCCGACGGCGCAGGAAACCAAGGGCCGCGCCAAATGCGCGGCCCTTGTAGTTTGAAGCCCCTCACACCAGATGTTTTCCATTCTCCAGAGATACGTGTCGAGAAGCTACGTGGCGGCATGGTTTCTCGCCATGCTCGTCCTGACATTCGTTCTCTCAATAGGACTCGTGGTCAAGGCCGCGCAGCTGGTGGTGAAGGGGCTTCCAACGTCGCTGGTCCTCCACTTCTTCTGGATAAGTTTTCCTGAATCCCTTACCTTCACGATACCGCTCGCCTCGCTGGCAAGCGCGTTGCTGCTCTTTGGTCGGCTCTCCGCAGACGGCGAAATCAGCGCCATGCGCTCGTGCGGCATCAACATCTGGCGCATAATGGCGCCGCTCGTAGTTTTCGGCATCGCGCTGGCGGCGCTTTCCATCTACATCAACGGTGTCGTCGCCCCCTACGGCAGCCGCGAGCGGCATGACCTCCTCAACAGCACCACGCGCTCAAAAGACCTGTTGAAACTCCTAGAGCCGGGGCACTTCATCCGCAACTTCAATGGTGTTGACCTTTGGTTCGAGAGCCAGGAGGGCGATGTCCTAAACAATCTGCTGATCCTTGAAAAGACAAAGTCTGGGATGACCCGCGAGACGCGCTGCGAGGAAGCCACGCTTGAGCCGCAGGAGAACGGCGACGTCGTCCTCGACATGCGTAACGTCCGCATCACGCCATTCTCGGCCAGTCAGCCCGGAACGGCCACTGTCGGCCACCTCCGCGTCACCATCAAGGATGCCGTCCAGAAGCGCACATGGCGCCGCAAGGTGGCGGACCTGAACAACGACGAATTGCGCGAGCGCATTGCCGAACTTTCCCCAGGCAGCGACGTGCCGCTTGAGGAGGCCCTTACGGATGCTGAGAAGTCCCGGGCGCGCAAGGACTGGGCTAAGGCGCACGGCCAGCAGCCGGAAGAGCTTGGCGAGGAGGATGCCGAAGCAGCCTTGACGAATGCCGTTCCGCGCATCCGCTCATCCATGCTCACGGAACTCAACCGCCGCTACTCGTTTGGTCTGGCGCCGCTCGCGTTCCTTCTTCTGGGAATGCCGCTGGGAATCAGGACTTCGCGCCGGGAATCGAACATAGGCATAGCCATCAGCCTCTGCGTGATGCTTGTCTATTACGGGTTCATGGTCGCCGCGAAGTCGCTGTCCGACTTCCCTGCGTTGCGGCCGCACATCGTTGTGTGGGTGCCGACGGCCTTCTGCGCCGTTCTCTCCGCAATTCTCGTTCGCCGCAACCAGTAGCCATGCGACGCGCAATTGCCATAGCTGCGGTGGTTTTCGCCGCATACGCGATTGGGGCGGCTGAAGCCGCCCGCTCCGATACAGACATGGATGGCACCGGCATCGCCGCCCGCGCCGATACAGGTGCGGATGCCACAGACATCGCCGCCCGCGCCGATACTGGCGCGGAAGCCACCGATGTTGTTGCCCGCCCAGATACAGGCGCGGATGCCGCAGCCATCCTCCGCGCCGCGACGTCGCTCTTCCCTGTAGAATCAGTGGCGCTCTACGGCTCGCTGATAGTGCGGCGGCAGTCTGGCGTAATCGTCCGCGAAATCCCATTCGCCATGTCGCTTGACTGGGGCGCGTCGCCGCCGGTGGCCGAATACACCCTCATGGACTCCTTTGGCCGCACCCTCTCCTCCGCACGCGTTACGCGCAGTGCCAGCGGCGCGACTGCACTGGAATGCCTTGACTCAGAAGGGAAGCAAGTTCCCGCGCCACCGCTAACGGCCCAGATACTCGGCACCGACATAACCTGGCTCGACATAACCCTTGCCTACCTCTGGTGGGAGGATGCGACTCTTCTGTCGCCAGAGACCTTCAAGGGCTCGCTGTGCGATGTCGTGGAGGTGCGCCCGCCTGCGCCAATAGAGGGCTGCGCCGCAGTGCGCCTCTGGATAGACCGCAAGCACGCCTTCCTGCGCCAGGCAGAACAGTTTGGGCCGGACGGAGCCCGCGTCCGCTGGATGTGGGTGGCATCTGTAGGCAAGATCGGCGGCCGCTGGATGATCCGAAACCTCGAGGTCAAGCGCCCGGGGACAGGATTCCAGACGAAACTCCACGTCGATGATCTCGACACGCCGTGAATGCCGCAGTGATAATCCTTGTGACGAAAGCCGTCGCTCTTGTGCTGCTGTTGGCGGCGTCGGCTTTCTTCTCCGGCGCGGAGACGGCTCTCTTCTCGCTTGACGCCCTCCAGCTCCGCTCCCTGCGCGACCGCGGAGGCGCTTCAGCCCGCATAGCCGCGCTGATGGCCGCGCCGCAGCGCCTGCTTTCCACCATCCTGATAGGAAATACACTCGTCAATGTGGTAATTGCCTCGCTGGCCTATTCGATAGTGCGCTCAATCCCGGCCGCAGCGCCATTCGCATCCCTCCTTTCAATTGCCGGCGCCACGACGATACTCTTGCTCTTTGGCGAAATAGCCCCCAAGCGCATCGCGATCCGCATGCCACTGCGCATAGCCAAAGCGGCAGCCGCGCCTATCTGCATCTGCCATGCTGCCTTCGCGCCAGTCCGTGCCCTGATGGAAGCCCTGCCTGCCCGCATTGCGCCATTCCTCGAACAGGAGCGGCGCTCGCTGTCAGACGACGAACTGGTGACGGCATTTGACTTCTCCAACGAGCGCGGCATCCTCGACGCCTACGAGCGCCGCCTGGCATCCGGCATCATGCAGCTATCCTCAATGACTGCGGCCGACGTCATGACGCCGCGTGTCGATTTTTCCGGCATCGACTTGGACGAGCCCCCGGAGTCCTACCCGGCGCTGATACGCTCCACTTCATTCCGCCAGCTACCTGTCTTCGAAAATTCGCCTGATTCGATTTCGGCCTTCCTTGATGTCCGCCGCTACCTGCTTGACCCCGAGCATGACTTCGACGAAGCCCTTGAAAAGCCAGTGTTCGTGCCGGAGACGGCGACGCTCGACGACATCCTCGTGACTATGCAGCGCGCGCGGCGGCACGCGGTGTGCGTCATTGACGAATACGGCGGCGTCGCGGGGCTGGTGACGCGTGGCGACATCCTCGAGGTGCTGGCCGGTCCGCTTCCCGACCAAGAAGACGCGCCGCCGCGCGACCCAATAGAGAAGACAGGCGACTTCACCTGGCGCATTGACGGGGACACAAGCCTGGAACTGATCAACCAGGAACTTGACACGGAACTTGAAGCCGAAGGAGCCGACCGCTTGTCGGGCTGGATATCCGCGCAGGCAGGCCGCTTCCTCAGGGCGGGGGAGAGCGTCACGGCGCAGGGCGTAACCGTTGAGGTTCTGCGCCACCGCAAGCTGCGGATATTGGAAGCCGCCCTGACGCTGGAACACGCCGACAAGGATGCCGAGCCCAATGGGGATGAGCAGTCAAAAGAGGAGGGCGCGCAATGACCGCACGAATCCTGCTCCTGATCCTCTGCCATGTGGCCTGCGCTTTCTTCGCCGGCATGGAGACCGGTGCCATATCGGCCGGACGCCTGCGCCTCATCCACTTGTCCAGAAGTGGCGATCCTCGCGCAAAACTCCTCCTCCGCCTGCTGCGCAAGCCCGACAGGCTGCTAGGGACTTTGCTCGTCGGCGGCAATCTCGCCAGCGTGATGGTCTCAACGCTTTCCGCCTCGATAGCCTACTCGCTCTTCGGCGCGGCCGGACTGGGATTCTCGTCGGCGCTGTCCACAGCCACCATCCTCGTATTCGGCGAGTTCCTCCCCAAGGCATGGTTCAGCGTCCGACCGATCTCGCGCTCACTGCCTTTCGCCCATGCGCTGCAAATCGCAGAGACAATACTCCAGCCACTTGCCTCGGCAGCGACGGCGCTTTCGTCGCTCTTTGTTCCGGCAGGAAAAGACGGCACGGGATTGTCGCGCATCGTGTCAAGGGAGCATTTGCGAGTTCTGGCGAGCAACAGCGAAGCCACCGGCCAGATATCCGCGCTTGAAAACCTGATGCTGGGGCGTGCCCTGGCCTTGCAGGCAAAGACGGCGTTTGACGTGATGGTCCCCGTGTCGAGCGTCAGCACGCTTGCGCCGGATGCGACACTGGGCGATGTCTCGCGCATCGTGACGAAGACGGGCCATGGCAAGCTGCCGGTAGTTGAACCTGCGACGGGCAAGTGCCTTGGCGTCCTGCATGTTCAGGATGTCCTGGCGCGAATAGCCGGCAACCCCGACGAACCGATTGGCGAGTATGTCCGCAAGCCATTCTACATCCGCGCATCCATGCGGGCCGACGACATCCTGCCGAAGCTGCGCGACCACGGGCAGCGCGTTGGGATAGTTCGCGACAAGGCCATACCAATGTTGGGCATTGTCACCACCGATGCCTTGCTAGGCGCGATTATCGGCGACCTCCCCCGCGGCATTTCAGCCGAACGCCGCCAGCCGATGCGGGAGGCGCGGTGAAAGGTTGTCAGTGCCAGTCATGCGGGCGGCCGCTGGGATGTTGGCTTATGACATGCCCATACTGCGGCGAGCGCATAAGAGGCGCGATGTGGAGACTCGTTGCGACGGCCTCCGGTGCAGTGGCCGTAGCCGCTATGGCAGTTTTTGCATTGCCTAAGGAAAAGTTGGAAACCTTGCCAGATGCGCTACTTGCAATGACGCATTCGCAAGGGGCGATAACGGCGCTTGCCGTCGCGGCGACACTGATATTTGCGCCGTATGGGCGTGCCAGGCCGGGCACGGCGGCCATTGGATTAGGCCGACGCATGGCCGCGATGGCGCTGCGCCTTCTCGCGCTGGCGCTGGTGGCGGCCATAATCGCCTTGCTCTGCAAATAAATGGTGGGCGAGGCGGGACTTGAACCCGCAAGCCGTGAGGCATAAGATCCTAAGTCTTACGTGTATGCCAATTTCACCACTCGCCCAAAAAAGAGTGCATCTATTCTATCAAATTTTCACGCCTTGATGGCGCCGCAGCGGCAGAGCTGGTCGCAGAGACCGCATCCGTTGCACTGCACCGGGTCGATGAAGGGGCGTCCGTCGGGGCCGATGGCGATGGCGGGGCACCCGCACTTCAGGCATGCCTTGCAGCCGACACACTTGGCGGCGTCGATCTTGCGCGTGGCACCGAGGGGCTTCCTGATATGGAGCGGACATGGCGCGCGCGAAATGACGAGGGATGGCTCGTCGGCCTCGATCTCCTCCTTCAGCGCGGCGACCGTGGCCGCCTGGTCGTAGGGGTTGACGACGCGGATGCGCTCCATTCCGCATGCGCGGGCGACAGCCTCTATTGACGCGGCCTTCGTCTCCTCGCCAAGCAGGGTAACGCCGGTGCCGGGATGCTCCTGGTGTCCGGTCATGGCGGTGATGCGGTTGTCAACGACGACGAGGGTGACGTTGCCCTTGTTGTAAACGACATCGAGAAGCGCGGTGATGCCGGAGTGGAAGAACGTCGAGTCGCCGACGATGCCGACGACTGGCTTCTTCTCGCCTGCCTTCTGCATCCCGTGGGCCATTGAGAAGCCGGCGCCCATGCAGAGGATGGTGTCGGTGCGGGAGAGCGGGGGGAATGCGCCGAGGGAGTAGCAGCCGATGTCGCCGGTGACGATGACGTCGAAGCGCGTGAGTGCGAGGAAGAGTCCGCGGTGCGGGCATCCGGGGCAGAGCATTGGCGGACGCGCGGGGAGGTCTGCCGCCTCGGCCACAGGCGAGGGCAGGGGAGGCAGCGCCAGTTCGGGGAACATGGCGCGCTTCACGTCATAGAGGACGGCGGGGGTAAGTTCGCCGCAGCGCGGAACGAAGTTCTTGCCGTCGCACCTGATACCATGAGAGCGGATGCGCTCTTCGAGGATTGGGTCGCCCTCCTCGATGACAAGCAGGCGCTTGACGGAGGCGGCGAAATCGCGCAGAAGGGCGTCGGGGAAGGGGAACCCCCAGCCAATCTTCAGCAGGGAGGCGTCGGGGAATATTTCGGCGGCATGCAGGGCGGCCACGCCGTGTGAGACGATGCCGAGGGAGTCGCCGCGCCTGATGATGCGGTTGAATGGGGAAGTGGCGGCCTCTGCGGCCTGGGCGTCCAGACGCTCCTCGACCTTGCGGCGCAGGACGCGTCCGTAGATGGGCAGGGGAACGAACTGCGGGACGTTCTTTTCGAAGCGCGTCACATTGCGGGGGCGAGGGGCGCGATCCTCGACGAGGGCGCGCGAGTGGGCAACGCAGGTGGTGGTGCGCAGGATGACGGGACAGCGCCACTTCTCGGAGAGTTCGAAACCCTGGACGACGAAGTCGCGGGCCTCGTTGGCGTCGGCCGGCTCAAGGCATGGGACCTTGGCCAGGCGGGCGAAGTGGCGGGTGTCCTGCTCGGTCTGGGAAGAGTCCTGGCCGGGGTCGTCGGCGACGACGACAACCATGCCGCCAACGACGCCGATGTAGGAGAGGGTCATGAGAGGGTCGGCGGCGACGTTGAGTCCGACGAGCTTCATGGTGACGAGAGTCCGCGCGCCGGCGACGGACGCGCCGGCGGCGGCCTCGAGGGCGACCTTCTCGTTTGGCGACCATTCGGCATAGACACCCTCGGCCTTGAATTTGGCGAGGTTTTCGAGGATTTCCGTTGAAGGCGTGCCGGGATAGCCGAAGGCGGCTGTGACGCCGCCTTCGTAGGCACCGCGCGCGATGGCCTCGTTGCCGGTAAGAAGATGGGCCATGGCCGCTAGTCCTTTTCGTAGATTACGCGCTTGGCCTTGCCCTCGGCGCGGGGCAGGGAACCCGGGGCATAGACATCGCCTTCCGGCGTGAAGCCCAGCACCTCCTTGAGGACCTTGGCCACCTGGTGGCCGGTGACGCCCGGCTTGGCCTCGACCTCGACGCGCAGCTTCTTTGTGCCGTCGTGGTCCTTGATGATGAGGCGGTATTCGGGGAGGACGCCGGGAATCTTGAGGAGCGCCTGCTCGATTTGGAGCGGGAAGAAGTTCACGCCGGAGATGATCAGCATGTCGTCGAGACGGCCGGAGATGCGGTCGAGACGGAGGTGGCAGCGCCCGCAGCCGCACTTTTCTCGGCTGACGATGCGGGAGAGGTCGCCGGTGCGGAAGCGGATGACGGGAAGGGCCTCGCGGGTAAGGGAGGTGGCGACAACCTCGCCAACCTGGCCGTCTGGAAGGACCTCGCCGGTCTTGGGATCGACGATCTCCACAATATACTGGTCCTCCCACTGGTGGAGACCGCAGTGCTCGGGGCAGTCCATGCCGAGGGTGCCGATGCCGCCGGTTTCGGTCATTCCGTAGATGTCGAAGGCCTCGATTCCGAGACCATCGTGGATGCGGCGCTTCATTTCGTCGGAGAATGACTCGGCGCCGAAAATGCCGATCTTGAGGTCGGGGAGGGTGGTCTTGGTCTCGGCCATCACCTCCATGATGCGGAGGGTGTAGGAGACGACGCCGGTGATGACGCGGGTGCCGAAGTCGTGGGCGAGCTTGACTTGACGGGCGGTGTTGCCGGCGCCGGTGGGAACGACGAACATGCCGGCGGCGCGTGCGCCGTGGTAGCAGCCGAAGCCACCATTGAAGAGGCCGAAACCGGGGGTGATCTGGCAAACATCGCCCGCGCGCGCGCCAGTCATAACATAGCAGCGGGCCATGCAGTCGGCCCACTGGCGGAGGTCGGCGGGCGTGTAGGGCATGACGACAGGCGTGCCGGTGGAGCCGCTGGACATGTGCATCTCGGCGAGTTCTGACTTCGGGACGCAGCACATGCCCAGAGGATACTGGTCGCGGAAGTCCTTCTTGGACATGAAGGGGAGCTTCTGAAGGTCCTCTAGGCCCCGGAAGGTGGACGGGTCGATGCCGGCCTCCTGGAAACGCTGGCGGAACCAGGCGTTTCCGCGCATGGCGTGGGCTACCGTCTCTTTAAGTCTCTTGTTCTGGATGGCTTCGATTTCGCCGCGGGCCATCGTCTCCGCTTCAGGATTGTGGTATGTCATGGTTTCACTCCGAAAAGATGTGCGAATGACTCTATCAAAAGAATCACGGGGAGTCAAGAGAAATGTGTCGATTCCGAAGCCTTCGCCTTGCGCATGTCGTGGATTTTTGGTGAAATACATTTAGGAGAAAGAGATGAAAAAGATTGATGTTGAAGAGGTGCGGGCGGCGCTGCCGCTTCGGGCGCGCGATGCGCACAAGGGTGATTTTGGACATGTTCTGGTAGCTGGTGGAAGCGCGGGCTTTGGAGGTGCTCCAGCGCTGGCGACACTGGCCGCGCTGCGGACAGGTTCGGGGCTGGTAACGGCGGCAGTGCCGGCGTCGCTGGCATGCGGTCCGATTGCCGCTCTGGCGCCAGAGGCGATGGCGCACCCCATTGAGGAAGACGCCGGCCACATGGTTGGCAACGCTTTTCTGACATGGCTCTTCGCGCGGCGGCGCTTCGATGCGATCGCGGTAGGGCCGGGGATGGGGCAGAGCACAGACACGGCGGCAATTGTCGGCGCGTTGCTCAAGATGCACGACGTGCCGCTGGTGCTGGATGCCGATGCGCTGAACCTGATTGCCGCTTCGCCGGAAGGGCTGGCGGGAGTGCGCCAGTCGGGAGGCGGCGCGATGCGGGTACTGACGCCGCACCATGCGGAAGCGGCGCGGCTGCTGGGGGTGTCTGCAGGGGAGGTCGCAGCAGACCGTGAAGGCGCGGTGCGGCGACTGGCGGAGGAGTCAGGCGCGGTGGCGGTGCTGAAAGGGCATGGAACACTGGTGGCTGTGCCGGGCGATGGGGAAGTAGCGATTTGCGAAGCGGGGAATCCGGGAATGGCGACCGGCGGTTCGGGTGACGTGTTGACGGGGATGATCGCCTCGCTTATAGGGCAGGGGGTGGCGCCGGATTCGGCGGTTCGCGTCGGCGTTTGGCTTCACGCCACGGCGGGCGATTTGGCGGCGGCGCGGCTGGGAGAGCGGTCGATGCTGGCGCGAGACATCATCGAAGAGATTCCCGGTGCGATGCGCGCGGCGAATGTTGCGGGAATGTAGTATAATAAGCGAAATTATGCAGACGCAGACAATAATTGCAATTTTGGTTTCGTCGGTCGCGGGCCTGATTATAGGCTACGCGGTGCGCGCGCTCTTTTCCAGATGGCAGAGCGACGCGATGGAAAAGCAGGCGCAGGCGAAGTTGGACGAGGCCGACGAAGAGGCGGCGCGTAGGCTCCGCGAGGCCGACATCAAGGCGCGAACAGAGTTGGTTCAGGCGCGCGAGGCATTCGCGGAGACGACTCGCCAGCGCCAGGCGGCGTTGCAGGAATACGATGAGCGCATCGCGGCGCGTGAAGGCGACATTGAGCGCAAGATGCACGTAATCGAGGAGAAGGAACGGCAGCTTCAGGAGACGCGGGACCAGCAGCGCGAAACGGCTGCGAACCTGACGGCGCGCGAGGACGCGGTAAGCGAACAGGAGCGCGAGTCTCTTAAGAAACTTCAGAAAATCGCGGGCATGACGGCGGAAGAGGCGCGGAACGCGCTTCGCAACAAGGTCAAGGACCAGGTGAAGGCGGAGTGCGGCGCCTATTTCAGGCGGCGCTACGAAGAGGCTAGGACATACGCGGACCGCAAGGCGGCTGAACTGGTGGCCTACGCCGTCAGGCGCTACACGGCGGCGCATGCCGGGGAGTCGATGACGAGCATCGTCCCGATCCCGAGCGCAGAAATAAAGGGGCGCATCATTGGCCGGGACGGGCGTAATGTCAGGTCGATCGAGGCGGCGACGGGCGTGACATTGATTGTGGATGGCACTTCTGACGCGGTGGCGATTTCGTGCTTCAGCCCAATGCGGCGCGAGGTCGCGCGGCGCGCGCTGCTGGACTTGGTCGATGACGGGCGCATCCATCCTGCAAGCATAGAAAGCGCGGTGGAGAAGGCCAGGGCGGACTTGGAAGGTGAAATGGTGAAGGAAGGCCGCGAGGCTGCAGACCAGTTCAACCTCGAGGGGATTTCGAGCGAGATCCTGCAAGGGCTGGGGCGGCTGAAGTTCCGGCTCAGCTATTCGCAGAACGTGCTTGCGCACTCCATTGAAGTGGCGCGGCTGATGGGGACGATGGCCGACGAACTCAAACTGGATGGCCAGTTGGCGCGGCGCATAGGCCTTTTCCACGACATCGGCAAGGGAATGACCGACGAGAAAGAAGGCGCGCACGCGAAGCTTGGCGCGGACCTGCTGGCGTCGCAGGGCGAGGATCCGATTGTGGTGAACGCCGTTGCCGCGCATCACGAGGAAGTGGAGGCGACGAGCGTCTATGCGGTGCTTTGTTCGGCGGCTGACGCGATTTCCTCGGCGCGGCCAGGAGCGCGCAGCGAGACGAGCGAGCTTTACTTCGAGCGCATCGGGAAGTTGGAGGAAATAGCCACGTCCCATGATGGCGTGAAGACCGCCTTCGCCATGCGTGCTGGCCACGAGTTGAGAATCATCGTCGATGCGGACAAGGTCAACGACAACGATGCGATGATCCTTGCGCATGACATTAGCGCGGAGGTGGAGGCGACGCTCACCTATCCCGGTCAGATCCGCGTAGTGGTGATACGCGAGAAGCGCTGCATCGAATACGCCAGATGAAACTTCTTTGGGTAGGCGACATAGTTGGCAGTCCGGGGCGACGGGTATTCGCCGAGGTGGCCCGCAAGCTGAAAGGCTCCGGCGGGGTGTCGGCCATCATCGCCAACGGCGAGAACAGCGCCGGCGGCAGTGGAATTACCGAGGAGATTGGCGCGGAACTGCTGGCTGCTGGCGCGGATGTCGTGACGCTTGGCGACCATGTCTGGAGCCAGAAGGGAACGGAGCAGTATCTGGCGCATGAGCGGCGGGTGCTGCGGCCGGCGAACCTGCCGAAGGCCTGTCCTGGCGTGGGCTGGGTGACGGTGCAGACGCCGCAGATGCCGATCACGGTGATGAGCCTGGTGGGGCGCGTGTTCATGCAGCCGGCGGAGTGTCCGTTCCTCACTGCCGATGCGGTGCTGGCGAAGCTGCCGGGAAATTGCGGTCCGGTTTTTGTTGAAATACATGCCGAGGCGACATCGGAGAAGATAGCGCTTGGGCGCTATCTTGACGGGCGCGTAGCGGCGGTGGCTGGAACGCACACGCATGTGCCTACTAACGATGCGGCGTTGCTGCCAAAAGGGACGGCCTATATCACGGATCTTGGAATGACTGGACCTGCTGACTCGGTCATAGGGCGGCAACTGGAGCCAGTGTTGCACAAATTCACGACGGGGATGCCTATGAAGTTCGACGTGGCCAAGGGGCCGGCAGTTCTTCAGGGCGTAGTGTTGGAGGTTGAGCGGGCGACAGGGAGGGCTCTTTCAATTGAGCCTTTTCTGTATCGCGAGCGCGCCAGTTGAAAGATGCGCGTTTTTTGATATAATGGTGTTTGAAAATAGGAGGAGGCCATGCGTAGCATTATGAGGAAATTTGTATCGCGCCGTCCGTGGGCGGTGGCCGTGGCGTTTTTGTTTTTCGTGGCTGTATCTGGAATTGAGGCAGCAGTGTCCATCTCTTCGGCACCGACATCGGTGAACAATGGCGAGACTGCGCAAATTGTCGCAACGGTTACTACTGAATATGAAATCGATGGCGTCTGGCTTCGATACAGGATTTCAAATGACCCCAAGGGTTACACGACCGCCAATGTTATAAACTATTTGGCGATGACGAATTCCGTCAACAAGGATTACGTCTGTGAGTTGCCGATACTTCCGAGTGGAACTGTGCAGTTGGGTGCGATGGCGGTTTTGTCTGGCGGCGCAATTACAAACTCAACCCTCTCTTGGAAGACGGTAACCATTGGCAACAATTTGACATACGACCGCTTCCACGACATGAAGGGCATCCCTGGGATTATTGCATCGGCAACTGCCA
>JAEEGL016541999.1_pt1 | contig 15505 bp, 13 predicted proteins | sample 9134231 | NCBI WGS metagenome assembly JAEEGL01 (sample SAMN16246548, study PRJNA631951) | gut metagenome | biome: gut microbiome; feature: rumen; material: fiber-attached | host: Bos | place: Iran: Karaj | collected 2018-10
CCGACGATATCGAAGCATCGGCGGGCATTCCTCCCGCTCGACGCTTGCGCACGCGCGCCGAATTGCGCAGTGTGCCAGGCACAGTGCGTTCGTCTTTCGAGAATCGATAAATCGAAAGCGTACTTTAGCGGTACGTCGCCTCGCCGTCATACATCGTCTTCGTGATGACCGAGAAATGGAAGATCGGTCGGTCGACGCGCAAGATGCGCATCGGATTGTGCGCAAGGCCCGCCGGCGCGAAGATGATCGACGATTTGGTAAGCAGATGCGGTTCGCCACCAATGGTGAATTCGATTTCGCCACCGAGGTCGGTTGGGTCATCAGGGTTCGAACCAATGAAACCGATGAGCTCGTCGCAATCGTCGTGAACATGTTCGGTGAAGATAGGGTCGCGATCGGGCACATGGTGGTACCATGCCGTGTTCATCTGGAAAGCACCCGGCACAACCTGGCCGTCGATCCAGCAGATGCGCTGAGCGAATTTGTCATAGATCTGTTTGAATGCAGCATCCATCACTGGAGCCCCTGCCGCATCCTGCACGATGTTCGCTGCGTACGTTCCCGATTCGTTGTTCATGAAGGCCATGTTGGTGTCCCTTCCCCGTCAGTTTCGATGAGAATAGTTTACCTTTTCAACCAGGTTATTGGTATTACTCAGAGCACCTAGTCAAATCTTGAAGAATTAGAGATAAGGTATTGCGCGGTCGGGTCATGTCAAGTAATATAGCTTTCGCTGAAAACACGGGGTGTTAGCTCAGTTGGTTAGAGCGCCGGCCTGTCACGTCGGAGGTCGCGAGTTCAAGTCTCGTACATCCCGCCACGAAACTCCTGGTCACCGTCCAATTATGGGCGGTGATTTTGCTTTCCCGGGATGCCCGCTAGACCCGCAGGTGCACACGAGGTGCACACCGAACACAGCGCTACGCTGTGAGCTGGATGATGCGACCCTCCTTTTTGGGCGCATCATCGCCGTTTTTCACGGATTGCCCGGCAAAAAGGCTTCCGACCATCGCGGCCGCTTCGACGTCGTTCTCGGGTACTGCATGGGCATACCAGTTGAGCGTGACCGACGCGTTGGCGTGACCGAGGCGCGCCTGGACCGTCTTCACATCGACGCCGTTGGCGAGCAGTTGGGTCGCCTGCGTGTGTCGCAGCTCGTGGAACTTCAACGTCGGGAACCCATGCGCCTTGCGGAACGCGTTCCACCAGCGCTCGAAGTTAGTTGGGTCGTAGAGCCCGCCGACGTCCGTACAGCAGACAGGGGTCCTGTCGCCCTGTTTGATTTCCAGCTGCGACAGGTGCGCCGCTTGGGCCATCCTCCAGAGCCTCAGGTGATCTGCCGTCACCGGATCAATCGCAACGGTTCGTATGCTCGACTTTGTCTTGGGCTCCTTCAGCTTGCAGTCCGCCGTGTAGGAGCGCCGTATCTTGAGCCTGCATACGTCACCGAACTCAACGCAGTCCCAAAGCAGACCGAGGACTTCACCACGCCTCATGCCCGTCGCCAGGCCGATGCGCACAGCCATGATGCTCGAGAGGTTGCTTATCCCGAGGACGCGCGAGCGGTCTTCCGCGTTGCCGCGTTCCCTTTGGCGCGCTTCCTTCTCGCGCATCTCCGCGTATGCCTCACACTGCGCCTTGTCGAGTACGCTCATTAGGCGCGCTCCCTCTTCAACAGAAAGCGCGTTGCGTTTCGGCTCGCATTTCCTCGGCGCTTGGACCTTCGCGCATGGGTTGCGTGGGATGTAGTCGTAGTCCACGGCCTTTTCCAGTACGCGTTTCACGAGCGAGAATATCTTGTTGAGCGTCGTGCCGCTCAGCCCGCTCTCCTTGCGCAGTGCCGCCATCAGGGACTCGACGGCCTTCGCGTCGATTTCCTTGAGCCTCATCGAGCCAATGTAGGGATAGAGGTGGGACAGCCGCTGCGCGTCGAGCGCTATGGTGCGCTCGCTCGCGTTGCCCGCCATCCGTCGCGTCTCGGTCCAGATGCCGCACATCCGCTCGAACGTAATCCGGCTTCCCTCGAACTTCAAGCCGTCTTCATGCTCCCGCTTGATCTGGTCCCGAACCGCGCGCGCATCGGACTTCGTGCCGCTTACCTTCCGGACCACCCGGTTCTGCTTTCCGGTTTTCGGGTCGCGGCCGAAACAGACGCATACGCGCCACTTGTTGCGCACGGGGTTGCCGTTCTTGTCCTTCACCTGCGTTATGCTTCCATCGCCTTTTGCCATTTTTCACCACCTTCCTGCAATCCGCGCCTTGCCAATCGCTATATCAAACCCCCTTAAGGGTGGTTTGGCTAAAAGTTCGCCCTCTTCTCGCCGGGATGGTTCTTGTGCCATTGCCGGCAGGCGTCAGAGCAGTACTTGCGCGGTTTCCCGCGCTCACCTCGCGCTATGTAGGGCTTCCCGCATACCTTGCACGCGCCGAGCCGCCCATCGCGCAGGCTGTCTATCGCGCACCACCAGAGCGATGAGATGCCCGTAGCTATGACGCGGCACTCCTGACCCCCGCCAAGAGACACCGTTCGCACGTCGGTCATATGGAGCGTGAAAAGACGGTCCACAAGGTCGGAGAGGCATTTAGCCGCGCCTGCCGCGCTGCGCTCGTAGTACCCGAGCGCGCAGACGACCTGCAAGCCGTCCGCATCGTCGGGATCCACCTCACGCTCGGTCCCGTCGCCGTCTTTCGCATACCAGACGCAGTCCCACTGGCAGGGGGCACCCAGCAGCTCGTCGTAGCCCTCCTCTGCCATGACGGTGGCAAACAGGTAGTCGGCGTATCCGCCCGCGGGCACGTCCCAGGAGAAGGTGGCGCCCATGATCGGCGCGGAGGCCTTGCCACCCCTTCTGTAGGAGGACCCGCCAAACAAGAGATCCGCCCCGCCCGGCCCCAGCTCGTCCGCGAGCTCCGCGGCGGCGGCCTCCAGCTCGGATGCGGCCTCCATGAGCGAGAGAACCCCCTCGCTCGGCGCGTTGACCACGACTCCGTACTCGACGAGCGCTTCGGGAGAGGGGCTCTTCTCCGAGCTTGCTTCCTTCGCCCTAAGCGCCAGCACGAGGAGGCTTCGTGCCGCCTCGACGTCGGTCACCTTCACAGGCCCTTCCGCGCCGAAAAGCCCGACGGATTCGCCCGCGTACCTATCGAGCTTCTGCGGCGTGTCTGCCGCTATGAGGGCGGCGACGTCGTCAAAACCAATTTCGTGGGCGCTACGCCGGCCCTCGCCGTACCTCGCCCTCCGCGTCGGCAAGTACACTTCAGCCATCGAATTCCTTACTACCCGATTAATATCCACTTTAACGTAACAACGCTCGAACGGATAATACCCTCATAGCCTCGTAACTGTCAAACACGAGATTGGAGCGAAGCGGAATGATGAAACTTGTCGAAGCGAGGAGGAAGGCAGGCCTGAGCCAGAGCAAGCTGGCTAGGCTCGCCGACGTAAACCAGACGTCGATGAGCAGGATCGAGCGGGGCCTCGAGCCCGCGTACCCCATGAGGGCGCAGCGCATAGCAGACGCGCTCGGATGGGCCGGCGACCCGATGGAGCTATTCGAGGAGACCGACGATGGAGACGATTAACGCTGTGGCAACCCCGGGAGCGAAAGTCGTTTACCTGAGCGAGTTGCCCTTCCCCTCTGCCGGCGGCTACGAGCTGTTCTCCGGCTACCCCGACCTGCTGACGCCCGCGCACATTGCCGAGATCACCGGCCAGTGCGAGTCGACCGCAAGGGCCATGTGCGCGCGGGGGGAGCTGCCCGCGGTGCGCATAGGCAAGCGCTGGTACGTCCCCAAGCCCTCGATGGTCGAATTGGTCTTGGGAGGACGCGATGGGCGCTAGGAGGGCGCCCATCGTCGCCGAACTGGTCGAAGGAATCGGCGAGAGCAAGCTGGCTGACGCTGTAGCGTTCAACGAGATGGCCGGCAGGCTCTACGTCCGCGGCGTGCTCCCGTGGTCTGACGACAGACGGCCCGAGAACCGCCCGTGGGATTCCAGGGACGATTCCCACGGATACGCATGGGCGCAGGAGGAGTTCGGGTGCGGCGGTGAGCGCGATTTCCAGCACGCGCTCACGATCGTCGGCGACGGCAGGCGCTACAACCCCGTGGCCGACATGCTCGAGGCACTTCCGACGTGGGACGGCGGGGAGCGCGTCGGCTACCTCATGCAGTCGTTCCTGGGCGCCGAGGAGGGCGATTACGTGTCCGAGGTCGAGCGGCTGTTCATGCGCGCCGCGATAACGCGCGCCTATCGGCCGGGGTGCAAGTTCGACTACATGCCCGTGCTCGTGGGCCCCCAGGGCGCGGGCAAGTCCACGTTTCTGCGCATGCTCGCGATGGACGACTCGCTTTTCACGGACTCGGTCTCGGGAATCGGCACCAAGCAGGCCGCCGAGCTCGTCCAGGGCAAGTGGATAGTCGAGGTCGCCGAGCTCGCGGCGATACGCGGCGCCGCGCTCGAGAGCGTCAAGGCGTTCATCACGCGCCAGTCGGATGACTACCGGGCCCCGTACGCCCGGCACGCCGAGTCGCGCCCCAGGCGCTTCGTCGTCGCGGGCACTACGAACTCGCAGGGCTTCCTCGTGGACGCCACCGGCAACAGGAGGTTCCTCCCTGTGCGGTGCGGCTCGCAGGAACCCCTGCTTGACCTCTTCGATTCCGGGGCGACTAACTATTTCGCGCAGGCCTGGGCGGAGGCGATGGCGCGGTTCGCGCCATCCGCCGAAACGGCGCTCCCCGGGCTCGTCCTGCCGCGCAGCGTAATCGGCGCCGCCAGGGAGCTGCAAGCCGCCTCCACGGCGACCGATGCGAGGGTCGGCATCATCGGCGACTACCTCGACAGGTTCGGCAAGGGCGAAGCGACCTGCGTCGTGCAGGTGATCGAGGAGGCGCTGGGCCGGCCCCGCGAGCAGCAGACGCGCCGCGAGCAGATGGAGGTCGCCGAGATCCTGGGATCCTCGTTCCCAGGCTGGGAGCAGAGCCCCGGCAAGAGGCGCTTCGGGCCGTTCGGGCCGCAACGCGCGTTCGTGAAAGTCTCCGGGGATTAGAAGCCCCTCCGTTACCACCGTTGCCACGTTTCCCCTATGGAGCGAAGAATTGAGAGAAAGATGGGCCCCTAGGTGGCACGGCAACAGCGGCCGACGCTGCGCAAGGCCTCCGGGGGCCGGGAAGGCCACATCCGGTGGCCAGCGTGACGGGATCAGCCATGACCGATGGGCGGATTAGCAAGCAGCCTATTGCGTGTACCGGCTGAACCCAATATGCCCGCCTGCGAAGCCCGGCCCAGCCAAGCGCGACGACCGGATTAGCAAGTAGCCTATGGCGTATATCTTTTGAGCGCATAGGGCCGAATTGGCCGCACGCGCATCCTTCACGGGCAAGCGTCAGCCGCCGTTTCTACGATGGCCGATTTTGTCTGCGCGAAGGCCCCTTGGCGGCTTCTGCGGGGGATGCCCCGCGCCCCTCGTTGCGTAATGGACACATCGCTTCATTGGAGTCAGCGATTGAGAGTAAACCAAACCTGAAGCGCTTAGGGGCACGGGGCATCCCCCGTTTAACCCCGGATAGCCCGCTTTAGCACCAGGCCAGTCGAACGCAAGCATCGCGATGCTGCAGCGTTCGACCAGAACCCCGCCGCAGGCTTCCGGCAAGCACTATGCCGTGGACTGATATACACAATAGGCAGCTTGCTGATCCGGGGAGCTCCGTGTACACGGAGTAGGCGACTTGCTTAGTGACCCCAATCATATCGAGCGTCCTACCGAGCTGAAGGCAGCGAACACGTCGAAAACAAAAGCGCTGGATACGTGTTAGAAAAAGCTAAATCACGGGAGTAGGTAACCGACATACCTTTCGGGCGCTTCGCAATTCGTTTATTAGCGCATCAGCCCTTGATGTCGCGTTGGGAGCCTATGTAACCGGCGATGGCCTCTACCAGGTGCGGCTCGTCGATGCGGTAGACCACGGGGCCCTCTCCCGGAAATGCGACGAGGGCGCTGCGGCCTTCGCACACGCACACGGTTGCGCCCGAGACCTGCGCCGAGACAACGTCGCTGGCATCGCGGTAGCCTTCGACGAGTGCTTCGAGCTCCGCTTGCGATTCGAGGCGATCCACCTGCGCAAGCGGACGACAGAGTGCGAGGTACTCGTCGAACTCCCGCTCGAGCGCGGATGCCGCATCCGCGTCGTCCAGCAAGATGCTCAAGGCCCCGTTTCCCATTCCCTGCACCGAATTCGACACGAGCGCGCACGTCTCGCGGGCGACGAACAGCGAGCGCATGCGCACGCCGTCGCGCAGCCGCGGGTAGTAGTAGGGTCTGATCGCTCCGGTCAGGTACAGGGGGAGCCATTCGCGCACGCCCTCCCACATCTCGTTGCCGTTGCGCGATATGGTGTGCACCACGGTAAACGTGCAGCCCGCTTGGGCCAGGCGGGCCATGAGGGCTGCCCACTGCTGCGCGAAGCCGGCGTCCCCGTATATCCAGGCGGTGTCCTCGTCGGATTGGAGCAGCAAGCTGCATGGCCGCCCTTCGGCGACGATCCGCTCGAGGAACGCGAGCGCGGCTTCGCGACGGCCCTGATCGCCGAAGTACAGCCCTGCCTTTGCGATATGGCCGGACGCAAGAGCACGATCCTCATCGGACTGGCCCACCCCTTCGGCGGCGACCCCCGCGCCCCGGTCCGAACCGCCGGTTTCTCCTTCCAGCCATCGGGCGATGAGGCGGGCGGCCTTCTCTTTTTCGGTCGGCCACCCTCCCATCACGCCCGTTTCGCGCGCCAGCGTGTCGGCCTGGTAGCCCTCACGCACGTTGCGGGCGAAGAATTCGGCTGCGGGCTCTATGAAGGGCATCTTGTCCGGCAGCCCGCGTTTGCCCGCGCGGATGCGGCTTACATAGGAGGCGTCGAAATTGAGCGCCCGGGCAAGTTGGGCGTTGCGCATGTTTGTGACGTTCATGAGGAAGTCGATCTTGCGTCCGACCTCCCCGAAATCTGCTGTTTCGCGGTGAGACATAAGGTGCCTTTCCCTCGCGGCCATGCACTAGGCACGATTCGTGCCTACATATTGTCATTGACAGCTGGTCTCCGCCGGCATGCAAACGGAGACATGGCTACAAAATGGGAGCAAGCGGCTATTTCGCGCGATGGAGGGGCAGACCGTTGCCCCGTCTCGGAGAAAGGAGCCCCCATGAGAATCAAGCTCACCATGGGATTGACAGCACTGCTCTGCGCAGCGGCGCTCGCGTTTACGGCGTGCGGCGGGTCGGGGTCAGGCGGCGCTGCGTCGGGGAGCGCGAGCGCAGATTCAAGTCAGGAAAGCGCAGCCCCCGCTTCCGCGGGGCCATCATCCGCAAGCGCCAGCGCATCGGGCGCGTCCGCCGAAGGCAAGCACGACAACTTCTTCGTGGGCACGTGGGACCTTTACGAGAGCGACGAGTACACCCACGAGCAGATCGTGCAGGTGATGGAGCAATACGCCAACGACGAGGAAACCCGGAAGAAGATGAACGAGGCCTACGGCCGCGACAACGTGGAGTTCTGCGCGCGCTTCGCCGCTGACGGCACCGGCGAGATCGACACCGGGGCCGAGCTCGTGCCCTTCACCTGGGAGGCTACAAACGAGGGCGCGGTCACGTTCACGAGCTTCAACGGCAAGGAGACGGCTATCCACCTCCCCGTGACCGACGGTAAGTTCACGCTGAACGGCGACACGTACGCGAAGGCGAGCTAGGAAGGGATCACTCGTGTGAACAAGGGTCGGAGGTGTGTTTACGCGAGAGGATGCAGTAAGAGAGGAAGGCCGCACCATGGGTGCCTCTGGCAATATCATCCGAGACGAGCAGGGGGTATATCGTTGGGTGTACGAGTACAACCTGCTTACGAACCCCACCATCCTGTTCACCATCGGGAAGATTTTCGCTGGCATCATCATTGGGCTTTGCCTGTTCATGCTGATATTGCTCGTTCCAGACCTTATTCAGGGGTACGCGGACGCAAGCAATATTGCGTTCACCTTCCAACTGACGGGCATCATGTTCGCAATCTTCGCCGTGCTCCTAATATTTGGGTACGGGATTTTCGCCCTCATTCAGGGTGGCAAGTATTGCGTGATGTTTACGATGGACGAAGAAAGCGTCACGTTCACGCAGATGCCCAAGGAGATGAAGAAGGCCCAGGTGATTGGCCTGCTCAATGTGCTAGCGGGTCTGGCGGGTGGCAAGCCCTCTCAGGCTGGCTTGGGCATGGCAACGGCTGCACGCGAATCCATGACCTCCACGTTCAAGGCGGTGCGCTCCATCAAAGGCTCGCGGGCTTTGCGCGTCATCAAAGTGAACGAGCCTCTGGCCAAGAACCAGGTGTACGTCGAGCCGGAGGACTACGACTTCGTGTTCGGGTTCATCCGCGACCATTGCCCGAACGCGGATGTTAAGGGGTAGCTTTCAGACCAGTGTTGTTTGCGCGGATTCACGTGCGGAAGGACGCAATCATGACAATCAGCCTCAGAGAAAAACTCTTGAGTGTCGCGCTTTTTGCCGCTGCGCTCGCGGCCGCCCTCACCGCTGCGCTCCTGTATACCCCGCCTGCACTGGCGGATGAGCAAGAGGAGCCAACGGGCTACTGGAAGCTCGTGGACACCACGGTCGAGCATGAGGAAGACACCCTTGACCACGTGGTCTATAGAACCATTCACACAGCATCCGAGAACACGCATGAGGTCTTCCACTCCGGCCGCATACTGGAAACCGACACCGTAGAGTCTGCAACGTTCGTGGGAACGTGCACGACCCCGCCTACCACCATACCCGCCGGTGGCGACGTCGTGCTGAAGCAGACGCTCACCATATCGGAAGGCAGCAACGTTGAGCACTTCCACTTTAGGGAAAGTACAAGGGCTGACCTTAGCACGTATGGTCGATTCGACGCCACCGAGAAAGGCGCGCCTGATGGCTGCGAGGTCTGGGCGATCGGTGATTGGGGAAATGACCCAGCATGGATTACCTCTGCGGAGGTGCATCAGCACATGTCTTGGTTCGGCTCCGCCGACGAGCATTGCACCATCACCTTCACCTCCTGTGGAGCTGAGACCATCTGGACCTACGAGTGGGTGGAAGGCCCCATTCCGGAGGAGACCGTCGACTACGCCCTGGTGAGCCAAGACGAGTACGGCGAGGCGTCGGACGCGCCCGGCGAGACCTCCACCGGCATCATCCCATCCATTATCGAGGGTTTCGACCCCAGCGAGGGCGGGCGGTACGCCGTGATTGGCGCAGCGGCCCTTGTGGTCATAGGCGGCGTCACCTACCTGCGCTATCGGCGTAGGCGCAACAAGGACGGGCAGCCCGACGAACGCAAGCAGCAGCCCAAGAGCGCGTATCGCATGCTCGTGTACAAGGACTTCGGCAGCGAGCTTCGGGCGGGAGATGCCCCGCGCGAGGTTTGCGCGCGCATCGAGGAAATCATCGGGGGATCTGCCGATCCCGGAAACGTGCTGGGCGCTGCCGTTCCCGGCACCACCGTCGCATCCGGCGCGAAAACGAGGCAGCGCGACGACCTGACGCAGGAGATCAAAGCGTCGGGCGAATCGGGCTTGCAGGTGGTCGGCACTTCCTTCAACGGCAAGTACCTGGTCGCCCGCGTGCAGGTGCCGCGGCAAGGCGGTGCCCCCATCGACCCGAACCGGCGCCCGACCGTCGTGTTCACGTACGCGAACCCGGCCAAGGCAGGCACGTTCACGCTGAAGGTCTCGTTCAAGCTGGCGGGCGATCCCCAGATCGTCTTCGTCGGTAGGGGCCGCGACGGGTCGTTCTCCCGCGCGCTCGGCTCGAACCGCATCGGGCTGCTCTTGGCAGACGCACAGGGCTCGCCGCTCTGCTTCGAGGCCGCGAACTTCATCAAGGCGCCCACGCACGTGGAGGTCAAGGGGAGTGACGCCAGAGTGTTCGGAAAGGGCGAGCGCTGCGTCGACGCCAAGAGGCCGAACGCCTTCGCGTACCAGGCGTTCATCAAGAACTCGCTTCCTTCCGATACGATCTACGGCACCTGGCCGATGGAGATGAAGCTGACCGTCAGCGCCTTCAACGATGAGGGCGAGCGCGCCGAGGCCGAGGCCAGCGCGTTCCTGTGGCCCGAGGGCATATTCGTCGACACCCGTCAGGCGCGCAAGGAGCACGTGTTCAAGGACCACCTGCTCGTGGATACTACCGACATCCTGCTTTCGGCAGGGACCGAGTACACCATCGAGGGCGCCACCGTGGAGGTGGGCGCGGCCTTCAAGGACGACAAGGGAACCGTTATCGTCGACATGCCCACCGAGCCGGGCGATGGGTCGTACCTGAAGCTCAAGGCGGCGGGCGACTCGCTCTCGCAGAAGGCGCTCGATCCGAAAGCTTCGCGCATCTGGTACACGCTCGGCTACGTCTGGCATCCCACCTACAGCGAGGCCCATGAACCCCTCGGCACGCTGCAGCTGACGCCGCTCATGCCGCTCGTGAGCAAGCGCGAAAACGACGAGTACCGAGGCAGCGTGCCCATCCGCTACAGCAAGGGCGGTCGCCAGGCCCAGGCAGATGTCGTCTTCGCCTTGAAGGGGCTCGGCTCTGACCAGTACGATGCCGACTTGAAGACCGAACGCGACCGCATATACCGCCTGCTCGCAGCATACAAGCCCGACGACTGGAGCCGCATCGACGCGGTGCTCGCCAAATACGGCAGGCAGGCTGAGGAAGACCAGCAGCGCCTTGGCACCGCCGCACAACGCGACGAAGCCGGCCAGACGGCGATACAACTGGTGAAATCCGTCGGCCGGATACAGTCGCTGCAGCGCATGCGGGCCGTCCGCAAGATGGTCTACGAGGCGGCGGAGGTCACCCATGTGCACGAGAAGGTCGAGGCCGACAGCGAGGCGTCGCTCTACAACGGGCTCTACCTGGCCGCGAACACGGTGCGCTGGTTCGACGACATAGCCTTCTCGGTATGGTGGACGGCGCTGTGCGGACCCGGCGCCGCAGCGTTCGTCGAGCCGCTGATGACGCCGCTCAAGGACTGGATCGTCGGCTTCCTGGAGATACTGGGGCTGTGCGCGTTCGACGACGAGGCGAACATTCCACCCGACGACTACTTCACCTTGGAGGGCTTCGAGAAGGAGGTGCTCCAAAAGCAGCTCGACGGCGAGCTCATGGGCATCCTCATGGGTAACACCGTGCCCACGCCGGGCTCGTTCAGCTGGAAGAGGCTGCTTTTCGGCATGGGCGCCACGGTGTGCTACCTCTTCTACCGCAACTGCTCCAGCGGCCAGTTCAGCAAGGTGAACGCACAGACCGGCACGACCGAGTTCGACTTCTGGGGCGCCCTGAAGGCCACCACCGTGGACCTGAGCATCTTCAGCATAAAGGGGTTGCTCTCCTACTTCATCGCGCGGAAGGCGTCGTCCAGGATGGCCGAGGTGAAGGAGACGTCCCTGTTCAACTTGGACGAGGCAGACGGCCCCTTCGACAAGTTCTGCGTCAAGGCCGCCAAGTGGTTTGTCGAGGACCCGCTTAAGGCTGTTAGCGACGCGGTGGAGACCGCGGCGGAGCGCGTTTCCGGCTCTGTCGGCGAGGTCATCGTAGGCAACGCCGCGGTTGAGGTCGTCCAGACCGCCGTCGACGGCATCCAGTCGAGCCTTGTCGATCTGATCCGCGACCAGAGCCCCGACTCGACGGCTGCGGCGCACTCCGCCGATCAGTGGGCTCGCGGCTTCGGCGCGGTCACGGTTGAGCTGAAAGACGACGAGGGGCAGCCGCTCATGGGGCTCGACGGTAAGCCGCGCACCTTGGAGGTGCCGCTGCTCTGCGTCGTCGCGCTGTACGTCGACCACGTGCTCAAGGAGCTTGGACTCGACATTAAGGTGGACTTCCGCGGCGTCGTGCCCGACGAGCCCGGGTACACGACCCACGACCAGCTCGTCGCCGACCTGGAGGGCATCGACAAGGCGAGCTTGGAGGTCAGTTTCCTGCACAACCCGGCGTCCCTCAGCACGGGCTCGCAGGATCCGTACCTGCCCGGCGCCGAGCGGCCGACGCTTGACACGGGCATCGACTTCCATCGTTACGCGAAGTAAGGAGCGGGCATGGCGTATTGTATAGAATGCGGCGCGCAGCTTCCGGAGAGCTCGAAATACTGTGCCCAGTGCGGAGCTGCTGTTCCCGCGCGGCAAGAGACGACGGTTGCAAGCGGCGGGGCTCACGGAGCCGATGGGGCGGTCCGGGTTGCGACGCTTGCGGTCGGGGCTCTTGCAAATACGAGCGTCGTCGAGGCGCCCGATGCAGCCGGAGAGTTCGTGGCAGGTATGTGGAACGGCGATGTGCTGCCCGCCGCAGCGGCGGTTGCTCAGGCTGCGCAGATTGCGCAGGGAGCTGCCCAACAGGTCCAGGCGACTCAGCCGAATGCGCATCGTCCTTCCGATGGCACTGCGCCCAAGCCGAAGAAGAAGTCGAAGCTGCCCCTCGTGATCGTGGCCGCAATCGTCATCGTCCTTTTCGCCGTGTACGTCGTTCCACGCTTCATTTCGCACCCGCACGACCCGCACGAGGACATGGCGTCGCCCTCCTCGTTGTCGCAGACCTCCCCGAACTCATCGGCTGCGGCGGCCTCTTCGGGAGAGAGCACCTCCGGCGTTTCGAGCCCTGCAGAACCCAGGACTTCCACCTCCCAAGGCGCTTCTAGCTCGTCGAGCTCCCAACAGCCTGCCAAGTCGACCGCTGCCTCCAGTTCGTCGAACTCCCAACAGCCTGCCAAGTCGACCGCTACCTCCAGTTCGACAGAACCCGTATCGCCGCAGTCCTTCTCTACCACCGAGCGACCAGAGCTCACCGAGTTCACTTGGCTCACCGGCGATGCGGCCAAGGGCAACGTCCCCGCTGGAGCGACGAGGCTCACCAAATTCGCGGATGTGGAGGGCGGCTGGAAAGGCTACGTTTACGGCTCGGATATGGAGTGGCTGCTGAACGTGCGCATCGATAGCGTACAAGGGGGCGTCGCTGTGACGCTCGACTGGTACTACCTGCGTATCGGCGGGGCGTCAGGCGAGGTCAGGAAGGACGACGCGCCTGATGTGCTCTTCAGCGGTTCATGGTCGGGCGGGATGCTGGACGCCACGGGCTCGGGCCGCATCACGATTGCGGCGTTCTGGGAAAAAGACGGCCATCAATACGCGACCGGCTCGTTCATATGGCCGAGCGGCGAGACCGGCACCATCGCCCTCGTGCGACCATGAGACAGACCGACCAGGTTAGGGGGATTCGAGCATGACGTATTGCGAAAACTGCGGAACGGAGCTTGCGCCGGGCGCGGGGTTCTGCGCGGCGTGCGGAGCCGAGGCGTTCGGAGAAAGGGCGACTGGCGAGAGCCAGGCGAATGGTGTATCGAGAGCGGGCGACGCGACGGCGCTTGCAGCCGGCCAGGACGGGCGACCCATGCTCTTGCGAGACCGCATGGCTGCTGCGGGAATCACGCCGGGGTTCTCCGAGCGCATGGAGACCGACGAGTTCCAAACTGCCATGAAGAAGGCCAACAGGACGCACGTGATCGTGCTCGCCGCAACGGCCGTGCTGCTCGCGCCGCTGCTCGTGGCCATCGTGTCGGTCATCAAGCCGTCCAACGTCGGCGCGCTGGTAGGCGCGGGCGTCATCGTCGAGGCCATCATCATCTGCATCATCGTCTACATGCTCGCAAAGCGCTTCGGCGGCAAGAGCTGGGACGGCCAGGTGACGGGCAAGCGCGTGTCGCGCGAACGTTCCGGCAACAGCACGAGGCGGGTTTTCATCACCGAGTTCACCACCGACGACGGGCGCAAGAAGAAGCACAAGGAGCGCACGCTGCATCCCACCTACGACTACTTGAACGTCGGGGACCGCGTGCGCTACCACCCGCAGCTGAGCTACCCGTTCGAGAAGTACGACAAGACGACCGACGGGCTGCTCCTCTGCCCGTTCTGCGGCGATTTCCAGGAAATCGAGAACGACAGCTGCAGCAGGTGCAAAAAACCGCTGCTCAAGTGAGCAAGCGGGCGAGGACACGGCGGTTTCGGGGCTTGGATCCCCGTGCGGAAATGGAAGCGGCCGAGGGAAAGGGGCCATCATGAAGAGGGGAATAGCTTTGTTTGCGGCAACGATGATGTGCACGTGCTGCCTGGGGCTCGCCGCATGCGGCGGGTCGTCGGGGTCGTCGAGCGCGGCCACGCCTGGCTCGGCCAGCGTGTCGGGATCTGCGAGCGCTGCTGCTTCGTCGGAAGCGGCCTCATCGGCTTCCGGGTCATCTGCGTCCGACTCGCCGGCGACCGAGGGCTCGCAGGTTAAGGCGCTCTGGGGCACGATCGACTCGAAAGGCGGCGTGCACATGACTTACGGGGAGACGAACGAGTCGATGGGCTCCGAGGCAACCGTCGACGCGCAGGCGAAGGGGTCTTCGTACTACTCGAAGGAGACGATGACGGTGAAGGGCTACACCGATACGAAAATTACCGTCATGGTTGACGGCGTGGCCATGAACCTCGACGTGGATGCCAAGACGGGCAGGGTTGCGACGACGACCACGTCGCAGGTGGCCAAGGACCCCATGCTCATGGACGATGTGTACAAGGCTCTCTGGACATGCGCGCAGCAAAGCCCCTCCTCAACCGAAAAAGGCGAGATGGATGGAGTTGCATACACGGTGGAAACGTATAAGCAGCAATACACCGCCGATGACATGTTCTACTTCGACGTCGAAGGCAACCTGGCCTACTACGTGCAAGGGTCGATGAAATCCGGCAGCACGGAGATCGGCGAGACGGTTTACAAGATAAACGCGATCGACGCTGCCGTGGACGAGTCGCTGTTCGACGTGTCGGGCTACGCGATCGAAGGCAGATGAGGCTAGGCACGCGCTTGAACGGAGACGCGCACCTACCCAAACCCGCATGAAAGCGGCTAAATAGGCGCGCCGCATCTTCCAGGCGGCGGTGTGGGTTCGGCCTCGTACTCGCCGAAGTCCCCAGATTCGTCTATAAAAATGCCCAACTCTGCCAAAAATCCCCCAGAATACAAGTATGGCGGGGATATAGTCCCCGCCCTAGGATGGACCAGGGCCTTGCGGCCAGCCCAGTGGCTATACAATAGCTGGCAGGCTCCAACGTTTCAACGGCGATTCCAAGAGCATTTCAAATAGCACCCGCGGGTGCACACCGGGTGCACACCGTCACCGAAACCTGCCTAAAAGTGGCTGAAACTGCACGATTGGCTTAGCGCAGATTGCCTTATTTACCTGCACTTTTACTTACACTGCCATATGGCGATACCGCTGTCACGTCGGAGGTCGCGAGTTCAAGTCTCGTACATCCCGCCACGAAGCACCAGCTCAGCCCGTTCACTGGGCTGAGCTAGTATTTCGTGGCGGGATGTACGAGACTTGAACTCGCGACCTCTGACGTGACAGTGGAGTTTTGCGGGATTGCTTCAAGTTGGCAGATATCGTTAATCGCTGCTCAATC
>JAEEGL010079421.1_pt1 | contig 15504 bp, 9 predicted proteins | sample 9134231 | NCBI WGS metagenome assembly JAEEGL01 (sample SAMN16246548, study PRJNA631951) | gut metagenome | biome: gut microbiome; feature: rumen; material: fiber-attached | host: Bos | place: Iran: Karaj | collected 2018-10
AGCTGACGTTCTGTCATTTGAGTACGTTCATCAATCAAATGAGAAGGATTTGCCCTGTTATGCTTTCTAACGCATTCACACTGAATTAAATCGCCGTAAACATCGCGGTCAAACTGTTTATATAAAATTGAATATACAATAACTTTTGACAAATCCATTACTTCCTGGCGGTAAGAAACAAATTCAGACATAGAAATTTCGATTTTAGAAATATAATCGAGCAGAATCATGCTCTGAATAGACTGAGGAGAAAATTTATTTAAAGAAATTCCGTATTCCTCTATGTTATCTGCAAGTTTAAATCTAAGCAGTTTTTTATTATGACTTATAAAATTTGAAGCTCCATCTTCGGTTAAAACGACCTTAAGAGGAAGTTCAAGCATAAATTTTTTGTCGCCGGCACCCATTTTTACCTACATGTCCAAATTTTTAAAAAAGAATAGATTAACACTCTTCTTTTTTTATTTGAATATCAGTATTATTATACACCATAGGACTTCTATTGTAAATAATAAAAATAAAAAGATGAACAGACTAAAGAAACTGCTTCTATTATTTTTGATTTCTCTCTTAAATTTTCCCCTTCTTTTTGCCGAGGTAAAAAGCGGTTCTGAGCTTTGCCGCGAAGTCTATAACTTTCTGAACAAGGCTTCTCTTGCTCCAAAAACACAAAGTATAGTAGTTAACGGCGAAAATGACTTTCCATACAACATAATTGTTCACTTTCCGGGTAAAAAAAGCACGCAAAACACATTTTCTTCCAAAAAAGAAGGTGAAAAACAGGTCGAAGCCTCAACTCCAGACGGTATTTTCATTTTTTCTATGGATGACGTCCTTACAAATAAAAATCTTATTCTTCATATTGCAGAATTCATAAAAACTTCTTCACTGGATTTTGACATTGATTTTGTATTTACCTACGGCGATGACAAAATCCAAAAAAACATACTTGAAAATTCAATAGAAAGGATATACGGACTTGATACTTTTATAGAAGAACTGGACACAAGTAAAGATTATATTGCCGTAATTGTTGAACTGAACGAAGAAAAATACAGTGTTATTTCCAGCAGCAATAATTATTCAAGTTCTTCTTATTTTGTTGCGGGCTTTTATAATCTTTTCCTTAAAAATTCAAAAAATCCTGTTTTACCTTGGAATTACATAAGTAAGCTTTTCCGTTCAAATTTTACTTATGACAGGGAGCTTTCGGCATTCTTTAAGGAAGGAATTCCTGCAATAAAAATTCTTCTTGAAGACAGGGAAAATTCAAACCTTCTGATTCTTCAGGGAGCAATTAACCTTATTAAAACAGAAAAAGAAGAACCTTTGGATCAGCATTTCTTTTTGCTTAAAGTTTTCGGCCATTACTTCAGATTATCTGAGCATGCAATTATGATTACATTGGAAATCATAATCTTTTTATGTCTCTTTTATTTCTTTCTGCTGCTTTTTGTCAACGCACAAAGAAAAAAAATTGCCTGGTCCTCTGTAAAATATGTATGGTATGTTGTTCCGATAAGTTTTTTAATCTGTCTGTTTTGTTTTTTTACGGGAAGATACGCAACATTTATTTTCAAAGTCTTTTCTTCTGAGACTGCAAAAATGTATGGAAATTCAATTATTCAGATAGGCCTCTCAGTTTTCTTCTCTACATTATTTTATTTCTTTACTCTTTTATATAATCCGTATTTTCATATCAGGGCAATTGATTTTCTTATTGTAATTTCAAGCTTTATTAATCAGTCAATTTTTATTCTGGTTGATATTTCTTTGTTCCCGCTTTTCTTTACGGTTTTTATACTTTCAATTTTATGTCTTTATATAAAAAATAATGTCATTCACATAATTCTACTTTTTTTAATGATCTGGTGTTTTATTCCGGTTGCACATACGACAACTAATTTTGCAGTTCCTGAATTTTTGCAGAACACTTTAATGACAAATCCTTTAAGCTCAATTGCACTTTCTTTAACACTCTGCCCTATTCTGCTTGTTTACTTCAGGATTCTTGCAGGGTTAATACGTAATCAAAAATCAGCACTAAGCACAATCAGAACAGGAATAATTTTTAATATTGTTCTGATTATTGCTTTAAGTGTTACTGGAATTATAAGAACTCATCAAATTAAAAAAAGAAACATAGTTCAGAATATTGAGCTTACACAAATAGATGATGAAAATATAAATTTTGTTTATTCAGACAGAATTATTTTTGATGATATTATCAGGACCATTACAATTACTCTTCCGGAAAATGTCTGTGAATGTAATGTTATTCTGGAAGGAAACAATAAGAATCCGATTTTGTACAGCGATAATGACTTCGAACTTCTTTCCAATAATTCAATTTACTTTAAAATTCCGCAGAATCCGCCTTCAACAATGAATTTTTCTTACGGATGCACAAATGAAAATTCTACAATAAAAATCTCGGCTTTTTTTGCAACAGAAAAAGAAAACAGTTATAATGTTTGTACAAGGATAATTAACATTGGAGAATAATAAAGAGCTCGAATCTCAAGCAATACAGCATTATTATCTGCACGTCGATTTAGATGCTTTTTTTGCATCCGTAGAACAGCTGGATAATCCGTCTTATAAAGGAAAGCCTGTAATTGTCGGCGGACTTCCTGAAGACAGACGAAGTGTTGTTTCTACAGCCTCCTACGAAGCAAGAAAATACGGAGTTCATTCTGCAATGCCGATTTTTCAGGCTTACAAGCTATGCCCTAACGGAATTTATGTACGCGGAAGAATGCATCGTTACTCAGAAATTTCCTGCCGCATTATGAATATATTCAAAGAGTTTTCTCCAGATGTACAGCAGATGTCCATAGATGAAGCCTTTATTGATATTACAGGAACCGAAAAACTTTTTGGAAAACCGGAAGAAATTGCAGTAAAAATTAAAAAGAAAGTTCTTGAAGAAACAGGTCTTACGGTTTCTATAGGTCTTGCCGCAACAAAATACCTTGCAAAAATTGCTTCGGGCTATAATAAACCGGATGGATTTTTTTATGTAAAACCCGGAACAGAACAGGATTTTATGCTTTCGCTTCCTTTAAAGAAAGTCTGGGGACTTGGTGTAAAAACAATTGAAGTTTTAAACAATCACGGAATAAAGACAACAAAACAGATTTATGACATGAGCTTTGATTCCCTTAAACTGATTTTCGGGAACAGCATGGCAAGCTTCCTTTACAACACAGTCCGCGGAATAGAAGCAGAAACTTTTTCTACAAAGCCTAAAACTCATTCAATAAGTGCAGAAACAACATTTGCCTATGACATTACAGATTCCTATACGGCGCAGACTGAGCTTTTGCAGCTTGCACATGGCGTAATGTTCCGTCTATTAAAAGAAGGCGGCTTTTCTAAAACTGCGTTCATAAAAATACGCTATGAAGATTTTTCTACGGTTTCTGCACAGCAGACGGTAGACACAAATATAAAGACACTTGATTCCTTTTTTGAAATTTTAAAAAATCTTTTTGAAAAAAAATATATTCAGGGCCGCGGAATAAGACTTCTTGGAGTCGGCTTTGAAAATATTGAAGATAAAGAACTTACCGAACAGCTCTCACTTTTTGAAGACATCAATAAGAAAAAAAATAAAGTAGAAAAGGCAATTCTTGAACTTTCAAAAAAACATCCAGAAATAAAAATCCAGAAGGCACGAACCTTAAAAAATAATATCCTGATTCCTTTTCTGTTTATAATTTTGAATTTACTGTTTGCAAAAAATATTTATGCGCAGGAAATTGATTCAGAAATCACACAGGAAACATATTCAGAAAGCGAGCCTGTAATTTCTGCAGAACAGGCGGCAGAGCTTCCTGCAAAAAGCAATGAATACGAAGATGAAAATGTTGAACTTGATGTTTCGGGCTTTTGGCTTGGAGAAATTTCCGGTTCAGCCTATGCAACTTTTGAAGACGGAGAATCGCCTTCCTTCTCCGATGTAACTCCGGTCTTTACCCAAAAGGTCGATCTTGCCGCTCACCTGCTTGTTAACGATCATTTTTTTTTTAACGGAGAATTCTCAGATGAATTCAAAGACAGTTTGCTGGAAACAGGTTACGTTGGAAAAGATTTTGTAAAGGAAATAAAGTTTGCAAATAAAGGAATAAATTTTCCGGATTTTTATTCAACGGTGAATAACGGATATTTTTCCTATTCAGGAAATTATTTTTCGCCCGGCGTAGAAGGACATTTTTCTAATGCATCAGAAAATTTATTTTTGGATTTTATGGCCGATTACGAAAATTCAAAAACCGTTTCTAAAACTTATTACGGAATGAATGAAGTTCAGCAGTCATATTTAACTCCGGACCAGTTTTTATACGGAACTGAATTTATTTTTCCTTCCGGTTCAGAAAATATTCTTACGGAAATAAAAGATATTTATGCAGAAAGTATTTACGGAAATTATTACGATAAGGATGGAAATAAATATAAAAAGCTCGATTCATCACAATATTTTATTTTTATAAAAGAAAGAAAGCTTTTAATTTCGCCTGAAGCAAAAACCGGAAAAATAGAAAATCAGATTCCAAAAATTCTCGTAACGTTTTTATCTGATTCAGATTCCGGGCAGATAGAAAATCTTTGCGGAGACTACGATGATGAAAATTCTTTCAGGGGAAAAATTCAAAAACAATTTAAAGAAACAATTCAACTTAAGGATTATGAATATGAACTCATAACTGAAATAAACGACGATAGCGCACTCAGAATTCAAAATGAAAAAGGCTTCTCTCCTTTTCTTTGCTGCAACACTTATATTTCAAAGGAAGATGCTCAGGTTTATGTAGTAAATCAAAAATCAATGCAGGAAATTCCTTCATATGAATGTTCCTCGCTCTATAAAGAAAACTCATATCTTAATTCTGACTATTTTCGTGCGCTGAAATTTTATTCGGAAATTACAAACAGAAATTACATTACTGATGAATGCCCGCAATATCCGTTTGCAAAAGAAATTCCGGAAATCTATATTTCCAAGGATTATGAATCTGATCTTTTAATATGCATTCAGACACTAACTCAGGTTCAGAATTTTTTAATTGGAAATTCAGCAGCAAAAGATTCCGTAAAAGTTTACATAAACGGAATTCAGGATACCTTTGCTTCTTATTCAAAGGAAAGCGGAATTGTAAGCCTGTCTAAAGCAATTTCGGAAACAGATAAAATTTATATTACTTACACCGAAGATTCTCCTGAATTTGCAGAAGGAAATGTTTCTGTTGCTGCCGGTATGCTTATAAAGCCTTCTGAATATTTGGGAATTGATTTTTCAGTTACAGGCCTTATTCCAACCGTAGAAGAAAATCCGCATTTTGCAGCATTCGGAACAGGAATGGAAATTAACAAAGACGGATTTTACATAAAAGATTCATTAACGGCCGCAGTAAACAAGGCTTTTATTAATGATGATTTTCATACAAAAAATAAAATCAAGATTCAGGTTATTCAGGAAGATTTAATTTATTTAAATAACGAATCGCTGATTAAAAGGCTGAATCTATCTGCAGATTCCGAACAGAACTTTTTAATAAATGATGTCTTTGAAAATTCAGACGAAAATTCCAGCGAAGAAATTTATTTTGAAAGTCCGGACAAATATGATTTTTCAATACTCACAAATTTAAATGGTGAAATTACTGTTTTAAAGCTGACGCTTGGCGGAAATGTTTCGTTTACAGAAAATGAATATTTATCTGCAGGTCATCTTGTAAAAACAGATAAACCGATTTTTTCCGTTCTAGACTTTTCTGAATCCTTTCAGCAGAACAAAACAGACAAAACCCTTTCAAAAACTGATGAAGCAAAGCTTTCTTTAACAGAGCAAAAGCTTCCGGTTAATTTTTTAATTGGCGCAAAAACTGATTATTCACTTTTCAATATTCTTGAAAATCAGGGAGACATCTTCAGCTTTAATTTTACAACTATTCCTTATTCAGATTTTTCTACATCGCTTTCGGCAGAAGCTTTATTTTCACAGAAAAGAAAAAATAATAATTATTTAAAAGACCTTGAATTGCCTTAACAAAAAACTTATGATGAATCATATAAGCATTCGGGAAAAAATCAGTTATCGGGCGGCTGGATTGAATCTCACATTAAAAATGAAACTTATACGGCAAAACTTTCTCAGAGAATAACTGAATATTTTACGCCGTCAGTTAATTATTCTTTGAGTGCCGCAGACACAACAATAAATAATTCTTTATTCACAGATTCAGAACAGCTTGGTCTTGAACTTCCGTTTACTTTTGATAATTATGCCTTAGGCTTTGGAATTTCGCGGCATGCTTCAACAAAGCAGGACAATTTTGAAATTCTTGATTATGCAGAAGGAAGCGGAAAATTATTTAACTGCCAGAATGAACGGCTTTATTTTTACAGGTCAATTCCTTTTTATGAATTTTTTGAAGGCGGAAAAGGAGACAATCTTCCGGGACTTTATAATTCAACTTATGATTTTTCTTACAAACGAAAATTATTTTACAGAAACATTGATATTATAATTCCTTCAAATGTTACGTTTTCTGCGGCACGTGATACTACAAAAAAAACGGATATTTACCAGCTCAAAAATTCAATTGAATTCAGGGGAATTAATTTAAATCCTTTTATTGAAGACGAAACCTACTGGGGAATTTCTTCACTCTTAAAATTCCCTTATGCAAACAGCGATTCAAAACACAACGGCCTGCTTGCATATAATTTTAAAATTTTCCAGACAACGTTCCTTTATTTTAATAATACATCAGTTATTTCTTTTGGAAACGAAGCACAGCTTCAAACAGACTTAATCTGGGATATTACGGCAAATGCAAGTTATTCTCGAAACGGAAATCACAGCCTTAGTCAGGCAATTCTTACCGGACTATTTAATTACGAAAATAATTTTTATATTACAAGAAAAGATTCTTTATCTTATACAATTTTAAGTTCTTATAATATTATTCATCAGAAAATTGATTACAAACATTCTACAGAAACAAAAATCTTAAAAAACTTTGCAACAACTTCTCTTATTAATACAATCTTTACAATTACAGACAGCGAAAAATTAACTGCATTCTTATCAGTTACAATCGGTGGAAAAATGGAATTTTAATTAAAATGCGTTACTGCAGCGGTGCGAAATATCCTGTTTCGTCGCGGCCACTTCTGTTTAAAAGATAAACTTCGGCTTCGAGAGGAAGATATTTAGTACCAAAATTTGTCTGCATAGATGAAGTATAAGAAAGCTGGTAAATTCCCTGAGGAGTTTCAATAATATCTTTTACTACATCAGACAAACCCTGAGGCCTGAAGATATAATAAACATCGCCGAAAGTATTATCACATATATAAGAAATCTCGTCGCAAACTGCGCCTTCTTTTACCTGAATTACAGAAAAGCCTATTGAATTATTATTCATGTAAGAAACAAGTTCTGCCATATTATAATTTTCAAAATTATAGGAAGAAGATTCTCCGGAAGTAATTAATACAACAGCCCTTTTCTTTTCTGCGTTGATTAAATCGTTTGCGGCAAGACGAAGCGCAAGGTCCGCATTAATTATTTTTGCAGAAGGATTCTTCAAAGCAGCAAGAGTAAAATCGCCAAGCATATCTGGGCGGCCTACGTATTCTGTAACAGGAATTGCAGAAGCAGAAACAATTCTTAATGTTCCTCCATTCATGTTCTGAGCAATTTCTTTTACAGCGGTTTCTATTTCGCTTTTATAAGCCGCAATATTATTAGTTGAACAGTCAATTATAATTGTTATATCCGAAAGTGTATTGTTGGAAGCCGCGCCGAGCATACGTAAATTTGTAACCGGCTGTTTATTTTCGGAAAGATAAAAGTTTTCTTCCTGAAGACCTACCAGCGGCTGGCGGTGACGGTTTTCTACTCTAAGCTCAACGGTTACATTCGGAAATTTAGAAGCATCAATCTGTTCTATCTGAACAAAAAGTCCGCCGACAAGTTCCTGAGTCTGAGACATAACATAAACTTCATTTGCCGTAAAATCAGAAACAAGAAGATTTCCGTTTATATCTGGATTTGCTGTTGTAACTCTGGAAGGTGCATTTCCTGTCCTTACAAATTCAAACAGAGCACCTGTGTCGCAGTCAATTGAAACAACCTTATTTGAATCGCATATTACAAGCTTATCGTTCCATACTTTTATAGCTTCTGGATGAGAGAAGGTTCCCTTCTCTACCAGCTCGCGCAGAAAGTTTCCAGAACGGTCAAACTGATATACACATCCTGTATAATCATCTGCAACAAAAACATAATCATCAATAATTGCAATTCCTGTCGGACCTTTTAATCCTTCAAAGCCGGCCTGTGCGCCGCCAAAATAAAATACAGGTTCGCCGTCCTTGTCATAAACGTCTACGCGTCTGTTACCGTAATCCGTTACATATATTCGCTCCAGATAATCCTGAGCGATATACAAAGGACCAACAAGTCCGCCGAGCATTCTTCCTTTCTGACCAATGTATTTTTCAAAATGACCTTTAGAAGAAAGAAGACTTAATCTGTCTCCTGCAAATTCACTTACAAGAAGACGTCCGTCATGAAGCCGGAGAATATCGCTTGGTCTGTCAAAACCATTTATAGGACCTTCAAGTCTGTCTATTATTTTTCCATTCTGATTTATAAGAACAATCTCATTTGAATTATAGGCAACAACCCATAAAGTTCCGTCGTAATTTGGCTGAACGGAAACTGGTCCGCTGAAAATTAAATTATTATTAAATAAGCCGGAAAAGCTTCCTGCTTCTGAAAGCCTTAGAAGCTTATCTTCAGAATCTCCGGTAACACGGCGTTCGCGGACAATTTCAATTTTATTCTGAAGGAGTAATCCGCCGTAACCGTTATTTACAGCTGACTGCCAGTAACTTAAAGCACTTCCTTCAAGACCAGTTTTATAATAGCTTTTTCCAAGCCAATCCAAAATAAGATTATCGTTCGGGAGATATGAGAGTGCAGTTTCAAACTGAACTACAGCTTCATTAAATGCGCCCCTGTAATAAGCCTGAACTCCAAGCCTGAACGCATCAGAGGCAAGGCCTTCATTTCCTGTTCGTATTCTATCGGCAGGAATTGTCATTCCGGCAGAATTTGTTGTCTGCGGAAATAAAAATGCACACAAAAAACAAAGAGAAGAAACGAATAAAATTTTACGGAGAATTTTATTTTTCTGCACTATCGTCCTGCCTTTAATAAAACAGATTTTATATGATTCGCTATTTCAACACTTTCGGTATCAATTTTTTCGGCCTGAGAAAGATATTGCATGGCATCATCATATAAACCGAGTTTATAATAAACCCAGCCTAAAGAATCCAGACAGGCAGCAGAATTTGGAGTTATCTTTACAGCCTGTTTACACAAAGAAAGCGCTCTTGTTAAATCCTTTTCTTCGCAGGCAAGCACATATCCAAGACCATTAAGCGAAGAAACATTATCAGGATCTGTTGCCAGTGAACGCTCATAATAATCAAGACATCTCTGAGTATCTTTTTGTTCCCAGGCAACATAAGCAATTGCCGCATATACAGAAGCTGTCATATAGCCTGTTTCTAAAAGTTTATTAAGCTCAAAATCTGCAAGTCTTTTTCTTCCGGAAATGGCATAAATTACTGCAAGCAGAAAACGACATTGAAGGGTTCGTTCAAGATGCGAGCCGGAAGTTACAACCTGTTCAAGATATAAAAGCGCATCATCATATTTGTGAAGTTTAGCATAGCAAAGACCCAGATAGTATGCAATTTCATTTTTATCTGCACCTGAATCTGATGGAAGAGCCAGAAAGAAAGCAAGAGACTTTGCATAGTCTTTTTTTGAATAGAAGTCTATTCCCTGAGATAAAATTTTATCGGTCATTTCCCACCCAACCTCTTTCTATATTCTACAATTTAAATTCAATACCGTCCACTATTTGAACACAAACTGGCTCACATAAAACTTTTGAAATACATACATTACCATTTTTGCATTGGGCGGCATCTGTTTCAATTTCATAATTCTGTTCCAAAAAGCCGGGCACAAATTTTGATGTAAATTTATCTCCGTCTTTTTCTAAAGAATTAACAACTACCGTATCTCCGTATTTTCTTGAACACAGAGATTTACATAAATATACGCCTTTGTACGAGTCGAGTGAATCTGCATTTACATTTACAAAAGCCTTTGCATTATCTAAAGATTCTGCACTTAAAGAAACCAGAGCTTCGAGATTATTTAATGCAAAATCTGCAAGTGTTTTATATTTTAATCCTTCTAACCTTGCTTTATTCCAGTCTACAGGAGCAAGGCTAAGGGCAACAGCAGGATAACCGTCTAAAGCGGCCTGACGTGCGGCGGCACAGGTGCCTGAATAAATTATATCAGTTCCCATATTTGCACCGCAGTTTATACCGGAAACTACAGCATCAATCTTGCAGGGAATTAAACCACTTTTTAAGCCTACACTTATGCAGTCAACGGGAAATCCCGATACGGAATAATAATTGTCCTTGATTTTATGAATATCAAGAGTTTCCAACATATTAATGTGATGGCTTACAGCAGAGCGGTTTGTATGAGGCGCAACTACAAAAACATTATGTTTTGCAGCAAGAGTTTCGCTGAGAATATTAATTCCTTCGGCAAAAATTCCATCATCGTTTGTGATAAGAATATTCAATCTTTCCCACCCCATTTTTCAGCACTTTTTTAGCACTGCAAAAAAAGCTTATTATACAACCAGCGAAACCCCATCACTTGCCGTAACTTCGTATACTTCCGGATGAAATCCAAAAATCTTTTCAAATTCAACTATTTTTGATTTAAATTTTTCTTCATCTTCATCACGGATAATGGCATACAGACAGCGTCCGAATCCCTTTCCGGTAATTCGTCCGCAGGTTACAGGCTGAGTTACAAAGTCAAGATTAGGCTCAAGTTCATTTACACGTTTTAAAATCCAGTCAATTTCCGGGCACGAAATATTATATAAATCGCGCATTGTTTCATGACTGTGATTTACAGCCCTTGCAAATTTAAAGAAGTCGCCCTTTTCTATTCCGTCTCTTGCATCCAGAATATCCTGATGCTCCCTCATAACAGAAAGGAGACGTCGTCTTTTTTCTTCGCTTACAACTGAAAGTACTTCGTTAATCTCGGTAACGTTATCCTCGTATTTCCAGCCGCCATATACATTAGGCTTTGTTTCCCTTAAATCACCAAGCAAAAGTACGTTTTCCGGCTCAAAAATAGATTCTTCATTCCAGATTGTAACACGAGGAACTTTTGTATCTACAAGAAATATTTTTTTACTTTCAAAGGCAAAAGAAATATAATCCCAGGAATTCTTAAAATGATCAGTTAAGAGCAGATTATTTTTCTTGGCAAACATTGCCGTATAATTATCAGAAATATAATTATTTACGCCGAGAAACCTTTTATTACCGCGTTCTATTACACTTAAAAGCTGTGCATCTGAACAGTTAAAACCTAAAAGTTTATTTACAGTAAAAACAGTAGCCGCTTTAATTGCAGAAGTTATTCCAAAACCAGCCGAAGGTAAAATTTCAGAATAAATTGTAATATCCATTCCGCATAACTGAAAACCACCCGAAGTAAAACCAAAAAGCATTGCTTTTACAACATTTGCCCATCGGTCTTCTTTTTTTATTTTGAGTGTAGTTACCGTCGCTTTTTTTCTGTCATCAAACTGATGGAAATAAAAATGCAGATTAGAATCGTCTCTTTTTGAAATAGCAACATAGACAGGTAAATTAACTGCCATTGATAAGGTTTTATCTTTAAAAAACCACGAATGTTCTCCAATCAGATGAAAACGTCCGGGTGCCCTTCCGACAATATCAGGTTGCTTCTGATATTCTTTTTCGTGAGCGTCATTAACCGCCTTCAATCCAATCCCCCCAAATTATTTTTAATTGACTAGAATTTTTATCAAGTATATTATTAAATAATATAATAATGAAACCAAATTTACAAGTTTTTTTTTATTCAGTTTTTTCAGCTGTTTTACTATCTCTGGCTATTCCAAATGAACTTTTTTCATTCGGACAGCCGCTTATTGGTTTTATTGCCCTTATCCCTTTATACAAGGCTTTTAAGCTTTCAAAATCGTACAGTCAGGCTTTTTTTGCAGGTTTTACAAATACCCTTTTAACTCACCTCTTTTCAAGCTTCTGGCTTGCATATTTTAAGGATTTTGCTTTATTTACACTCGGTGCTTCTGCATTGGGAACAGGCGGAATCGGCGGAATTTTCGGATTTTTGTTCTATGTTGTTTTTTCGGAAAACAGTTCAAAAAACAAATTAAGGACTTACCAGTTATACAAACGCTTTTATCAAACCTCGTTTTTCAGATGCATATATTTTGCCGTTGTATGGATCGGATACGAATGGTTTAAGTCTTCAGGCTTTTTGGGCTACCCTTGGGGAACAATTTCTTCAACAATGTATAAATTCCCGGTTCTAACGCAGATTGCAGATATAACCGGAACATACGGAATTTCTTTCTTTGTAGCTTTTACTTCTGCAATTCTTGCTGAGTTTTTCTTTTGCAACGATGACAGATTCTTTACAAAGCTTTTTTACTCAAAAGTATATGACTTTTTAACCCGGGGAAAGTTCTATTTTTCATGGAAACGTTTCTTACTTGCTCCAAACGGAACAGAAGAACGCATTCAGAGCTTTTATACAGCAGCAATTTCCTGGTCTGCCTTCTGTATTTTGATATTAATTTACGGAAATTATAAAATTCATAAAAACTGGGTTCCTCAAAAATCGCTTACGGCCATTATGGTTCAGCAGAATGAAGATCCGTGGAAAATGGCTACGGATTATGTTTCGATTTTAAGATCCGAGCAATTAACCAGAGAGCAGCTTGATAATCTGAAGGCTCAGAATAAAAAATGCCAGCTAATAATCTGGAGCGAAGGCTGCTTAAAACGTTCATTTCCTTCGGGAATGGCTTATTACATGGAATTCCCGCTGGAAGATCCGCTTATTCCTTTTATTGCTAAATCTGACACACCGTTTTTAGCAGGCGGAATCTATGCAAAAGACAGCGAAAGACTCAAATATTACAATGCAGCGCATATATTCGATTCAAAAGCTCATTACAGAGGCTATTATGCAAAAAATCACCTGGTTCCTTTTGCAGAAGTAATTCCATTTTCGGATACAAAGATTATAAGTTTGATTATGAAAAAAGTCTTTAAGATTTCTGCAGGTTATGCTCCCGGTGACCAGTATGTTTATTTTGAAGTTCCCTGTACAAGTCTTATAACTGAACAGCCGCCAACTGCATACAAAACCATAGATTTAACAAAATCATTCTTTGAAGAACAGAATACCGTAACTTCGGTAAAATTCGCAGTTCCTATCTGCTTTGATGACGCTTTTACAGATATTATGCGGCCGTTATTTAAAGGTGGTGCTGAACTTTTTATAAACATAACCGACGATTCCTGGTCCCTTAAAAAATCCAGTGAAATCCAGCATTTTGTAATAGCTTCTTACAGGGCTATTGAATACAGAACTACTCTCGTACGTTCATCAAATTCAGGATATTCAGTTGTTGTAGATCCTACCGGAAAAGTTATTGCTGACCAGCCTTTATTTGAAGCAGCCGCTTTAGCAACAGATATTCCGATTTATGAGCATAAAGAAACCGTTTTTTCAATGCTCGGAAATTATTTTGCTTACTGCTGCCTGATTTTTATAGTCATAACCAATTCAATTTTCCATAAGAATTTTGAGGCTTATGACTATATTCCTTCGGAAAGAAAAAAGCATAAGGGCAAAAAAGGCAAAAAAAAGCACTCGGAAAAAAAATCCAGACTAAAAAACAAAAAATAGTCAATAGAATTCACGCCGGAATTCGGGGTAAGCACATAAATATTTTTTTGTCAAGAAAAATAGTTTTAAAAAAAAAGCACTTTTTTATTAAAATTCACTTGATACAATATATCTAGTGTAATAATATTAAATAAACATATAAAAAACACTAGATGATAAAAGGTTATATATGCGTTGTCCCAATTGCGGAAATTTAGAAGATAAAGTACTAGAATCACGCACTATGGTGAACGGAGAGAGCATCAGACGAAGAAGAGAATGCCTTTCCTGCGGATACCGCTTTACCAGCTATGAAAGAATAGATGAAAAACCTTTTATGGTAGTTAAAAGAGACGGACGCCGCCAGCCTTTTGACAGACAGAAACTTGAAAAAGGAATTGAACGTGCTCTGGAAAAACGTCCTGTTTCTACAAATATGGTTGAACAGTTTTCAAATGATATTGAAGACCTGGCAATTAAGCAGGGAAAGGAAGCCCGCGAAATTTCAACTTCGCAGCTTGGAGAACTTGTTCTTGAAAAACTTTCGACCATAGACAAAGTGGCATATATACGATTTGCGTCGGTATACCGCCATTTTGAAACACTTGATGAATTTATTGATGAAGTAAAAAACATAGAAAAGAGGGGAAAAAATGAGTGACCAATCTATCTTTCCGGAATGGAGAAGCTTTCTGGGAAACAGTTCTGATTCAGAAACAAAAGGTTTCTTAAAATCAGTGGTAAAGCGCTCTGGAGAAATTGCAGCCTATGACAGATCTAAAATTGAGAGTGCTATTGGAAAAGCAATCGAAGCAGTAACAAATCAGAAGGATCCTGATAAAGCTCAGGCTCTTACAGATTTAGTTGAAGAAAAGCTCCGTTTGCAGCTGGCAGGTTCAAGAGCACATTCAATTCCTGCAATTGAAGAAATTCAGGATATAGTTGAAAGCGTACTCATTGAAAACAAAGAAGTAGAAATTGCTAAAGCCTACATTCTTTACCGTGCAAGACACGAAGCCGTTCGAGACACAAAAAATCTCATGATCGACATTAACAACACAATGGACGGCTATCTTGGACAGAGCGACTGGCGTGTTAATGAAAACGCTAACGTAAACTTTTCTTTGGGCGGACTTATTCTTCATAACTCAGGTGCAATTACAGCAAACTACTGGCTTAACAATATTTATTCAAAAGAAATTGCCGAAGCCCACAAAACCTGTGCATTCCATATTCACGACCTTTCAATGTTCTCAGGTTATTGTGCAGGATGGTCTCTCCGCCAGTTAATTACAGAAGGCTTGGGTGGAGTTCCTGATAAAATTACATCTACACCGGCAACACACCTTTCTACTCTGGTAAACCAGATTGTAAACTTCCTTGGAATTATGCAGAATGAATGGGCCGGTGCTCAGGCATTCAGCTCTTTCGATACATATCTTGCTCCATTTATCCGTGCAGATAAACTTACAGAAAAACAGGTTCGTCAGTGCATTCAGAGCTACATATACGGCGTAAACACACCAAGCCGCTGGGGTTCACAGGCTCCGTTTACAAACATCACTTTGGATTGGGTATGTCCTGATGACCTTAAGAATAAAAAGGCTATCGTTGGCGGTAAGGAACAGGATTAC
>JAEEGL010369253.1_pt1 | contig 15504 bp, 4 predicted proteins | sample 9134231 | NCBI WGS metagenome assembly JAEEGL01 (sample SAMN16246548, study PRJNA631951) | gut metagenome | biome: gut microbiome; feature: rumen; material: fiber-attached | host: Bos | place: Iran: Karaj | collected 2018-10
CACCTTGTCGGCCAGATGATAGGCAATGGGGAACCACTCCATGCGCGAGGTCAAGCGGATGAGGTGCTCCTCGGCTTTGGCCTCGATATACTCGCAGACAGTCTCGCCACCCTTCATCATTGCCATGCAAACCTGAGACTGCTGCCATTTCTCGCGGTCTTTCTTCGTCAGTTCTTCGACATAGCGGCTCATGAGTTTCGAGTCGTGCATGTTTTCAGCACTTGACGCAGGATGCATTCCGCATATGTGTTCATGGATCACGGGGTCGGTTCGAACCGTCCCCGTTGTGCACCTTCTAAAGTAGATTCAACTATAGAATTCTCAACGAAGAGTTCTTTTGTTGGTTATCTTTTTACGACCTTTCCTTCCACGGGATGCTTATACCAGTCCTGGCACTTTGTACGGTCGTTGGCCCATGTGGTGAATTCAGGATAGGCATCCTTGATACAGGTCTCCTCCGTAGGCCACTGCCACTTGCCGGGTATGACGATACCATGAGGGTCCTGTCCAGCAGTAGCGATATGGATGTGGTAGTAGTCGTTCTCATAGATGCCTTTCTGGTCGTCCTTGAACATGGCACCTAACACAAACGAGCAGGTCTGGAAGTCAAAGCCCTCTGGCTTGGGACCGTCATAGATGACAACGGGGTCGGCCTTGGCTCGTCCTGTGTTGACCAGCGTACCGACGGGCACACCCAGCACAGCATGCAACTCTTTGTCGATGACGGGCTTATGGTCCTTATACGACTCGGCGTGCTTTGAGTCGAAGCCTAACCACAGGTTACGGGCACCACCCAGTGCCACCAGCGTCACCGTTATCTTGCTGGCATCGTCAGCATGCTCCTGCACTTCAATCACACAGTCGTTCATGTCGTAGTCGCCGAAGTCCTTGTCCTCCCAGATGTAGGTCCACACTTGTTTGGTGGGCGGTGTGGGCTTGACCTTCGAGTCAGGCGCGGGCTTTCCGCTTCCAGTAATCAGATATACGCGGTCGTAGTAGTCCCACAGGTCGCCAGTGTCGAAGGCCAGATAGCTATTGCCATTCACCGAGAAGCAGGTGGCATGGTTCATGTCGTCGCTCAGGTCGTCCTCGTCGTGCACCACGAAGAAGTCGATTTTCGAGTTCGTAGGCAGTGCATACTTATACTCTTCGGGGTCGAAGTTCCAGGGCACTGTTGCGCCCCACAAGAGGAATAATGGAGTCTCATAGCGAAAGTACTCTCTATCTTTTATGCCGTCTTTCAAGACGTATGTCTGCACGTTTGTTCCCGATTGCAAAGAGTCAATGCGGCAGCCGATGTGAACATCGTCCATCCCTGGCCGAGAATAGATACAGTGCAGTGTTATGTTATCCTCTTTATCGCTGCTGGTCACTATCGAGTGGTTGTTGAAGGCTGCCACCTTCTCGCGGTTGTTCTGATTGGGGGGCAGAAAGGTATTTACCTCAGCTACCAGGTCACGCAGGTTCGTCACACTATAGTTGATGTCCCAGCAGTCGATTGCGTTCACCTCAGTAGCTTCGCCTGCCAAGCCTCTGGTGGGCCTCATGGCCGTAGTCATCTTCTTTCCCAGTGTCTTGAACGATACTGTGTTGTCCTTTCCGAGCAGGAAGGGCCGTGCCAGATACTGCTGATCGCCGGAGATGCAGACAGCATACAGCAGCGTGTCTGCCTTTGCTGCCTTGAATGTGAGGGTCTTCGTTTCGTTCTTTGCAGCCGATACTTTCGCCAGTATTCTGGTAATCCCGATGAATGGGTTGCCGTCCAGTATGGCCATTTCGCAGATGTTTTCAAAGTCAGCATCTGCCGTCACGTTGACGCTGTACTCCTTGCTCAATGCCCAGTCCCTCTGTTTGTCCAAGGTGGTGCCTAACGTCTTTTCTGCATGCGCTATGCGCTCTTCGTCAGTCACTGAGTAGGGTTTCTTGATGTAATCGTTGGCATCATGCTTACACGACGTTGTCGTTATCAGGCCACACGTCATGATGGCAACCCATAGACATAAATTCTTTTTCATAACTATTACCTATTTAATTGTTTACAAATATCGGTAGATACAATGCTCCCTCTCCCGTGGGTGCTACGGTAGCGTTGAACGTAGTCCACTGGATGATGGTAAAGATGCGGTGCAGTTTGTCGCAGTAATATGATAATCCGACGGCTACACCCGCATTATTGCTTGCAATAGTCAGCGGGAAGAGCCATTGGCCGTCTATCTCCTTGCCCGCAGACACGCCGCGCACCTCGTTGCCGATGGTTGCACAGAGCAGGTCCTCCCTTGAGGCGTACTTCGCCAGCGTGTCCTGCAGTACCACCTCCACATTCATTATCTGTTCATACTGGTCGTAGTTGGGTGCTGTCCATGATGGACGGACGTCCGTGCCTGCAGGAATCTCCTTGGGAGCAGGAGGCGTGTCGTTACTGTCTGAGGAGCAGCCCCACGCCAAACAGGCGAGGGCTGCAATAGCTAATATACCTTTTTTCATCATTTCTAATTATTCATTACTCATTTCTCACTTCTCATTTAACCACCATTGCCTTTCCATTGTGGATGTATAGTCCTGCACGTGTCGGCTTCCTCTGCAGCTGAATACCTGAAGTGGTGTACCACCTGCCGTCGTGCGGCATCTGGTCGATTGCCACGAAGTCGATGTCGGTGGGTTGGTCAGGCGTACCGAGCACCATGTTGGGCGCATAGCTGATGCGGCTGCCCGTCATAGCGACCGTTTCGCCGTCTCGCTCCAGGACGAAGGTCAGCGACTCGTTGCTGTTGTCATCGCTGCCGATGTTCAGGTAGAACAGTTGCTGGGTCTCACTATCCGTAGTCGCCTCGGCTTCTGCTATGCGCTCTGCACCGCTGAACACCACCAGTTTGTCGCCCGTCTCTGTGTCGATGCCTTTCACGGTAGCCACGATGTTCATCGTCGTAGCCGTGTTGACGGCTGAGCGTTTCGGTGCAGCCTTTTCGCTGGTACTGCTGTAGCGTGAATCGGTGAAGTAGAGCGGATAGCGGAACTTAGCATCGCTGCCAGCCTGTCGCTTCAGCATGTATCCCTTGCCGGTCTCCAAGTATTGCAGCGAACCCTTCCACACCAGTCCTGAAACCGACTGGCTGGCGATGGCGAATGCGTCTTGCGACTTGATTACATCACCCACCTGTGCCTGTTCCGTGTAGTCGGCCAGTGCCTGTGATATAGGCAGGTTGATTGTTGACAGATAGCCTAAGCGGTTCCAGTTTTTATGTACGGTAACATATTGGTAAGCGAACTCGCCTTCCAGATAGATGGTCTTGTCGCTGTTCGAGAAAATGCTGTACATGTGTGAGGGGTCAAGGGAGAATTCCTGTTTGTCAAGGTCTGCATCCTCCGGATCCGCCTCCCATCTCAGTCCGCTGGCCGTCTTCTTGGTTTTATGGACGACATAATGTTGCGACTTGGTGCCGTTGACGATTACTATCCTGTCTTTGTATTCCCACTTCGACATGCTGTTCAGGAACTGACCTAACGTCATGCCGCTCTTCGGTGTCACGTTGAAGGTCACCCAGTTCCAGCCCTTCTTCAGTTTCATTGTCTGCACAAAGTCATAGTTATTCTGCAGGATGACAGGAGTGACATCCGTGCCGATGATAGTGTCTTCCACAAAGGTATAGACTTTTCCATCGGCCGGCTTCACACTATAGACCTTGCCTGCAGAGGCATCGAAGAAGCGGAAGTTCAGCGTATGGTTCGACGCATCGTTATTGATGTCGCTGTAAATGGTCAGGTAGGCCAGTGCCTCGTTGGCGTTGGCATTGTCGTTCACCTCAATATGGGCCACGCCCAGTGTCCGGTGGTTCTCATCGAACACTGCTAAGATGTCCTCCTTCGAGTTGGCCACTACACCGTCAATCTTTACACGGGCCACCATCATCATCGTCTGGTTCATTTGCTTCAGACTGTCACCGACGGCCCATTCCGGCTCGTCGCCACGAACACGCAGCGTGATAGGCAACGGTTCCGACATCTTGTTGTCGCCCACCAGTGCAACCTGCTCGTTATACGTACCTATATTAATAAAGTCGCTGATGGTGAACGTTATCTTCTGCTCGTCCAGTGCATCGAGAACGCCCTGAGTCTGTGAAGCGTTAATCCACAGTGGCAAGTCGGTCAACTTGAAGTTCTGCTTTTCGCCGCTCAGGTTCTTAATGGTCGCCTCAAACGTCAGTCCGTTACCGTAGTCCACATCCCTCTCTATGCGCTTCACATCCCAGCGCAGCGGGTTGCGATAGACGAAGAGGTTCATCGTGACAGGCGACACCATCGTGTTACCCTGCAGGTCAAGCACATCCTTCACGGTGACGTAGATATTGGTCTTCTCCACCATGTAGTCAGGCATCTTGATGTTCATATACAGCTCGTTGCCGTTAGCTACATAGCTATACAGCAGGTTGTCTAACTGGGCGTTGCTTGCCATCGGTGCATAGTAATCGCGTGCTGCCATGGCCTTCACATCTTCGTCAGCCACCAGCGTATCGCGGCGTTCGGTTATCTCAGCCCGCGAGGTGACATAACGCTTCAGGCTGATGCCCGTAGGCTCCAAGTGCTGCTGGTTGTCGTCCTGCTTCTCCGAGCGTCCGAAGTCCAGATAGGCCATCAAGGTACTCATCGTACCGAGCGGTGTATGGTTCGAATACTCCTTGATGAGGTTCAACGGCAGTACGCTCTCAAACATACCCACCTCGTCGATGTGGCCATTCATCACGTTGGTCTCATGGCCTCTGTCAATGAAGGTAGCACCCAGGGTGATGTCATTGCCCAGAATACCACCCACGCTGTCGGCAGGGAACGTCTCAACCAGCGTCTTATCTACATAGACATTGCTGATGTTCTGCGAACGCGAGACGGTCATGGCGAAGTGATGCCAGCTGCCTTCTGACACGACGGCCGGCGTCACCTTCTCAAAGCCCTGCGAACGCACATAGAGCTTACGGTCCTTCACGCCAATGTTAATCTGATCGTCCTGACCGTAGCGGGCCTCACCGTTAGAGAGCAGTGTGGCGTTCTCGTCGTTGGTGCGGAACCAGAAGGTCAGCGTGTAGTCGTGGTTCTTGTGGCGTGCAAACTTCTCGGGTTTCAGTTGCAGGCCCTTGTCACCCTTGATGGCTACTGAAATGCCGGCAGGACGTTTCCAACTGGTGCCAGCCAACAGGAGGTCCATGCTGCCCGGTGCCTTATCGTAAGCCCACAAGCCTTCACCCTCGTTCATCGGATAGTAGTCCAGCAGTCCCGTCTCATAGCCAGCCAGCTTCTTCTTGCCGTAGCTGTCGAGGTCGCCACTTGACATGGCACGGTTCCAAAGTCTGAACTCCAGCATCTCGCCCTTATACAGCTGTCCTCTGGTATAGTCAAAGTCGGCTCCCAGGAGGATGCACGACGAGCCTCCTTCATAGCGTTCCTGCAGCTGAAGGCTGCCGATGGACTTACTGCCGTCGTAGAAGCTGACGGTGGTCTTGTCGCCACTCTGGTCGAGCACGTAGGCCACCTGGTGCAGCAGGTTGTTGAACGGCACGACGGTGTCTGACACCAGCGTCTGACCGTTGATGGTTGCCGAGAGTTTACGGTCGGCAGTCAGTCCGAAGCGCATGCCCTTCTCGTCGCCACCATGTGCGAAGACGGTCATCTCACGCTGGTCGGCAGCGGGGTTCAGCATGACATCTACCGTGAAGCTCTTGCCCGTCAGGTTGCGTTCGCCCTGCGTACTGGCCACGGCGTTGCCATCGAAACTGAGCGATGTGGATGTCGATATGTCGTTGCTGAGCAATGTGCCTAACACCTCGAAGTTATTGATTTCGCGCAGGTAGTTGCCCGCTATCGGCTCCGAGAACTTAATCATGATGTCGTCGCCGATGCCCAGGATGCGGTTGGTGGGCTCCGGCGTTCCGAACACCACGGGACGGCGCGTGTCCTTGATGCCCTTCAACACCTCCGACGAACCCGTCAGGTAGCCGCCACCATGTCGGCAGTAGGTGACGGCACGGAGGTCGTAATACTGCTCTACGGGATCTGACTCGCCATAGAACGGTGCCACGATGATGCCTGAACTTGGTATCGTGTCAGTGACGCCGCTGACCTTCTTCTGCAGTTCCTTGTCGGCATAGTATGAACAGACGTTCACCCAGTCTTTGTCGCCCTGCGTAGAGAGTTTGTATTGCAGTTCGATATGGTCGAAGTTAGGCCAGTTCACGTCGAAGCCCTCTATGCGCACCGGCATGTAGTATGCCTGTCGCTTGCCGTCCAGGGGGCTTTCCGTATTCATCACCCAGTTGTTGCCTGGCATGCTGACCTTTACCTTGCCTGCCGTCGGAATGAAGTGGGCCGAGAACTTCTGCATGAACACGCGTGAATTGTCCTCAGGGTCCATCAGACAGACGGCCAGGTCTTCATAGTCGAAGGCCTTGCTGGGATAGACCGCTATCTCCTTGGTAAATACGGTATGCTTGCCGTCGCTTCCGATGGCGGGCCACAGCGTGATGTCTTCGCCGGCACTGGTGAGTGGCGAACCGTCGATATTGACCGTAGCACCGTTAGGATTGCTGCTGCCCTCCAGGAAGTAGAGGAACTTCAGCGTGGCACGCTCAGGATAGTCGGTCTCGTTGGCCATATGCAGCACAAAGCGGGCCGGCTCGTCGAACGGCACATTGCTCACCACGGGTTCATCTATCCAGATGTGCGGCTTGTCGGCAGGGATGGTGGCCACATCGAGCACCGTTCCGGGCTGATACCACTTCGTCTTGCGCTCACCCTCGTAGGGCTGACAGGTCACACCGCCAATGGTGCGGAACACAAAACTGGAATAGACCTTTGTGCCGTTGCTGGGCACATAGCTCATCCAGGGCTGCGGCAGCGAACCCGTCCTTACATTCTCCAGCATCTCCATCGAGACCTTGTTGAACGTGTTCTGACCGTTGTAGCTGAGCGTGTCAATGGTGTATTGCGTTTCTGTGCGATAGACATCCACCGTCAGGCTCGACTTGCTGGCTGCTGCCAACGTGAAACCAATCTTCTTGGACTGGCTCTCGGATTTACCGAACTTGTCGGTGAAACTGCCGTCCAGGAGAATCTGTCGCTTCCAGGAAACACTTGCTCCGCTGGTGGAGGTAAGCACTACGTCATTAGGGAACGACGTCGCCATAGTATTTTTAGCCGTCTGCATGTATGCATGCATGCTCTCTCCTTTTGTTGACAAATAAGCCTGCACTGCATTCAGAATACCTTTTCCCCAGACCATTGCACCGGTAACGTCGCCGAAGTCACTGATTCCAGGATAGCGTAGATTCCGGGAATCGCTGGAACCGGCAGCAAACGACTCACTATACTGTATGTTGGCAGCACCGTCGAAGTCATAGCGCTTCACCAGGTTGCTCTTCATCACAGAGAGTTTCTCCTCCTCATTCTTCATCAAGTAGCTTACCCATGCCAGCACATTCTGATTGATGATGGCAATGCTGTCCGTCGTACTGCCTTTGCCGGTGTCTGGGAGAACCAGGTTATAAGCCTCGCCGTAGTTCTCGTCATCCACGTCCACCAGACTGACGTACATCGGTCGGCCCTGCTCGTTGGCCAAAGACTTAGCGGCAGCCAGGTCGGTGCCCTTGGGCAGGATTAAAGAATTGCGAATCTTGAACAAGTCGGGCAGCAGTTCGTTCTCAATATAGTGCTGAGAATGAACAAAGGTGGAGGTGATGGATGGTGATGCCTGCATGACCTCGTCGCGTACCAGATAGACGGGCTTGCCCGTGCCGTCGGTACCTTGCGCCAGAACCTTGGTGGTGCCTACCGGCACTTTCACCTTGGTGACCACCTGACCTTGTTTGTCCTTAACCTCGAAAGTGCCACCCTCGTGGTTCTTTACAATCTGATACATGCTGTCAGGAATGGCACGCACAGCCAAGGCATCCTGAAGGATAATGGTCTCCATAGAGCCAATGAACAGGTCGGCCTTGCCGCCAATCCACTTCTGGCCGGTTTTGGTCTGTATGCGCTCCGACAGCTCCATGTTATAGTTATATTGCCATGAATCGTAGAAAGCGGTCGCAATGGTTATGTCGAAGTTCTTGTCGGTTCTGACATGATTGATTTCACCGGCCACTTCGCCTTGTCCCTGCGGGGCTGCAACTTCTCCCGTATAATATTCTGCACCGGTCGATGTCGTTTTGACCATGCTGAAGCCTGCTTCCGCTTCCAGGTTGGCAGAATAAGTGTAAGACAGTTTTGAGCCTGTCTCCAGATACGAGGAAGAACTGCCGCCTGGCGGGTCACGCAGGATATCGAAGACGATGGGTGTCGATGCAGCAATAGACTTACGGCCTTCGGACTTGACCTTGGTGGCCATCACAAATCCCTTCATAATCTGTCCGCCGAGAGGCTTGATGTCATAATAACTGCCATCATACTCTAAGGTGATATCAGTGGTCTTCAGGGCATTGTCGCCCTCCAGCACGAACGTGGTATTTGCGGGCGTGAAGATATAGGAGGCACTGCCGTCTTCGTCAAGCGTCAGGTCGGACGACAACTTGCTGTCATCGTTGCCTATCAGATAGTTCTTGATACTCACCTTGCCGCCATGCAACTTGACAATATCCACCTTCTTGCGGTTGTCGTTGTTCCAATAGTACTTCTCGCAGGCTTGCAGCATCCAGCCGTATGGCGAACCCGACATAAATACCGGATAGCCGAAGGAGTAGTGCATGGTGCTGTCTTTGGCTTCAGGCGAAACCTTCGTGTAATAGACCAGGTTCACCGCCGAGTTGTTGCCAATGTTGTCGGAGGCAGTCACCTTCTTCACACCGAAGTAGCGCTCACCACCAGGATTGTACTGGGTCACCTCCACATCGGGTACGGCATGATAGATGCGGTTATAAACCACGGTATCACCTTTGCCATTGAATGTCAGATCGACGGTCTCGCCCACCTGACCGCCCTGGAACAGGGTGGCATAGCCCTGAGCCGACACTTCAACGACCTTGTACTTAGCGGGGTGCAGGGCCACCTGATACTCACCCGTCTTCGGGTCTGGCTTGACGGTCAGCGTGTGGCGGGTGACATGAACCATAGCGGTATCGGCCCGTTCACCCTTGGCGTTCTCCAGTCCGAAGTGTACCTCATAGTCGGCAGTCTTCACCGTCTCGTCATTCTGCTTGCGGATGAGCCATGAGGCGTTGTCACCCTCCAGTTGCATCACAATCTTCAGCGAGTCGCCCAGGTTGTTCTTCGACAGCGACTTGCCCAGCGGCAGGGTGCCCTGGTCTTCGCCACCCACTACACGTCCGTGCAGCACGACGGTGGTAGAGTCCCAAATATAGACGTTCGCTACGTCCTTGACAAAGTCGTATTCGTATTTCTTCGACTCATCAGTGGCATCGTGATTAATCAGGTAACCGGCGTTGGCAAAGTAGTGTCCGTCCTTCACGGCCTGCACCGTATGGGTGCCCGACGGAATGCTCAGCTCGAAGTGTCCCTGCGTGTCGGTTACAATGGCCCGCCTGGAGGCATCACAAATCTGCTGGCCGTTGAGCAGGAAGCTCACCCCCGGCACAGGAATTGAAGTATCACGGTAATACACATTACCTGAATAGACATAATAGGTATCTTGGTAGAGGTTGTAGTTGTGCGACCAGTTGGCACTCGTCGTGAACTTCACCAGTCCTCCGGCACTCGGCATGGTAAACGGACTGGATGCACCGGAGCGCTTGGCCGTGATCTGATAGGTACCAGTACCCCTGAAGGGCAGACCACGGAACACATAGTAACCCACCGAGTCGGTAACGGTCGTTAACGTCGGCAGAGTAGCATCTTTCGGTTCCGGCGCGCACTCCAACTCCACATTGGCCATCGCGGTGCCGTCGGCCAGATAGACATAACCGTCAATCATACCCGTAGGCTCGCAATTACCCTCCTTGACCAGATAGTTCACCTTCGTGCCCTCGCACTGGAAGACGCTCTCTACCCGGTAGTCATAACTCTGCTGCGCCAGCACCGTCTTGTCCTCAAAGTTCATCTGCTGCAGATTGTTGGCAATGGTATCAGTCCACGCAGCATGCGGATCATTGGTATGGTCGCGCCGCACGATGCGGAAGAAATCGTGCTCACCGCCACTGGTCTTCCATTCCAGTTCTACGGAACTTTGCTTGGTTGTGGTAGTCAGTTCGGTGATGCGGTCAGCGTTCTCAAACTTGTATTCACGCATTGCCTCAGCCGCATCTGCCTTAGTGATGGCGGTGATGAGCGTGTCGCGGTCATTGCCCACAAAGTGCATCGCTGACTTGCCGCGCATGGTGACCAGGTCGAACGAGTATTCCACGCATTTGCGGGTCAGTTCCTGAGAGAACCCGTGTTTTCTGATGGCTTCCAGGTTGTCCGTGAGTTCCATGGTGCGGGAGTCCACTCCTTTCTCGCCATGCATGTTGATGCGTAGCTGGATGCGAGCTTTAGGATCCCAGGTCACTATGTTATAGGCATTGTCTTTGGTGACGGTCATCTTGGGGAAGATCTCCTCGTCAATCAGCTCCCAGCCTTGACCCAGCCCTTCGGCCATGTCGCTTGCCTTTGTCGCATATTTACCGCCTTGGGGTTCGGAAACATTTTTTCTGTTGGTACTAAAGTGTTGAGGTACGACAACGTTATCGACGACTTCCCAAAGGCCTTCGCCCAACTTTTCTCTCAGTGTGGCTGGTGAGTCGGAACCGACACCCATGAAACGAATGCCGAAAGTATTACTTAGGGCATGAGTGTTTGGCTTGTTGGAATAGTTTTTATCTATAGTATATAAATCGAGATTATTAACAGGATAATAAACGCCAACAGTTAAAACCGACATTTTCTTAAAGGATAAACCAATAGAAGAGAAGTTATAGTACAAACCCATTTCCAGATTGGAGTAGATTTCTACTGGTTTGTTATAGAATGACATAAACAAACCTATGAACGGACTGGCATATCCACCAGAAGCCATTTGGGTAATAGAACCGTCAAAACGGCATTCACCGACATCGATGGATGCATCTGTATCGACACAACCGAGAATACCGGCAGCAAAGGTACCGTAGCAGCTAATGTTGGGTGAAACGCGTGAACAAATTATTTTGTTTTGGCCGCTGATGGCTCTACCTACCAGACCGCCAGTATAGTCTTTGCCAACAACAGTTCCTGTGACATGAACATCGTAGATTGACGCATTTTTAATATAACAGAAAGGAGCGGTGTCGTCATTGTCTTTCCGGTTAATGGCGACATTCAGCTGATGGCCGTTGCCCCAGAAATTACCACAGAAGGGAGCGGATGTGGATTCTCCTACTGGCGAATTTCCGATGCTGACATCATTGGCCAGGACAGCATTCACCTCGTTGCCTTTAGCGTTGGCAACAAGATTCCTGAACATCTCCCAGTCAGCAGCCGTATAGATGACAAAACACTTCACTCCCTGCGCGTCCATGAAACCGTACTGACGGGTGTAGAAGCAATTGTTGACAGTCAGCGAATTTGCCTCCTTGCAGCGTGCAAACGTCTTACACTCATCCGACTTCGTACTAATTTCTAAAGGTGCAAAAAGACAGTTGTCAAACGTGGCCTTGCAGTTGGCATCAACGAAGCCAATCAGTCCACCATTGCTGTGGCACGAAGACCCCAGAAGGCTGCCATCAAAACGGCAGTTCTTCAGGTGAATGTTGCCATTGGGCACATGGGCAACAATACCACCGTTAGTGGCATCACCGTAAACGCTGCTAAATATGGCAACGGAAGAATGACAGTTTTCAACGGTGTTGTCACCACCGACCACCCTGGCTATCAGACCAGCGGAGAATTTCTTGCTAAGTGAGGATATCGAACCGTTTACTCTCAAATTGCGGATGGTGCCTCCACCAAAATAGCGGAACGGAGCGGTATAGTCTTGTTCATTACTATAATTGATGGTGAGGGTATAGCCGTTGCCATCGTAGGTTCCTGCAAAATGTTTCCCCTGCTGACCGATCATCATCTGGCAATCAACCAAATCGACATTGTTCATCTGGAGCGCATTCAACTCCGTCCATCCATTTTCCACCAACTGGGCTATGCGCTCCCAGTCTTGACGGCAACTGACAAGGAAGATGGCCTTCCTGTAGTCCAACGAAGTATTATTTCTTAGTTTCTGGAGATCTTCGTCGTTGCGGACAATGAAGCGTCCCTTGCTGTCGTATTCCATTTTCGCCAAATCAAAGGCAATGTTCACAATATGGGAATCGTCATTCCAAATATTAGAACGTTGCACAGTGGGATTCTGCAGGGCCGGCAACATGAACAGCGAATAGATTTGGTAAACCTGATGACCACCACCTTCAGTCCACTGCCAAGTGGACGTTGACGAGCGGCGCACACGGTAGGCTACCTGTTCGCCGCAATATTCATCAAGCAGTGTAGTGTCTGTAAAGGAGTATTCCTTTTTACCTTTCTGGAGTTGCTCGTCCTGACTGATGGTACGCCAGTTCTTGTCGTTGGCATCTATGCTGCCCGTGACGTTGCGCTGAATCTCAAAGAAATCATACTCCTCAAAATCCTCTTCATTGGGTTCTGTAACCTGCCAGGTCAGCTTGGCTTTGCCATCTGTGGTCATCTCAGCCATAAAGTTGCGGGGATGGTGCAGCATCTTGGTGGTCAGCTTCGCAGAACTGATGGGAGTATCCACTGGCTTCCCCTCGCTGTCAGTCACGTATGCGTCAATATAGACATCCTTCCACGGACGGTCGGCGGGAATATATGCCGAACCAGAAATTGATTTGGTAGGAAGGCTGCTACTATAGGTCCGACCGGTAAGGGCATCGGTATAGTGAATGGCCAATGACCTGATGTTCTTGGCATTCACGCTATAGGAGAACATAAGAGCGTTCACGTTGGAACGGTCGAACGACAGCATGGGTTCGAAAATAGTCACTGATGTCTCAGGGGCCTCAGGACAATTCCAGTCCATCAGCAACTTGGAGTTGTTGGCATTGGGAACGTGCCAGTCGCCGGCTGCGTTCCAATTGACATGTGCCCAGACATAAATCTTCAGGTTCTTGCCGCGCAACTCACGGGGCACCGTCCATACCACGGTGGTGGTGTAATGGTCGGAATTGCTGCCGTCGGCATTCAGTTCATAGTACACTTCGCCAGTGGTATTGTAGAAGGTCTTATAGCCTCCCTTCACCGTTCCCTGCAGTTCAAACTTACCGCCCTGGGATGCCTTAATATGACATCCCTTGGTGTCAACATTCGAGTAATCAACACAATTCCAATCAAAAACGGTCTGTCTGGCTCCGCCATCTACGATAATAGATACACGACCCTGCTGTACACCATCATTTGTGCCACTGGTGTTACCCGTAGGGAGGGTGAATTTCACAGCATCGACACCTACTTGATATGCCATGTAATTGTCGGCATTGTAGGTAAAATTGTCGGCCATTGCCCTTTGACTTACTACAAACAGGCAGGTCAACAGGAATAAATGGCTAAGTACGCTGAATGTATAGTTTTTCAGTCTCTTCATAACGGTATAATCCTGTTAAAAAATGGTAGCCGCCGAGGGAGTCGAACCCTCGACGGCGTAAGGTTAAGGGAATAACACATAAGTACCCCGGGTACTTTTTAGAGGGCGAACTTGTAGCCCAGTGTTATCTGTACGAGGTCGCTACGCATCTTGTCGTCACTGTCATGGAACTTTAAGTTATCCTTGTTGCTCTTCGTCAGCGAAATATTGTAGCGGAGATCGAGTACGAAGTTGCTCATCTCGTAAGAAGCACCAATGGGAATAGAGACGTTCAGCTTCTCGCAACGGTCCTTGAAATCATTATCACCACTCTTGGCATTCATCAGGAAGCCGAACTGTAAGCCAGTCTTCACGGCCAAACCCTTGGCTACATAGAAATTTGCAGTCAGGGGAATGTTCAGATAGTCGAGCTTAGTGGTTACTGACGAACCATTGCCATCGAACTTCCATCCTTGCTGGGCGTAGCTCAGACCAGCAGCAATGCCCAGCCATTCCTTGGCATAGTATTCACCCTCAACACCGGCTACAAAGCCTGTGCGCGTCTTATTACTCAAGCCTGCATCCATCGACCAACTACCCGACAGGACACCGAAACCGATACCTACCTTAGGCTGGATTGTAAACGTACCATTCTCACGCAATGTGTTCTGTGCACTGGCTGTCAGGGCAACTGTTGCCATGATCAGCATCATCATCATTTTTTTCATAATTCAATTGTTTGTTTTTTTTGTTTTATACATTATTTTCAATACACGCTGCAAAGATACATAAATTCTATGAAAAAAAGATAGAATTCATGAAAAAAGTGCACAACAGAATTCCGTTGTGCACTTATTATTAACTGTTACATCTGCGGCAGCTCCAACCACTTCACATAGCAGAAGTCCTGACGGTGAGGCAGATTCTTATTCTTCGGATACATGCGGACGGCACTCTTGTATTGGCCGAAACGCTGGGGAGTCAGCGTTGCCTCAAAGGTGTAGTTGTTGCCATCGTGACCCGTAACCTTCAGCGGCTCAACGTTATAAACGCGCTCCTCGCCATCCTTGTTGACGAAGATGTTTACCTTCTCCAGACCGATGGCATCGTCTAAGCCCTGCTCGTTGATGACATATTTCAGGTGGTACTTCTGACCTGCCTCGATACCCGTTACGGGGAAGTCCCACTCGCAACTGACTACATTGATAGCTTCCCAGCGCTCGGCAACGGCTTCCTTCCACTGAGCAATCTCCTTAGCCAGCTGGTTGTTGTTCTTGGAAATCTCCTGGAAACGCTTGGCCTGCTTCTCGTAGAACTTAGAGTAGTAGTCGTCCAACTGGCGCTTCATGGTGTAGTGCGGAGCAATCTGGGCGATAGAGTTCTTGATGACCTGAATCCAGCCTTTCGAGATGCCCTTCTTGTCTCTGTTATAATAGAGGGGTACGATTTCGTTCTCCAGCAGACCATAGATAGTAGCAGCGTCGAGCTGGTCCTGATAGCCCTGATTCTGATAGGTACGCTTCTCGGTGAGTGCCCAACCGGCACCCTCGCGGTAGCCCTCCAGCCACCAGCCGTCCTTCACGGAGAGGTTCACCACACCATTCATTTCGGCCTTCTCGCCAGAGGTTCCAGAGGCCTCCAACGGACGGGTCGGCGTATTCATCCAAATGTCAACACCCGACACGAGGCGACGAGCCAGCAGGAAGTCGTAGTCTTCGAGGAAGATAATCTTGCCTTGGAACTCCGGCTGCTGTGAAATCTCGAAAATCTTCTTGATCAAGCCCTGGCCAGCACCGTCGGCGGGGTGAGCCTTACCGGCAAAGAGGAAGATGACAGGACGCTCAGGATTGTTGACAATCTTAGAGAGACGCTCCAAATCGGTGAACAGCAGGTGGGCACGCTTATACGTGGCAAATCGACGGCAGAAGCCGATGACCAAGGAGTTCGGATTGAACCGTTCCAACAGTTTCACCACACGCGCAGGG
>JAEEGL010942419.1_pt1 | contig 15504 bp, 19 predicted proteins | sample 9134231 | NCBI WGS metagenome assembly JAEEGL01 (sample SAMN16246548, study PRJNA631951) | gut metagenome | biome: gut microbiome; feature: rumen; material: fiber-attached | host: Bos | place: Iran: Karaj | collected 2018-10
ATCCAAAGTTTTTCATTAAACTTCCAATATCAAACCCAATTAACCACGCAAAAATTGTAGGACATAAAAACCAAAGTCCCACTATAATAACTAAAGATATAACTAAACGATAAGTCGCTTTAAATGTTCCACGTAATAAACCTATGATGAAACCAATGGCTATTACAACTAAGCCAAAGATGTTTACATACATAATTATTTGTGAAGGAGTAATATTCATATACATCACCTTTCTTTTCTATATTATATCAATTTTATGATGTTTTGTATACAACTTTTTATTTTTGTATAAAATGTCTTTGCATTACTTAATCATTTATGATAAAATTAATTAAATTATAATTTAGGAGGCTCATTATGTACATTCCTTATGTTATAGAACGTTCATCAAATGGTGAAAGAAGCTATGATATCTATTCTAGATTACTAAAAGATCGTATCATTGTTTTAAGTGGTGAAATCGATGATGATCTTGCAGCATCTATTACGGCGCAGTTATTATTTTTAGCTGCCGAGGATAGTGAGAAAGATATATCTTTATATATTAATTCTCCTGGGGGATCAATTACAGCTGGTATGGCAATTTATGATACAATCAATTTTATTAAACCAGATGTTTCCACAATTTGTATTGGTATGGCTGCTAGTATGGGTGCTTTCTTATTATCAAGTGGTGCTAAAGGTAAAAGACTTGCTTTACCAAATAGTGAAATTATGATTCATCAACCTCTTGGTGGTATGCAAGGACAAGCAACAGATATTAAAATTCACGCTGAACATATCATCAAAATCAAAGAGCGTATGAATAGATTACTAGCCAAAAATACAAATCAACCATATGAAAAGATTGTGGAAGATACTGAACGTGATAATTACATGTTCGCAGAAGATGCTTTAAAATATGGTTTAATTGATAAAATTATTGAAACAAAATAATTTTATAATAAAGTATTGCATTTTTATATCACATATGATATATTTTATTAACAATTCATTGGAGGTAACACTATGCAATCTTCAGATGCTGAATTTAAAACATTACTTACAAAAGAAGAATATGATTTGTTAGTCGCAAAATTTAAGAATAATCATGTTGACTTCCAAACAAATCATTATCTTGATACAGCCCGTTTCACATTGAAAGCCTGTGATGCGTCTTTACGTGTTCGTGAGCGTGATTCATTAACACTAACACTAAAACGTCGTAAAGGTTATGGTATCCAAGAAAACTCATTACAAATTACTAAAGAAATGTTTGAAGAAATAAAAGAAACTGGTGAATTACCAGAAGGAACATTAAATAATGAAGTATTAAATATCATTGGTACTCAAAAATTAGTAAATTTCATGAGTTTATCTACTGAACGTTTATTCTTATATTATCGTGATGGTATCTTATTCATTGATAAGAGTGAATATCTTGGCATAACAGATTATGAATTAGTATATGAAGCTAAAAATCACCAAGATGGTAAACGTGATTTCATTCAATTACTTCTAGATAATGGAATCAAATATAAACGCTCAGAAAAGAAAATCAAACGAGCTTATAATGCATTAAAAAATCTCTAGTCACACGACTAGAGTTTTTTATATATATTATAACGTTTATCTTTACCTACAACTTCTATTATATTTAAATATTTTAGAATTGTTAGAAGGGTTTGGGCGCGAGATAAATTTTGTTTTGTCGCTTTAGCATATTCTTTAGAAGTAAATTCTTCATCAAATGGTAAAAACATGTGATAATCATCAACCACAATTTCATCGACTAATTCAAATGGAATGCGGTCATATCTTGTTGAGCCTCTTTTTTTATCTTTACTATATCCATCAAGATTACGATATTCTTTTAAATTAATTAAAAGAATTGTTAGCTCTAAATTTGGATTATTTAAATACCATTTAATTTTATATAGTTCCTTACTTATGTCATATATTGATCCTACTTTTGGACTTTTTCTTTCACTAACAATCTCGCCATTATCTATCCAGCACACATATTTTACGTAAGGAATTGGATAAACTACTTTGATTTTATGATTTGGTAAAAGAGCATCTAACTTATTTTTTAATTTATTTAATGCTCTTGTTTGAATTTCTATTATAAGATCATCTTTTACAATATCACATATATATCCATCTACTTTAATCTCTTGATTATTTAAATTATCATCATAATAATTTTTAATCACCTTATGCAAGGTCTTTTCTTGATAAGTGCCTATTCCTTTGATTAATGATTTATCAATACATTTATCAATTTGTTCTTTGAATCTTTCTTTATCCATTATTTTCACCATTTTTATTTTATCAAATATCAAAAAATATTTCCATAGGGTATTGAATTATTAACGAAAATGATTTATAATATTACAAACTATGATGAAAAAATAGTAATTTATTATTTATTTACAGAGAGACCTAGTTTGGTGAAATAGGTTATTAAGTAATATATGAATGGATTTTCTAGTTACTAGAAGGAAATGTCTAGTCGGTTGTTCCGTTATAACTTATGAGTGCAAAATACATAATGTATTTTGAATTAAGGTGGTACCGCGAAAAAATTTCGTCCTTAGAAGATTATTCTTTTAAGGACTTTTTATATGGAGGCTATTTATGAGAAACATTATTTTATCTGGCGTTAAACCTACTGGTATACCAACATTAGGTAATTACTTAGGTGCTTTTAAAAATTTTGTAAAAATGCAGGAACAAATGTCCGATTATGAATTATTTATGTTCATCGCCGATATGCATGCAATAACTGTTCCCCAAGATTCAGTTGAATTACGTCGTAATATCAAAAATCTTGCCGCAATTTATCTTGCATGTGGATTAAAACGTGATAATTTAACTTTATTCATTCAATCAGAAGTTCCTGAGCATTTAGAACTTGGCTATGTAATGCAATCAGTTGCTTACATGGGAGAAATGGAAAGAATGACGCAATTTAAGGACAAAATGGCGAAACAAGAAAAAGCTGTAACAACTGCTCTTTTCACATATCCTGCTTTAATGGCTGCGGATATTATATTATATGATGCCAAATACGTTCCTGTTGGCGAAGATCAAATGCAACATCTAGAATTAACAAGAGATCTCGCAACTCGTTTCAATAACCGTTTTGGTAATACATTCGTCGTTCCCGAAGGAATTGTCACAAAAACTGGTGCCCGTATCATGGATTTACAAAATCCAACTAAAAAAATGGCTAAAAGCGATGATGAAGGAAAGGGATGCATTTATTTGCTTGATCCAATTCCAGTAATCAAAAAGAAAATCAAAAGTGCGGTAACTGATAATCTTGCTCGTGTTCATTTTGACACTGAAAATCAACCTGGCGTATCAAATTTAATGACAATCTATAGTGCTATTACTGGTGAAAGCTATGATGAAATCGAGAAGAAATACGAAGGACATGGCTATGGTGACTTTAAAGGTGACCTTGCCGAAATCGTCGCAAATGAAATTCAAGTATTACAAAATCGTTTTAATGAAATCATTAATTCTAAAGAACTTGATGAAATACTTGATGAAGGTAGAGAAAAAGCAAGTTATCTTGCAAAAATCAAAATGAAGAAAGTATATCATAAACTTGGTATCGGTAGAAATTAAAAAAGAGGCTTTTTTGCCTCTTTTATTTTGTTGATTCACGCCATACGATATCATATGGAAGTAAAATCTTTTCTGCTTTTTTGTGTTTAAAGTTTTCTTCTTTCATTAATTTAGTCAAATAACTCATCGCATTTGATCCCATATCATAAATAGGAATTTCAGCACAAGTTAATTTTGGATTAGATAGAATTGCATAACGAGTATTTTGGAATCCAATTACTTGTAATTGATCAGGAACCTTGATACCTCTTCTTTGTGCAACATTCATTAATGAAATAGCCATTGAATCACGAACTACTAGAGCAACATCTGGAATTGATTTATCTAGTAATTCTGAGAAATATTTTTCATTCATTGGAATATTACCACTTGAATAATATAATTTAGGTTCTAAACCATTTTCATTCATAGCACGAACATAACCTTTTTGTTTCATTTCATTAAGTGTATATTTATGTTCAGTTCCAACAAAAACAATATTCTTGTTTCCTTTTTGAATCATTTTATTAGTAATGTCATATGCACATTCTTCGTAATCAACGCAAACACTACCAATTGTATCTTTCTTAGATAAAGCATTAACGAAAACAACAGGTACAGGTGTATAATCAATCATTTGGTATACTTCTTTAGTCATTTCATCATTCATAAATAAGATACCTTCAACGCTTGACGCAATAACTTCACTCCAAAGTTCACGTTCGTTTTCTGGATCTTTATTAATGAATAAACGAATAGTATATCCATATTTCTTAGCAGCATCATCAATACCTTGAATCATTTCGGCAACACTGGCACGAGAGAGTTCAGGAATAACAACCGCAACAGTAGTTGAATGACGACTTGCAAGACCTCTCGCATTAGCGTTTGGTTTATAACCTTTTTCATTAATTATTTTTAAAACTTTGTTTCTTGTAGCTTCTTTAACTTTGTCAGGGTGATTTAAAACCCTAGATACAGTAGCTAAACTAACACCAGCAGCACCAGCAACATCATAAATTTTAATTTGTTCCATAATCATCCCTCCTTAATAATATTTTACCACACCACTTATATATTTGCAAGTGTTTTCTGAAAATTTTCAAAACATTTTCATTCTTTTACATAAAAAAAGATTATTGTTTCCAATAATCTTCTTTTGTTTTTTTCTAAAGCATTAATCTCTACGTTCTTTAATACGAGCTGCTTTAGATGATAAAGTACGAATGTAATTAAGTTTGGCTCTTCTAACTTTACCTTTACGTACAACTTCAATCTTATCTACCATTGGTGCATGAACAGGGAATGTTCTTTCAACGCCAACACCATAAGAGTTTTTACGTACTGTAAATGTTTCACTAATACCGCCACCACGTTTTTTAATTACAAGACCTTCAAACAATTGAATACGTTCACGATCGCCTTCTTTAATCTTTACGTATACCTTTACAGTATCACCAGGACGAAATTCAGGACGTTCTTTTAGGTATTCAGCAGTAATTTCTTTAATTAATTGTTGACTCATTCTATGTACTCCTTTTACCTAACGTTCATAACTATTCCCATTTTTGAATAGCAGCGGAACATCATCTTTAGTGGTTAGAAATTTAACCTTAAATATTATACCATAATTCACACACTTTTGCAAGTGTTTTTTTCTTTTTAACAGCCACATCCAGTTTCTGGATTATAATCATTTCCTTTTAGTTCTTTATATCTTAAGAAACCACCTTCGAAATAATACATATTTTTAAATCCTTTTTTCGCAAGGCCTTTAAAAATATATAAGATATCTTCTTCTTCACCAATCAGTATGATATTTTGTTTATGATCTAAAGATACTAAATCAATATTTTCAATGATTTTATCTTTTGATAATGATCCTTGACATACAAATCCTTTGATATGCCCTTCTTCGCATTCACTATCACTACGAATATCATACTTAATAGCACCATTAAATAATTCTTCAAATGCTTCTACTTCAGTTACTTTGTTGGGTTTTGCTCCGCAACAAGTTAACATCATCATAAAGAAAGATAATACTATAATTAATGTTATCTTCTTCATCTTGTTTCTCCTTTTTTAATTAAAGCTAAGAATTCTTTATCTTCTTTTGATAGATTTTCTTCTTTTATTAACTCAGGACGAAGTTGATATGTTCTTTCTAATGATTTAAAACGGCGCCATTTTCTTATTTCTTCATGATTTCCAGAAAGTAAAACGCTGGGAACTTTATGTCCATCATATTCTTCTGGACGAGTATATTGTGGATATTCTAATAAATCGCTGGAGAAACTTTCATCAACCGTTGATTCTTCATTTCCTAAAACACTTGGTACAAGACGAGAAACGCTATCGCATATGGCAAGCGCCGCAATTTCTCCACCAGTTAAGATATAATCACCAACACTGATTGCTTCATCAACGTAATTCATGATTCTTTCGTCGATTCCTTCATAATGACCACAAACAATAATGATGTGTTCTTTTTCCGATAATTCAGTAGCGACCTTTTGATTAAATGTTCTTCCAATTGGTGAAGTTATAATCTTATGAGCTTCTTTATATCCTTTAATATCTTTTATTGCGTCCACAATTGGTTGTGGTTCAATAATCATTCCAGCTCCACCGCCATATGAATAATCATCAACACGTTTGTTTTTCTTGTTTGAATACTCACGATAATCAATGACGTTGATTGTTATCGCATTATTATCAATAGCTCTTTTTAAAATAGAAGTATTAATAACACCTAATATAGCATCTGGGAATAATGTGAGAATATCAATTATCATAATAGTCCCTCAATTGGATTAATTATTATTTCTTTTTTGTCGATATCAACGCTTTCAATGAATTCATCAACATAAGGAACTAATACTTTCTTTCCGCTGTTTAATTTAATTCTCAGTATTTCCCCTTGGGGAACTTCCATAACATCAGTTACAACACCAATTTTTTCATCTCCCACAAAACAAACACAGTCAATTAGATCATCATAATAGATTTCTCCATCAACTCTTACTTCGTCAATATCAACATATAGATTAAGTCCAACATATTCTAAAACATCATTGATGTTTTGAATATTATTAAAGGAAAGAAGAATCATATTTTTTTGATAGCGAACATTATCAATTATTATTTCTTGTTTGATGTTTTTCTCATCAATACCAAGGTATAATTTATTACCTTTTTCAAAACGACCTAAATCATCTGTTTCCACTTTGATTTTCACTTCACCTTTAATGCCGTGAGTAGTTACTATTTTTCCAACAACTAAGTATTTCATTTTTTATCACCTGCTTTAATTGCACGCAAAGAGTTCAATATTGCGATTAATGAAACACCAACATCAGCAAATATCGCACCAGGAACTAAGAAGATATTAAATAATTCTGATAAATTGATTGGTGCAATGATTAAGAATACTAATTTAACAAATAATGCAAATACAATATTCTCAATAACGATTCTTCTAGTGACTTTTGCAATATCAATTGCACAAGTAACTTTATTCAAATCTTGATTTAGTAATACGATATCAGCAATTTGCATTGTAGCATCGTTACCAAAGCCACCCATAGCGATACCAACATCAGCACTACTGATAACTGGAGCATCGTTTATTCCATCACCGACGAATCCTATTAGTTCATTTGGATATTTTTCTTTAAGTTTTCCAAGAACTTCAACTTTATCAATTGGCGATGTTTCATAATAATACTCATCAATACCAAGAATATTAGCAGTATTTTCGGCAACCTTCTTTGAGTCACCTGTCAGCATTACAACTTTAATGCCTTTCTTCTTTAATTCATCAATTACTGATTTAGTTTCATTTCTTATTTCATCTTCAATAATTATATAACCAAGTAATTCCCCTTCTAATGCCACAAATAGTGCTTCATCTGGTGAATTAAGTGGTGTTTTAATCTTCAACTGATTGATAAATACTTTACGACCTAAAGCAACTTCTTTTCCCTCAACGAGTGCTACGATTCCACGTTTATCTTCCACAATCTTCATCTCAACAACAGAAGAGTCAATAGGTTTACCATAAGCGGATATAATACTTCTTGCTATTACGTGGTTAGAAGTAGATTCAGCGTAAGCAGCAAAGTGCATAATATCATTTTGAGTATATTCACCATAACTAACAACCTTAGTAACGGCAAAATTACCTTTTGTAAGAGTTCCTGTCTTATCAAATACAACAATTCCTAAGTTACTTAAACTTTCTAAGTAGTTACTACCCTTGACTAATATTCCTTTTCGGCTTGAAGCTCCAATTCCACCGAAGAATCCAAGTGGAATGGAAATTACTAGAGCACAAGGACAACTAATAACCATGAATATCATCGCAACACGGATTGAATCTTTCCATCCATTTTCCCAACTCATATCATAATGCCATAAGCCAGTAAGTGGTAAAATTCCTGCAATGATAATCGCAAGAGTTACTACGATTGGTGTGTAGTATCTTGAGAACTTCGAAATGAAGTTTTCAGATTTAGATTTTAATGTACTAGCATTATCAACCAAATCAAGAATCTTCGATACCATTGAGTTTTCATAAGAATTTGTTACTTTAATTCTTAAACTTCCTTCAATTAGAATCGAACCTGATAAGATTTCATCATCAACATCGACTTCTACTGATCTTGATTCACCAGTTAAAGCCTGACTATCGATAGTTGCGTGTCCGGATATAACTACACCATCTAGAGGCACATTGTCTCCAGAATTAACACAAATGATGTCCCCAATCATGACATTGTTTGGATCGATTTCTTTTTTCTCACCATCAACTTCGATTGTGGCCACTTGTGCTTTGATATTAACAAGTCCGGCAACCGATTTACGTGAATAGTTAACTGCATATTCTTGACACATCACACCAATCTCATAAAATACAATAACAAATAAGGCTTCATCATATAGTCCACAGCATAAAGCCATGATTGTGGCTAGACTCATCAAGAACTTCTCATCAAATACTCGTCCATTCTTCAGGTTGCTTAAGGCTCCCCACAAAATATCACGAGCTAGCAAGAAATAAGCCGGAGTATATCCAATATAAATAAAGACAAGTAATAAGTCACTTTCATCATGTAAAACAAACTTCGCGATAGTTTTAATCAAGAAGAAAATAAGAAAAATAGAAAGACCAATTGAAAATTCGATAATCTTTCGCTTTGGAATACGGAAACTCTCTTTAACGTATCCTTGTTCACCCTTTAGTTTTTCTTTAACTTCGATTCTTGGGTCAACCATTTCCGCATTTTCTTGAACTTTCATTCGTAGTTCATGCTTATCATATTTCTTTGTTGTGTCAATTACAATCTTCAAAGTCGCAAAATCGCAAACAATGGAATCATGAACTATATTTCTCTTACTAATTCTTTCAATCTTGGCGGCACAGTTTGCACAATCTAGATTTTGAAGATAGAAAACATATCGATATTTCTCTTTTAATTCACTAATAACCATTGGAATCTTTTCATCAACACTAAAAATAATCTTTTTAGCTTGATCAAGATATTCATCAGAAACAATAATCGAATTCTCAGCTGTCTTGATAATATATTTATCTTGTTCAAGATTATTTTCTAAGGCAACTAATATTCTTTTAATAAGTACTAAAGAAACATTTGGAAAAGAAATGACATAACGCTGTTGCTTATTTTCTTTCTTAATAGCACCAGTACTATTAGTCTTCTCCATTACTTCTCTTAGGGCATCACTTCTAGCATTATTCATTATGCACGATGAGAAGCATGTTCAATCACACTCTTAACGACTGTCTCAATATGATTATCGTCAAGACTGTAATATACTTCTTTCCCCTTTCTTTCTGATTTAATAATTCCATTAAGCTTTAATATCTTTAGTTGATGAGATATCGCCGATTGCGTCATTCCCAAAGTATTAACTAAAGAATTAACGTTAAGTTCCTTATCAATCAAGGCATCCACAATTTTTAATCGTGTATTATCCCCAAGAGCTTTAAATAAATTAACACTTTTGTCTAAACCACTCATTGTTTTCTCCTTATACATATGAACACATATTCATATATTCATTATATCACACTTTAAAATCAATGTAAATAAAAAGAGTTAACATATCGTTAACTCTTAAAATGAATCAATAGTAACTTCGATTTTCTTTCCTGACTTTGAGGCTGTGGCATAAGCAATAGTCTTTATAGCGTTAATGATTCGACCATTCTTGCCTATAACACGTCCTTTATCTTCTTCATTAACCATTATTTGGACAACAATTGTATCCTCATTGTCTTCATCTTCAGAAAATATTTTAACAACTACTTCGTTTGGATATAAGACTAATGGCTTAACTAACTCGCTTAAGTATTTTTCATAATCGATATTAGCCATAGTTTATTTCCTTTTACTTAGTAGCCTTAGCTTCTTTCTTTAAAGCGTTAAACTTTTCAATAATTCCAACTCTTGTGAATAAAGATTTAACAGTGTCAGTTGGTTGTGCACCATTTTGAAGCCACTTTAATGCTTTTTCTTCGTCGATCTTAAGATCATCTTTTTCGATTGGATGATATAATCCAACTATTTCAATAAAACGACCATCACGTGGGCATGTAGATTCAGCCGCAACGATACGATAGAAAGGACGTTTTTTAGCACCAAATCTTTGTAATCTAATTTTAACCATAATATCCTCCTTAAATTTTTCCTTAAATATTATATCACTTTTAGGTATTGCTGTCAAGTATTTTTACTTAACAATTTAATTTTCTTATTGGAATACTCTAAAATACCTTTGGTGGTGTCTAATTCTTCCCCATCAATGCACCAAATAGAATTACTTTCTATTTCAACACTCGCATAGTTTTCAAGCTCTCTCTTATGAAATCTACCAAAAATAAATAAAGAAATAATATCGAAGATATTTCTTATCTTATATAGATGGAGATAATCATCATAATTATTGGCGATCTTTACTCCACCAAGATATTTCGACTTTAACGCAATAAGTACTTTTAGTTTTTCTTTCTTTCCGTTAATTATTATTTCTTTTTTCTTTGCGAATAAATATCTAATACCTCTAATTTTATATATCAGTTTTCCATATCTTCTTTTCTTGTTTCTTGATGTTCCAATTGAAACTTTTGACATCTCACCAACGCTCAAGGCATATACTAAATACTTATCATTGATTTTAAGAATAGTTTCTTCTTCAACTTTTCCACACTTTATAACATCAAGTGATTCTTTTACGTTTTTAATTCCATGATTATGACTGATGTCATTAGCAGTACCTAAAGGAATGAACCCAAAGGTGATTTTATCAAGATACAAAACAAAATCATTAACGATTCTATTGAAGAAACCATCACCGCCACTAAATATAAGAGTTGATATCTCATCTTTATTAATTTTAGATAAGTCATCATAAGATACTGATGTTATATCACCATATATTTTAGTTAGTTCTTCTTCAATTTTCTTGATTCTTTTTAAGGTACTATTTTTACTTTTGGTACTGTAGACATATAAAATCATTTAAACAATTCTCTTTCTTCTTCTGTTAGTGGTCTTATTTTTCCTTCTTCTAATGTTTCATCTAAAACCAAAGGTCCAATACTTATTCTCTTTAGTTCAAGTACTTCTTTACCAACGGCTTTACACATCTTTTTAACTTGATGGAACTTACCTTCTTTAATTGATATTAAAGCTTCTTTTTTGTTTTCAAGTATTTCAAGTTTACTTTCTTTACATTGATATAACGTTTCATCATCTAAACGAATACTTATGCCTTCTTTAAAACTAGTTACATCATCTAATGTGAATTCTTTATCACATAATGCTTTATATGTTTTATAAATATCTTTATTAGGACTAGTTAAGGCATGAACAAAATCTCCATCAGTCGTAATTAATAATAATCCGGTTGTATCAATATCTAGTCTTCCCACAATTTTTAAATTATTAATATTATATCCTTCAATTAAATCAAATACTGTTTTGTGACGATTATCAGTTGTTGCGGAAATATAGCCTTTAGGTTTATTCATCATTAAATAGATATTTTCTTCATATTTAATTTCTTTCCCGTCTATTTTCACAATGTCTGTTTCTTTGATTTTATAATTAGGATCAGTATTAATAACCCCATTTACTTCAACTCTCTTATTTTTTATAATAAGTTTAGCCCCTGACCTTGTTTCATTAAAGGTGCTAGCAACATATTTATCTAATCTAATATCTTTCATTTTGTTATTCTTTCTATTATAAATAGTTCTTCATTACATTATATATAGAAACATTAGATTTTTCTTCCAACATTTTGTCATATTTTTTCTCTAATGCTTTATTATTAATTATATTTTGATATTCACGGTATTTAGAAACTAATAGTTCTTTCTTTACTTTCTTAGTTTTCGTGCTTTCAATCAAACGAAAGAATTCAATAATCTTGACAATCTCCATCGTTGTGAACATATCATAGTCAATTTGGTAATTATAATCTTGTTCTTTCATTTTCTTTACCTCTTTTCTTCATATTTCTTATTTTATCATATCTATATAATTCTTGCAATTTTTCTTTTTTTTTGATATTATTTTATATAAGTGAGGTATATATATGTTTCTATATAAAGATATATTAAAAGATGAAAGTAAGGATCATGATATATTAAGACAAAAGTCAGAGGATGTCGTTTTTCCTTTATCAGATGAAGATAAAAACACTCTTTTTCAGATGAATGAATATCTTCGTTTAGGTTATGATGAAGATTTTGCGAAGAAGAATGATATTAGACCTGGTGTTGGTATTGCCGCACCACAAATCGGAGTTCTAAAGAAAATGTTCGTCATCATGGCTTATGATGAGAATGGTGATTTCCACAATTACATAATAATTAATCCAAAAATTATTTCTCATTCTGAAGAAAAAACATACCTAGAAAGTGGTGAAGGTTGTTTATCAGTTGAGTCACCACACCGTGGATATATTCATCGTCATAAACGAATTAAAGCTAAATGTTATTTATATGATATAGAAAGTGATACAGTAACTCCTGCAACAATTAGTCTAAAGAATTACCTAGCGGTTGTTTTCCAACATGAATATGATCATTTATTTGGTGTTCTTTTCTTTGATCACATTGATAAAATCAATCCATTCTATATTCCAGAAAACTCAACACCAGTTAAATTTGAATAGAAGCTGCCTCGCAGCTTTTTTTCTTTTGCCCTTTAAAAAATCCACTAAATGTGCTATAATATCACTAACAAAAAACTTTCAACATTTTTTATTTATTTTTTCTAATTATTATTAAAGTTTATATTTTAAGGAGTTATTATGACAAAAACAAGAAATCAAATTCCTATTATCGAAAGATTTAATGACAACAATATAAAGATTTTTGCCTTAGGTGGATTAGGGGAAATCGGTAAAAACATGTATGTTTTTGAATGTGGTAATGAAATTATCATCGTTGACTGTGGCATAATGTTTCCTGATACGGGTTATGGCGTTGATTATGTTATTCAAGATTACACATATCTGGAACAAAATTCCGATAAGATTAAAGCCTTATTCATTACTCATGGTCACGAAGATCACATTGGAGCGATTCCTCACTTTATTGATAAAGTAAGTGTACCCGTGATATACGTAAATGGCATTGCGATTGACTTAATAAATGAAAAACTACATAGTTTCAATAAGATGGATGCCAAGATTGAAGCTTTTGATAAAGATTCAGTTTTTAAATATGATAATTTTGAAGTTTCATTTTTCCAAACAAACCATTCAATTCCTGATTCTTTCGGTATTGCGATAAATACTAGACTTGGTTATATCATTCATACTGGGGATTTCAAATTTGATTTTACTCCTGTCGCAAACCCTACGGAATATGATAAATTATCAAATTATGGTAAAAAAGGAGTTTTATGCTTACTATCTGATAGCACTAATGCCTTAGTTTCGAACTTTTCTGTATCAGAACGTAAAATAAGAAATTCAATTGATTCCATTTTTTCTTCTATTAAAGGTCGAATAATCATTGCGACCTTTGCCTCAAACGTCTACCGAGTTAAACAAATCATTGAATCATCAATAAAACACAAAAGAAAAGTAATCTTTTATGGACGTAGTATGGAAAAGACTATCAAGATTGCGGTAAAGAAAGGATATATCCAAGCTCCTGATACCACTTTTGTGAATAGTAATGAATTACAATTCATTTCTCCTGAACATATTACGATTATTACAACTGGTTCGCAAGGTGAACCACTTGCGGCTTTATCAAGAATCGCCGATGGAACTCATAATCAAATCAAAATCCAAGAAGGAGATACAATTATCTTCTCATCTTCCGCAATTCCTGGTAATCAAGAAAGCATTAATAGAACTATTAATAAATTATACCGCCAAGGTGCCAATGTTATTACTAATTCACCTCTTGCGGATACTCATACATCTGGTCATGCTAGTGAAATTGAGCTTTTAATTATGTTATCTCTTACAAAACCTAAATATTTTATGCCAATTCATGGTGAATATTCAATGCAGAAGAGACATATCGAACTCGCGATTCAAACCGGAGTACCAGAAGAGAACTGTTTCTTGCTAGAAAATGGTAAAGTCTTATGTTTTAATGAGTCAAAAGTCTTTTCTTTATATAATGTGACATCAAGCGATATCGCCGTCGATGAAAATGATAATATTATTGATTCATTCCTTTTAAGAGAACGTAGACAATTAACTGATGAAGGATTATTATCGATTATTTATTCAGTTTCAAAGTATGGAGATCTCTTACAATCACCAAATATTATCACAAGAGGCTTTATTTACGTTAAAAATAGCGATGTTATCATGAAAGCTTTTAAACAAAAAGCCGAAGAATTATATCTTAATTATCCAATTAAACCTTTTATGTCGCCAAAAGACATAAAAGATCGTAATAATTATATTATTGAACAAATGACATCTTTCGTTAGCTATAAAACTCAACGTAAACCAGTCATTGTGCCAATATTTATGACTTGTTAGGTGATAATATGTTATGTCCTAAATGTAATTTAGAGCTTTTTAAAGATAATAATACCTATAAATGTCCTAATAATCACTGTTATGACATTGCGAAAGAAGGATATTTGAACCTTTTACTCAGTAGAACGAACGGAGGAGACTCTAAAGAACTCGTTTCATCTCGTGTTTCCTTCCTTGAAAAGGGGTTCTATGACCAAATGCGAGCATATTTAGAGGAGATTATAGGAGATTTTAGCCATAATAAGGAGATAAAACTCCTTGATATGGGTTGTGGAACAGGCTATTACACTAAGATTTTTGCAAAATTTGGTGAAGTTTATGGCCTAGATATATCAAAAGATGCTATAAAATATGCCTCAAAACACGACAAAAACAGCACATATATTGTGTCATCAAACAAGAGTGCCCCTTTTAGCAGTGAATATTTCGACATTTTGGTCCATATTTTCTCGCCAATCTTCGAAAAAGAGGACTATAGACTACTTAAAAATGAGGGAATTTTGATCTCCGTTGAAGGGGGAGCCAATCATTTAATTGAACTTAAGAATTTATTATACAAAAATCCTTATCTAAATGACGAAAAAAACCACGCATATGATGGCTTTAAAGTCGTTGATAAGAAAAGAATTGAATATCGCGTAAAAATCGATAATTTTGATATTCATAATTTGGTAGCTATGACACCATATTTTTATACCACAAAAAAGGACGATTTAGAGGCATTAAAAATCGATAAAACAATCGATCTTTCTATCGACTTTTTAGTCACAATTTTCAAGAAGGAAAAATAGACCATTTTTTGGACCATTTTTGGGGATACAAAATGAGCCCAAAATTTCGGTTTTAACGATTTTAAAA
>JAEEGL011971420.1_pt1 | contig 15504 bp, 14 predicted proteins | sample 9134231 | NCBI WGS metagenome assembly JAEEGL01 (sample SAMN16246548, study PRJNA631951) | gut metagenome | biome: gut microbiome; feature: rumen; material: fiber-attached | host: Bos | place: Iran: Karaj | collected 2018-10
CACTCCATAACCACGGCAAATGCTCCTGCTTCCTCGACAGCCAGTGCCTCCTCTATCAGAAGTCTCGCTGCCGCTTCAGTCTTCGCCTGAACCTTAAACCCGCCAAATGCATTCACAGATTGCGGTGTCATTCCTATATGTGCACACACCGGGATACCGGACTCGGTCATCGCCTTTATCTGAGGACACACTCTGTGTCCGCCCTCAAGCTTCACCGCGTCGGCTCCGCCTTCCTTCATAAGTCGTCCGGCATTTTTCAATGCCTCCTCTACCGAAACCTGGTATGACATAAACGGCATGTCGATTATGAGGAGCGCGTTTTTTGCTCCGCGCGATACCGCCGCTCCATGATGGATCATGTCCTCCATGGTCACCGGGATCGTATCCTCATATCCCAGGATAACATTTCCGAGTGAGTCCCCCACAAGGATTGAGTTTACTCCGGCCTCGTCGATAAGCTTCGCCGTCGAATAGTCGTAGGCCGTGAGCATTGTAAGTTTTTTCCCCTCTTCCTTCGCCTGACGAAATGTCAGTACCGTGTTTTTCTTTCCCATTTTTCTTCCTTTCCGGTCAGATCTCACTAGCGAGTATCTGCCTCATAGGTTCGTAATCCCTTCCGGGATTCTTTTTGGTGGCTATATCTATAAGACGCACGGCAAGCGGAATATATACCGCCTTCTCATCCGGCGTCATAACCTCAATATGATGCTTCACGGTTTCCACATCGCCACGCTCGATGGGTCCCGTAAGAGCGGCAACCGGACCATTTTTGATCATGGATGACGTGTTCTTTTCGATAAGCGGCGTAAGTATCTGCGCCGCATCCTCTTCCGTAAACCCGCAGTCGAAAAGCATGGAAAGACTCATGTCGTAAAGTCCTACCATAAGGTTGCTCGCCACACTCGCCGCGGCATGATAACGCATCTTTTTTTCTCTGTCGATCACAAACACTCTGTGACCCAATCCTTCAAAAAGCGCGCGCATATAATCCACCGCAGACTCGTCGCCTTCCATGGTAAGCATAGCTGTATGAAGTTGTCGGTAATCGGAAAACTTGTCGCTGAATGCGAACATTGGATGGATGGAAACGCCTGTTGCTCCGGTCGTTTCGATCCCTTGAAAAAGCATCGATGATAATGACCCACTGAATATCCCTATGATCTTTTCATTGATATCCATGGTTTTGATCTTTTCCCACACCGAAGCTATTACATCATCCGGCGTTGCGATGAAGATCACATCGCTTGACGCAACGATCTCCGTGATGGAACCCGTCGCGCAGGTTTCGACAAAAGTCGCGGCCTCGTCCGCGCTTTCCCGATTTGTGTCGTAGTACCCCGTGACCGTAACATCCTTCTCCGACAGGTATTTCCCCATCGAGCAGGCCACCTTACCGGCCCCGATAAATCCTACTTTTTTCATGGCCTCACCCCCTTCTCAAAGGGCAGGTCACTCTCATCGTTTGATGCAGTTTCTTCCGAATACCGCTCGTAAAAATGAGCATCGTTCTAGCAATGCGTTCTTATATTAGCATAAAAAAATGGCTTTGTCAACGAATTAACAAAGTCATTTTTATGTCATTATTTCGTTCTTCTGGCTATCCTGATAAAGGCATCCATCTTGTCTCTGTCTTTGACCCCGTTTGTCTCAACACCGGTGGTCACACTTACCGCGAACGGATGACAGATTTTTATCGCTTTTTCAAGGTTGTCCGCAGTCAGACCTCCCGCCAGAAAATACGGTCTGGTGATGCCCTTCATCATCCTCCAGTCAAGAGGAACTCCATTTCCTTTGTCCGAGTAATAAAGGATACTGTCAGCGGGACTGTCTACGGCATCCGAGACATCCTGACTCGATTTGACACGGAACCCCTGAATTATCGGTTTATCGGTGAACGCCTTTATCCTCTCGATCTCACCGGAACCCTCATTCCCATGGAACTCGATGATATCAAATATGTCGTCGTTTGCGGCACTGGCTACTATCTTTGTGTTTTCATTTACAAAAACTCCCACAACACGAATATCTCTATCCAACATCTGTCTGAGTTTCTTTGCCTTTTCATACGGGATATAATCGTGATTTTTGAAAAACGTAAAGCTGATGTACTCTGGCTTTAATTCATTCACAATCTCCACATCCTCAGGAGATTTTATCCCGCATATCATAACTCTGGCCATGACTTACTCCATTCAGTTACCGTTTACTACATTCTTTTTGCAAAAATATCAAGATTGCCTGCGTTTACTTCGTACGTTCCGGTGTCACGTGTTTTTTCCACCCTGTCTCCATCGTATACCTTGTTCAGCATCTCAAGCGGCGTGGATCCCCACAAAACAGGACGCTGCGCGATGGCTGCACTGATCTGTCCATTACGCACATATCCTATGATCTCCTTTGTGAAGTCGATCGTAACGAGTTTCAGATCAATCTCGCTATGGAGTCTCAGATACTCGGCCATCTCAGCGCCCCAATCGATGTTGGTCGTGAAGATGAGCTTCAGATCAGGATGCTCAGCGAGAAGGTCTTTCACTATACGGTTTACATCATCATTACCCGGACTGCTCTTTACGGCAAACTTGTGAAGTTTAATTCCGGCTGTTTTACCCATCTCCTCGATGAAACCTTCTGCTCTGTCATCTATGGCATCCATCTTTGTATCGCTCCATATACCTATAGCTGCTTCGCCTTCTCCTCCCATGAGCTTGATGGCTGAACGTGCGGCGTTACGTCCGCATTCTTTGTTATCCGTACCTATTATCGATACGTATGGAACTCCATCAATGGCAGACTGCAAGAATACCACCGGAAGTTTCTCCGAGGCTATGCGTTTAACCTGCTCGTCGACATTTCTTCCCGAAACCGGAGATATAACAAGTCCATCGTATTCGTTTGAATTCACCTTTGACAGAAACTCGGTTGCCTCCTTGGCACCGGCTTCACCTCTGTTTTTCGGTGCAAAAATATCAACGTCGAAATTAAGGATCTTCGCAGTCTTTTTAGCTTCCTCCGTTGCCGGATTCCAGAACGGAACATCGATATCCCACATCATCGCGATCTTTTTCCGTCTGTCTTCATCCAGACTCACCTTGATATGCGAATTGACACGATCCATCTCGGTAACTTTTTTCTGAAGATCTCTCGCCATCTGCTTGAGCATGGCAGCAGAGTTGTCCTGCATCATCGTAAGCGAAGCAACCTCCTCGGTCGTCGCAGATGAGTTCTCCGTGATCTGATGTATGTTATCAATGGAGTTGAGCAGCGAATCCTTTTCGTCCATCATCACGGAAACGTCATCGCGGAACTCACGCTGTTTACTTACAAACGTGTTTATGGAATCATGGATCCCGTTCATGGTGTCAGTAACCTTATTGACCGTATCTGACTGGCCCTCAAATACCTCCTGTGACACATCGAGTGTCTTTTTCAATTCATCAAGATCCTTTGTTACACTTCCGATAGCCTCGCTGATGGTCTCACTTGTATTGCGGCTCTCATCGGAAAGCTTTCTGACCTCCTCTGCGACTACGGCAAAGCCTTTTCCTGCCTCGCCCGCACGTGCTGCCTCGATGGATGCGTTTAACGCGAGCAGGTTTGTCTGAGAAGTGATACCATACAGAAGCTTGATAACCTCATTGATCTCATCCATCCTTTTTGTGAGCTTGTCAATCTCGCCGGCTATGGAGTTGATCGCCTCTATATTTCTCTCCTGTGATGCCTTTAACTCATCAATGATCATTTGACCTTCGGAGTTTTCTTCATTCATTGTATGCGCCAGATTGTCCATATCATCGGAGATGACTCCCAGATCATCCATCTTTCCGACGATACGATCGATGATGGTCATACAATCACTGACATCCTTTGCCTGATCCTGAGCACCATCCGCGATGGTCAGAGTGGCTTCTTTTACATTATTCGACGCATCAACCACACCGTCTATCACGCCATCCATCTGACCGGATATGGACATAATATTGTTGAACTTGCGTCTCATGTCCTCGAAGTACTCTCTGTAGTTATGATAGATCCTTGACGCCTGGCTACCATCTTTTTTCAGTTCGGTATCCTCATAATCATACCTCTCGATCAGATTGTAAACAGATGTCGATCCTTTTGACTTATCCTTCATAATACACACCCCTTCCCTTCATGTGGTTAGAATTTATTGTAACATATCGGACGTACTCTCGTCAATCAGAATACTCACCTTTTCGATGGTTTTTACATACCCATCGCATGCCCTATCAGATTAACCGCTGCTGCAACCAGCCACGCCACGAAGCACTGACGCACAGCAACGTATATCGCCCATTTGTGTCCGAGTTCTCTTCTGATCGACGCAACAGCCGCCACGCAAGGAGTATACAGAAGGCTAAACACCAGCATGGACGCCGCCGTAAGCGAGCTGATTGTCGTTGCGAGATCGCCTCCCGGGAAAAGAACCTCCATCGAGGCCACCACGCTTTCCTTAGCCATAACTCCGCTGATAAGCGAGGTAACTATCCTCCAGTCGCCAAGCCCTGCCGGCCTCATGACAGGCTCGATAAACCCTGCTATGCTTGCCAGCATACTGTCTTTGGCATCCGCCACCATGTTGAATCCGAAATCAAAGCTTTGCAAAAACCACACTATGATGGTTGCAATAAGTATTACCGAAAATGCCCTTTGCAAAAAGTCCTTTGCTTTTTCCCACAGAAGCCATACAACGTTCTTCGGTCTCGGAATACGATAGTTCGGAAGCTCCATAACAAACGGAGCAGTCTTTCCTTTAAATATTGTTTTTTTATAGATCAGAGCAATTATTATTCCGACAATTATACTCAAAAAATAAAGCGCCGTGATAATCCACCATCCCGCGTTCGGGAAAAAAGTATGGATAAAGAAACCATATATCGGAAGCTTGGCCGTACATGACATGAACGGCGTCAATAGTATAGTCATCTTTCTGTCTCTGGAGCTCGGCAGTGTTCTGGTAGACATGACAGCCGGAACGGTACAGCCAAACCCTATCAAAAGCGGAACAATACTGCTTCCCGACAACCCTATCTTTCTGAGGATCTTGTCCATAACAAACGCAACTCTCGCAATGTATCCACTATCCTCAAGTACTGACAGGAAAAAGAACATGGTAACGATTATCGGCAAAAAGCTCAATACGCTCCCGACCCCGCCGAATACACCTTTAGATACGAGGCTCTTTACAACATCGTTAAGCCCACCTGCTTCCATAGCCTTCATGGTGAGTTCATCCAGAGCATCTATCCCCATCTGCATCAGATCCTGCAAAAATGGACCGATCACCGCAAACGTCAAAAAGAATACCAAGGCCATAACGATCACAAACATCGGTATGGCGGTGTACTTTCCGGTGAGAACCCTGTCTATCCTTCTGCTTCTGAGGTGTTCCTTGCTCTCTACAGGTTTTTTCACGCAGCGGTCTACAACTCTGTATACGTAGGAGAATCGCATCTCAGCTATGGCCGCGTTACGATCAAGTCCTCTTTCGTTCTCCATCTGAAGAACGATATGCTCCAGCATCTCTTTTTCATTATCGTCAAGCTTGAGTTTTTTTCGGACTCTCTTATCTCCTTCGATAAGCTTTCCGGCGGCAAAACGTACGGGCAGTCCCTCTCTTTCGGCATGATCTTCGATGAGGTGGATGGTCGCATGCATGCATCTGTGAACCGCTCCTCCATGGTCGTTTGTCTCGCAGAAGTCCTGTCTGAGCGGGGGTTCCTGATACTTCGCAATATGCACGGCATGGTGAACGAGCTCCTCTATACCCTCGTTCTTTGCCGCAGAGATCGGGACTACGGGGACACCAAGCATATCCTCCATTGCATTGATATCCACGGATCCGCCGTTTCCCGTCATCTCATCCATCATGTTGAGCGCGACCACCATCGGGATCCCCATCTCGAGCAGCTGCATCGTCAGATACAGACTTCTCTCAATGGTAGTAACATCAACAATATTAATGATCGCGTGAGGATGCTCTTTAAGAACAAAGTTTCTCGATACTATCTCCTCACTCGAATAAGGCGACATGGAGTAGATACCCGGAAGATCCGTGATCCTTGTGTTGGGATAACCCTTGATCACGCCGTCCTTTCGATCGACGGTAACACCGGGAAAGTTTCCGACATGCTGATTTGATCCGGTAAGCTGGTTAAAAAGAGTTGTCTTCCCACTGTTCTGATTACCAACCAGGGCAAATGTCAAACAGGTATCCTCAGGCACAGGATTCTCGGTTTCTTTTTCGTGAAACTTTCCTTCCTCACCGAGACCCGGATGACTGACCTTCACCTCACGCTCTCTTAATGTCTTTTTATCCGAAGCCGCTTCGGACTTATTTTTTTCCTTATTGGAAACTGTTTTTATCTTTATCTTTTCTGCTTCTCTTAATCTGATAGTCAGTTCATATCCGTGGGTCCTTATCTCGATCGGATCTCCCATCGGGGCGAACTGAACCAGGCTGACTGTAGCTCCGGGGATCAATCCCATATCGAGAAGATGCTGGCGAAGCTCGCCTTCTCCCTCAACCGTTATTATGCTCGCCGACTGTCCCGGCTTCAGTTCATTAAGTCTCATTTTCTCACACTTTCCTATCCGGTTTTTCTCACTGTCAGGTGCTATAGCCCCTCTTCGATTCCGCTTATAATATCATTATATTCTTTCAGATGTTTTGTCTTTTTTATTCTCTTGAACAGCTTTTCGTCATCCGGAAATGATTCAAAAAGATACCCCCAGATTTCCTTCAGCTTAAACAATACCGGAGTCTCTCCGAACAGTATCTGCTCATACTCCGCCCGGAGATCCTCAATAAACCTGATAACTGTTTTTTTATCTTCGTACGAGGACTTCTTTTTTTCATTTCCTGCGAATCCGGGATGAGTCAGATAACCTCTTCCGATCATCACATGTTCGATCCCTGAGTACTCGTTTTCAATCCTATTTACGTCTTTCGTTGTAATAATATCTCCGTTATAACAAAGCTTATTTTTTTCGTTATAATTGTCCCATGCATACTTAAAGACTTCATCGTGAACCCTTCCCTTATACCACTCTTCGCGGGTGCGAAGATGGATTATCAAAAGCTTTACGGGATACTTATTATATATATTTAATAACTCATGAAACTCATCCGGATCAGAAAACCCTATCCTGGTTTTAATGGAAATATCTGTCGGGCATTTTTCATAAATATTATATAAAAAATCATCGAGCCGATCGGGATGTCTTAGAAACCCTGAACCCTTTCCTTTCGGAACAACGGTTCCTGACGGGCACCCGAGGTTTAAGTTCACCTCTTCGTATCCGAGCTCCTTCATATGTGTCGCTGCCTGCACAAACTCATCCGCTTTTGTAGTCATGATCTGCGGTATGAGTTTAATGCCGGGATTATTCTCCGGCATGATGTCAAAAAGCTCCTTCTTTTTCATGATCCCGCCATCACGGGTTGTCACGAAGGGCGTATAGTACGCATCGACCCCTCCGAACCATTTATCATAGGTGCGCCTGAAGACATGGTTTGTGATCCCCTCGAGCGGCGCAAAATAGTACTTCATCTGTTTTCCTCATATTCTTAATGATAATCATTTCCCACAGTTGTATATTATAACGCATTTTTCCAAAAATGACAAGTAATGACGTATAATACGCGGTTTTTCTTTACATCTTGTGTGTTTTTGTGCTATAATGCTTCCTGCAACACATTTTATTATAGGAGATGATCGATCATGAAATTTGTAATCCAGGTTGTGTCAAAGGCCTCTGTCGAGGTAGAAGGAAAAACAGTCGGAAGTATAGATAAAGGCTTTCTCGTGCTGGTCGGTATCGGTCAGAACGACACAAAAGAAATAGCTGATAAGATGCTTGACAAGCTGATCAAGCTCCGCATCTTTGACGATGAAAACGGCAAAACAAATCTGAGCCTTGCGGATGTAGAAGGCTCACTTCTTATGGTTTCTCAGTTCACGCTTTACGCTAACTGTAAAAAGGGCAACCGCCCCAGCTTTACTGACGCCGGTGCCCCGGACATGTCCGAAGAACTCTATGATTATATCTGTGATCAGTGCGCCACACGCGTTCCCAAAGTCGAGCGTGGGATATTCGGTGCAGACATGAAGGTATCTCTCGTAAACGAGGGACCATTTACCGTGATCCTTGATTCGGATCAGATCATGTGACAGATCACACCTGCAATATCAGGTTGACGCAGAAGGTTTTCCCGTCAACCTTTATATTCATCGTTCCCTTCATGCGTTCAGCTGTGGCCTTTACGGATCGTAATCCGATACCATGACCTGTTCTTTCTGATTTTGGTAATCCGTCACGTCCCCAGTTTATCCTTCCGTAAAAGGTGTTCTCCACACTGAGTCCCATCATTTCATCAGAGATCATCTGAGCTACAGCTATGATCTCCTTTTCGCCGGACACATCCGAGGTCTCTCTTACCGCATTTTCCAAAAGGTTTCCGAGCACCGTACAGATCTCGTACTCCTCCAACGGCAGTTCTTCGGGGAGATTGAGAACAAAGCGCGTACTTATCCCTTTCTCATCCGCGATATCTTTATAGTATGTCACCACAGCATCAATAGCATTATTCGCGCAGAACCGTTCCGGCGACTCTCCCATCTGACTGTTAATATGATGGATACAGTCGGCGAGCTTTTCGTATTCCTTATCTGCCACATAGCTGTTTATAAGGAGGACCTGCTGGCGAAAATCATGTCTGAGCGCCCGTGAAGCATTATAATACTCACTGAACTCCCGGTATCTCTTTTTCTCCATCAAAAGCATTTCGTTTTCCTGTTGGGTTTTGGTATTCTCTCTGTTTTTCCTCTCCATCCACCATGCGATATAGAACACTCCGCAAATAACTAAGGGAAGGATGGAAACCAGCACGATCCCTATGGCGCGCGCTCGAAACAGGATCAGATTTCTCGGATCAGTGGGTATCAGCCAATAAAAGAATGCCGTCAAAACAACCGGCAGTATAAAGATCTTTTTCCATATTTTTTCCAAAAGAACATCTTCCAAAAGGTACGGTATCCATGTAAACAGAGCTCTGAAAAACAAAGCAAAAATAACAACAAAAACTCCAAAACAAATAAGCGAAGATGAAGCAGCAAACAGATCCGTTTCTCCTTCTGTCGCCATTTTTTTTGCTTCTATGGGCGCACTTAAATATACTGTATACATAGTGCAAAAACTTCCGAGCATCATGGCAATAAAAAAGCAAAAAAGCTTTTTAAAGATATCCCCTTTTACCAGAAACAGATATGCGATCATAAACAACGGGAGAGAGGGTATCAATACCTGATTTGTACTCAGTCCGTAAATCGAACAGATAAATGCACAAACAAAGGAATATATTATTATAACTATACCGCTTATTGAAAATACGAATGCACAATTAAATCTTGTATTGTTTCTCATCGGAATATATGCAAAGAATGCTACGGGAAGCACAACTATGAACTCAAGAAAATATCTGAATAACACATCCATTTATAATTCTCCTCGGGCTTTTACGCCCACATGCCCTGTTTCATATGATCGATACGGTACTGCGAAAACTGCATCTTTAACGCCTGTTTATCTCTGGTCCTAAACGGAAATACGACATCGTTTTTCATCCTGACGCCGTCGTCCTCCAGATAAACCGCATGATCCATATTTATATATACTCCGCGATTGCAAAAAAGAAAGCAGGGATGTATCTCCAGCTTTTCAGAGATACCCGTAAATGTGTCTATACATCTGATAGGTTCCTCATCATCATCCAGATCTATCATTACATTGTGTCTGTCTGATACAACGGAAATAATACGGTCAATCGGCAGCCTCAGTTCACCGTATGCAACTTTTATTGATATCTCCGGCACAGTCTGCGCGAACACTTTTTTCGCTTCGCTGAGTACCTTTCCTATTCTTTCTTTTTTACATGGTTTCACAACGTAATCAAACGGATGAACCGGGAAAGCATCAAACGCATACTCCTTAGAGGTTGTCTGAAAAATGATCAGAACGTGAGGATCTGTTTCTCTGACTTTTTTTGCAAGTTCGATACCATCCATCCCGTCCATCTGTATATCCAGGAATAGAATATGGAACCGTCCGGGCATAAGTTCATTAAGCAGGCTTTCAGCATCGGAAAAGGTGTCAATATCCGAGGATTTGTCAAGGGATGATAAAATATCCTTCATACGCTTAATATCATCTGCATTGTCATCCACTACAGCTATACTAAAGCTCATGATATGATCACCTCTCTTTCCGTAAACATATCCTATTATACATAAAAACCCTTGCACAGGCAAGGGTTTTTACATATTCTACAACGTATTCAATATCAAAACAACTTTCTACTCACGGGATCGGATTACTCTTCTTCTTCCTCAGACTCCTCATCCTCTGCAGTCTCATCCTCTGCAGTCTCATCCTCAGCAGCCTCATCTTCAGAATCCTCAGTCTCTTCATCAACTACTTCAGAGTCGTCCTCTGCAGGCTCCTCGGCTGTAGCAGAATCATCAGCAGCCGGTGCAGCATCGATAGAACCTGTACCCTTCTTCATTACGTATGTAAGAGTACTTCCGTCCGAGTTTTTCATTGCGAATGTGAGTGTTCCTGCATCCTTGTCATACTTTACAGAAGCGAATACATCACTCTGGCCCTTCTGCTTAAGCTCGAATCCGTTTGACTTAAGATCCATGTCAAACTCAATAGTTCCTGTAACATTTGAAGATGTAAGAGTTTTGTCATCTTTGATTGTCCAGTTTGTAACAGCTGCCTCTGTCGGAACACCGAGAGATGCTGCATAATCTGCTACAGCTTGTCCGTTGATGGTATCAGCAGTCCAATCACCCTTGATATCATCGATGGAGATAGCTCCACATCCTACAAGACATACACATGAAAGTACGCCTGCGATCAGCATGATGCCAATCTTCTTTACCATTGCCTTCATATTACCTTCCTCCTTTTACTAACGCCTTTCTTTATGACGTATTTTGTATCCGAAGTGAGAGTCTACACTATATCTTCCGATACGTCAACATTTTCCGCACGAACGTCGCTCATTTTGCACGAATGACATCGATCACTTTCTGACCTTCTTTGAAAGCAGGTTTCCAGCGCCCTGTGTTAGCATAACCATTATGATAAGAATGGTCACCGTAGTCCAAAGCACATCCGTCTGATATCTGTAGTACCCATACTGAAGCGCCAAAGCACCCAGGCCGCCTCCACCTATGACTCCTGCCATGGCGGAGTAGCCAAGTACAGTTGCGACGTTTATGGCTCCGCCCAGAAGGAGAGATGGCGTAGCCTCAGGTAGTATAAAATGAATTATTACATATACAGGTGATGCACCCATCGAGACCGCCGCCTCGATTATACCGGGCTGAACCTCACACAGTGATGACTCAACCATCCTCGCAACGATCGGAATAGCTCCGATCGTCAGAGGAACTATGGTCGCTACCGTACCGATGGAGGAACCGGTTATAAATCTTGTGAAAGGAATGAATAAAACCAGAAGGATCAAAAATGGTAACGACCTGAATATATTAACGATCAATCCGATGACAAAGTTCACCGGCCTGTTCTCAAGTATCCTGTCTTTCGCCGTAGCATACAGGATTATACCCAACGGGAGTCCGATGATGTACGCAAATAATGCTCCAAAAAAAGTCATCTCGAGAGTTTCAAGAATACCGTTTAGTATTGCGTCAATTATATACTCACTCATCTCTATCCACCTCCTGAACCCCGAGTCCTTTGTCAGTGAAATACCGGATGATCAACTCCTGGTCATCCTTCTCAGGTGGTAACTCGATAACCATCTGTCCGTATCCTATACCTCCGACACTTCTGGTATTCGCACTGAGGATATTTACTTTCTTTCCCGTATCCTCTACCAAATTGGATATAAACGGTTTGCTTGCCGAAAGCCCATCAAAAACAAGTCGTATCAGGCGACTGCTTTTAGTTGACGGATCAAACGGGTTACTTGGGAACACAAGCTTTTTGGCAGAAGCGGATTTAGGGGCCTGAAATACCTGCTTAACCTCTCCGACCTCAGCCAAATTCCCTTCATCAATAATAGCGACTCTGTCGCATATCTTTTCAACCACTGACATCTCATGCGTGATGATAACGATAGTCAGTTTTCTCTTTTCATTTATCTCTTTTAACAGATCCAATATTTCTCCGGTGATCTTCGGATCAAGCGCACTCGTTGCCTCATCACAGAGTAGTACCTTCGGGTCCGCAGCGAGAGCTCTGGCTATCGCAACGCGTTGCTTCTGACCACCTGACAGTCTCGTTGGATACTCATTTTTCTTTTCCTCGAGTCCTACTATCCGAAGCATCTCGAGAGCCTTTTTCTTTCTCTCCGCACGTGGCAGTCCTGCGATCTTTAACGGCTGCATCACGTTTTCTATTACACTTCTTTGCTGAAGGAGATTAAAGCTCTGGAATATCATTGCGATAGATCTTCTCGCCTTACGAAGTTCTGCGGGGCTTAAGTTCCCGAGATCCTGTCCGTAAAAACTGACAGATCCCGCGGATACATCCTCAAGACGATTCAGCGTACGTACCAGTGTAGATTTTCCTGCACCGCTCATACCGATGATTCCGAAGATCTCACCTTCCTCTATCTCAAGGCTTACATCCTTCAGAGCATGAAAGCCCTTGCCGTTGTTATTATATATTTTTGATACTTTATCCAGCTTAAATACAGCAGACACAGCTTTCATCTCCTTTCAAATAATAATGACGCCGGTTGGATTCGAACCAACGATTTTCAACTTATGAAGTCTATGCCATTCCCCCGGCGACAGCGTCACAAACATGCATGGCATGTTCTAAATCGCGAGTCTCAGCACCTCTACAAAGCTCTTTTCATCCAACGGTTCATAATGCCCCACCGGACCATTTTTAGTTGCACGCTTCGCCATGATATCGAAATCCTTATCGTCAATACCAAGCTCTGTGAGCGTCGTTTTTAATCCCAGCTTTTTGAAAAATGCCTCGAGCACCTCTGAGAGCTTATATGCTCTTTCTTTCTCCGTGTAGTCATACGGATCAGCTCCGTATACTCTGCTTGCAAGTAAGGCAAGTCTCCATGGCTTTTTCTCTGCCATGTATTTTGTCCATGCAACAAACACAACTGCCATTCCCTCTCCATGGGTGATACCGTACTGAGCTGAAAGCTCATGTTCGATACGATGTGATCCCCAGTCGGCACGTCTGCCGGCATCAAGGAAATTGTTGTGTGCCACACTGGCGAGCCACTGTATCTCGGCTCTGGCATTGATATCATGCAAATCCGCCTGCAATCTGTCTGCATTCAGAAGCAATGCCCTTATGGCTCCTTCTATCAGGTAGTCCGTAGTATCTGAGTTCTTTTCATCAGAGAAATACCTCTCCAAAAGATGCGCCAACACATCGGCCACTCCGACGAAGGTCTGATACGCGGGAAGCCCCGCGGTAAATCTCGGATTCATGATCGCGAACTTCGGGATGATCCGGTCATCCTCGAAACCAAGCTTCCACTCACCGCTCGACAGTATAGCCGCATTCGATGTTTCTGATCCGCTTGACGCCGTCGTGGCGATCACTCCGATAGGAAGGACCTGCTCGGGCGAGACTCCTTTTTCAAAGAAATCCCACACATCCCCATCGTAGGGGATACCCAGAGCCACTGCCTTTGCGGTATCGATGGAGCTTCCTCCACCGACCGCCAGGACAAAGTCCACCTTATCTTTCTTTCCTTTATCAACCAAATCTCTTACAAGTTCGATGGTCGGATTCGGTACTACATTTCCGTTTTCGCTAAAAAATATCCCGAGCTCATCCACCGCTTCTTTTATAACGGAATATATTCCGAGATCCTTGATGAAGTCTCCGCTGTAAACCAGCAGAAGTGACTTCACTTTATAGGAAGCGAGAAGGTCCTTTATACTCTTTTCACTTTCTTCTCCAAAAACTATTTTTGCCGGATTATAATACTCAAAACCAATCATCGTTATCCTCCAAATATCATTTGTTCACGTGGTTATTCTTTACAAATGCATCAGATTATGTAAGCTTTTTTACTGGAGCGGAACTACCGCGCCATCATATTTACCGTTAATGAAATCTGAGATTTCCTTGCTCTGCAGAACCTCTACGAGAGTCTTGATCGCAGGATCATCCTTCTTTGCCGGTGATGTTGCGATGATGTTTCCGTAAGTTTTAGCAGCGAGTCCGTCATTTGCCTCTACAGCGAGCGCATCCTTTACATGAAGGCCACCCTCGATAGCGTAGTTACCATTGATGACTGCTACGTCTACATCAGGAAGTGCGTTTACAAGCTGCTCCGGAGCGAGCTCCTTGAACTCGATTTTCTTCGGATTCTCAACGATATCCTCTACAGTTGCTTCGATTCCTGCATCATCCTTAAGCTTGAGGATACCCTCCTGTGCGAGCAGAAGAAGTGCTCTCGCCTCGTTTGTAACATTGTTCGGTACAGCTACGACTGCACCCTTCGGAAGGTCCTTAAGGTCCTTTGTCTTGCCCGCATAGATTCCAAACGGCTCATAGTGGATAGCACCTACTGATACCAGATCGGATCCGTTCTCCTCGTTGAACTGATCAAGATAAGGAACATGCTGGAAATAGTTCGCGTCAAGGCTTCCCTCGATAACGCCCGTATTCGGTGTTACCGAATCCTCAAGCTGTACTACCTCAAGCTCAATTCCTTTCTCCGCAAGGATCGGTTTTGCCTGCTCCAGGATCTCCGAATGAGGAGTGATGTTTGCTCCTACTGTAAGCTTTGTTGTTTCTGTCGGTGCAGCATCCTGTGTCTGCTCCTCTGCGTTTGGTGTTGCCTTTGTTGACGCTGAAGCGCCGTCTGTTGTTCCGCATCCTACAAGTGAGAATGCCAATGTGAATGAAAGTACTCCTGCTACAATGTTTTTAATAAAAGTCTTATTTGTCATGATAAACCTCTCTTTCTGAAGTCATTTTGACTTCCTTTCCTTCTTTATGGATTATAGTTTCATTTATGATAAATCCTTTGGCGCATTCCGGATCTGCGCCTGGGATATTATCCGCAAAAAAATACCCGGGACTCCTCTTCCCGGGCATGCAGTAAAATATGGCAAACAATCTCATGGATTATCAAGGCGCACGGAAAATCGACCGAACGCCCCAGCCATATATGCCCGGGAACCAAACATTCGACAGCACATCATATCATGCATCATCATTAACATCATGTCGGCCATAAGTCCGCACCTCCTTTTTTTAATCTGGTAATATCCTATCACAGAATAGATCTCTTGTAAATTACAGGGGATTTATCGTCTGTGATAAGCACTTCTTATCACTTGATATTTTCTCTCCAGGTCGCCGGCTTGAACTCTCCCTTTAACGGAAGGAGTCTCTCGTCCACATCCACACCGAGAACCGTGTTGAAGTTGTTTGTTGCCTGCATCTGCGCACCGAAAC
>JAEEGL012626537.1_pt1 | contig 15504 bp, 13 predicted proteins | sample 9134231 | NCBI WGS metagenome assembly JAEEGL01 (sample SAMN16246548, study PRJNA631951) | gut metagenome | biome: gut microbiome; feature: rumen; material: fiber-attached | host: Bos | place: Iran: Karaj | collected 2018-10
ATCCCCGGTCTGGACTACAGTTTCAGCGGCATCAAGACCTCGCTCCTTTATTTTGTCCGGGACGAGATGGCGAAGGATCCGGACTTCCTGGAAAAGAACAAGGAGGACCTGTGCGCCAGTTTCCAGAAGACGCTCATCGACATCCTGATGGGCAAGCTCATCCGCGCGGCGAAGGAAACGAGGATCAGGCAGGTCACCATCGGCGGAGGCGTATCCGCGAACAGCGGACTCCGCGAGCGGATCGTCGCCGAAGGGAAGAAGCGCGGCTGGAAGACTTTCCTGCCGGAATTCAAGTTTACGACGGACAATGCGGCGATGATCGCCGTCGCCGGCTGGTTCCGCTACCGGGCGGGCGAGCGCACTCCGCTCGACGTCGCCCCCGTCTCCCGTATGGCCGACTATTGAAATGAAGGAATTCGAGATTGCGAAAAAGATAGGGAAGGACTTGACGGACAGCGAGTTGAAAGAAGCTGCCGCCAAAGCCCTGGGCGTTGTCCCCACCAAGGTCGGTGAAGTCGTCGTGACCCGCCGGTCGGTGGATGCGCGTCAGGAAATCCTGTATCGTTACCGCGTCCAGGCCTATCGTGCCGGAGAAGCGTATGAACCGTATCGTCTTCCCGAATACCTGGATGTTCACGGAGCAGAACCGGTCGTCGTGATCGGTGCGGGTCCTGCCGGAATGTTTGCCGCCTTGAAGCTGCTCACCCGGGGCTTGAAGCCTGTCATTCTGGAGAGAGGAAAGGATGTGCACCGCCGTAAGGCCGATATGGCAAAACTTTCGGTGGAAGGGATCATCGATCCGGATTCCAACTATTGTTACGGCGAGGGTGGTGCCGGGGCGTTCTCCGACGGCAAGTTGTTCACCCGGTCATCCAAGCGGGGCGATATCCGGGAAGTGCTGCACCAACTGGTGCGGTTCGGTGCCGATCCCTCCATCCTGATCGATGCGCATCCGCATCTGGGTACGGACAAGCTTCCGCAGATCGTGGAGAATATCCGCCTTTGCATCGAAGAGCACGGGGGAGAATACCATTTCGACAGCCGGGTGACTGACATTGAACCGGTTGCGGGCGGCTTTGAAGTCCGCGTGGGGGAAACGGTCTACAAGGCTGCGAAGGTAATCCTCGCATCGGGCCATTCCGCCCGGGACATCTATGAGATTTTCGAGCGGAGGGGATGGGCCCTGGAAGCCAAGGGCTTTGCCCTGGGCGTCCGTGTGGAGCATCCGCAGTGGCTCATCAACCAGATCCGCTATCACGGCAAATATCAGCCCTTCATGCCCACGGCCGAGTATTCCTTTGTCCAGCAGGTCGAAGGACGCGGTGTGTTCTCCTTCTGCATGTGCCCCGGTGGCATCCTGGTCCCTTCCTCCACGGAGGACGGAACCGTGGTCCTGAACGGGATGTCCAATTCCGCCCGCAATTCCAAATGGGCCAACGCGGGCGTGGTGGTGCAGATTGAACCGGGCGACCAACCCGCTGAGTATCAGGGTCCTTTTGCTTTGATGGACTACCAGCATGATATCGAGAAGAAGATGTACGAGTATGTGTCCTCCCACGGAGGCCGTCATCCCTTGGCCGCACCCGCCCAGCGGATGAAGGACTTCTGCCGTGGCATCGTCTCGAAGGACCTGCCCAAGACGTCCTACCATCCGGGGGCCTGGTCTTCGCCGCTGCACGAGCTCCTGCCGGAGCACGTGTCCCTGCGGCTACGCCGCGCTTTTCCGCAGGTGGACCGCCAGATGCATGGCTATTATACGAACGACGCCCTTCTCCTGGGTGTGGAATCCCGGACTTCTTCTCCTATCCGACTTCCGCGTAATCCGGAAACCCTTGAGCATGTGGACGTTCTGGGCCTGTACCCCTGTGGGGAAGGCGCCGGTTATGCCGGAGGCATCGTCTCTTCCGCCCTGGACGGGATCAACTGTGCCGAAAAGATATGATCCATACCAGCAACATAAAAACGACGGCTCCGACGGAGTTTGCCAACGACACCCAGCGGAAAGTGTATGCCGCGCTGGAGCGGCTGGGTATTCCCTTCGGACGGATTGACAACGACCCGGCTGTGACGATGGAGGATTGTGCCGCCATCGACGCTGCGCTGGGCGTGCCTACGGTGAAGACGCTCCTGCTGTGCAACCGGCAGCAGACGACTTTTTACCTGTATGTGATGCCGGGGGATAAGCCGTTCGTTACCAAGGATTTCGGTGCGGCTCTCCAGATTTCCCGCGTATCGTTCGCACCGGCGGAAATGCTGCACGCACTGCTGGGCACCGAAGTGGGTGCCACCACGCCGCTCAGCCTGGTGGCCGATCCGGAGAACCGGGTCCGGCTCATCATCGACAATGCGGCCGTCGTGCCGGAAGCCATCGGCTGTCCGGACGGGACGACCACCTGCTACATGCGGCTCCGGACGGCCGACCTGCTGCAGAAGTTCATTCCGGCGGCAGGACACGAGCCTACATTCATCTAGGGATTATTCCGAGAGATACTTGAAGTATTCCTCCAACTCCCGCTCCGAACGGATGTGGGCCATGAACATGCGCTCTCCAAGGTCCGGGGCCAGGGCGTCGGGGATGCGGCCCGTCATGGCCATCTGACCGCCGTAGCGGTACAGGACGTCGTTGTCGTTATGCACATAGCTGTGTGCGTCGCGGCGTCCGTAGTAGGCGCACCAGTGGTCGTCGCCGCTCTCCGGGAGGAGGCGCTTGTCTGCGGCGACCATGTCGGCCCAGATCGTATAGACGTCCGTCGAGTGGGCGTAGTTCATCATGTCCGGCGTATATCCGCCGGCCGGACGCATGTTCGTTTCAAGCCCTACGAAATCCCCGACCTTCCCAAGCCCTTTGCGTGCCTTGGTCAGCCGGAAGAACTCGAAATGGACGAAACGGCTCTTCACACCGAATGCCTTCAGCGTGGCACGCCCCCTTTCCTTCAGTTGTCCAGGTACTTCCGGAAGGACATAATAGGGCATGTCCAGGTTGCCGATCACGACGTCCATCACCGAAGGAGGGAAGTGCGCGCTGGATTCGAACAGGGGATTCCCGTGGCTGTCCACGATGGCGTCGTAGGAGTAGATGTCGCCCGTGACGAACTCTTCCATCACATAGGGGACGGCAGGGCGTGTGGCGAAAAAGGCGTTCAGTTCGGCGTCGGAACTGACCTTGTAAGTCGCCTCGGCACCTACGCCGACTTCGGGTTTGACAATCACCGGATAGCCTACTTCTTCCAGGAAGGCCTTGGCGGCCTCCGGCGTCGTGACCTTGTGCTGGCGAGCCGTAGGGACGTTGCCCTTGGCATAATACACCTTCTGGGCGGCTTTGCTCTTGAACTTGGCGATGTCCTTCATCTGGACGCCGGTGGTGATGTTGAAATCGGTCCTCAGGCGGGCATCCGTCTCCAGCCAGTATTCGTTGTTGGACTCCAGCCAGTCGATCTTGCCGTATTTGTGGGAATACCAGGCGACGGCGCGGAAGACCTGGTCGTAATCTTCCAGGCTCGGGACGAAATAATAGTCATTCAGGTTCGCCTTCAGTTCCGGGGCGAGGCTCTCATACGGGGCGTCGCCGATGCCGAGCACGGTCACGCCGTGGCGACGGAGCCGCTCGCAGAAGTTCCAGTAAGTCTGCGGGAAATTGGGGGAGATGAAAATGAAGTTCATGCTATCGGTGGTTGATTTCGTCCAGGACGTAGGGGAGGAAGTAGCGGAGCTGGGGTTTCCACCACACCCAGTCGTGGTCCACATCCTCGCCCCAGTAATCGACCCAGGCGGGTATATCGTTGTCTTTCAAATCTTTCTCCAGAATACGCGTGGCGTCCAGTTCAATGTCTTCGTTCTTTCCGCGCCCGCAGCAGAGGACGATGGACCGTTGCCTGAGAAGGTCGACGGTCCCGGGGGAAGCGTGTTTCAGGATGTCGGTGGCGGAGTTCTGCAGCCAGAGGGGGTCCGTATAACCGCCCGTGAAGAAGCGGCAGTCGTAGGCGCCGGAAAGGCCAATCATCCCGGAGAAGAGGTCCGGCCGGCGCAGCAGACAGATGGCGCTGTGCGCCCCGCCCATGCTGCAGCCCGTGAGGAGCGGTAGTTTCGGCCCGCCGTTGACCTTCCGGACCATCGGCTGCACTTCGTCCGTAATCCAATGGAAGTAAGACTCCTGCATCCTGGCCCGGAAGTCTTTGCGTGCATGCTTGTTGGACCAGGAACGGATGTCCACGGTATCAACCGTAAACAATTGGATCTGACCGCTTTCCAACCATTCCTCGAGGGCACCGACCATCCCGAATCCTTCCCACTGGTCCGCCATCCCGTCCTGCGTCGGAAATGCGATCACCGGCACGCCGCCGGTTCCGTACACCCGTACGTTATGAAGTATCCTCTTCTTCATTCTGTTTGACAAAAATACTGTTTTTTCCTGAAAAGTATTCAGTGGCATAGTAATTGATAATAATAATTTGCTCCCGGCATCGGGAAATGACTGTTAACACTTTATCCTCAGAAATGGAAAAACTCAACCATCCCGCCATCCTGGTCGTCGACATGCTCAACGACTTCGTGACCGGCGCCATCGGGTGCGACCGCGCCCGTGAAATCGTTCCCGCCACCGCAAGACTGCTTGCCGCTGCGCGTGAAAAAGGTGTTCCCGTGATTTACTGCAACGATTGCCATCTTCCCGGCATCGACCGCGAACTCCAGATTTGGGGCGACCACGCCATCAAGGGCACTCCGGGCGCCGAGGTGGTTCCCGAACTCAAGCCCGAACCGGTCGACTACGTGGTCCCGAAGCGCCGCTACAGCGGCTTCTTCCAGACGGACCTGGACATCCTCCTGAAGGAACTGGGTGTCAAGACCGTAATCATTACCGGCCTGCACACGCATATGTGCTGCCGCCATACCTCCGCCGATGCTTATTGCCTCGGTTACGATGTGGTCGTCGCCAAGGAAGCGACCAACTCCTTCACGGAAGAGGACTATCTCGGCGGTCTGGCCTACCTTAAGACCTGCTACGGCGCCGACGCCTATACGAACGACGAACTCATCGCCGCCTTCTAAACGAAGCGACGACATTCAACAAGCCGGGAGACAGCCCTGTGAGGGTTGCCTCCTTTTTTGGGGTTCAGGAGATTACTCCGCTGCCCAGCATTTCCTGGCCGTCGTACCAGACGGCGAACTGGCCGGGGGAGATGCCGCGCTGGGGAGCGTCAAAGAGGATGAAAAGACCGTTCTCCCGCCGCAGGAGCGTAGCGCTCTGGAGGGGCTGTCGGTAGCGGATGCGGACGCGGTAACGGCGGGTTTCGCCGACCGCCATTGCGAGGTCTTCCCGGATCCAGTGAATCTCGGAGGGGTCGATCCGGAGGCAGAAGCGGCTGAGCCCCTTATGGTTGTGGCCTTCACCTACATAAACGGTGTTGGTTTCCGGATCGGTGTCGATGACGAAGACCGGCTCCGCGTGGCCGCCCACGCCCAGGCCCTTGCGCTGGCCGATGGTATAGAACTGCGCCCCTTCGTGTGCGCCGACGATGGAGCCGTAGGGATTGGGCTTCAGGCGTGTTTTCTTGACATGCTTCTTGCCGCTGCGGTAGGTTTCCGTCTCAAAATGGATTTCGTAGTGGAGGGGGGTAGCGAGTCGCGCCAGCTCCTCGTCCGTGAGCGCTGCGATGTGCTCAGAGTCGAATGGGCTGATTCCGAGGGGCTTCCCATCGGTAGTCAGGATCTTTTCTTCCGGTGCATACCGGACCGTACGCTCCAGAGATACGCCCTCACGGAGCAAGCTGTCCAGCGTGGTCTGCTGCCACCGGTACAGCGTATCGTCGGCATACCAGGCGTCGAACACTTCGATGATGTCGCCCTCGACGGATGTGAGCTTCTGCTTGAGGAAAGTCGGGAGATCCACCTTCCCTACGAAACAGATGCCCTGGGAATCCTTCTTTTCGGCGGACGGCAGGTCAGCCTCCTTGGCGAGGCGGCGCACTTCAGGCTTGACGATATCCCCGATGGGGAAGAGGGCTTTCCGCAATTGGGTCTGGGTCAGTTGGCACAGGAAGTAGGTCTGGTCCTTGTTGGGGTCGGTCCCTTCCAGGATGCGGCAGGTGCCGTCCGGCAGGACCTCTTTCTGGCAGTAGTGGCCGGTGGCGACATAATCGGCCCCGAACCGCTCCGCGACGGACAGGAATGCATCGAACTTGATTTCCCGGTTGCACAGGACGTCCGGATTCGGCGTGCGGCCCTTGGCGTATTCGTCGAATATATAGTCCACCACCCGTTTGCGATACTCCTTGGACAGGTCCACGAAATAGAAGGGGATACCGATCTTGCGGGCGACGAGTTCGGCGACGAAACGGTCCTCCTCCCATTCGCAGTCCCCATGGAGAGTAGCGTCGGCTTCGTGCCAGTTCTGCATGAACATGGCGAAGACGTCGTAGCCCTGCTCCTTGAGGAGGAGGGCGGCGACCGACGAATCCACGCCGCCGGAAAGGCCCACGCAGACTTTTATTTTGCCGTTATTCGGGTCGGAGGATGCCATTTTGTCTGATTTCCGCCTGCAAAAGTAATGATTTTGGAATATAATTCCTATCTTTGACATTATGACTGACAGACGCATTACCATCGATTACATCGAATATTCCGCCGTCGGGGAGATGGAACCCGGAGACCGCGAACTGGTCGCCGCCGCCCTCGAGGCGCGGGAGGGATCGTATTCCCCCTATTCGAAGTTCCGCGTCGGCGCCGCCCTCCGCCTGGTGGACGGCACCATCGTCAAGGGCGCCAACCAGGAGAATGTCGCATATCCTTCCGGTCTCTGTGCCGAACGGACGGCCATGTTCTGGGCGGGTGCGAACCGCCCGGGCGTCGCCTTTGACACGCTGGCGATCGTCGGCGGAAACGGAGAGGAAGTGTGCGAGATGCCGGCCGCGCCCTGCGGCGCCTGCCGCCAGGTGATGGCCGAGTACCAGCGTCTTTACGACCGCCCCCTCAAGATCATCCTCATCGGCACGCACGCCATCTACAAGTTCTCCAAGGTGGACGACATCCTGCCTCTGATCTTCGACAGTTTGAAAGTGGAATAATTTGGTAGTCGCGGAAAAATGACTACCTTTGCAGTTGGGAAAGTCTTACACGACCAGCTCCCTCTGAACTCCCCCAGGGCAGGAATGCAGCAAGGGTAGGAGGTCGTAGCGGTGCGATGTAATAAGCTTTCCCTTTTTTCGTTATGATTGCCATTTATACCATCACTTCAGGCCTGCACGACGAGGCCGCCGTCACCCGTTTGTCCGATGCGTTCCTGAAGGGCGTGTTCCCGGAAGGGGATTACACGTTCCGGGGGGCCGATTTCTCCGATTTCGGCACGCATACGCTGGACCTCATCTATGTCCGCACCGGCGGTGCGGAAGGCATTTTCAAGGCCCTGCTGCCGGAAATGCTCGCCCGCGGAATCGACCGGTATTACCTGCTGACTTCCGGAAAGAGCAATTCCCTGGCTGCCAGCCTGGAAATCCTGTCCTACCTGCGTCAGCAGGGACTCAAAGGGGAAGTCCTCCACGGTAGCGACGCCTATGTTTCCGCCCGGATCCATACGTTGGAGAAGATCCAGGAAGCCCGCGCCAGGCTCCGGGAAATGCGCATCGGGGTGGTCGGGCAACCTTCCGACTGGCTGATTGCCAGTCACGCGGACCCCATCGCCTTGCTGGACAAGTTCGGCGTCCGGATGGTGGAAGTGCCTATGGAGGAACTGCTGGTGGAGATCGGCAAGGCGAAAGGCGAACCTGCCCCTGCCGAACAACCGATGGAACGGAAGGTCCGGGATGCCTATCCCGGCGCGGTGAAAATTTACAACGGGCTGAAGGCGCTGGTCGGGAAGTATGAATTGAGCGCCTTGACACTCAGGTGCTTCGACCTTCTGACTACGGTCGGGAACACCGGCTGCCTGGCCTTGGCGTGCTTCAATTCGGAAGGAATTCCGGCCAGTTGCGAAGGCGACGTTCCGGCGCTGGTCTCGATGATGGTTTCGCATGCGCTCACGGGAGTGAGCGGTTTCCAGGCGAACCCTGCCCAGATTGACGCCGCGACCGGCCGGATACTGTTCGCCCACTGTACCATCCCGTTCAACATGGTGGAGGACTGGCAGTTCGACACGCACTTCGAATCCGGTATCGGCGTGGGAATCCACGGCGTTTTCCCCGAAGGCCCGGTGACCGTCTTCAAGGTTTCCGGCGACCTCAAGCGTCACTTCGCTGCCGAAGGAGAACTTCTTGGAAACCAGTATGAATCCAATCTTTGCCGTACGCAGGTAATCTTGCAGCTGAGTCCTGAGGACGCGCGGTACTTCCTGACGGATCCCATCGGCAACCATCACATCATCATTCCGGGCCATTGCAAGGCCCTTCTGGAAGAACTCCTATAAGAACGGGAACATCCGCTTGAAATACGGACGGAAAGGATCCTCCACTGTCACGCTGGCACGGGCGATGGGACACACGGCAAAGTAGCCCAGGACGTGTTCCCCGCGAATGTTGGTGGGGACATTCGCCGGCTGGGGCGTGAAGAGCGGAATGGAGACGCGGTTCATCGTCAAGGACAGCAGATAATCGAAATAGCCCTTTTGCATCGTCCAGATTTCCAGGGTGATGACATCTCCCGTCTCCAAGAACTTGAAGCAGTCGCCGTACTGTTTCCGGAGCAGTTCCGACTGGAGCAGGGGCTCGATGGGGAAGCCCGTCACCTCGTTGCTGTTGAAGAACAGGTCGGGGGCGATCTTGCACATTTGCAGGGGTTGATATGCCCCGTTGACCGCGTGGGTGAGCAGGTAGTAGCTGTCGATGTCCTTTTCGCTGCCCCACACCGCTACGGTCCAGAGACTGTCCATGTCCATCGTTTTCCCGCCGGCATAGGCATAGTCGATGGCATCCATCCGGAAACCTGGCTCCGGCATCGTTGCCTCCGCCTCGTACCCACTGCCGTCCGGAAGGCTGATCCGGAGCTTGTACTCGACACCGAGTTCGCAGGAATACCCTTCGGGCGCTTCGTAGATGCCGGCTTCTTTTTCACTGAATACCACGTCGTTGACCATGACGGATGCTCCGCGTACCATGGGCTGGGTTTCGTTGTGGAAATAAGAGATGGACCGGGAAAGGATAACTTGCTGCGGGTCTTCAGGCCGGTCGGTGAGGGTGGCTTCGACCGCGAGATAATCGTGATAGTCCGACCGCGACTGGAGGTCGACCTTCTCCGTGCAGGCGCACAGGATTGCGAGGAGGGGGATCAGGTACTTTCTCATGGGTCAGAACTTGATGTTGCAGGAGAGGGACGGGATGATGGTGAACAGGTACACTTTCGCCGCCTGGGGTTCCTCGTCCTTCTTGCTGTACGTGAATGCGATGGACCAGGCGTTGTGCCGCGAATAAGCGTTGTACAGCGACAGGTTCCATTCTGTGGACCAGCGCTTTTCTGCCACACGCTTTTTGGTGCGGTAGGTGAGCGAAAGGTCCATCCGGTGATAGTCCGGCAACCGGTCCTCGTTGCGGCTGGAATAGACGGGTATCCACCGGTCCATGTAGTAGAACCGGCCTACAGGGTAGGTGGTGGGCGCTCCGCTGTAGAAAACCCATTCGGTGGAAGCTGACCAGCGTTTGGACAGATCGTAGCTGAAGACGAAGTTGATGGCATGCTCGTGGTTCAGCGGGGAAGGATAGGGATTGCCACCGTTCAGTTCGGGAATATGGTACCAAGACCGTGACCAGGTGTAGGCCAGCCATCCGTTCCAGCGCGCGAAGTCGTATTTGAGCATCAGCTCGGCGCCGTAGGACCAGGAGGTTCCGAAACGGAGCAGGCCTTCGCGGTCTGGATCGGCCATCACGAGGCCGGGGTTGTCCACAAAATCCAGGGTGTTCCGGTTGTCCTTGTAGAAGCCCTCGAGGGAGAGCTGCAGGGCCTGGTGGGACAGGAGGGCGTTCACGCCCAGCGAATACTGGTCGGAACGCTGCGGCTTCACGTTGGGCGAGGCGGTGAACCAGGCATCCACGGGGCTGCCGGTAATGCTGATCCGGGACTGCTGGAGGTACTGGAACGACCGGACCCAGGCCCCTTTGACCGAGAAATCATCCGTGATGGGGAAGGAGGCGGAGATGCGCGGTTCCAGTCCGGAGAAGGTCTTGATGGCCTTGCCTTTTTCCACTTCGACGGTCTCCTTGAGTTCGTGCGTTTCCGGGTCGAAATACTTCTGCTGGGTGGGGCCCAGGGAAGTGAACGCGGAGAAACGGAGGCCGTACCGGAGGGTCAGCCGGCCGATCTTCTGCTCGTTCTGGAGGTAGGCGGAGGGCTGGATGGCATAGTTCTCCGGGATGATGACCTCCTTGACGAGGGAGGAGTCGTTCCGGGGTTTCGTATTGCCCGGAACCACGGTGAACCAGGCGGCCTGCACGCCGGCCTTGACGGTATTGGACGCATTGGCATACCAGGTCCATCCGGCCTTGATTCCCGTCTCGCGGATTTCCTGCCGCGTGTCGAAATCGGCGCTTTCCATTTCAGTCCCTATATCATTGCGGTATAGGGAGTTGTACAAGGTGACATCGGAAGTGACCCGGGGCGAGTACTGGTGGTTCCACCGCAGCGATTGCGTATGGTTGGCGAAGCCGAAAACCATTTCAGCCAGGTTGAACTCCTGCATGCTGAAACCGAATACGTCCTTCCCGCTGAAGGCGCTCAGGTACAGCCGGTCCTTCTCGCCGGCGATCCAGCTGAGCTTTGCGTTGAGGTCGTAGAAATACATCTGCGTCTTGTCGGGAAGCTTGGCTCCGACGATCGGGAGGATCAGGTCCATGTAGGTCCGACGTCCGGCCAGCATGAAGGACAGCTTGCCCGGGACGATGGGGCCCTCCATGAAAACCTTGGATGTGATCAGGCCGAAAGAGGCGTTTCCGCCGAAGTCCTGGTTGTTTCCGTCCTTGGTGGAGATGTCCAGGACGGAAGAAAGGCGTCCGCCGTAGGAGGCCGGGAAATCTCCCTTGTACAGGTCTGCTCCACGGATAGCGTCGCCGTTGAACATGGACAGGAAGCCCAGGAAATGACCACAGTTGTAGATGGGCGCCCCGTCCACCAGGATCAGGTTCTGGTCGATGCCGCCGCCCCGGACGCTGAATCCGGTGGACCCTTCGCTGGGTGTCTGGACGCCCGGCATCATTTGGATGACGCGGATGATGTCGTTTTCGCCCATCAGGGTGGGCATCTTCTTCACCAGGGCGGCGTCCACGCGTTCCAGACCCATCTGCGGTAGTTTGATTTCCTCCCGCTTGGACCGGGAGAAGATGGTGGCGGCCTCCAGCTCACTCCGGTCAATCTGCATGTGGAAGTCCATCCGGGTTGCCTGGGCGATGTCCAGCGGGGCTTCTTCCGTCTCGTAGCCGAAGAAGGAACAATAGACCGTATGCTTTCCGACGGGGACATGCAGCGAGTAGAATCCGACTGCATCGGCGGCAATGCCCGTCTTCCGGTCTTCCAGGTAAACGACCGCCTGCGGGAGCGGTTCTCCGCTCTCCGCGTCGCGGACGTATCCGGACAGGACGGCCGTCCGGGGCTGGGCGTGCCCCCCGAAGGATAGCAGCGCCAGGACGGTCGCTACGAAGACGCGTCGGATGGGAATCATTTGTCTGCCAAGGCCTTGGCGGCGGACTGGCCGGCGAGGTAGCCGGTGGAGAAGGCAAGCTGCAGGTTGTAGCCGCCCGTATCGGCGTCCATGTCCAGCACTTCGCCGCAGAAGTACAGGCCGGGCTGTTTCTTGGATTCCAGCGTCTTGGCGACCACTTCACCGGTGGAGATACCGCCGGCGGTGATGACGCTGCGCTCGAAGCCTACGAAACCGGCAATGTCCATCTTCCAGTCTTTCATCGCGGCGGCTAGGGTGTCCACACTCACTTTCGGGTTGGTCTTCAGGAAGGCGAGGGTGAGGTCCCAGGGCATCAGTTTGCCCAGCATGATGCGGAATACGCGCTGGAAGGACTGTCCCTTTGAGCGGTCGTCGTGGATGACTTCCTCCCACTTCTGGTGTACGTCCTCGTTCAGTTTCTCCAGTTCTACGGCCGGTTTCAGGTCGATGGAAACGCTCACTTTCTGCCCGTTGTTGAGGGCGTTCACCGCCTTGCGGCTCACCATGAAGCCCAGCGGGCCTTCCAGGCCGCCGTCGGTGAATTCGATATCACCGAATTCGCTCTGGACCTCTTCTCCGTTGATGTATAGGGACAGCTGGACGTTGTCCAGGTTGTTCCCGTTGAAGAGTTCGCCCAGTTCGGACAGGGGCTTGACGCGTTCGATGTGTTTTTCGAATTTGGGATACCAGTCCGGGAGCGGCGTGATCTTGCGTTCCTTGACCTTGCCATAGACGGTTCGTCCGCGGAACGCCTGCTTGATTTCGCCTGCAAGGGCGCTTTGCTCAGTCTTGTATCCTTCCGGGACCAGGGCGGTCAGGGAAGGATAGCAGGATTCGACCGTATGGCCCAGTTCCTCGGCCCACATATAGCCGTCGCCGGTGGATCCGGTGCCGGGGTAGGATAGGCCGCCGGTGGCGACGATGAGTTTGGTGCAGGTATATTCTTCGGTTTCGATCTTGGTCTCCGTGCGGAACTGGGGTTTTTTCCGGGGATCCTCGTTCGGGATGCGGAACTCCTTGGTGATGGTTTTCACGGTATCCAGGCTCCAGCCGCGGGCGGTCTTGTCCACGGTCTTGACTTCGCAGCCGGTGACCACCTTCACGCCGGCGAGGGTGCAGGCCCGGAGGAGGGTGTCCACCACGTCCCCGGCCATATGGGATTCGGGGAAGGCACGGTCGCCGCGCTCCACGACGCTGCGAAGGCCGTTGGCCCTGAGCAGTTCGATGAGTTTTTCGGGCGTGAGGTTGTGCCAGGCCGGGCTCACGAAATTGGTATCGGACTGGATGTGGCCGGAGAAATCGCCCCATTCCTTGACATTGGTGAAGTTGCAACGGCCCTTGCCGGTGATCATCACTTTCCGGCCGGCCTTGGGCATTTTCTCCAGTACCGTCACCGTCCCTCCGTTCTCCGTTCCGGCCAATACCTCAGCGGCGCCCAGGGCGGCCAGCAGTCCGGAAGCCCCGCCTCCGATCACAATGATATCCGATTTCATAGACTTTCAAAGATTTCCGCAAAAATACGACATTTTAAGACAGAAAACAAAAAGAGCAAGCGCTTGGCTTGCTCTTTTTCGAGCCACTCAGGAGGCTCGAACTCCCGACCTGCGCGTTACGAATGCGCTGCTCTACCGACTGAGCTAAAGTGGCTTGGACCGATTACTGTGAATCGGGACTGCAAAGATAGGAAAAAATTTCGGAATCCAAACAATTTCCGTACATTTGGATGAACAAACCGTGATGAAGGATTTTCTCAACATCTTTTGGCTGTGCCTTCTCGTTTCCTGCGCCAGCCATGTCCGGACGCAGGCCCCGGGAGCGATGGAGTATGCCCAGTGGTTCGACCTTTCCGGGGACGGGGTGGTCATCCATTCTCCTTACGGGACTCCGGACGACACTTTGGCCATCGACGGACCGATGCGAAGCATCGTGTGCATGTCCTCTTCCTATATCGGCTTCCTGGACGCCCTGGGGTGCGATACCGTGGTAACGGCCGTATCCGGACTGGACTATGTTTCCGATCCTGAGGTCCGGGCTTCGGCCCGGGATGTAGGCTATGACGCCGCGTTGGATTACGAGGCCATCCTGGCACTGCATCCCGACATACTGGTTACCTATGCCGTATCGGCCGCCGAGCCTCCGTATCTGGCCAAACTCCGGGATCTGGGAATCCGGACGGCGGTCATCCATGAACATCTGGAAAGCCATCCTTTGGCCAGGGCGGAATACGTCAAACTGTTCGGCGTGCTCACGGGACGGAGCGGGAAGGCCGATTCCGTCTTTGCGGAGGTACGCGACCGCTATCTTTCTCTGGTCCGGGACACAGATGCGCCCCATAAAGTCCTGGTGAATATCCCGTATGCCGACCAGTGGTACATCCCCGGTGGCGACAATTACATGACCCGCCTCATCCACGACGCAGGCGGGGAAGTGCTGGGTGCGGTTCCCGGGCGGTTCGAGTCATCTGTCATTTCCGTTGAAAAGGCCTTTAAATATGCGCAGGAGGCCGATTTCTGGCTGAATCCGGGTTGGTGCTCCACGAAAGGACAGCTTCGCAGCGTCCATCCGCTCTTCGCCGATTTCCCGGTCCTTTCGAAATCCGTCTGGAACAACACGAAACAGTCCACGCCGGGTGGGGGGAACGCTTTCTGGGAGACAGGTCCCGCACATCCGGATCTCATACTGGAAGACCTCCGCGCCATCTTCGACGGCACCTCCGTCCCTGGGAACTATTATCTGCCAGTTTTATAACTATAGAGGTGCACCGGAAAGTGCACCTCTATACAATAAACTTATTGAGAATCAAGAAGTTCAGAATAGTTTTCCGCCCCACTTGGTGGCGAGGCCGGCGAGTTCGGCGTCGGTGGCGGGACGGTTCAGGGCTTTCTTCCGCTCTTCTTGGAACTGCTGCTTGAGGCGGGCGAACTGGCGTTTGGTGTCCAGGGTGAAGTCGCCGTTTTCGATCCAGGCGAAATAGGAGGGCTCGTTCTCCCAGATGTCGCGGGCGGTGCGGCCCTTGTGCTTTCCGAAACTGATGGTGGGTTCGCCGTCGTCATTCAGGTACAGGCGTCCGGCGAAGTCCACGTTGCGGGCACGTCCGCCCACCTTGGAAAGGGCGTCCACATCGTTTTTGAGCACTTCCTGTTGATAATCAGTGGGTTCCTTGTAGCGGTCCAGCTGGGATTTAAGCACCTCGTAGGTGGCGACAGTATCGGCCTCTGCCGTATGGGCATTTTCGAAGTCCTTGCCGCCGCAGTAGAATCGGTAGGCGGCCTTGAGGTTTCGGGGTTCCATATGGTGGTAGATGGTCTGTACATCCACCATCTTGCAGTCGTGAAGGTTGATGCCTTCGATGCAGGCGAGCATATCCGCAGCCTTGTCGTGGGCTTTCGGGTCACCGAGCCGTGTCAGGCAGTAGGCGCGCACCCGCTCGATCTCTTCCGCGAGGAGCGGAAGGTCGAACTTGGTGGAATTAAAACCGGCGAGGTCGCTCCCTTGGAGCCAGGTGGCCACTTCGGGAAGCACTTCGATGAACTTGGGACAGTCCACCAGGTCTTCGTCCTTCACGCCGTTCACTTCCGAGGCGCTGGGATTGATGGGGATGACGCGGTGGCTCTGGTAGTCCCAGGGCTTGATCTTCCAGGTCTTGACCTCGGGCTTTTCCTGCCCGGGAATGACCTTGACGAAACTCAGTTCGATGATGCCGTCCGTGGCAATATTAAGGCCGGTGCTCTCGATGTCGAAAAAGAGCAACGGCCTTGTAAGATTCAGTTGCATAGCGTGTTACGGGATCAAACCATGATCGGCATCAGGATGCCGCAGATTTTCTCGCTCTCGGCTTCCTCCTCGGCGGGGAGGATGAGGCAGGCGCGCCG
>JAEEGL013730971.1_pt1 | contig 15504 bp, 20 predicted proteins | sample 9134231 | NCBI WGS metagenome assembly JAEEGL01 (sample SAMN16246548, study PRJNA631951) | gut metagenome | biome: gut microbiome; feature: rumen; material: fiber-attached | host: Bos | place: Iran: Karaj | collected 2018-10
AATAATAAAATTGTTAAAATAGCCCCTATAGTTATTCTATTTTTCACTTTGGCCACCATCCTTTTTTAGTGATAAGAAGGTTGACGTTTTCTTCTTGAAAAGCATATCAATCGTCGCAGTTGGTCCGTTACGATGTTTTAAAATAATTAACTGAATTGGTGATGGTATTGAATCATCTGTTTGAGGTGTATCACCTTCAGGTGCATGTAGTGCCGCAACAATATCGGCGTCTTGTTCGATTGCTCCAGATTCTCTTAAGTCACTCAATACGGGACGTTTGTCTTCTCTTTTTTCTACATTTCTGGATAACTGTGACAAGGCAATAACGGGTACATTCAACTCCAAAGCCATAGTTTTTAATTTACGTGATATTTCAGAAATTTCTTGTTGTCTAGCTCCTTGATAACGACTTGAAGCATCAACCAACTGCAAATAGTCGATAACAACTAGTCCTAGCCCCTCACCTTGTGTTGAAAGGCGACGACACTTAGCTTGAATTTCACTAGCCGTTGTTGATGCGCCATCATGAAAGTAGATGTTTGTATCCGCAAGTTGGCTCATCGCCTCATTTATTCTCATATAATCTTCGGTATCTAATCTACCTGTTTGTAGTTTTTTATTATCTACTTGTCCTAGCGAGCTAATCATTCTCAATACCAATTGTTCTGCAGGCATTTCAAGTGAGAAAATAGCAACGTTTTTCTTCGTTGATTTGGCGGCAGCTGCAGCAATGTTTAGGGCAAAAGCGGTTTTACCAACAGCAGGACGTGCCGCGATAATAATTAATTGAGTTTCATGCAATCCCTCAGTTACATTATCAAGATCTCTTAAGCCAGTTGTTAAGCCCGTAATTTTTCCTTTATTTTTAACTAATTTTTCTATATCTTCTTGCGTTTTTGCTATAACGTCACCTATTTTTCTAAACTCAGTTGTTCTTCTAGTTCTTCCAACATTTAGGATTTCTTTTTCAGCGATATCGACAGCATCAGCAACTTCAACATTATCATCAGTTGCATTTTTTTGAATTATGGTAGCCGTTTCTATTAGCTTTCTTTTAGTATATTTGTCGATAACAATATCTATATAGTATTCTATATTGGCACCAGTTGCAACACTATTAATTATTTCAGATAAGTATTCAACGCCACCTACTTGATTTAAAAGATTACGATCTATTAATTCAGTAGTAACGGTATTTACATCAACAGGATTATGCTTATTATATAAATCATTTATTACTTCAAATATTTTGGCATTACTGTCTAGATAAAAATAATCTTTTTCAATATCTTCACATCCCTTTTGAAGGGAAGATTTTGACCAAAACATGGATCCAATTAAAGCTTTTTCAGCATCAATATTATTTGGTAGTCCTTTATTCATAAAATCACGTCCATTCTTCTGGTATTTCTTTATTTGATTATACTATAAAATTATTAATATGTCATTAAAAAAATACTTATTTTTTAAGTATTTTTCTATGATACATAAGTTGTAATAGCTATATCATTGATAGCATTTTTATAATTATTTACATCATTAGTAATGCTATTTAACTTACCGCTTAGTTCAGCATCTTTTCCTTTTAAGCCTTTTAGTATCTCGAGTAATTTTTCAAGGCGTTTCAATTCTTCTGTAAGTGAGGCAATAGCAGCTTTTATTTCACTAATATTGACTCCTTTCATATTACCATAACTAGTTAGATAACTATTTAATTCACGGATTTGTTGTTTTGCATTTTCTATGGCCCTAGCCGTTTTTTCAATATTGCTATCATCAAGAGTACTATATATATCCATATAATTACTCATAGAATTATTAACAGAGGTTATATTTTGTTTTAATGTACTAGCAATAGTTGATTGTTTAGTTAAGGCATCAACATACATTTTAAGTCTATTTCTAACACTATCGTATGCTGATCCAGTTAAAACAGGAGTGGAATTATTAATAAATAATTCAATATTACTGATTATGGTTTTACTTTCACTTTCGATAGTATCTAGAAATGAAATGTCTTTATTTACTTTTGATAAATCACCTTTATCGACTCTAGCCATTATTCTTCCTCCTCCTCAAATTCTTCCTCTTCACTTTCTTTTTGTTCTTTATATTTTTTATAACCATATATACCAGCTCCAGCGGCAGCACCGACAGCAGCCGTTAGGCCAACAGCAGTAGCGAAAGTATTTGATTTTTTAGATTCAGTTGGTTGAATAGTTGGCTCAGGAGTAATTACTTCACTTTCATAGTCATCAACAATTGGAGTTACTGGTTCAATATAACTATTATTATTGGTTTCATAGACTGTGTTATCAAAATTATCAGGTTCAGGAATGGTTTCTTTTTCAATAGTTGATGTCACTATTGGTGTTGGGCCCTCAGCCGTAGCAACAGATGGGCTTGGTGAAGGAGTTGGTGTGACCACTGCAGTTTTACTGACACTTGGTTGTTGACTTGGTGATACTTCGGTTGTAACAACCTTCTTTGGTGAACTATCTGGACCTGATGTCCATGATGTTGAACCGCCAGTTTGACTATGTTGAGAACTTCCTGTACCAGGATTCTCACCAGTTTCAGTTGGTGTTGGAATAGTACTAGTGTTTCCACCAGTGTTGGTTGTTGTTTTACCATCAGAACCGGTTCCACCCAAAGTACTAGTAATATTTGAAATATTGCTCCCCTTTTCAACCATAATTGTTCTACTGCTTTGATAAATTCCACCTGATAAGTTTTGAGCAACCATATTTTCTCTTCGCTTTGCTGCCAGTACATCATCTGTGCCACGTACTTCATAATGAAATTTATTTCCTTTTGGGGTTATATGACGAATTGGGTCATAATCATAGCCAGCATTTGCCCTAAAGCCGGTGTAATCATGGTTTCTAACTCCACCTTCAAGAGCTTCAATTATGGTATTGCGTAATTCTTCATAACTTGATCCATATTCAGCTACAGCCGCTTTAACTTTGGCCAACCCAACTACAGATGGCATATATCTTTCATATCTTCTATATCCATTTTTATATTGTGTGATAACTGCAAATTGTCCACCATTTTTAGCAAATAATTGGTCAAATGGATTAGTACCATTTTGATAGTGTTTTCCCCAATGTGGACTCTCTGCCCTATTTAGGATAACCGATGTTACAGCGAGAGCGTCATCGATTGTTTTATCACTTTCGGCAATAACACATCCGATAAAGGCTTCAAGGGCTTGCTCTGGAGTATAACCATATTTTTTTCGCCATATTGAGTTTTCAAAGTCTTTAATGGTATAACGTTTTCCCGATATCCATAAATAGAAACCGCCTTTTTTATTTTCGGCATATTTATCTAAATTAATTTTAGGAAATTTTAAACTTTTAACTTTCTGTTGTGTGTCATTTGATATATCATATTCGGCAGTTTCGCTACCTGTCGCACTAAGACTTACATCTGCTAATGCCGTTGATGTTAATATCATATTAATAGCGGTAGCTTCACTTTTCAACAATTTATCAATGTCATCGAATTTGGTAGCTATTTCAATAATGTTTTTCAAATCGTCAGTAAATTTAGTGTACATACTTTGAGTTGCTGTTAAAAAATCAGTTATAATGCTTGGTTCAGTACTAGGAATATTGGTAGTGCTATTTGATATGCCACCATTATATGTGGTACTTTTCGTTGTCAATCCATTAACACTAGTAATAATTTGATTTAGTTCTTTTTCTAAGTATTCCTTATTACTTTTGACTATAGTATCATTCATTGACATCACTCCTATAGAATGATTTTATCATAATTATTGGTATTTTACAATTAAAAACAAAACTAATTATTTAGTTTTGTTTAATGATTATACTTATGTTGGCTGCAACTTTTTTATGTAATTCTATTTTTATATTATGGGTTCCTATTGTATTTAAGTTACCATCTAGGATTATTTTTTTCTTATCAATATTATATCCAAGAGTAGATAACTTTTCACTTATTTGTTTAGTAGATATATTGCCAAATGTTTTACCATCTTTTCCAGCTTTGGATTCAAAAACTATTTTTTCTTTAAGTAATTTAGTTTTAATTTTTTCGGCTTCTTTTATTTCATTTTCTTCTTTTTGTTTATTGTTTGCAATATCTTTTTCTAATCTATTATTACTCTCTTTAGTATATTTTACGGCATATCCATTTTTTATTAAATAATTTGTGGCATACCCATCAGATACTTCTTTTATCTCATTTACTTTACCTTGTTTTTTTAAATCTTTAATAAAAATAACTTTCATATAATCCCTCTTTCTTATGAAAAAAATAGATAATAATATCTATTTTGTTGTATAAGGCACAAAGCCCATATATCTTGCTAATTTTACTTGTTCAGCAATATGTCTTTGATGACGTGCACATGTACCAGTAAATCTTCTAGGTAAAATTTTACCATTATCATTTATATATTTACTTATAACATTAATATCTTTATAATCAACAGGTTTTCCAATACACATGTAACATACTTTTTTTCTTTTCTTACGAAATTCTGCCATGTTTATTCCTCCTTCTTTAGAAAGGTAAATCGTTATCGCTTATTTCGACTTGCTCACCAAATGCAGCAAATGGATCATTATCAACAGAAGTTGACTCAGTATTTGATGATTCTCCGCTTGTCGTTTGAACATCATAATCAAATGGATTTTCATCTACTCCACTGTTTGTTCTTGGTGTATCATTAGCTGATCCTAAAAATTCAACGTTAGTGGCGACAACTTCGGTAACGTATACTTTTTTACCTTCATTATTATCATAATTTCTTGTTTGAATTCTGCCTTCTACGGCAACTTGTCTTCCTTTAGCTAGATATTTAGAGACATTTTCAGCTTGTTTATCCCATACGACAACATTAATAAAATCTGTTTCTGGTTCTCTACCAGCACCAGTACGTCTGCTTATAGCAACATTTATTTGACAAACAGCCATACCACTAGTAGTATGTCTTAGTTCTGGATCTCTAGATAATCTACCAATTAAAAATACTTTATTCATAGTTCCTCCTACTTTTCAACATTTAATACTAAATGTCTAATAATATTTTCGTCAATTGATGCGATACGATCAAATTCTTTAACAGCAGCATCGTTATTAGCATCAATATTGTATAAGTAGTAAAAACCAGACTTGAATCCTTTAATTTCATATGCGAATTCTTTGTTTCCTAATTCTTTTGATAAAGTAATTACAGCTTTTTTATCTGTTAAGGTTTTTTCTAGTTTCTTTACTGTTTCTTTTAGTTCTTTTTCTTCTAAATCAGGTTTTACAATAAACATTATTTCATACTTTCTCATATGTACACCTCCTTATGGTCTAATGGCCTTTTCAGGCAAGGAGCTTTCGCTCGGTAAGTATTATAGCAAAAAAATATTTTTAAGTAAAGGGTTTTCTACATTATTCGTAATATTTGTCAAAATCGTTTGGCACTTGATCATTCATTACAGTATTTATTATTTTTGTTACTTGTTTATCACTGACTGGCTTACCCGTAATATCAGATAATGTGGCTATTACTTCTTTAAGGGTATTTTCATCTTTCATATTACCATTTTGTAGTTTACTAGCAAGAGAAAGAATTGTCTCTTTATCAACATTAGTCTTACTCTCTACTTTTTTAAAGAAATTATCAGTAAATTTCATACTTCCTCCTTATAGTAATATATGCAAAGAAAAAAAAGTTAATAGTGCTATTAACTTTTCTTAGCCATTTTTTTTACTAATTTTTGCATCTTATGCATATCATAACTGTAATTATTTAGCAAGGTATCTCTAACATCTAAACCAAATGAATACTTAGTTATGTTATCATCTTGGATACATCTGTCAAGATACTTTCCATAAGCTGTTAACTCAGGATCATTTTTTTCAAGAATGAATAATTTTTCATATAATAAAGGAAGAGCTTCTTCAGTTAGTTCACTTTTATATTTTTTCCCTATCCTTTCATAATATTCAATAGCATGAACTAATTCATGAATATTTATGAGCATTGTTTTATTATTTATTATATATGGAACTGTAATCTTAAGACCAATTATAATATTACTATTCTTTTTAATTAAGGGATAAGTTCCAATAAATGCACGATGTTCTTCAATATTATAATCAATTAATGTACATTGTTTTTTAAAATAATTAAACATATTTTCTTCATACATGTTATGCTTTTTAAAAAAATCTATTAATTGTTGGTGAAAATTCATTCATTGTCTCCTTTATTTTTGAATTCAATTTGAATTGGTGTTCCTTCAAAATCAAATGATTCACGTAGTTTGTTTTCTAGATATCTTTCATACGAGAAATGAATTAGTTTATTACTATTTACATTAAAGATGAATTTTGGAGGCATAGTCCCTGCTTGATGGACAAAATATATTTTTAATCTTTTTCCTTTATATGATGGTGGTTGATTAAGAATAACGGCTTCCCTAACAACATCATTTAAAATACTTGTTTTTATTTCCTTTTTAGAATTTTCATATACCTTCTTTATTTCAGGCATAAGGGTATGAATTCTCTTCTTTGTTTTAGCCGATAAGAAAACGATTGGAGAATATGATAGGAATTGAAATTCATTACGCATTAGTTTAGTATATTCAGCAATTGTTTTATCAGTTATGGTATCCCATTTGTTTACTACCAAAACAATTGGTTTACCGGCTTCAAGCGCATATGAAGCAATATGTTTATCATGTTCAATTATCCCCTCTTCGGCATTAATAACAACTACACAAACATTACTTCTTTCAATTGCTTTCATAGCTCTTAAGACACTATATTTTTCAATATTTTCATAGATTTTGCCGCTTTTTCTAATACCAGCAGTATCAATGATAACATATTCTTCTTTATCATAGGTAAAACTTGTGTCGATGGCATCTCTAGTTGTTCCGGCAATATTGGATACGATTACTTTTTCTTCACCTAAAACGGCATTAACTAGACTACTTTTACCAACGTTAGGTCGTCCAATTACACAGAATTTGATGCGATTATCAATTTCTTCATCATTAGTTACTGGTTTAAAATCTTTGGTTATTTCATCAAGAAGTTCGCCAATTCCTAGATTATGTTCACCACTTATAGCTATAATTGTATCAAAACCTAGTTCATAATAATTATATATGTTAGCTTTTTGCTTTTCATTGTCCATTTTATTTACAGCAATAATAATTCGTTTATTACTTTTTTTAAGCATATCGCGAATAACGTAATCATTACGATTTAAGTCTTCCCTGCCATCTACGATAAAGACTATTAAATCTGCTTCCTCAATAGCTATTTCGGCTTGCATTATTATTTCTTTATTGAAATCTTCATTTCCTAAATCAATGCCTCCGGTATCAATTAAATGAAAACGATAGTCGTTATATATAGCTGTTCCATAAATACGATCTCTAGTTACACCTGGAGTGTCTTCAATTATGGATACTTTTTTGCCAATTAAACGATTAAAGATAGTTGATTTACCTACATTTGGTCTACCAACTAAGGCTACGGTAGGTATACGCATACGGATGCTCCTTTCTATTATTTTATTTCTAGTTTTTCGACCAATCTATTATATATTTCTTGTCTTCCTAATTTGGTAACACTAGAAAATAATACTAAATCTCTTTTTTCTACTTCTAAGGCTTTTGTAATGATACTTATCTGTTTATCTTGATTATTCTTACTTACTTTATCGACCTTAGTACATACGATAGTAACTGGGATATTATAGTATTTTAGATAGTTATACATCATAATATCATCTTCAGTTGGTTTATGTCTAAAATCTATTAATAAAAAGACCATTTTTAAATTTTCACGTGACTCTAGGTAAGATTCCATTATTAAGCCAAATTTATCTTTAAGTTGCTTATTAACGTTAGCAAAGCCATATCCTGGGGCATCTACCAAATAGAAATAATTATTTATTAAGTAGAAATTTAAGGTTTGCGTTTTTCCTGGTTTGGCTGATGTCCTGGCAAAGTTTTTACGATTAATAATGGCATTTATAAAACTACTCTTTCCGACGTTTGAACGTCCTACCAACAAGAATTCATTTTTAGTATCAGTTGGAAATTGGCTTACTCTGCCGGCAGAAATAATTAATTCGACATCTAAAATTTTCACACAAATCACCATGTTAATTATAGCAAATAATTTAATTTTTAGCAAATATGTGGTAGAATTAAAGCGTGATTGAGATGTATAAAGAGTTAATAAAGTGTAAACTATGTCCTAAAAAATGTTTGGTTAACCGAAATATTGGAGAACTTGGTTTTTGTCATGCGGGCAATAAACTAAAGGTAGCTAAAGCATATTTACATATGTGGGAAGAACCTCCAATTACGGGGAAACGAGGATCTGGCACAATCTTTTTTAGTAATTGTAATATGCGTTGCATTTATTGTCAGAATTACTACATTGGCGAAAAAGGAAATGGTGTTGAGATTGATATAGATAGATTTTCTCAGGAATGTCTTATGCTTCAGAAAAAAGGTGCTACCAATATTAATTTAGTAACGCCAACCCATTATGTACCTATTATTATTGAAGGACTTAAATTGGCTAAAGAAAAGGGATTGAATATTCCAATTGTCTATAATTCTAGTGGGTATGAGACCGTAGAGACAATTAAATCATTAGACGGAATTGTTGATGTGTACTTACCTGATTTTAAATATTTCGATAATAATCTATCATTTAAGTATACGAGATGTAATGATTATTTTGAGAATGCTAGTGCTGCTTTAGAGGAGATGGTAAAGCAAAAGCAAGAATGTATTTTTGATAAAGAAGGAAATATTACTAGTGGCGTTATTGTAAGACACTTACTTACTCCAGGTAATAGTGAAGACTCTAAGAAAGTCTTGGCTTATTTATATAACAAGTATCATAATGATATTTATTATAGTATTATGAATCAATATACACCGGTTAAGACTTTTAAATATGAGGAATTAAATAGAACTGTCAGTGATCGTGAATATGATGAAGTAATTGATTATGCATGGAATTTAGGAATTAGAAATGCCTTTATTCAAGAAGGCGGTACTCAAAGTGATAGTTTTATTCCTAAATGGGATTTCAAATAAAAAAACAAGCATTGCTTGTTTTATTTACGTTTTCTATTCGTTAAAATCATTGCGGCAAAACGTAGTATTTCCATCAAAGTTGATAGTACAGAGGCAACATAAGTAAAAGCAGCTGCACGAAGCATCTTTGACGCTCCGGTTTGTTCATTACTATCTAAAATCATTAAACTGTTTAATTCTTGTTTTCCTCTTCTGGAAGCATCAAATTCAACAGGCAAAGTTACTAATTGAAATACTAGCATACTAAGTAACATAATCAAACCGATACCAGCTAATTTTAGGGCTCCCATAACTAAGCCAGCCGTAATTATAAAATATCCTATTTTAGTGGAAAAGTTGACAACAGGGACCAATTTAGAGCGGATGCGCATTGGGGCATAACCAACTTTATCTTGGATGGCATGACCACATTCATGTGCCGCAACGGATACGGCAGCAATGGTCGATTCGCCATATATATCAGTTGACAATCTAACAGTTTTTGTTTTGGGATCATAGTGATCTGTCAAATTTCCCTCGACTTGTTCGACATTAACATTTTTAAGGCCATGTTTATCAAGTATTTGTCTAGCAACATCACAGCCACGTTTTTTACTGGCAGCAGCTATTTTTTTATATTTTCCATAATTACTAGTAATAAGTAATTGGGCAAATGATGTAATGGCTAGAGCAATTGTTGGTAATATATAGTATAGTACACTTCCAGAATTTAACATGAGTTCATTATTTATCATTTTATCACCTCATAGATTGTACCTTCACGGGTATCTTTTAAAGCAATACCTTTGTTAAGTAATTCATTTCTAATTGAATCAGCTAAGGCAAAATCTTTATTCTTTTTTGCATCACTTCTTTTTTCAATCATTTCTTCAATATAAGAGACATCTATATTTTCATTATTGTCTTCTTTTAATAAATCAAGAGACAATACTTTATCAAATGATTCAACTAATTTTATTTTAGTAGTATCATTAATATCGCTTTTTAATACATCATATAAAGTTGTTAGGGCATTAGATGTGTTTAAATTTTCACTCAAGGCTTCTTTAAATTTATCATCAAATTTTTTAAATGAGGCATCATCTACTGGTCCATCATTTTTTTTCAATGATTTGATTTTACTAATTAATTTATTATAGGTATTTTCAGCACTATCAAGAGACTGATATGAGAAAACTAATTGATTTTTGTAATGGGAACCTAAGCAGAATAAGCGATAAGCTAGTGGATTGTATCCTTTTTCTTTTAGTAAATCAACCGTTAGGAATTCTCCTTTAGATTTAGACATCTTTCCGGATTGGTCATTTAAATGTTCAATATGGAACCAATAATTACACCATTTTTCACCAATGTAACTTTCTGTTTGAGCTATTTCGTTGGTATGATGAGGAAAGATATTGTCAACTCCACCGCAGTGAATGTCAAGTTTATTGCCAAGATATTTTAATGAAATACATGAACATTCAATATGCCATCCTGGGTATCCAAGACCCCAAGGACTATCCCATTTTAATTCTTGATCTTCAAATTTTGATTTGGTAAACCATAGAACAAAGTCATTTTTATTTTTCTTACTAGTATCTTCTTCGACGGTATCTCTGGCACCTGATATTAGTTCTTCAATATTGTGATTGGTTAATTTATAATAATCGTCTAATTTGCTAGTATCGAAGTAAACATTACCATTAGCGATATAAGCATATCCTTTTTCTAGTAGTTTTGTAATAAATTCAATATAGAAATCAATTAAACTCGTAGCGGGAATAACTGTTTCAGGCCATTTAATATTCAAACTTTCGCAATCTTTTTTAAAACATTCGGTATAATATGCGGCAATCTCCATAACAGTTTTATGTTCCCTTTTTGCTCCTTTAACCATTTTATCTTCACCAGTATCGGCATCACTTGACAAATGGCCGACGTCGGTAATATTCATTACTCTTTTAACATGATAGCCTAAATAATTTAATGTTTTTTCTAAAACATCTTCGGCAATATATGTTCTTAAATTACCAATATGAGCATAGTGATAGACGGTAGGGCCACACGTATACATAGTTACTTCATCTTTATTCCATGGAATAAATTCTTCAACTTTTTTTGTTAGAGTATTATATATTTTCATAATTCCTCCTTAATACAAAAATATTATAGCATTTTATATATTCTATGTAAATAACCTTTAAATAACAAAAAAAGAACTTGTTGTTCTTAATCTGTTAAGAATGATTTTTAGCTAGGACAAGACGATATTGTTTGTCCGGTTCACCAACAGATAACGTATAATCACTAGTACCAATATCATGTTCTTGTAAAATAGATGTTGTTTGCTCTTTCCCATCAAAACCATATGTTGGAACATAAATATATTTCTTTTCTGTTAGAGCAAGTAATGTTTTTTCGTTATGTTCAAATTTATATTCTTTTTCATATAATTCTGACTTAAGAAGCATATCATAGTTAGTTTTAACATTTATTTCAGTTAACTGCCCTACCAATTCTAATAAATTTTGTTCAGAAACAAATGCTTTCATATCTTTAATATCTAAATCATAGAGAAATCTCAAAGTTAATTTAGCAATTAATTCAAAAGTATAAGCAATTGTTAGGAAACCTCCATACATAAATGCTATATTTAGCATTGTATATGAAGGTGCAGTTTTTTTGCCATACATAAAGCAACCTCTAATGCTCCAAAAGAAACATATGTTATCTTATGAGTTCTAACTATTTTCATTGGCGTTAATGGCTCATTTACATCTCTAATGGCATTAAAAAAATCATAATTTATTACTAATTTCATATTTTCTCCTTACAAATCTTTTATTATAACATGTTTTTTTCTATTGGCAATATTTAATTTACACATTTAAAAAATAAGTTAAAATTTTTTAAAGTTTTTATTAATTAGTGTTATAATTATTATGGGAGGGTGTGTATAATGAAAGGAAAATTTATTGTTATTTCGGGGCCTAGTGGAGTTGGTAAAGGAACAATTTGTAATAGATTATTGAATGAATTAAATGCCTGGTACTCTGTTTCTACGACAACAAGAAAACCTAGGGAAGGGGAAGTTGATGGTATTAATTATTACTTTGTAACTAAAGAAGAATTTTTAAAAAAAGTGGAAGCGGGAGATTTTTTAGAATATAACTATTATAATGATAATTATTATGGGACATCTAAACAAGTTGTACTTGATAAATTAAATAAAGGCGTTAATGTCTTTTCAGAAATAGATGTTAATGGGGCTCATAATATTAAAAAGATATTTCCTGATGCATTACTTATATATATTGCTCCGCCATCAATAGAGGAACTCAAGAAAAGATTATTAAATAGGGGAACAGAAACGTTAGAAAGAATAGAGGAACGTTTAAAAATTGCTGAAAAAGAATTAAGAGAAATAGATTTTTATGATTATGTCGTTGTTAATGATGACATTGATAAAGCAACAAATGAAGTTAGAAAAATTATTTTGAATGAGATAGGGTAGAGGAAAATGACTAAAGTTGCTAAGATAATGAACAAATTAGAGAAAACTATTGGTAAAGAAAATATGGAAAAAGCTAAGAAAGTCATTAATAAGAAGGCAAAAGTAGCTTCAGATAAAATAGGAATAGTCATTAGTAAGAAAATTAAAGGTACTGATAGTGAAAAAATAGAGCAAAGTATTAATAAATATATTGATAAATATATAAAATAAAAGTTATAAGTTTATTGCTTATAACTTCTTTTTTTGACATCTTTTTTTTCTTTACCATATAGTTCGTTATAAATATCAAGATACTCTTGTGCTGCTTTTTGATTAATGGTTGCATAATATTTACAAAGTTTCATGAATAAATCATATCCTTTATTAGTTAAGATATCCATGGTTCTATCAAGACATTTTTCAATAGTTACGGAGTCAGTTACTTTATTGTTTATTAGACTATTGATAATGCTTTTCCAATTAATGTACATTATTTCATATTGTTTATTCATTTCTTTGGCTAAATGAAAGATGTTTTCATTATTTCTATAGTTTTTTACTTCTGTCATTATATTGTACTCCTTGAAATGTTATTATTTATCAATATCAATTAATTCATATTTTCTGGTACCAAGGCCTAATTTTTCGGCATATGGTAATATTTCTAGTAAAATATACTTTTGCTTTTTCCATTTTTTATTTCTTTCTTATTTTGTTACTTTTTTAATTATACTCTTTAAAATTGTGTCTCCAACGCTACTGGAAGATTTTTTCTTCTTGCTTGATGATCCGCCAAATAAGGCATCAACACCTTTATTTAGGGCTTTATTTAATATCTTATTACCGCCTTTTTTAAGAACTTTATATCCTAAAGAATTCTTTCTTGCTTTTTCGGCTTCTCTTTCTGCTTTTTCTTCTTCACGTTTTTTCTTTTCAGCTTCTTTTCTAGCTTTCTCAGCCTCTTTTTCTTCTTCTTTTTTTCGCTTTTCAAGTTCTTTTTCTTCTTGAATACGTTTTTCTTCAGCTTCCCTTTCTTCTCTTACCGTAGTTAATTTTTCAAAAGCAGAAACTCTTTCAATTGGTTCACGATATTTTGTTTCCATGACACTATTACTTATAACTGCATCAAATTCTTCTTTAGTTATTTCACCCATATAACTTTGTGGTGGTAGTATTTTAGCTAATTCAACGATACTTGGCATCCCTTCTTCGTCAACAAATGAAACCAATGCTTCACCGGTACCTAATTCAAGAATGGCTTTTTCAGTATCGATATTTGGATTTTCTCTTAAAGTACTGGCTGCAGTTTTAACTGCTTTTAATTCTTGCGGAGTATATGCTCTCAAGCAGTGCTGAACTCTATTTCCAAGTTGGCCTAAAATCTCATTAGGAATATCAGCTGGACTTTGTGATATGAAGAAGACAGATATTCCTTTTGATCTAATTAGTTTTATTATTTGGGTAATCTTTTTAATTACTTCTTTACTCATTTCACTGAATATTAAATGGGCTTCATCTAAGAATAAGACAGCCTTTGGTTTATCTAAATCACCAACTTCAGGCATTCTTTCATAGAATGATGATAATAGCCATACGAGAAGGGATGCATATAGTGTTGGCTTTTTAACTAATTCACGGCATTCGATAATATTGATATATCCGCTATTAGATTCTTCAGTTACTTTCATCAAGTCTTTTAGGTCAAGATTTGGTTCACCAAATAATTTAGTACCATTATCGCCTTCTAAAACGGTTATTTTTCTTACGACTGTATTGACACTTACTGGGTTTATATTTCCGTATTTAACGCTCAATTCTTTAGCATTCTCGGATATTTCCTGAAGTAAGATTTTTAAATCTTTTAAATCAATAATTTCTTGTTCATTATCTTCAGCAATTTGAAAAGCAATACTTAATAAGCTTTCTCCAGCCTCAGACAATCCTAAAATAATTGATAATAATGTTGCTCCCATATCAGATACTGTCAGTCTTACAGGGTGCCCTGATTCGCCATATACATCCCAGAATCTAATTGGAAACTTTCTTAATTCATAACCTATTTCTTCAAGGCCTAATTTTGTTATTCTTTTTTCGATATTTTCATTCATTTCACCAATTCTAGCACAGCCAGATAAATCACCTTTAATATCCATGACAATGCTAGGAATGCCAGCAGATGATAGTGTTTCAGCTATTACTTTTAGGGTAACTGTTTTTCCAGAACCACTGGCTCCAGTAATAACTCCATGACGATTCAACATTCCTGGATTTAATGAAATAAACTCCTCTTTACTCTTTGCAATTATTAATTTGTTATTAAAATACATATATTTAATCCCTCCATTTAATTAAATTATATCATATTTATGTACAAAATGAAAAGAAAATGATATTATATATAATAGGAGGAAGTATGAAAAAGAAGATATTTTTTATATTGACGTCGGCAATTAACATTATTGCTTCTGTTTATGCCATAATGGATGCGAAAAAGATAGTTGCTACGTTAATTAGTTCAGCGAGTATGTTTTCAGGGGATATGGGTGAAAGAGTTAATGCTTTATATCAAAATTCAGGAACGACTTTTGTTATCTTTTTGGCAATTATTACCATTGTTTTAAACTTTGTAGTAATATATCATGCTTTTAATGGCAATATTATTAAAAAGAAAATAGGAATAATTGCTTGTAATGCAATAACATTTTTCCTTTCTAATTATGCAATCACTGAGATAATAGCAGTTATAAATATAATTGTTGTTTTACTTCTTAAAGAAGATAATAAAAAAGAAGAGGTAAAAGAAATTAAAGAGGAAAAAAAGGAAATTCCTAAATTGGAAACGGAACCTGTTGATAAATGGAAAATTATTAGCAGTATTATCTTATTTGCAACCTATTTTTCACAATTAATTTGGGGAAG
>JAEEGL011325380.1_pt1 | contig 15503 bp, 11 predicted proteins | sample 9134231 | NCBI WGS metagenome assembly JAEEGL01 (sample SAMN16246548, study PRJNA631951) | gut metagenome | biome: gut microbiome; feature: rumen; material: fiber-attached | host: Bos | place: Iran: Karaj | collected 2018-10
GGAACCATGTTAACGTTTATACTATCAAGCGTCTCTCTTGAACCATTGATAGCAGAATGAATATTCTCACCATTTCTGACAACAGTGTTAGTACCATACATAGTCTTTTTCTGGTAAGTATCGATGTATTTTAGGTTACCATCAAGCACTCCTGCCTCGTTTGGATCCGTAAATTCTTCTCCATCGTCAGTCCTCTTGTACTTGAATTTATCGGTTGTGCCCTGAGTTATATTGTCAGCTTCTTCTCTTGCGTAGATTTCATAGAAAGGAGACTCGTTCTGCTTGTCAGCAACTTCAAGCTGGTTGAACCAGTAGTACTGGAAATACTGCTCATGGCCCTTTCTTCTGTCAAGAGAATAGTTTCTGTAGTCACCTTTAAGGACATAGTGCCAGTATGCGTCTCTAGCAGCTACCTTAGTATATCCATTACCAAGTACCCAGCATGTCTTGTCAACAATGTACTGGTTGTAATTGATGTCCTGTGTACCACAGATTGTGTCTGGGATACTATCAAGGAAGTTTGCTATAAGTAAAAGGAACAGAAGCACAAAAGCAAGTGCTCCCATTAGTCCAGCAACTGCAGCAATTGGAAGAGTAATAAAGAAGAACTTTATTTTGCTCTTTATTGCATCTACTATTCCGTTTACAAAGCCAACAAAAGCAGTAGGAAGTTTTAAAACATTTCCAACCTTACCAAAAGCACGACCAATCCTAGAATTTCTAAGAGCGGCTCTGTACTTTTCTTTCCTCTGTATTCTTTTGTTATTTCTAGAAATCTTGCTTTCAAGACTCTTTGATTTAGACTCTAGCCTAGACTGCCTTTTTTCAACAATAGCAAGTCTTGTCTTGCTACCCTTGTTTTCAAGCCTGTTACGTCTTTTTTCAAGCGCAGCATTTCTCTTTCTATACTTTTCTTGCTTGTCTCCAAGCTTAAGTTCTTTAATTTTTTCCTTCCCAAGAAACTTGTCTTTCTTGTAAGCATCTATCTTGTCAAGCCTTGTAGCTTTCTTAACCCTGCTGTCTATAAACTTCTCAGCGTATTTGTCCGCAAGAGTTCCTCCTGTGACACGCTTAGTTACACGGTTCTTATCAAGAGCTTTAGCACCCTTGTGAACAGCTTTTGTAACAATACCTCCACCAGAACGTAAATGATTTCTGTGAAGGCTTACAGACCCTCTTACGATCTTTTTAACACCAGATGCAGCTGTTGTTGTAAACTTTAGTCCGTTTACAGCCTCAGAACGTCCACCTGAAGCAAGATTAAGAGCAGTCATGCTCTTCTGCCCTACGCTACCAAGGAATGACTGGCTAGAAAGACGGTCTCTTCCTGCTTTGAGACCTGCCATTTCCATTTTTGCAGCATCAATAACATCTCTGTTCTTTCTTGGATTTTTTTCAAGAGTTTTAATATACTCAGCTAGCTCTTTTTCTCTTTTAGCTGGATTATTTGAAAGCTTGTCATAACCAGCAATATTAAGTCCAGTAAGATAGCTGTTTGCTTCGTTACCAAGGGCACAAAGTCTGTCTTTTGCATCCTTGTTAGAAAAAGTTGTATCTGTAAGAAGAGAGGCATTTTTCTCTTCTTTGTTAGCTGCAGCTTTTAGCTCCTGGTAGTTCATGTTAAACATTTTATCAACAGAGAACTTTGATGTGTTCCACTGTAGATTGAACACATCTTTATTACCTGTCAAATGGTCGCAGTTTCCATTAACACCGTTAACTACCACAGCATTTTTGTAAGCACTTGGATTGCTTGTGTATTCTGATTTTGATACCAATTTTACTTCGTAGGTACCATCTTTGTCATTGAATGTTGCAACTCTAAAGTTAGCATCTCCAGATGGACTCTTACTTAGGTACTTTTCGTATTCCTCGAGCTTGTTTTGAGCAGCATTAGAAAAACCCATTTCTGCGAGAAGATGGTTATTTCCACTGATTTCATTAACAAGGTTGCTATAGTCTCTTGTTGTGGCTGCATTGTGAGTTGTAGAGCTAATAAGAGACATAGCCTGGCTAATCTTTGAATTCTGTTCATGGAGAGCTGCATAAGCTTCATTTTCATCAACAGCTTCACGTGCAGCATTCTCAACTGTTCTTGAAATTGAACCAACGACACCTTCTTTTGTGATGTCGTAACCTTTTTCACCTGCAATTGAATCAAGCTTCTCAGTTCTGTCATACGTAGCACTGTTTGTCATGTTAATGTTGAAGCTTCCATCGTTATGAGGATCATACTTTGGAACATACTTTTCCGCTTCGTCTTCTGTCGCATTGTTTAGTCTGAGAAGTCTTTCGTTGTATTCTTTTTCTTTTAGTTCTTCTTCTGACAATATTTTAGCCATTTAGGTTCCTCCTAAAAATCTTCGAATCCTGTTTGGTCTCCTTCTGTATTAAGATAGAGCTCTCCAATTGATTCAATTTCTGCATCTGACTTGATTTTTTCAAGATCTAAGCCTGTAACTAGTTCGAACTGTGTAGTTTCGGCTGCAAATAGCATGGTAATAATATTTCCACCTAAGCGTTCTCCGTTTACATTAAATTCAGATGATAAATTCGAAGGTGTACTTCTTGTAATGTAGCTCATAATTGGATTACAAAAATGTCCTTCAAGTATTCCTTCTTCGCTGTTATTTACTACACTGGCAACTTCTGTAAGCTGAACATGGAAAACCCATGTTTTTTCTGGTTCTTTAACAGTAAATTTGTCAATCTGTCTAAGTCTTGACCAAAAAAGCTTGAGTTCTGCATCATCGCAAGAATTAAATTCGATATCAAGCTTAATAAATTGTGGCGTCATCTTTGAAAGAGATAATCTAACTCCAGCTTTTGTGATGCTGTACAAGGTTTTCTTTCTGTCACTATCCTCTTCGTCTTCAAGAGCAAAAGACTGGTAGATAATTTGTGATTTATCATCACCCTTGAAATCCTTTCCAGAAAGCCTGTCCATGTATCCTAAAAGTGTTGTCATGCTGTCTTTTTCCATTTTTTCTTCCTTTCTTTGATATGAAAAATTTGCTTTAAAATAAGCAAAAATAAAATCTCACCTTTACATATGAAAAAAAATAAAATTATGTGCCAATTAAAAAAGGGACGCTAGTTTGTAGCGCCCCATCAAGTAGAAAAGTCGAGTTAGGCTTTATTTTAGGCCTTATATTTAAGAGTCCTTAGGTTTTGTCGACATGATCTCAAACAGCTTCGTGTCTTGAGGGAATTTATCTTCAAACGGTATGACACTCTTACCTGCCTTTATAAGACCTCTACCTGATTCAACATTAGTTACAAATTCCATATCATTGTCTGAAAGATGAAGAAGCTCTTTAAGCATCTCTCTATCCATAAGTGACTGGTTAAGCATGTAAACGAATGATGAGTTGTTGATGATAGCTCTAGCTGCAGGTGACTGTAAAAGGTCTTCTACGTTCTGTGTAATACCTGTTGGTACACCCTGCCACTTTCTTGCTCTCTTCCAAACGCTCTTTAGGAACTCTGAAGTAGAATTGTTCTTCATAAGCAGGTGGAATTCATCAATGTAGAAGAATGTCCACTTGTTAGCTCTTCTGTTCTCCATCATTCTGTTCCAAATATCGTTCATGCACACCTTAAGACCAAGCTCCATAAGGTTTGTACCGATGGATTTGATGTCGTAAGACACAACTCTTGTATCAAGATTGACGTTTGTTCTGTGTGCAAAAGTATCATATGTACCTGTTACATATGACTCCATTGTCATAGCAAGTGTCTGGGCATCGCTCTGAGGATGACCAAGTAACGCATCAAGAAGAGACTGCATTGTTGGGCAGTAATCTCTGTCGATTGTAGGCTTTCTTCCTGTCTTAGGATCAGGTGGAAGCATTTGCAGATGCTCAAGGTATGGAGTATAAATCTGTCTTACACACTTATCAACAATAGACTTCTGTGTAGGTGTAAGAGATACGTTACCCATAATAGTTTCAAGCATACCGCAGATGAAGTCCATCTTAAGAGCGATTGGAGAGACATCTCGGTCAAATGAGTTGTCAACATCAAGGTCAAACGGATTAATATAAACACCGTTACCAGGAGCAATTTTTACAATTGTTCCATCAAAGGCTGATACAATTGGTCCGTATTCACCATCTGGATCTATGATACAAACGTCAGCATTTGTAGTAAGAATAGCTGAAGACATTTCTCTCTTAGCAGAGAAAGACTTACCTGAACCAGATGCACCAAGTATTAATCCATTGTAATTCTGACCGTGCATACGGTTGTATATGATGATAGACTTGTTTACGCTGTTAACACCGTAATAAAATCCACCCTTCTCCATTGTATTTGCTTCGTTGAATGGTATAAAAATACCAAGCTGCTCAGTTGTGAGCATCTTTCTAACGAATGAATCATCTCTACCAATAAGAAGTGAGCTTCTAAGACCTCTCTCCTGCTGCATCATAAGATGATTGATAGAAGACATGTACTTAGCTCCGATGTTCTTTATTACCTTTGCATTTTCTTCAAGAGACTCTTTATCTTCAGCAAAATGAGTGATAAGAATACTTGAATAGAACATTTTCTGGTCTCTGTTCATAAGGTCATCCTGTAATGATTCAATCTGTTCCTGAGCCTGCTGAAGCTTGGCTGGAATCTGGCTTGGATCGTATCCCTTCTGAACAAGCTTGTGCTGCCTTGCCATGATATCAGAAGATACACCAACTGACTTGTTGTGTACCATCTTAAGTGCATCTGGCTGAGGTATAGCATTTATGTGAATAGTAATAACTGATTCGAAATTAACTTCTGATATATCTGAAAGGAAGTTAGTGTTCATCCAGTTAGCTATCTTATCAAGGTACATAGCCTGGCCGTATCTGTCAGCACCTGACTGGAAGTATGTACCTCCAAACTTTAGCACTTCTGGAGCAATGATATCCTTTGTAGTGTAACCCTGCTTAGCAGCTTCATCAAAGTTGCAAACAGTGTTACCATTGATATCGTGCTCAAACCAGTAGTTTGTACCACCTCTAAGTATTGTTGACATGATTTCAAGTCTTTCAGCAAGACCAATTTCTCGAAGTGGCTCCTGTGTTAGCTTCTTGAAGTTGTTTTCAAGATTGCCACCGACTTCTCTGATACTACGCATAGCTTTGTCTGTATCATTTTCCTTGATAACAATTGTTATGTACTTGTTAGTAACAATGTTATTTCTAGAAATCTCAAACTTCTCTTTAATCATTGCAGACATTTCCATTCGAATTGGATCAAACTTGTCTCCCTGGTTCTGTGGAAGAATTGATTCAACACCTGTTGTTTTGTCTCCAATTGAGTTAACAATTGTGAAATACAGATCTTCGTCCTCTGTAAGAGTATTTAAGAACTTCATATAAAGAGAATAAAGAGCTTCCTGGTTTTCATCTGAAAGAGTTTTGAATGAAACGTCCCTGAAAGCGTAAACCTTAGAGAATACGCCAGGAGCAACCTGAAATACTCCGTTCTTTTCATAAGCATTAAGATATCCTAAAGTCTGCTGCACAGTCTTAGGTATTGTAATCTTATTTTTAGCTTTCTTACTCTTAGTTTTCTTTGTACTAAGTGACATAATCCTACCTCGTCTTTCTTACTTTTCTACTTAATTGCAACGAATTCCTTTGATGGTTTAACAACAAAGGCTTTCTTTTTCTTTTGCTTTTTAGCCTCTTCTTTTTCAGCTTTTGCCTGGGCTTTAATCTCAGCCTTGGTAAGCTTTTTCTTTTTTATTTTCTTACCAGAAGCCTTGGCTGCTTCTTCTTCCTTAGCTTCTTGTTCCTGCTTGGCTTTGTCTTCGATTATTTTCTTTTTAAGCTCCTCAAGCTCATCGTAGTTTAATTTTCTCCACTTCTCATACTCAGGAAAATGAATTTCTTTCTTCCTAATTGGAGGGGCTATAAAATTGTCGATGACAACTTGAACAGCAACCTTTTCAAAAGGCTGTCCCATGATAGGCACAAATCCTATCAAAGCCGTAGGGATTGCAGGAACAGCGCAAAGAGCTATAGTAAGTGGGCCTATTCCCATGGACTTACCATATGTAAGGTAAGCTATGATTGTAATTAGTCCGCTAACAAAGCCCCAGATAAGCTGCCTTGCAGTTAGACCAGCCATGATTTTTGGCTTGAATTCCATTATGTCTTGAGGCATTGGTCTCTCTATCATATGCTATCCTCCCATCTATGCTCCAAATAAATCATTTAATATACCAATTGACTTAAACATAAGTCCAAGTGTTGCAAATCCGCATCCCCAAACAACCATCTGTGATTCTGTAAGTGCGGAGCTTATTGCATTTATATCTCCACCTGCGTTTGCAAGGGCTTCTGCCATTGCATTGAACGCAGTTGTAATAGCAAGGCCATATATCTTGCAAAGGAGTGTAAGAACACCACCCTGACATACGATTGCTACGTACTTCTTAATGTATCTAGCACCAGGACCTCTCCATCCGTCGTCAGCAAGAAGACCGAAGGAGATACCTAGGAATGTCTCTCGCACGGCTTTCTCCATAATCCTTGAAAAGGCTATGAGATACATAACTACCGTAAGTGCCATTACACCAAGCACCGCTGGGATCCAGAAGAATATCGCCTGAATGTAAATGCTTAAACCATCAACAAGTCCACCCTTTCCGTCGCCTGTCATGGAATCAATCAGCTCTTGCTTACTCATACTTGAAAATAATCCGCTCGTGCTATCACTTTCACCCATGTACTGATTGTAATCAGACGCAGAGTTTATGTTCGCACGACCTCCGTGAGCTGCTGTGTACTGGGCTTGAGATATCGAAAGATTGGCAACATCTGATGTGAATCCGTCAGCAAATTCATTAATACCAATGATGATTGCTGATGTAGCACCGCAAAGACCTATACCAAGTCCAAGCTTTGCAAACGATTTAACAAATGTTTCTGGTGACAATCTGTCTTGTATTGTTAAGTCAACAACTGCAATTACCCAAGCAACAAAGGCCATTACCATACCAAGCGATGCAAATGTACCCGACCACACGGTAGACACACCTGAAATCTTTTGACATATGGTTGTAAACGTTCCTGCTGCTCCAGATCCTCCAGTGTTTGCGAAGATAGCTCCTGCATTGTCTACAAGTGCCTGGTACAGATTGGAAATTGTTTCAATACTGTCAACAAAATATTTGACAGCATTTTCCTTTACTGTTGCAAATGCTGGAAAGAAAGGCATTATAGCTGTTAACTTGTTTAGTAATATAAACAATAGTCTCATATTGAAACTGTTCCTTTCTTGTTAAAATTAAAGGGAGCACCCATGTAAAGCGCTCCCTTCTTCCAAGAGATGCTCTGATTAAAGCTGGTTAAGGATAGCACCTCCGATTACACTAAAGAGTGTAATAAGAATACCAATTGCTAAGTCCTTAGCTGCTGCTGGAACTGCATCACCCTGATCGTTTCTGAAAGCCATGATAAGCTTGAAACCACCCATAAGAGCGATAGGAATACCGATGATTGAAAGGTAAGGAAGAATTTCCTTAATAAGGCTCTTCATCTTAGCTGCACCATCACCACCAGAAGCGTTAGCTACTGGGCTAAGCATAATGGCTGTCGCAATTGCATTAACTGCAAGCGATACTTTTGTCTTGTTTCTCTGTAAAATTTTTCCCATCTTATTTTTCTCCTTTTCAAAAATTTTTTATAGGAACAACTTTTCTACAAACCCATATGAAAAAAAAACTTTTTAGTAGCTTAATTTTCATCAGAGTCAACATCATTTAATAAAGAATTGTCTACAACAAGCCCACCATCGTTTCCATAACTTGCTGGTAAAGAAGCATCTTCACCTTCATCTGTAGACTCTTCTTCTAAGCCTGTGTTATCCACAGCTTCGATTGCCAAATCCTCAGATTCAGCCTCTTCACCCTGCTTCTCTCTTACTTCTTCGTCAGGTGACTCACTATTTTCTTCGATAGTGATAGCATCGTTTTCATTTTCACCTTCGTATCTGTAGATGTTTATGTACTTGTACTGACCATCTTCATACCCTGTGCATTCAAGAATTTCTCTAATTTTGTAGCCTTCCATGTACACAATAGTGTCAAAAGTCTTGAGCATTCTTCTTGCCTCTTCAAAAGAGTAAGATGATCCGTACTTAACAAGGTCGGCACACTTGTCAAGAGTCTCGTATGCGTTGGTTGAGTGGACAGTAAGCGCAGCATAGCCACCTGCGTTAAGAAGGGTCATAGCATTACGCATTTCTGCACCCTTAACCTCACCGATGATGAATTCGTTACAACCTTCAACAAGGGCCATCTGTCCAAGGTCTTCTAGTGTACAAACAGGTTCACCTTGGAAACCATGGCACACATGCTTGAACATGAAGCCAGACTGCTGAGTCTGCAACTCATCATTTTCCTGTATAACAAGGGATTCCCTAGTTTTTGGAATGTATTCAATGAAAGCATTGAGAGCAGTTGTTTTACCAGAACCTGGAGGTCCTGCGAATATAATTCCTCTTGAAAGCTTAGCTCTATCAATTAGGTACTGCTTTAACATAGGAGTAAGCATCTTCGCCTTGATTAGATCATCAAAAGATGGCTTATTTTTTGGAACCTTTCTGATGTGAAGGTAAGGATGATCTACAGCACAAACCATAGGGCTTGAAACAGTAAATCTTAAAATGTAGTTAGGGTCATGAGTGTCAGTAAATGTAGTAACTGGTCTAGACATGATATCCATCCTGTTTCTAACACTTAATCCTTCTACAAACCTGTAAAGGTCGGCTTCATCAATAAAAAACGCATTTGATTTGTAAGCCTTACCTTTTATACGTACTCGTATGTCATATGGGCTACAGATCTTGATATCTGATGTGTCTGGGTGATCAATAAGTGGCTGGACCACGTCAAACCCAAACATAGCAGTCATAAGACGATTCATCATTACCTTGTAATCCCAAGGGTTATTCATTTCTACGAAGTTTTTCTGAAGATACTTAGTAGAATCCTTGAAAAAGTCATCAGGAGACTTGTTTCCAAGCTGGAAATCCTTGAAGAGATATTTCTCCTGGATCGTGTAGTACTTCATAGTCATGTTATAAATCTCTTCAAACCTGGCAGATGAACAGTGAGTTCTCTTTCTAGTCGCTCCTTTTACGTCATATATAGTAGGTTCATCATCTTCTATCGTTCTGTTTGACTCAGAGATGTATTCTTCTCCATTTTTAGCAATAAGATTAAGAAGAGGTACTTCTTTTGTAGCTCTACTTCTGTCCATCATCTTTCCTCCTCTCTGTAAGACTGCTCTAATCTTTCAATCCTTAAAACTTCATTGTTTATGCTTTTTTCAGCCTCTGCTTTTCTTGCTTTGAAATAAGCGGCTTCTTTTTCCCTTTCATCAGGAACAGTTTTGTAATCTTGCTTATTTTCCACTGTACTAACTCCTTTTATGTGTTATTCAATACATATGTACATATGAAAAATAAAATTTTTGGTATGGAAAAATTTAGAGAAAAATAAAAAAGGAGCTGTGTTACCAGCTCCTAAAAAAGAAAGAAAAATAAGGAGAATATATCCTTACACTGCAAATTTAGCACACATTTTACAAATGTCAATGGGGGCAAAATCACTCACGTTCAGCCTCTTTAACTTCGCATGTTGCTTCTCTTGGAACAATAACATCAAAGTCTATGCTAAGGCCAAATGATAAGCCATCTGTTCCACCTCTTACAAATGCATTTTGCACTTCGTATGAAGCGTTACTGTAGCTATTAGTTAAATTACTAGCTAGCTCTTGACCAAGATATCCTACAAGAGAATTTCCCCACAGAACTTCAATTGCAGGTTTTGAAACCCCATCCTTTTCAAATACGGTAGGATTGAGAGTAATCTTAAGATTGTCAACCTCTTTCATAGCTCTAAGCAGCTCCTGTCTGCTTACTCCGTCGTCGTTACTATAGGTTACGCCTACGACTGTTATCTTTGGATAATGGATTACAGCAGGAACTCCTAAGATTTCTTTCAAGTATTCAAGCTTTTGCTTGTACTCAGGAGTACCGTCTCTACTTATGTCTGTTAATCCATTCTTTGTAATGCATTTAGCTTTTACCACAAGGTTAAGTCCCTCCTTTGAAAAGCTGTTAATGCATGACTCTATGTAAATTCTGAGGAATGACCTAGTCATAAGTTCTGGGTAGTCTGGGAGCATTTTAATAACCTGGTTAGCTATTGATACTACGCTGCCTCCCTCGCTAACCTTTAAGTTGTCAGAAAGATATGGTGTGCTGTCAACAAAGGCATTAATCTCTTTTGCAAGATCATCTGCCTTAACTATAAGTGAAGCGTTGTCAAGGAGAGTATCTTTGTCTTTCATTGTGTCAACTATCTTAGAATAAAGAGAAATAGCCTCATCTACTCTAGAAAACTTCAGTTTGCTATCTTCACCCATTTCCTTTACAAGAGTAAGCGTTTCAGCAGACTGCTTAGCTCTTAAAAATTCAAAAGGCATCTGGCTGCAAATGTTAAAGTAGTCTGTTTTGTTAATAACCTCATCCCAGGCCTTCCACATCTTTTCATACTTTTCATACTGTTTGTTTCTTTCTTCTAAGTATCCCATACTTGTCACCTTTCTACCTCGCTTTCATCGGATATTTCACTTGGTGTGTCTTTTGATTTTTCATCAAGCGTTCCTTCTTTGAATGCTTTAATAAAATCCTCGTCAGACATGTCTTTCCAAGGAGTATTGTCCTGAATCTTATCGTACTCCTTGTACTCGTTGTTTATAAAATCTCTGTACTTGTCCTCATATGACACAACTTCCTCTATCTTAGCTTTAACAGAAGCATCCATGGTCATTCGAAGACCAATGTCTTCTTTGATATGAGGATAAAGCTCGTAGAACTTCTCTTTCATTTCCCAGAGATTTGTTTCAAGTTCAATAAGTTTACCAAGAACCATCTCAGCAGCATCTTTTTTAGAAAGCTGGTCAGTTTCTTTGATTTCTTTCCCCTTCTGATCCCTAACCTTCACAGTGTAAGGCTTGTCAAAATACCTAGGGAGACCATAGTTGTCTAAAATCCACTTAGGGAGCTCTGGGAGCTTGTCATCTTTGCTAAATGTTTCATTAGCATCTTTGAATTCAATGATGCCAGGAAACAGATCATTTAAGTAGATTACTGCTTCATCACGTTCTTTTAGCATTGCAGCCTTCTCTGAAGGACTGCCATGTTTTAGTGTGTCAAAATACACAGACGGAGTAATTCCGCTTTTTACAGCCATAACAAGTTCAATTGGCCCGCCATGCTCACCACATGACCAGCATTTGAAGCTGTTTTCATATTTTCCATTTTTAGAAAGCATAACAGAAGGGTTCTTGTCATCATGATCTGGACATGGACACGTAATAAATTTCTTTGATGTGTCAATCCCAAGAGACTGGGCCACCTCATCAATAGGCACCTGGTCATAATCCTTGAAGATTTCAAATCCTCTGCTGTATTTTATCCTTTTTGGACTGTTCATCACTTTACAACTACCTCTTCTTCTTCAGCTGCGCCAGTTATGTATCCCATCATTTCCTCTGTAGGAGTGTGCATCCTATCATCCCACTTCTTGTGACGTTCTTCTCTTGGCTCAGCATCTCTGTCTTTAGCTTCACGTTCCTCTTTTTCTTCCTTAAGGGCCTGCTTCTGTGCCTCCACCGACTCAGTTGCAACCTGAGCATAAGAAGCATCAATCTCATCAGCAATGTCTTTCTTAAGGTCGACATTTAAGTTACCAAACTCAATATGCACATGCTGCTGTGAGTCTCCAGGAATAGTGCAATCAGACGCTTCAAAAGCTATGCCTTTCTCTCTCATTTTTCGTGAAAACTTTTCGTAAGCTTCCCTTGTCATTTCAGTAAACATCTCTTGAATTCCTTTCTGGTTAAAAATATACAAAACCTACATATTTATATGTAAAAAAATCGTCAAATTATATTGGTTCAAAACCAATAACTTCAAGAGTGTCAGGGTTTCTAAGAACTCCTATCTCCGAAAGGCCTCTGTCTTTGTTTCCAACCTCATTATCAATAGCCATTATGCCTTTGAAGAAGTTCTGCCAGCCTTTTAATCCAAACTTTTCACAGCAAATTTCAAGGTTTTTAACCTTTGTTTTACTGTCATCAGCAACAGCATCGTAGAACATGCTAAATGGTACTCGCTCGGTATGTTCGTTTACATTCACAGGATGGAAGGCATAAATTGTTCCCTTTATGACAATGTAATCTCTTCTAGATGCAATGGATTCGAGACCAAGCTTTTTAGCAGCCTTGTACACAGCCATATCAGCCTGGCTTGACTCAGTAATAATTCCAAGCTTTCCATCTTTAACATACCAAAATCTCTTTTCTACTCCAGGAAGAGTAAGGTTTGGTGAAAGTTTAGAAAAACTCTCAACTTCTGTTGGAGAATGAATAAGATTGAAATAGCAATCTTCTTCACTGTTCCAGTTTCTGTAAGGGCTGATATTTTCCCAAGTTTCATCCTTCTCATTCTTTATCCAGTAGCAGTCGAAAAGAGAGGCATAGTTTGAGGATTTGAAATACTCAACTCCGTAGAAAGCGATGAGTGGTTCAATATCCTTTCTAGTCTTTCCAATACTGCGTTCAAGCAACCACATCTGCAAACTAATCTTGTAAGACGACTCATTCGCAGCAGCGAAAGGAAGTAAATCCTTCCTTTCTACGCTTAAAACCTTGGTTGCTATTCCCCTTTTGTCGCACTCGTAAGTGAGTACCTCGTCATTTTTGTGCATTACAGTTCTAACCATTGTTTGTCCTTCTTTCTTTTTTTTATTAACCTCTCTCAGCTTCCTGCATCTTGTCAGGGGTGTTTAGCTTTTCAGCTTCAAAAGGTAGTTCTTTACTAAGAATTATTGAATCCCCGTAACCATTGTCACTTACAGTGTATGTAAGACTAAGCTTTCCAGCTATTAGCGTTGGATTATGGAAAGATGTTACAGTTTTGATACACTTATCTTTGTCAATTATCTTAAGCTTATAGAAAGGGTTTCCTTTCTTTGAAAACATCTGCTCGCTTGAGAGAATTACACCAGGGAAGTTGTAAGAAGCCCTTTTTCCTGTTCCTTCTTTTGCTAGCTTTTCTAAGGAAGCAAAAGTGTCTCCATTTTTCCCCTTTAATATGTCCGCTTCCTTAGACAGATTAAAGTTGTATCCAAGAAGATCTTTTTCATCTTCTATGCTTTTCATCTTAAGAAGCATATCTTCTTTGATTTCTTCTGCCTCACTAGAATAGTCGTAATCTCTAGCTTTCTTAAGCTCCCTTGTGATCATTTCAATTTCTTCTTTAAGGCTTGTAACTAGCTCAGCATCCTCTGCTGACGTTACATTTGGCTTAATTTCAGCAAGCTTTGCTTTGCATACAGCCCTTCTCTTTATGTCAGAAAAATACTTGTCAACAAACTCTTCAAGATATCTGGTATTTCCCTTGCATCTTATAACCTCACCCTTTACTCCGCTTCCAATGTCAGATGTGTTCCAAGCTGCTTTAAGCATTCCAAGCTTAATAAATTTCTTAAGAGATGCGTCTGAAAGCTCAGGATTTCTATCAATAAAATCTTCAATATTTCCAGCTGGTTCGTATGTTACGTAAGGCTCGCCTTTTATGTTTCCATATCCAAGTCTAAGGCTGTGGCCCTCGTTCGAAATATCAGCCTGACTTCTGCCTATTTCTGGTGGAAGTACATTGATTTTGTCTCCAAGTCTTTCAATTTCTGGCATGTACTTTTCAAGAACATCCGAAGACTTTCCACCTAGCATTTCCATAGATATTGACTCTTTGTAGAAAATTCGAGCATGGTAGCACTTTAAGTAAGCTGTCATTACTGAAACAAGTGCGTAGCATGCTGCGTGCGACTTGTTAAATGCGTACTTTGAGAAATCTACAAGCTGTCCAAAGAACTTTTCAGCTTCTTCTTTGCTGATACCGTTCTCTTCACATCCTTTGATAAATCTAGGTTTTTCAGCTTCAAGCTTCTTAACCTTTTTCTTGGACATGAATCTACGAACGTTGTCAGCTCCAGCAAGGTCGTATCCTGCAATTTTCTGGAATATCTGCATAACCTGCTCCTGGTAAATTGGAACACCATAAGTAGGAGCTAGGATTGCATCAAGCTTTTCATTCTGAATAGTAATAGACTTTACTGGCTTTGGATTGTTTTCAGGATCCTCCTGGTATCTCTTTGCAGCAATAATCTCAGGAATGAAAGCCATTGGTCCTGGTCTGTATGCTGCAACAAGAAGGATGATATCTTCAAAACAGGTAGGTTTGAAATCCATCATCATCTTTGTCATTCCAGGAGACTCAACCTGGAACACGCCCTGTGTATATCCGTTTGAATAAATGTTCCTGTAAATCTTAGGATCTGCAAGCACTTCCTTAAGGGACTCTGGATGAAGTAAGTTCTCATCGTTTGTAGTCTGTAAAACCTTAGTGATAACTGTGAGGTTTTTAAGACCAAGAAGGTCCATCTTAAGAAGTCCGAGCTCTTCGGCCTGAGGGTAAAGACACTGGGTAGTCATCTTCTTGTTTGCCTCATTCCAAGCAAGAGGAATAACTTCTCCAAGTGGGTCACCAGAGATAAGACAAGCACACGCATGCATTGAAAGTGTTCCTGGAATACCCGCAATATCAAGAGCGTCCTGGAGCATTCTCTTGTCTTCTCCTTCATAATTGCCGCTCTGTAACATAATGCTGATAGCTTTAGTACCGTCTTCTGTCTTTGTAGATGATAAGCCATTGGCATCCATAACACGGTCAATATCTTTTGAAAGCTTGTTATACCTTACAAGCACTTCACGGTTAAAAGCATTTACCTTTGCCGCAAAGTCTTTCTTTCTAGGATCCTGTGGATAAAGGTATTCAATTTCAAGTTCTTCTTTTAGCTTCTTTTCATTATCTTTCTGTAAATATGCCCTAGCTACCATAAGAGCCTTCTTACCATGAGCATAAGACTTCGTACAAACTTTAGAAACGCATTCATCACCATACCTAGCTTTTATGTACTCGTATACGTGGTCACGAATGTCATCTTTGAAATCGCTATCAATATCAGGCATAGTCTGTCTTGATGGGTTAAGAAATCTTTCAAAAAGAAGACCAAGAGGTATAGGATCTAGGTCTGTAATTTTTAAGCAATAGCAAACAAGGCTACCTGCAGCACTTCCTCTACCAGGTCCAATACTCATACCAACCCTTGGTACGTTCTTCTCTTCTAGGTATTTCTTAAGTTCTTCTACATCTAGAGGAGCATTGTCAATATCTTCCTGTGTTCTTAAATATCCAAGAAGTCTACCATACTCTAGGTAGTCCTTAACAATAAGGTGATATCCAGAGTAGCCCATGGATTCAATGATACCCATCTCATAATCAAGTCTCTCTCTGTATCCCTCAGGGAGACCATTTGGAAATCTCTCCTTAGCTCCCTTTTCTACTTCTTCTCTAAACTTTAAAGCCTCGTCTTCACA
>JAEEGL011391577.1_pt1 | contig 15503 bp, 16 predicted proteins | sample 9134231 | NCBI WGS metagenome assembly JAEEGL01 (sample SAMN16246548, study PRJNA631951) | gut metagenome | biome: gut microbiome; feature: rumen; material: fiber-attached | host: Bos | place: Iran: Karaj | collected 2018-10
GGAAATCCGGCCAAAGTAATTAGAAAAAGATTTGATAATGATCTAGTAGAGATTTTAGAAAAGTTAAAATGGTGGGATAAAAGTATAGAAGAAATAAATAGTTTGATACCATTATTAACTTCTAGTGATTTAGATAAAGTAAAAAAAGAATTAGAAAAAATGATATAAAGACATGTAGGTCATCTTAGTCGATATTTAGTATGTCATCGTTTACGCTTTGGATAACGAATTTGTTTTATTTCACAAGCTGCTATAAAAGCTAAGAACAATTAATAAATTAGACTAGAGTAATCTAGTCTTTTTTTGTAGTGTTAATAATATTACGAACAAAATAATTTAGAAAATGTATGGTATAATTATATAGAGTGATAAGTATGAAAGAGATTTTAAATAATATTAGAAAAGTTGATACTAATTTAAGAACTAAAAATAAAATAATTAATACTTTATTGATATTTATACTTGGAATAGCACTTGGAATTTTTTCAAAATGGTTAGATAATTTAACTATTGATAGTAATATATGGTGGATGAATATTATTGAAAAATTTGATTTAAATAATTTTTTTTCAGAAATGGCTGTTTGGCTATTTATAGCTGTTGCAATTTCAGTATTTAGTAAATCGCCTATAAGAGCAAGTATAAATGTTTTTTTGTTTTTTGTAGGTATGTGTATTAGTTATCATTTATATACTATTATGTTTAGTGGATTTAATCCTAGAAACTATATGATAATATGGTATGGATTTACTATTATTTCTCCTCTACTTGCATATATATGTTGGTATAGTAAAAGCGAGAGTAAATTATCAATTATAATTAGCAGTTTAATAATGTTTGTTATGTTTGCAAGTTGCTTTAATCTTGGAATGATATACTTTGATTTTAGAGGTATTTTATATACAATAACATTTATTGCGACTTGTATAGTATTATATAAGAAACCAATTAATTTAGGAATTAGTTTAGTAATAGGTTTAATATTAGCATTTATGATAAGAATACCATTTATAAGTGGTTAATTATACAGCTTGAATATGTTGATTCTAATAATAAAGTAGTTGAATGGCAAGAACCAATTCAAGAGCAAGGAACAAAAATTGTACTATAAAAAAGAGTAGTCAGAAATGACTACTCTTTTATTAATTTAAATTCTTTGTCTTTTAATTTTCTTTTATCTTTAAAATAATATATTGCACCATCGAGTAGAACACCTACACCAACAGCAGTAGCAAATGCAAAGATAGAAGCAATGGCGCTATTTAATAAAAAGTCATATGATTTTATAGAGTGTGTTGTTCTAAGTGAATCCATCACTTTATGAATCATAATAATAAGTCCAGTTAGAGAAACACCAGTTACACCGCCACCAATTTTCATTATCTTTTTATTATAACGAAGATCATCTTCATAATCATCCATTTGCTCAATAATAATTTCATCTTCATCTGGTTTAGATAAATGGTATGCCATTGTTAATTCTATTTTATTTGAATCAATATTATTAGCTCTATAAATATAGGCTTGTTCCATATCACTAACATATACAGGATTTTCGTTTTTAACTAAATCAACATATATAAGAGCTTCCTTATATCCACATTCATTACCTTTATCTCGTAATTGATTAATTAACTTAAATTCAAATTCTTTAATATTATCTATATTATCAACAAAATAAGATTTATCATCTTGAACCAAATTATCTTTATCTCCATAAAATATTGTTATTTTATACATAATTACCCCCGACGGGTCTTATTTTATGATAAATTAATGATTTTGTCAAAAAAGACTATGATATAATTGGAATAGGTTGGTGATTTTATGGACAAAATAATAATGTTAGGAACCGGTAATGGGGGAACACTTGATTTATATAATACATGTTTTGTTGTTCAAAATGAAAATGGTAATTTCTTAGTAGATACTGGTGGGGGCATAGAAATTATCAAGAGATTAAAACAAGTTAATATTGATTATAAAACGATAAGACATATATTTATATCCCATAGTCATACAGATCATATATTAGGTATATTTTGGTTATTCAAAAAAATAAGTAGAGATGCCATGCATGGATTAATTAATGATAAGATTAATATTTATTGTAATGATGTTGTATATGAAGCAATAAAAGAAGTAGCAAAATATATCTTACCAGATAAATTAATGGAGGCTATTTATAATGTAGTAAACTTTGTTGTCTTAAACGATGGAGATACATACAAGATATATGGAGTAGATTATACTTTCTTTGATGTTCGTGCTAAAGGAACTAAGTTATTTGGCTTTAAGTGTGTATTAAATAATAAAAAGTTTGCCTTCCTTGGAGATGAAACACTAAATCCTGAACTATATAATGAAATTAGAGGATATGATTATGTTATGCATGAAGCTTTTTGTCTAGATAGGGAAGAGAATATCTTTCATGCTTATGAAAAGCATCATTCAACAACAAAAAGTGTTAGTGAAATAATGAATGGTTTGGATATTAAGAATTTAATACTATATCATACCGAAGAGACACATAAAGATAAAAGAAAAGAATTATATACAAACGAAGCTCAAACTTACTTTAATGGTAAGGTAATTGTGCCCAACGATTTAGAAATAATCGAAATAGAAGACTAGAGTAATCTAGTCTTTTTATTGGTAAACTTGAAAAAATAGCATAAATATTGTATAATAAGCGACGTTTAAGGGGGCTTAATGGCTAAAATTATGAAAGAAGATCCTTCACATCGAAAAATACTTGTTTTTAATGATAGACAAGTTGGATATGATGGAGAAATCAATTATTCAGAAGTTGATGAATATATTAAATATTATTTAAATCATTATGGAGTAGAAGTTAAACCTGGTAAGTATGCAGATACTGTGCTAGATTATGATGATGATTCTAATAAAGTATTAACAGATAGATACTTTGCTGAATTCTATCGTGATGGTAATAAATTACGATGCACTAATGATGGTGTCATTATTATGGGCGAGGGTGAAGATAAATCACGTGAGGTAATGTTTGAAATGACCCATCTATATTATAAAAAGGAAAATAGTTTTGGAAGAGTAATAGATGAGTGGGTTATAGCAGAACATGGTTGTGATGGTGTTTATTCACTTGGATTAAAATATAATGGTCAAGAAAAAGAGATAAGTATATCAACAGATAAATTAGGAAATGTTATTGTATACTTAAATGAAGATAAACATGATATTTATCATTATCCAGGACGTTATAGAAAAGGCGGTAAAAAGTATTATATTGCGGTAGATAGTGTACATTATACAGCAAAAGAATACATTGAAACGTTAGTAAAACTAATTGATCGTGAAAAGAATAGTCCAGAAATGGTAGAACTATTTGAATTAGTAATGAGAGATCCAAGATTTGAAAGACAATTTACTTATTATCTTAATGATATGCCTAAAGCAAAAGATACTACATATTATGATGGATTAAGAAAGCAAATAGAAGATGAATATCAAGAAAAACTAAGAGCTTTAGATAAAGATGTTGCACAGTCAAACTTAATTAGTGATCTTTCTAATCAATATAATGGTTTAGTACCAGGGAATGTTATTACTAATAAAATGAAAAAGATGAAACTATAATAAAAAAAACAGGATTCAATCCTGTTTTTTTATAATACATTTTCTTTTGGTTTTAATTCTGATGCTAAGAAAGCATATGTCTCTTCGTTACCAGATAATAAGTTTTCTAAGAATGCATCTCTTGTTGTACCAATACTTGCTTCATTATTTAAATCTAAATAATTTTTATTTTCTAATTGTTTTGATTTAATAATTTGAGATATTGTAGCTAATACTTCTTTTTTATCTCCAAGTAATTTAGCATTTAATTGTTCTATTCCGGCATCATCCATTAATTCATACATACTATATTGTTCATTTGAATTATAATAAATATCAAAATATTCACGAGCTGTTAAATAGTAAATCTTACTATCGACAATTACATATAAACCTTGTGGAATTAATTCAGCACCAGCTTGAGCTTTATCATTAAATTCACGAATTAATTCTCTAATTTCATCTTCATCAAGATAATCTCTAATTTCATCATCTTCTGGATCTTCACCACGAGCTACAGCATCACTGTATTTTTTACAACTTGGCATACTACATTCAACACCATTATTATATAAATCAGTAAAAACTTCATCTCTTTTAAGATCAACAATAAGACCCATTACAGATGGATTATTACTATTTCCTTTAGCAACTATAAATTTATCAGTTTGGAATTCTTCATCAAAATAACTAACTTTTACTTTTCCTTCATCTGTAAATGAAACTAATCCTTCAAAATCATCAAAGAAATAATCTACTGATCCATCTTCATCTAATAAATGATCAAGATCATCGTATAATACTGGATCATAACCTAATAATTCACCATCTAATTTTGCAATACTAGTTTCTGTTGTATAGATAGTATCTCCATTAGTATCAGATTTAACTGTATACTTGATTTTACCATCAACGAAACTTTGAATTGAACTTTCTACTTTCTTATTACTTTTATCAAGTAAGTTTTTGTAAATATTTTCCATAAAAAATTAATCCCCCTTTTTATGACTTGCTAATTATACCATAAAATGGCCTAAAAGTCAAAAAAAAGGGATAAATAAGACAGGGTAATTTAATCATTTTTATGGTATAATATCATTAAGGAGATAAGATGTTTACATGTAGAGAAAAACTATCTAATGAACAATTAAATAGTATTAAAACTATTATTCATACAGATGATTTCAAGAAGATAAATAGTATTGTAAACATCTGTGATCTAGAACAAAGTGAAGATAAGATAATTCAAAATGTAAAAGATTATATATGGCTTTTTATATCTAATAGTCATAGTTCTCTTTTTAATGTTGACGTTAATAATTTTATAGATTTTTTTAAAAACTATTCTAATAATAAAAGACCAGTATTTACTTATCCAAGTGAGAATGGCGAAATAAAAGATTTAAGATATGATTTTTTAGTTATATGTAATGGATATCATATAAAACATGATTATAGTTATATGCATGGTGGTAGTGCTAATGGCCTATATATGGCAGAATCATACTTAGGAACTGATCATAAGATATATTTATCTAAAAGATCAATGCGGGTAAGAGCTCTTCCAGTATCTGATGAAGCAAAAATGGAAGTAGATTATAATTCTCTATTAGCAGAAAGTATTTTCCGTTATTTTTCACAACCAGTAGCAAGTTATTATTTAGGAAAAAGAATTGTTACACCATATAATATTATTCTTACCCCTAATTTCTTAGATAGTAATCAAGAATTAATTCATTTATCTGATTTACCAAATAATAATGATAAATATCCATTTACACATACTGGTAGATTAAATATGATAATTGATTGTCTAACTGATAGATATAAAAAAGATATGATAGATATAGAATTTAATAAATTAATTGAAAAGATTCAATTACAATTTTGTATACAATCATTTCTAAAATTATTAATAGGCCCTATGGACATTAATTCAGGCAATACAGCGCTTGTTTTAACCCATAATGGTACAAGTGTCCCATCTATTGATATTTCGCCTGCTTATGACCTAGATATTAGTTTTAATGTATCATATGAATTAGATGATGGAGATAACTTGAGTCAATTAAGAGATGCTAATGGTAAATTCTCAACAATTATGTCTTTAGTAAAAGAATTCAAAGATATCCCAGGCTTTAAAGATTTCTTAACTAAATTTGTAAAAACAAAACTAAAACATAATGTCGCTAAAGAAGTATTAGATGACGTTTATAAACGAACTAATTTATCTTTCTTTAGAGAAAAAGAAACTAGTTATACACACTTTCTTAATCAAAGATTTATTGAAGTTCTAGAAGCATATAAAACTGTATATGCAAAGGAGGATGTAAATGAAACTAATTTGGGAAGATAATAATAAAAATAAATATGTATTAGGTACACTATATAAAGATGATAACTATTATTATTTTGAAAAGAATAATGAAGGATTACAAGAAGCACTTAATAATGGATGCTTTGGTATAGGAAGTATGGACTTATCAAAAGATATTCAAAAAAGCGAAACACTATTCCCGTTCTTTCAAAATCGTATCCCTAGTATTGAGAATATTGATATTAAAGATGTATTAAAATCATATAATTTAGAAGAGTATGATGAATATGAATTATTAAAAAGAACACATGGAGCATTATTAACAGATAAATATTATTTAGAAGACTAGATTATCTAGTCTTTTTTCATGCTATAATAGTAAAAGCAACTAAGTTTCTACAAAAAACAACCGAAAGATGGTAGAGTGCAACCGGTAGAAATTATACAATGTTTGTGAAAAGGAGGAAAAATATGAATAATCAATTTTCTGAAAATTTAAAGAAAATTAGAAAAGAGAATAATCTTTCACAAGAACAACTAGCTGATGAGCTTGGTGTATCAAGACAAGCAATTTCTAAATGGGAGTCTGCTATTGCATATCCAGAAATGGATAAAATAATTGCACTATGTGATAAATTTAATTTAAATATAGATGATTTATTACATAAAGATATTAAAGAGGCAAAAGGTGAGGAGGAAAGTAAAAAGAAATTAAATGGTTTTGTAGATGATTTTTTAAGATTTATTACTAATACAATTAGTTTGTTTAGTAATATGAATTTTAAAAGTAAAATCAAATGTTTATTTGAACAAGGTGTTATAGTAACTATATTATTTATAGCATCGATGGGTATTTACTTTGTATTAGATCATCTATTTAGAAACTTTATTAACTTTTTACCAAATAAACCATACTATATTATCGCAAATATCTTTGATTCGATAATAATAGTATCTTTATTAATAGTATGTATTATAATAATTACCCATATATTTAAAACAAGATATTTGGATTATTATGAAAAAATAAAAGAAGATAATGAAAGAGTAGATAATGTTGAAGAAAAGAAGACTAAAGAAAAAAAATTTAAAAGAAATGATAATAAAATAATTATAAGAGATCCTAAAAATAGTGAATATAAGTTCATAAATACTTTATTCAAGTTAATTATTGGTGTAATTAAATTCTTCTCATTGTTCTTTGGTGTATTAGGAGCTTTTGTATTAATAGGTTTATTAGGAGCATTTATTATTTCATTTACACTATGGAAAACAGGATTCTTCTTTATAGGATTATTAGTAACTATTTTATCATCTTCAGTAATCGCAATAGTAATCCTATTATTAATATTAAATTTTGTATTTAATAGGAAAAATGATAAAAAGAAAATGATATGGAGCTTTATTCTTTCATTAGTAACATTTGGTATTGGTTGTGGTTTAATATTTATTGGTACACTTTCATTTGATGTTATTGAAAAAGATAGTACATTCATAAAAATAGTAACTAGAGAATACAAGATGAAAGATGATTTATTAGTATATCCATATGGTAACTATGATATAGAATATAAAGAAGCCGATAATACTAATATTAAAATTGAATATTCTATAAGCAAGTATTGTGAGATTGAAGATTCTTATAATGAAGATAATGATCGAAGTATAATGGCATGGACATATTGTGAAAATCCTACCAAAATTATTAGAGAATTTATAAATAATGCCAATAATAAAAAAATTATTCCTATAAGTAACAAAATAGAGAAAATAACAGTGTATACAACAAAATCTAATATTGATAAATTAAAGAATAATTGGAATGATTATTTTAATGGTAATAATGACTAGAGAAATCTAGTCTTTTTTTTGTTGATTGTTATAGAGAGATATAGTATAGTATAAGCGAAAAAAGGAGATATTATATGAAAGAATATGTTATATATTCAAGAGTAAGAGATATAGATGGGAGCACTAAACCATTTTATGCGGCTTATAATGATGACTATGGGGCAAAATTCATTAGAAAAAAGGATGAAGGTTATTGTAAAATACTAAAATTTCCTACATTGAATTCAGCTATTATATGGTGGCGTGGTCACATAGAATGGATTGGATTAGCAAGAGGCTTCTATTCTAGTATATTAGATTATGATGAACACCCTATTATTAATATTGGAGAAGTAACTGATGGTAATATAAGAAAACTTGTAACAGTTCACAGACTTGAAATGGGAGCATCTCCTTTAAATGAACCAGATAAAAATACATGGACTGAAGAGGAAGAAAAAGATTATGAATGGTATCTTGAGAGAGAAACACTGATAAGAAATGCACTAGCATATATAACATCAAACATGCATGATAATGATTCTAACAAAACAAAATAAGATTATTAAGACTAGAGAAAACTAGTCTTTTTTTTGACTTTAGACCCATTTTATGGTATAATATGCCCGTTAAAAAGGGGGATATTATGGAAAACTTATCGTATAATACAGAAATTGAATTAAATAGATTAGGATATTATCTAGTGCCAACTAGATCACCACGTCCTGATACTTGTTTTAAAGTATTTTGGAATGCACCTAAGCATATTATTGTAACAATTGTTAATTCACCTGTAGAAGCAGAGGATTGGATAACAATTGCTTTCGACAGACTAAATAATGTTAGTATCGATTTAAGAGAGATTGAAGGTTTCAATCTAGATGAAAAAGGACGTGCTCATTTTGAAAATGATGCGGACATTATTCCATTTGTAGAAGCATTAAATAGAAAGTATACACGTACAATTGGATTTTAATTGTAAGATAGGAGAAATAATATGGGATCATTTACAACATTAATGATTCTTCAACATCAACATAAAATGATTACAAGAATGATAGAAGATGATGAAAGAAGAAGAAAAGAAAGAGAAGCTCAACGAAAAAGAGAAGAGGAAGAAGAAAGAAGAAGAAAAGCTGAACATCGTAAGATGATTGAGCATCGTAAGAATTCTCCAGTTATTTGTAATGATGAAGATTGGCAAATTAATAGATGTGTAAAAGCTGTTAGTATGCAACCTTTTGTAAAAGAATTCGTTGAAGCAGTTGATAAAGTAAAACCAGCAGTAATTGAAAGAGAAGAAAAAGTATATGATGAAAGATTAATTGAAACTGGTTATGAATATGAACAATCTAAAAGAACTTTAGATAATGATATTGAAGCATTAAAGAAATTAGGAATAACGGTAGATGGTAGTGAATATAAATTAGACAGAATAGCTCCTACTGATACTAATATTGCTAAACCAGAAAAAGAAGTAGAATCTTTCGGAAATATCTTCACAATTAATGATGGTCAACCAATAGAATTAACTCCAAGTACCTTATCTAGTGAAAACTATTTTGAGGGAAGATATCGTGATATGAATCCTGAAGAAATTGAACGTGAGTATACAAAGACAAATTCAAAGATGGATAAATATCAAAAAGTTGGAAAAGTACTAAAATTCTTATTAAAGACAAAAACATATCAACATTTAGAAGAGAAAAAAGAAGGTTTAGTAGAAAAACGCGAAACATGTGAAACATTAAAAAGAGAATTACAAAGTTATCGCTCTCTTAATAAAGAACAATTATTAGTAATTAAATCTTATTTCACGCATTTAGATGAATTAAAGAAAATAAGTGTTAAAATAGGTAATCTATTTATTGAAAAGGGAGGTTTAAGATACCCAGTTAATGAGAATGTCCACGATTTAGCTATTAAAGAAGTTATGTCTATGGAAGAATATCGTGAACTAGTATCACAAACTCATGAATATGTTAGTAGAATCTATGAAAATGAAGAAGAAACAATGAAAGGTGCTTACGAGCTAGTTAAAGGCGAATATCCAATTGAAGTAGATAGAAGATATATTTATGACTTAATAATCTCTAATATGAGAAGTTATACTAGAGAAGGTATTAAAGAATTAAAACTTAAATAAATGATAAAGACTAGAGAAATCTAGTCTTTTTTTGTTATAATTTTAGTGGTGATAATAATGATTTTATTAACAGCATTACCAAGGACTGGTAAAACAACAGCTATCCATAAAATAGTTGATATGTTAGGAATAGAAATTTGTGGCGGATTCTATACAGAAGAAATAAAAGAAGATAATGAAAGAGTAGGTTTTAAGATTAAAACGCTTAGTGGTATGGAAGGAATACTCTCTCATGTTAATATAGATAGTAAATATAAAATAAGTAGATATGGTGTTGATATCGATGCTTTTGAAAGCATATGCTTAGAAGAATTAAGAAAGGCTATTAATGATAATCATATTAAATACATTATTATTGATGAAATAGGGCCTATGGAACTATTCTCTAATAGTTATAAGAAATTATTGCTTGATCTATTAAAATGTAATAAACAAGTAATAGGAACGATATATATGAATTCATATGAGTGGTTAGATGATTTTAAAAAACTTGATGGCGTTCAATTAATTGAAATAACTCTTGAGAATAGAGATACAATCCCACAAAGAATAGTAGACATGGTGAAAAAAGACTAGAGCAATCTAGTCTTTTTATTGTCATCAAGATTGAAAAAATAAGAGTTTTGTGGTATAATATAAGGCATTCAACGGAGGTATATATGAGTGAAATATTAATATTTGCATTAATGGCTCATGAAGAAGAAGAAAGAAGAAGACGCGAAGAAGAAGAAAGAAGAAGACGCGAAGAAGAAGAGGAAGAAGAAAGAGAAAGACAAGAAGAAGAACGTCGTCGAGTAATTAAACATCGTAAAACTTCTCCTGTTATTTGTAATAATGAAGATTGGCAAATAAATAGATGTGTAAAAGCTATTAGTATGCAACCTTTTGTAGAAGAGTTTGTTAAAACTATTGATAAAGTTAAACCAGAGGTAATTGAAGAAGAAGAGAAAAAGTATGATGAAAAATTAATAGATACTGGTTATGAATATGAACAGTCAAAAAGAACTTTAGAGAAAGATATTGAAGCATTAAAGAAATTAGGTATAACAGTAGATGGTACAAAATATGAATTATCAAGATTAACACCAACTGATACAAATGTTGCAAAACCTGTACAAGTAACAGAAGTCTTTGGAAACATATTCACAATTAATAATGGTGAACCAATTGAACTAACTCCTTATATATTATCTACTGATGGTTATTATGAAGCTAGATATCAACAAATGGATCCTGAAGGCTTAAAACAAAAAGCTTTAGATAATAATGCTAAAATAGAGAAATATCAAAAATATGGAAGGTATCTAAGATTTTTATTAAATACCAATAAATATCGTGGATTAAGAGAGAAAGCAATTGATTTAGAGTCTGAACAAACAACATGTGAATACAGAAAACAACAATTGGAAAGTTTTAAGTCACTAAGTAAAGAACAATTATCACTTGTTAAAGAATATTTTACCCATTTAGATGAACTAACAAAAATTAGTAATAAGATTAAAGAATTATTTGAGAGAAGAGAATATTTAAGATATAACAGTAATACAGGTATTGAAGACTTAACTATTAAAGAAGTTATAAGTAGAAATGAGTATAGTGCTTTAGTGGATAAGGTATATGATTATATCGATAGAATATATAAAAATGATAAGCAAACAATGAAAGATGCTTATGAATTAGTTAAGGGTGAATATCCAATTAATGTTGGTAGAAGATCTCTATATAACTCAATAATATCAATTATGAGAAGTTATACTAGAGATGCTAATAAACAACTAAAACTTAAATAAAAAAGACTAGAGAAATCTAGTCTTTTTATTATATACGATTCTTTAAAGCAAGGAAAATTATTGAGCAAAAAATCTTTTACATCATCGGTTTTTTAGTTTCTTCTACGTTTTAAGATTAATTAAAAAGTTCACTAAAAATGCATTTTTTCTAAAGAATATCTACTTTGTAGATATTAATAGCAGTTTTCTCTTTTAAATTTGATTTTAATGTTGTATAATGATAATAGATGATAATATCAATAATAAATGTAGTGAATCATACATGGAGGTGGTCATCTATTGTGTTAGTAAAAAGAGATTATTTTTACTAGGACTATTTTTATTTTTTGTCATGTTTATTTCAGGTATTTACTCCATTAGTGAAGAATTAAATGATACTACTAGTGGCCTATCTACTGGTGCTGTTGATATCGAGATTGTAGAATATAATCAAGACAATCAACCATTTGATCAAGATGGAACGATGGTAATGCCTGGTGATGAAATTATATTGATCCCTAGAGTTAATAATCTTGGTATTGATTGCTATTTAAGAGCTAAAATAGAATACACTATTAATAATGAAGTCTTTTCAGTAACAGACTACATAGAAGGTGATTATTCTTCTTGGACTAAGAATGGAGATTATTACTACTATGGTTCTGTATTTCCTAAAAGAGGTTCTGTTGATTTATTTAACAAGTTGAACATCCCCAATTTATCTTCAGCATATAATGGAAAACTTGTTATCGTACATATTGTGGTCGAAGCAATTCAAGCAAAGAACTTTGATGGGAACTGGGACGATGCCACAATTAAAGAGAGTATAGATAGAGCATATGACATTAACTATGATGGTGAATCCTCAGTAATATATGAAGATAACACTAATCATCATATAACTCTAGATAATGGATTCTTTGATCGACTTGGAAATATGCTTCCAGGTGATAAAGTATCTGAAACTATTAATCTTTTGAATAGTAGTAATTTAACATGCGAGTATTACTTATCTATTGATTATGATAATCTAACTACTCAAGAATTAGCTTTGCTTGGGAAAATGAAATTATTAATAAAAAAACAAAATGGTGACATTTTGGTAGATAGTAACTTAGCTGACCAAAATAAACATGGTCTAGGAATATTTGAAAGTGGTGAAGGAGACAATTACACGATAGAAGTTTCCTTACCAAGTAATATAGACAATGATTTTAGTAGGTTGTTTGCTAAAATCACTTGGAGGTTCTCATATGATGTCTTTGAAGAACATAATGAGATAGTACCCATTACGGGTGATAATATTAATGTGTCTATAACAGTATTCTTAATTTCATCAATAGGATTCTTAGTTGTCCTATTCATCTGGAAAAGAGAAACTGAAAATATAGAAAAAAATGATTTTAAAAGAGGAGATTAATTTATGAAAAAAAACAAAACTTATTTAGCTGCAGTTGTTTTATTACTAGTATTTGTAGTAGGAGGAGCAATTGCATATTTCACTGATACTGATACAAAAACAAACGTATTTACAATTGGTAGTGTAGATATTGAATTAGTAGAACCAAACTGGAATACAACAGATGCTAACAGTAATAACGTTCCAGATGCTGCTGAAGATTTAATGCCTGGACAAAGCGTAGCAAAAGACCCAAAAATTAATAACGTTTCTACAAAGAACCCTGCTTATGTATTTGTTAAAGTAGAGGTACCTTGTACTACTGAGACAACACCACAAGAAATGTTTACATATACTACAAATGCAGGATGGACTGAATTATCTACAGCTGCAGTCGCTTGTACAAGTGGTGGAAATGCAACTCATGTATATTATTATGGTTCAAACAATACATTAACAGCTTTAGCTAAAGCAGCTGATGCTAGTACTCCAACACCTACATCTACAGCAGTATTTAGTAGTGTTACATTACTTAATACTTTAACTGGTACTGAAGGATTAACTGGTAATAAAACAATAACTGTAACTGGTTATGGTATTCAAACTGAAGGTCTTGCAAGTACTGCCCCAGCAGACGTTTGGGCTAACTTCTAATTTAGCTTATGAAAATTGTTAAAAAAGTAATTAATGTCTTAACGACATTAATTATTGTTATTGGAGGTATTTTTTTACTACTATATGCATTTGGAATTGTTCCATATGTAGTATTGTCTGGATCTATGGAACCAACTATAGATACAGGTAGCCTATGTTTTATTAATAAACATGCGGATATAGAGAATATTAAAAAAGATGATATTATTGCCTTTAAACTACGTGATGGTACTTTAGTAACGCATCGAGCAGTTGAAATTACTGATGAAGGTATTACAACTAAAGGTGATAATAATAATGATGTAGATAGTAATATAGTAAAAAAGGAGAATTTTGTTGGTAAAAATTTATTTTGGATTCCTAAAGTAGGTTATTTAGTAAAAGCATTTCAATCTACTAGTGGAAAAATAATAATAATTACCTCTATTGTATTACTATTTGCAGCCGGATTTCTCTTTGGAGAAGATAATAAGAAAAAAGAAATTAAAGAAAATTAATTAACAAGAAAGGGTGATGAAATATGAATAGAATAAAACTTTGCATAGTTTTATTGATAGCGATTATTTCATCCTTTTTTGTTGTAAAAGGTATTTATGGTATTTTTATAAAAATAACACCACCTGAGGTTAATAAATTAACCGTTTCACAAAAAACAAGTTACACCGTAGTTCATCAACTTATGGATCTTGATGGGGTATCATATACTGAATACAGTCGAACAAATTATACTGATATTCCAATTGGAACAACAGTTACCCCTCCAGTATTAAATTTGGAGGGTTTTGATTCTCCACAACCTTCATCATTTACACTTAATAGTTATACTAATACGATAATTACCTACAGTTACCCTAGAAAGCAATATACATTAACTATTAATAATGCTGGTTATGTAACAACAGCTACTCCTAGTGGTACATATTATTATGGTCAAGAAATTCATTTAGTTGCTGCGGCTTTTGATACGAATAATAATGCTTTTATTAAATGGTCTGATGATACAACTAATCCAGATTATACATTTACAATGACTGATAATGTTGTAATTGAGCCAATATATGCGATATCTTATGTGATTACATATGAACCAAATAATGGTGGTTCACAAATAATTGCGTATATCCCTCAAGGTCAACCATTGGGTTTTGTTCCTACAGTAACAAATGATGACTGTGTAGGAACGACAGGTGATTATCACACGAGACAATGTACTTATGTATATGAATTTAAAGGTTGGTATAAAGAATCAACATATGTTAATCAAGTAAATGAAGGTTTTGTTCCTACTAGTGATATGATTATATATGCAAAATGGAATAAATTATATTTTGAAAATGCAGGACCATTTACTTGTACAGGATCTAATTATATTGATACTGATATGCAATTGTTTAATCAATTAAATGCAGATAAAGACTTTGTTATAAAATTTACAGTTGATCAAAATAATGGTTTTACTTCATCTAGTGGCGATAGAGGAGCAATCTTTGCTGATATGAGTGAAGTGGGTGAACCATTTCCAGGAATTACGTTCTTTACGTATAATAATACTAGTTATACAATGAATATTAACATTCAAGGTCATAAAGTAAAAGATGCCAATACTGGTTATGTAACCGGCCAAACTGTTGAAATCAAAAAAGAACTTGGAAAAGTTTATTATAGTTATAATGGTGGTACACCTGTTCAAATAAATGACTTTAGTAATTTCAATAATTACTTTAATAACAAAGCAACATTCTGTGCGGGAACAGATAAAAATGGAGCAATATATCGTTATTTCAAGGGTAC
>JAEEGL012803639.1_pt1 | contig 15503 bp, 12 predicted proteins | sample 9134231 | NCBI WGS metagenome assembly JAEEGL01 (sample SAMN16246548, study PRJNA631951) | gut metagenome | biome: gut microbiome; feature: rumen; material: fiber-attached | host: Bos | place: Iran: Karaj | collected 2018-10
GGTAACCTCCTGACCACTGACATCATGGCCCACAGGCTGTGGAGACAGGGCCGGCCACTCGCCATAGACGAGACGGTCCATGCAGAGTGCCACACGCTCGGCAGCCTCTTTCTTACGCAAAGGATGAATGTCGACGGTCTCGCCAAGATCGATGAGACACGCTGTCTCAGCATATTCGTCACCCAGCGTGGCCAGACGTTGGGCCTCACGCAGACGGGCCCAATTGCTGTTAACGGGGTCGTTCTGAGGGGTGATAGGTGATGGCATGCCGGTCTGCTGACGACCATCATAGTTGGCCAATTGTACGATACAGAATGGCAACGTGGGGTCTTGCCACAGCGAACGCCAGCCGCCTATCAGCTTACGAAGATAATCACCATAAGGGGCAGGATGGCCCGTGTTCGACTCGCCCTGATACCACACAATGCCACTGATGGCATAGGGTGCCAAGGGGTAGAGCACGGCATTATAGAGCGTGGTGGGCAGATTCTGCAACGACACATCGCCACTAGGACACGACGGCATCTCAGCACCCACCAGCATCTTCCACTGGCTGCCAAGGGGAATCACATCGCGGGGCATAGGATTTTGACTATAGCGGTCGTCACCAAAGCAGAGCATGTAGGGCTTCTCAGGGATGAAGTGTGCTGCACCATACTTGTTGATAAAGCGGATGGCTATGACGTTGTCGCCCTCGCGAAGCAGTCCATCGGGGACGTCATAGCGGCGGGGCGGATACTGGTAGTAGGTATGTCCTATCTCCTGACCATTCAGGTAGGTGACATCCTGATCGAACAGCGTACCCAGCAACAGACGGGCAGGCTTTCCTGCGTGTTCCTTATCTATATAGATATGCTGACGAAGCCAGACAGAGCCTATGCCATGCCAAGTCCAGTCGTTCTGGTCGATGGTCTTCCAATCTGTGTCGTGACAAGACAGCAGAGGGTAAGTCTGCGTATCGTCCTGCGTGTTGAGTATCTCTTCCCAACGCTTGTTGGCCTCGTTGTTAGCCTGCATCTGCGCACGGACATAGTTGTCATTCTGGTAGAAAGCAACCTTTTTTAATAGCATCGGATAGTCATGCATCAACGAATCGGCACTAAGCCAAGCTTCGATAGGCGTTCCTCCCCAGCTGTTGACGATGACACCCTGCGGAACACCGGTCTTCTCCTGCATGCGCTTGCCCAAGAAGGTGCCAAGAGCAGAGAAGGGCCATGCATTCTCCTTGGTCAGTGGCTTCCACGCTGTAGGCAGGATGTCGTCCTGCACACCATGGGTGTTGGTAGCATTACGAACACGAAACAAACGCACCTTGTCGTTGCTAAAACGGTCGATTTCATCGGCATACTGCGGATAGACACGCTCTATATGCACATCGATGTTTGACTGTCCAGAGCAGAGCCAGACGTCACCCACCAGCACATCTGTCAGCTCCTGATCGCCAACCACGAGCGTATAAGGACCACCAGCTTTGGTCTTCGGCAAATCAAAGCGCCAGTGTCCTTGCCCATCAGCCGTCGTGGTATACTGCTTCTTCTGCCAACGAATCACCACCCGCTCCTGGGGGTCGGCCTTGCCCCATACAGGAATGGGCTTGCCACGTTGGAGAACCATGCCTGACTGAAACATTTGAGGTAATATCACCTTGGCATGGGCTAACGAAAAACCTGCCAGGGTCAAAAGAAGCAGAAAATATTTTCTCATGGCGATATAATAAATTAGTTGCGGCAGCAAAGGTACGAATAAGTGAGAAAAAAACATAAAGAAATGACGTTTTTTCTGTGGATGCTACAAATAAAGTATTTTTTGTAACATGTAAAAACATCCATTTCATCAGAAAACCCTAACTTTGCACCGAAATTAAACGCAACCTAATAACAAAATGACACTTAACGACACTCAAGAAGCCAAAGGATTCTACAAACTGTCTTGGCTGCAACGTATTGGTTTTGGTTCTGGCGACTTGGCACAGAACCTGATCTTTCAGGTAATTTGTACGTACCTGCTGTTTTTCTACACCGACATTTACGGACTGACACCATCGGCTGTTGCCGTCATGTTCCTGGTGGGTAATGTGGCTAACGTTATCTGGGACCCCATCGTTGGTACCCTCATCGACAAAAGCAACCCACGCTATGGAAAATATCGTTCCTACCTGCTCTATGTGGGCATTCCCTTATCGGGCTTTGCTATCCTCTGCTTCTGGAACGGCTTTGCACCCTCGCTGATCTATGCTTACGTCACCTACGTCAGCATGCAGCTGCTCTATACCTTTATTAATGTGCCCTATGGCGCGCTGAACTCATCGCTGACACGCGATACCGACGAGATCACTATCCTGACATCAGTGCGTATGTTTATGGCCAATCTGGGTGGTCTGGCTGTCAACTCTGGCCTGCCTTTGTTTATCGCCCTGATTGCTGGCGCACCATCAGGCAGCCTGCCTAAAGATTCTTCGGCATGGTTTACCACGATGACCATCTATGCCATTGTAGGTTTCTGTCTGCTCTTCTTCTGCTTTACCCAGTGTAAGGAGCGTGTTGTCATGGATGCCAAGGCTACAGAGGATGTCAAGGTCAGCGACCTGTGGATGGAGTTTCTTCGCAACCGCCCCTTGCGCGTGCTGGCCTTCTTCTTCATCACCGCTTTTGCCATGATGTCAGTAGGTAATGCCGCTGGAGCTTATTTCATCAACAGCAATCTGCACGGTTCTGCTCAAGAGCTGTCTGTCTTCATGGCACTGGGTTCGCTGCCTGCCTTCCTGTTCATGCCGTTGGTTCCCTGGTTCAAGCGCCTGGTAGGCAAGAAGAACATGTTCTACCTCTTCCTGGGGGCTGCCATCATTGGCATGGCGATGCTCTATGTGATTTCTAAGATGGAGCATCCCAGCATGACGATGATCTATGTGGCACAGTTCATCAAGTCGACAGGTGTCATCGTGGCTACAGGTTATATGTGGGCACTGGTACCTGAGGTTATCAGCTATGGCGAGTACACGACGGGTCGTCGCATTTCTGGTATCGTGAATGCGCTGACCGGCCTGTTCTTCAAGGCAGGTATGACCTTCGGCAGCATTGTCGGTCCTGCAGTCTTGGCCTATGTCGGTTACAATAGCAAGATCATCGACCAGACCCCCTTTGCCGAGGAGGGTATCCTGTGGCTGGTATGCGTCATTCCCGCCATGCTGCTGGGTCTGGCTATGTTTATCATCTCTAAGTATGAGCTGACAGACGAGGTCATCGACGATATCAACAAGAAGATTGAAGCACGTAATAAGTAAAATCATAATGAAACGACTATTGTTAGCCGCTATCGCCATCACCTCGATGGCATCATTACAGGCGCAGGGGCTGAAAGACGCCATAGGCAAATACTGTCTGATAGGAGCTGCTGTCAACCAGTGGCAGAGCGACGGACAGGTTCCTGAGGCTGATGCCGTTCTGGACAAACATTTCAACTGTGCTGTGGCTGAGAACTGCATGAAGCCCGAAACGCTGGCTCCTGCTGAAGGACTCTTTGACTTCCGTGTGGCTGACAAGTTCGTCAGCTACTGCCAGCAACACAACTTGAAAGTCATTGGTCACTGTCTGGTATGGCACTCACAGGCTCCCGACTGGTGGTTTACAAATGGCTATACTGCCTCACCAGCATCTAAAGAGGTGCTGAAAGAGCGTCTTATCAAGCATATCAAGACCGTTGTTGGCCACTATAAAGGTCAGGTGCATGGCTGGGACGTTGTCAATGAAGCCATCAACGACGACGGCACATTCCGCAATTCACCATATTATAGATTGTTGGGCGAGGAATTCATCGAGATAGCTTTCCGTACTGCTCACGAGGCTGACCCCGATGCAGAGCTCTACTATAATGACTACTCGATGGCTAAGCCCCAAAAGCGCGAAGCCGTATGCCGCCTCGTCAAAAACCTGAAAGCCAAGGGTCTGCGCATCGACGGTGTGGGCATGCAGAGTCATAATGGTCTGGATTATCCGGAGTTGGACGAGTATGAGAAGAGTATCGATGCTTTTGCTGCCTGTGGCGTAAAGGTGATGATGACAGAACTTGACCTCAACGTACTGCCTAATCCTGAGGGCTTTGGTGGTGCAGACATCGCCCAGAACTTTGAGTTGCAGCAGAAGTATAACCCTTATGCTGACGGACTGCCTGCCGCTAAGCAGAAGGAGATAGAGAAGCGCTGGATGGATCTGTTTAAGATTTACTATAAGCACCGCCACCAGATTTCACGCATCAATCTATGGGGTATCAACGACGGTGGCTCATGGCTCAACAGCTGGCCCATCAAGGGACGTACCAACTATCCCCTGCTCTTCGACCGCCAGTACAAGGAGAAAGCTGTTGTTTACGACATTATCAAACTTTACAAATAAACTATTATGGCTAAATTACCACGTTACTTATTCCCCAGCGACTATATGGCTGACCCTTCAGCCAATGTGTTTAATGGCAAATTGTATATCTATCCCAGTCACGACATAGAGGTTGGGGCAGCCTTCGACGACGATGGCGGCCACTTCCAGATGAAAGACTACCATGTGCTGTCGTGGGATGATATCGAGAACGGCGAAGCCACAGACCATGGCGTCATCCTCGATGTTGAGCAGGTGGCATGGGCTGAGAAGCAGATGTGGGACAACGACGTCGTCGAGAAGGATGGCAAGTACTACCTCATCTTCTCGGCCAAAGACTATAACGGCGTGTTCCACCTTGGCGTAGCCGTTGCTGACAAGCCTGAAGGTCCGTTCATTCCCCAGGAGCACCCCATCCGCAGTTCCTGTTCGATAGATCCCTGCGCCTTCAAGGACGACGACGGACAGATTTATGTCTACTTTGGTGGACTGTGGGGTGGACAGCTTCAGTGGTATCGCCCCATCAAGCATATCAAGAGCGAGAAACCGGCCGAGAAGATTAACCCCATCGAGGCTACTGGTTCAGTAGACCTGGGTCCTGCCCCTGACAAAAAGACTCAGCTCTTTGCTCATGCTGACGCTCCTGCACTGCCTAGCTTTGTGGTACGCATGAGCGACGATGTGCTGCAGTTTGCAGAGGCTCCTCGCGCCGTTGTCATCCTCGACAAGGACGGCCAGCCCCTGAAAGCCGGCGACCCCCACCGTTTCTTCGAGGCCAGCTGGATGCATAAATACAATGGCAAGTACTACTTCTCGTACTCCACTGGCGACAGTCACTTCCTGTGCTACGCCATCGGTGACAACCCCTATGGTCCGTTCACCTATCAGGGAGTCCTTCTCGACCCCGTCGTAGGCTGGACGACGCACCACTCTATTGTCGAGTACAAGGGGCAGTGGTATCTGTGCTATCATGACTGTGTACCCTCGAACGACATCACCCACCGGCGTTCACTGAAGGTACAGCGCCTCTTCTACAACGAAGACGGCACGATACAGAAGGTCATCAATGAGTAAGGAACAACTGTTATCTAACTATTATACTCAGCACCGTGAGCGTCTGGTCAGATATCTCACGGTATTAACGGCAGACGCCGATCAGGCGCAGGACATGGTACAAGACGTGTTTCTGCGTCTGCTCAGCGGAAGCCAACTCATCAGTCCCCAGACACTGCCAGCCCTGGTGTACACGATGGCTCGCCATGCGGCCACCGACTATCATCGGCGCCGGCAGGTCTTCGAGACCTACGAACGCACTATCAGCAGAGAATCCAGTATCGATGACTGTGCTTCTGTGGTCTCCGTCCGATTGTTGACGGAGCGCATAGAGCATTCTCTGTCTCGGCTGTCAGAAGACAGTCGCAACATTTACCGCCTGCATATCTACAAAGGCATGAAGGTTCGTGAGATTTCAGACGAACTGATGTTGCCCTATAGGCGCGTAGAAACCTACCTCGGTCAGGCTCGCAAGCTAGTGCGCCGCCAGTTGCGTGCTTGTGTTTAATGCTTTTGCTACTTGTTCAGGGGCAGTGTAAACACAAAGCGTGCCCCTTCCGTATAGGTGGTGTCTAGCACCACATCGCCCCCTATTCGTCGTGCGATACTACGTGCTACGGCCAGCCCGATACCCGTACCATCGTAATAATCGTCTAACTGCACGAATTCCTCAAAGATGTGGTCGGCCTCGCTGGCAGGTATGCCGATGCCCGTATCCTCTACGGCAAAAGACACCACGTGGTGTCTTGAGTCGCAAGAGACGTCCAACCTGACTTTGCCACGTTGTTCACCAGTAGACACAGAATGCTTGCCCGTCAGGAATTTCTGGGCATTATCCAGCAGCAACATCAGCACCTTGACAGCTTGTTCCTGATTGGTGTGCAATACCATGTTGGCCACGTCATCAGCGATATGCTGTTCCAGGCAGATGTCTTTCATCGACGTCAGTCCTGCTTGCTCTACGGCCATGACGGCCAGCAGGGACGGGGTGACGTCATCCATCTGTTCTATCACTGTACGACTGCTGACATCACTCAGTTCGAGCATGCGGTTCACCAGTTCGGTAATGCGCTTTGTGTTCTCCGTAATGCGCAGGTTGATGTCCTGCTTGGTGGCGTCATCAAGCTTAACGCCTGGCATGGTGATAACCTGTGTGAACCCTGATAGCACGTTGAGAGGTGTGCGAATCTCGTGGGATATCTGGTGGATGAAGTTGGTTTTCATCTTTGACGACTCCTCGGCTTTGGCATTGGCCTCCTTCAGCAGTTCATGTTCGATACGTAGTCTGCGCGAAGCCCGATGGCTCAGTCCTACTACCAATAACAACAGAAGGACGACCACCACGACGATGCCGATGGTAAAGCGCGAGCGTTGCAGCTCTCCCTGCATCTTCAACTCCTCAACTTTGTAGAGCGTGTTCAGCTCGTCCAGCTGTATGCGCATATCGCGCGAGAAGATGGAGTCTTTGTTGACATACAGTTTGCGGAACATCTCTGCGGCCTGATTATAGTGGCCCTGCAGCATCATAATGTCGGCACGCATCATCTGGGTGTCACCACCAGCGTCTATATCCATGGCGTCCAGACTGTCACAGTATATCAGCGACTGTGCTGCATCGCCTTTTGCCAAGGCGTGGCGTGCACGAGCATAGTAGATGCGGTATTGTCCCAGTGTCGTCTTTTCGTACTGTTGCGCCTTCTCTGCAAGCTTCAGCTGTTCCTCAGCCTCGTCATAGCGCTTCATGCCACTGAGCGCCAGCGCTTTGTTGCAATGAAAGATGAGATATGACGTGCGCTTGGTCTGCGGGGTTATATTCTCACGCTGTTCGCGCTCTTTCATATAACGCTCCCACATGCCTATAGTTGCCAGTGCACCATGGTAGTCATGGTTCTCATCATAGGTCTGACACAGGTAGTCGTAGACGTTATTCAGCATCTCGCTGTTGGGATTGGCATCGTGCAATTGGACGATGCACTTATGGAATACTTCGATAGCCTGCTCGTGTTGTCCGATACTCTCGTAGATGACGCCCATCAGCTGGTAGGCCATGGCTCGTCCTATGTTGTTGTCGCGAGCATTGGCGTCGTCAAGCATCACCTGGGCCTCATGCAGTGCTGTCTGCACACGACCGGAATAGAGATATACATTTGCTTTGCTGTCCCATGTGCTGTAGTAGTGTTCCCACCGCTGATGATGCTGGAACCAGTCCATAGCCTCTGGTGCTGTGGCCAGCAACAGACTGTCTTGAGCGTAGTTGGCCATGTCAACGATACGGCTCCAACGCTCCTGGTCTTCCTTGTCGATGCCTGACGCAAAGACCATAGTATTCAGCATGAGTAACACTCCTAATAATATACAGTTTTTTGAATATTTCATTTCAACAGCAAAGGTACGAAAAATAAGGATAACAGAATAAAACAGGATAACACATAGAGACCTACACCCTCTATAAAAGAAAGTGTAGGTCTTTGTTTTTTTAGTTCATAGCGAAGAACAGTCCATCGCCAGCCAACATGCGGGCGTCGTAGACACCAGCCTCGTTGAGGGTAAAGGTACGGCTTTCTCCGTTGATGGTAGCCTGGATAGTGCCATCGGCATTGTAGCGGAAGAGTTCCTGCTGTACGCCATTCTGTTCAACCCACCACGAGTCGTTGTCAGCATGGTGTATCAGGCGGGTCACCTCACCTGTAGGCGCCTTGACGTCATAACCGTTCTCCAGCGTGGTCACAGCATAGTAGCGGCCATCGCTGCCCAGCACCTGCTGTGTCTTGCCGATGTTTGCCTGAACAGGATTTGAGCCTGACCAGAACTCAACGGTGTTGAGTACGATGGTGTCAACGAGCAGACATACCGAGCTGACAATCGGACCAATGACGAAGCCGATAATGGCGTTGACGTACTTGTTATTGGTCATGTTGGTCTGCCACTTCACATACTTGTTGAAGAGGCTGAACTGACCTACGAAACAAGAGCTGAACAGGAAGCATCCAGCAGTGAGACATACAGCTACTTTCAAACTGATTTTTTTCATTGTTTTTTTTAATGTTTAAAGTGTTTATAAATAAAAGATTGATTCTGGACCCATACAGAACAGCAAGTCGAGTATCGAGAGGTTCGGCAGAAATCCGTGTTTGTCTCGGAACACCTGCCAATAGGGGCGAGGCTCGAAGTCGCTGTCTGGTTGCGGATGCTTGGCGTGAATGACGTCACGAAAGTCATCAGCATGTTGTTTGATATATTCTGTCGTATATTCCACCTTAGGGTGGATATCTATGAGCTCACACATCTTCTGACGGATAGCCTCGTTGAAATCGACCAAAAACTCGTAGTGTTGTTCGAAGAACGGGCGGATATCGTCAGCGTAGTAGTCGAAGAACGGGCTCTCGCTATAGGCCGACAGCAGGGCGTTCCAATGTACGCGTCGCCACTGGTTGTGGTCGCTGATGCGGAGGTCCTTGACCCATTGAGAACTGTGAACAGTGAGCTGTGAACTATGAACTGAGTCATGTTCCACAGGAACTGTCAGCGCCTGCAGTCCGTTGGCCGTAGCTATAATGCAGCGGTTGCGATAGGTCTGCTTCTGGTAGGAGTCGTGCTGTTCTATCAGACACTGGTCGTAGCGATACAGTTTCTGATACCACTGGACAGGACCGAAATAGGTGGTCTGCAACAGCGCTGTCGTCATGGCCATTGTATTTGATGGCGGTTATACAACGTGGTGACCACGCGTCCCAGGATCTCTCGTTCAGAGATAAAGCCCAGATGGCGCGAGTCGGCAGGGTTTGTGCCGTTGATGCCCTCCAGCCAGTAGTAGTCAGCATTGGCACAGCTCTTTCTTCCCGGCACTACCAAGAGTCCTTTCAGCGTGTTTACCGTATCGCCAGGAACTGCCGCACAACGGGCAATGAATATGCCTGTGGGGGAGCCGCTGGGCACCTTGAAGGCCACGATGTCGCCTTTCTTTACTGGTCGACTCCATAGGCGGCTGTAAGGCAGCAGTCCATGACCGGCTATGCGCAGTCCGTAACTGCAGCGGTTGACCAGTAGCTGGTCGCCATGATGGTAGAGTGGGGCCAGCGCGTCGCCATTGACGCTATGTACGGAAAACACTAAAGTACGGAAGGCCAGCATCAGCGCGAATGCCAATGCGAATGCCACTATATACCTCAGCCAGTTTGCCATACTTCTCACCCTCTCACCTTCTCACCTTCACTTAATATTGTCCACGAAGCGGAACAGACGATTCCATCGGATACCTGAGAATCCACGACGGTCGGGGTCGCTGCTCCACCAGATGAAGATGGGCTTGCCGACGATATGGTCTTCAGGCACGAAACCCCAATAGCGCGAGTCCAGCGAGTTGTGGCGGTTGTCGCCCTGCATCCAGTAGTAGTCCATCTTGAACGTATACTTCGTGGTCTCCTGTCCGTTGATGAATATCTTGCCGTCCTTCACCTCCAGGGTGTTGCCCTCGTAGGTGCGGATGGGTCGCTCGTAGATAGGCAGGTTTTTCAGCGTCAGCTCGATGCTCTCGCCCTTCTTCGGAATCCAGATAGGGCCGTAGTTGTCGCGCGTCCAGTGCATATTGCCGTTCAGTGGGTAGATGTCCAGGTCGTTGGCGTCTCGGTTCAGCTCTATGCTTTCCACGAGGTCTGTACGTTTCTTCAGCTCCTGGACAGCATGATTGGTCAGCGGCATATAGCCATTGGTGTTCAGGCTCGTCAGGTCTTCCATCGTGATGCCCAGCTCCTTCATCGTGTCATCGTCGAAGCGTTGCTTGAGCTTCACGTGATAGGTATACTGGACATTGTCGGGCTCCTTGTTGGCCTTGCCGTCGATGTAGACGATGCGGTCCTTGATTTGCAGCGTCTGGCCAGGCAGTCCCACACAGCGTTTGACATAGTTCTCGCGACGGTCGGCAGGACGTGTGTCGATGGCGCCATATTCCTGTTGGTTGTTGACGATCTCCTGGCGGCCAGCCTGATAGATGGTGTTGAAGTACAGCGGCAGCTGCTCCTGCGTCAGCGAGTCCGGATTGGGTCGCTGGGGGTATATCTGATAGCCTATCTGGTAGCACATCTGATAGAAGTCGTAGGCCTGATAGCGGGCATCCGAACAGATGGTGTCGCCAGCGGGGTAGTTGAACACCACGATATCGTTGAGCTGTATCTTGCCCAAACCTTTTACGCGGCGATAGTCCCAATGCGGCCACTCGATGTACGACTTACACTCGAACAGTGGCAGGGTATGCTGTGTCAAGGGCATCGTCAGCGGCGTCTCAGGGATACGCGGACCATAGCTCATCTTCGACACAAACAGGTAGTCGCCCGTCAGCAGCGACTTCTCCAGCGAACTCGATGGAATGACGTAGTTCTGGAAGAAGAACAGGTTGATGAAGTAGACGGCCACGAGGGCGAACACCAAGGCGTCGACCCACGACATCACAAACTTGATGGGTCCGTCGGCATCCTTCCACCACTGCCAGTTGATCTTCTTGGTGATGTAGACGTCGTAGATAAACGGCACGACAATCAGGCCCAGCCACGACTGCACCCAGTAGAGGAAGGCCAGATAGAGCAGCATCACGACGATGAACTTCGCCCACTGCACCTTCATATTCAGTTTTTGCTTTTCTCTTTTTTCCATAATTATAGGTCTTATAGGTCCTATGAGTCCTATATCCTAGAACTTAAACATATCGCTAATGGTCAGCAGTCCCTGGTGCTCATGGGTGTACTCAGCGGCGAGCACGGCACCCAGGGCAAAGCCCTGGCGTGAATGGGCGTCGTGGGTGATGGTGATGATGTCGGCCTCCGAGTCGTAACGCACGGTATGGATGCCGGGCACCTCGCCACGACGGATATGATCGATGCGCAACAGTTTGGGGTCGGTAGTGTCCTCAGCCCATGCCTCCTTGCGGTCGATGTTTTCGAGGATGCCCTCAGCCAGCGTGATAGCCGTACCGCTGGGATGGTCGAGCTTATGGACGTGGTGCGTCTCCTCCATCTCCACATCATACTGCGGGAACTGGTTCATGATCTTGGCCAGATACTTGTTGACGGCCGAGAAGATAGCCACGCCGATGGAGAAGTTCGAGGCCCAGAAGAGCGTCTTGCCTTCCTCGCTGCACGCCTTACGGACAGCATCACCATGCTCCTTCATCCATCCTGTGGAACCGGAAACCACTTTTACACCTGCAGCCCAGGCCTTCAGGTAGTTGCCGTATGCCGCCTGGGGAGCCGTAAACTCTATCGCCACGTCAGCACTGCGGAAAGCCTCGCTGTCGAAGTCCTGCTGGTTGTCGATATCGATAATACTCACAATCTCATGACCACGGTTCAGGGCTATCTGTTCAATCATCTTACCCATCTTGCCATAGCCGATTAATGCTATTTTCATAATCATATTGTATTAATACGCGTGCAAAGGTACAAATAAGTGAACAATATGCCAAATTAGTTTGAGAATTTTATTTATTTTACTATCTTTGCACGACAAAACGACCTCTATTATGATTGATATGAGAAAACTACTTGCTGTCATTGGTCTCTTCTCGGTTGTGACATTGCAGGCAAAGCAATGGACTGGCGAGGAAATAAAAGACATCATCAAGAAAGTGAATACGTATTGGCAGACAAACAATCCTGCCGAAGCTCGCGCTTTCTGGGATCATGCTGCCTACCATACGGGCAACATGGAGGTGTATCAACTGTTGAAAGACAAACAGATGCTGGATTATAGCATCCGTTGGGCCCAACACAACAAGTGGCAAGGAGCTACTGAAAAAGACCTTCGGAAATGGAAGTATAAGCAGTATGGCGAAGGACAGGACTATGTGCTTTTTGGCGATTGGCAGATTTGTTTCCAGACATACATCGATTTATACTATCTTTCACCTCAAAAGAAAAAAGTGGCAAGAGCCAAAGAGGTGATGGGTTATGAGGCAGACTCAAAGGCCAGCGACTATTGGTGGTGGGCTGATGCCTTGTATATGGTGATGCCTGTGATGACGAAGATGTACAAGTTGACTGGTGACGAGAAGTACCTGGACAAATTGTATGAGAATATCTGCTATAGCGACAGCATCATGCTCGACCACGAGACTGGCCTCTACTTCCGCGATGGGAAATACGTCTTCCCTAAGCACAAGACAGCCAGTGGTAAGAAGGATTTTTGGGCACGTGGTGACGGATGGGTGTTAGCAGGTTTGGCCAAGGTGTTGCAGGACATGCCTACGACCTATCGGTATCAGCCCTTTTTTGCCAAGAAATTCGTCAATCTGGCCAATGGTGTCAAGCGCCTGCAACAGCCCGAGGGACATTGGACACGCTCGATGATGGATCCCGAACAGGCCCCTGGCTATGAAACCAGCGGTACGGCATTCTTCTGCTATGGTCTGCTATGGGGTCTTAACAACGGCTATCTGCCAAAGAAGGAGTACACACCTGTCGTTGAGAAAGCCTGGAACTACCTTTCTACCATAGCCTTACAAGAGAACGGCAAGGTAGGTTACGTGCAGCCAATTGGCGAACGGGCTATACCTGGCCAAAAGGTCGATGCCAATAGTCAGGCTAACTTTGGCGTTGGGGCCTTCCTTTTGGCTGCTTGCGAGTACTACCGTTACCTACAGACAGCACAGGTGAAGGTGACTTTTCAGAACGAAAGCAACCAACAACGACAGGAGGTAGCAGAGATTGACTTGCAGGCTGTATGCCAACAACTGGGTATCAGTCCTGAAGAGCCGCTGGTGATAGAGAATAAGGCAGGACAGGAAGTCGGATATCAGAAGACCTACGATGGTAAGTTGCTGATTTTCGTCTCTTTACATCCTCACGACAAGGCCACCTATACTATCAGCAAAGGCAAACCTGCTGAATTCAAGACCTACGTCAATGGCAAGGTCTATCCTCTCCGTAAAGACGACCTGGCTTGGGAGAACGACCGTACTTGCTACCGTATCTATGGTCCTGCACTTCAAAAGACGGGCGAACGTTCGTATGGTACGGATGTGTGGGTCAAGAACACACCAGACCTGGTGGTTGAGGAACGTTACAGAAAAGACCACGAAGGCAACGTGACAGAGAACACACTACGGAAAGCAGGACAAAAGGTGGCATTGGACGCTATCGACAGAAACACCTCATTTCATCTGGACCAGGGCAACGGTATGGATGCCTATGGTGTCGGTCCTTCGCTGGGGTGTGGGGCACCAGCGCTGATGACGAACGGCGAACTGGTGTTTCCCTATTGCTATCAGGATTGTCAGATTCGCGACAACGGCCCCTTGCGCTTTACTGCAGAACTGACCTACGCCCCTACTGCCAATGGTATCACTGAGCATCGTATCATCAGTCTCGACAGAGGTTCGCACTTTAATCGTATGACGGTATGGTATGACGGTATCGACAAGCCTATATCGTTAGCATCAGGTGTTGTGTTACATGGCGACGATGCGCTGGTATTGGGCAAAAATTATGTTCAGTATGCTGACCCTACAGACAATCCCAGTCTCCATCAGTCACAAATCTTTGTGGCGACATTGTTTCCTGAAGGTGTCAGCGAAACCAGAATGCTGAAGGGGGAACTGAATCATGGTCTGGGAATTGTAAACAATTATCAGGGTGCACCTTATACCTATTATTTTGGCTCGGCTTGGAGTTGCTATGATGTCTGCTCACAAGCTCAGTGGCAGATGATGATTGACGAATATCTGGCTCATTTGCGCCAACCAATAACTTATAATATCACAACAAAATGAAGAAGCTATTTGTATTGATGGCAGCCATCGCGCTGATCATGCCCCTACAGGCAAAGAAAACAAAACAACTCCAGCAAACCGATCGCGAATACTGGTGCTCGCTGGCCTGGAAAATGTCACAACCAGTGTTAGAGAATATGGCTAAGGGTGAGCTACAGAAGAATATGAAGACGGAGTTCTCACCCTCGTTTGACAATCGCGACCGCAGTGTAGTCTATATGGAAACCTTTGGACGACTGATGGCAGGTATAGCCCCTTGGCTGACGTTGCCGGATGATGACACACCAGAAGGACAACAGCGCAAACAACTCCGTGAATGGGCATTGGCTGCTTATAAGAACTCCGTAGACCCTAACTCGCCTGACTACCTCTGTTGGGGCAAGGCAGGACAGAATCTGGTGGATGCAGCCTATATCGCCGAGTCGTTCCTGCGTGCCTGGGACGTGTTGTGGTTGCCGCTTGACGAGGTTACGAAACAGCGCTATATCAAGGAGTTCCAGAAGATGCGCAAGATAGACCCTCCGTATACCAACTGGTTCTTGTTCTCGTCAACAATTGAGAGTTTGCTGGCCAAGGCCAAGGCTCCCTTCGACGAATTCCGTGTGAATACGGCTTGCCGTAAGGTTGAAGAGTGGTATGTCGGTGACGGATGGTATGCTGACGGCCCAGTGTTTGCTTTCGACTATTATTCCAGCTATGTGTTCCATGCCATGTATCTGGAGACGCTACAGGCGATGGTCGACTCGAAATACAACTCGCGTCTCGATTACAAGAAATACTACGATCGTGCCTTGAAGCGTGCCCAGAAGTTTGCGATTATTCTTGAGCGTTTCATCTCGCCAGAGGGTACTTTCCCCGTGATTGGACGTTCTACCCCATACCGTTTGGCTGCCATGCAGCCTCTGGCCCTGATGGCTTGGTATCAGAAACTGCCTTCTGACCTCAGCAATGGACAGGTGCGCGCAGCCCTTACAAAAGTCATGCATCGGATGTTCGACTACCAGCAGAACTTCAATGAGGGCGGCTTTCTGACGATTGGTTTCTGCGGGTCGCAGCCAGAGACAGCAGACTGGTATACCAACAATGGCTCGCTTTATATGACGAGCCTCTCCTTCATGCCTTTGGGACTACCCGCCAATCATCCTTTCTGGACGGATGCTCCTCAACCATGGACACAGGTGAAAGCATGGGGAGGTCAGCCATTCCCCAAGGACCATCGATGGTCCGATGACATTGTGACGCGTGATAAGTGGTAAACGAAAGAATGCTTGACCTGTTTCCTTTCCCATGATGATGAACGAAAAGACGTGGCATTTTGTTCACGA
>JAEEGL014668510.1_pt1 | contig 15503 bp, 14 predicted proteins | sample 9134231 | NCBI WGS metagenome assembly JAEEGL01 (sample SAMN16246548, study PRJNA631951) | gut metagenome | biome: gut microbiome; feature: rumen; material: fiber-attached | host: Bos | place: Iran: Karaj | collected 2018-10
AAAGCATTCACTGAGTTTCAAATGTGGGTGAAGAAACTCAAACAACGTGGAATCATCATTTGCGTCGCTTCCAAAAACAATGAGGACACAGCCAAGGAACCTTTTGAGAAGCATCCTGATATGGTGCTCAAACTTGATGATATTGCCGTTTTCCAAGCCAATTGGGAAACAAAGGTGGATAACATTCGTACAATCCAGAGCATTCTGAATATTGGCTTTGACAGCATGGTGTTCTTGGATGACAATCCGTTTGAGCGTAGTATGGTGCGGGAGAACATAAAGGGAATCACCGTACCGGAATTGCCTGAAGATCCAGCAGAGTATTTGGAGTATCTATACTCTCTTAATCTTTTTGAAACAGCTTCTTACAGCAATCTGGACAAAGATCGCACTAAACAGTATCAGGTGGAGGCACAACGTGTCTCTCTAAGTAGAACTTTTAATAATGAAGCTGACTTCTTGAAGTCTCTGAATATGGTTTCCGTTGTGAGTGGATTTACTAAGTTCAATACTCCTCGTGTGGCCCAGCTCAGCCAGCGGAGTAATCAGTTCAACCTTCGCACAGTTCGCTATACTGATGCTGATATTGAGGCTCTAGCCAATGACCCGAATGTGATTGATTTAAGCTTTACGCTTGAGGATAAGTTTGGTGACAATGGCTTGATTGCTGTTGTTATTATGAAACCTCTAGACAAGGAGACCCTTTTTGTAGATACATGGTTTATGAGCTGTCGTGTCTTGAAGCGAGGAATGGAGAACTTTACATTGAATACGATGGTAGAGAAAGCCAAGGCAGTTGGATATAAAAAAATTGTAGGTGAATATGTGCCCACGCCAAAGAATAAAATGGTGGCGAATCATTATTCACAGTTAGGATTTAGGGCGTTGGAAACAACTTCCTGTTACGAGCTTAATATAGATACTTATATCCCAAAAGACACTTTTATTACAAAAAAAATAATATAGAGACAAGGATGGATATTCTTTATGTGTCTTATTATTGCGAACAGCAATATTTTAAAAATATATTTAATACTGCAAAAATTAAGCCGGCACAAGCCCCCCAAAAATATCATCGATTAATGGTAGAGGGCTTGACAAAAAATGGTGCTAACGTGCTTTGCTTGACTGGCCGTCCCATAACAACAAGGACTCATTCCAAAAAGATTTGGAAGGGAGAAGTGGAGATCTGCAATAGCGTAAAGTATAAATACATTCCATTTATTAATTATGGCCCATTAAAGCATCTGTCCTATTTGTTTTTTTCTTTCTTTTACACGCTATTTTGGTGTATAAGCCGTAAGAACAAGGCAGTAGTGTTGGATATCTTGTGCGACCCTATAGCAAAAGGCTCAGCTCTGGCGGGGAGGTTGTGTGGGACAATTGTCAATGGTATTGTTACCGATTTGCCTGAAATGATTAATTTTGATAATCGTGATTATGGCTTGTTAAATTCATTGTCCAATCGTTTAAGTGTCAGTCCTATAAAACTTTGCACCCAATATACGGTATTAACAGCACAGATGTTAGATGTAGTGAACCCGCATGGTAAACCATTTACAATAGTTGAGGGTTTGGCTGATTTTAATATGTCTGATAGACCGCGAGTCTTCCCGACAGATGGGAAACATCATATCTGCTATATGGGCCAAATCTATGAGCAGTTTGGAGTGAAATCACTTGTTGAAGCCTTTATGAGTGTGAAAAATGAGGATTGTATTCTAGATATATTTGGTCCAGGTCCAATGGCTGAGATGATGCCAGGTTATATGGAAAAGGATCATAGAATCGTCTATCATGGCTGTGTATCAATGGAAGAATCTGTGGCCGCACAATTAAGCGCATATATTTTGGTTAACCCACGACCGACATCTGAAGAATTTACAAAATATTCATTCCCTTCAAAAAATATAGAATACATGGCATCTGGTGCGCCATTACTTACTACTTGTCTTCCAGGTATGCCAAAAGAATATTACGATTATGTATTCCTTTTTGAGGAAGAGACCGTGGAAGGTATGTCAAAAACACTCAATAATATATTGAAAATGAGTGAGGAGGATGTTCAGTTGAAAGGACAACGGGGAAAGGAATTCGTACTTTCACAGAAAAATAATATAGTCCAAGCAGAAAAATTATACAGATTATTAACATTATAACAAGTCAATGGATTATTCCAGCCCCCAAAAACCGGAAGTATCTATAATAATACCACTTTATAATAAAGAAAGTAGTATTAAAAGTACAATAGAGTCTGTACTTAACCAAACGTACAAAAATTTTGAGGTTATTGTACTAAACGATGGGTCAACAGACGGTTCTTTAAACATTGTTCGCTCAATAGTGGATCCCCGTATTCGAATTATTGACAAGGCCAATGAAGGTGTGTCAAGAACGCGTAACCGGGGTGTTGAGGATTCATCTGCTGATTTAATAGCGTTTCTTGATGCAGATGATACAATGTGCCCGGATTGTATTCAATTTCTTATGAATTTGAAAGATGCATTCCCAGATTGTGATTTATGGGCGGGGCGGTTTGCAAACGTTTACGAGGGTAAGGTTATCAGCTATTTTGGAAGTTTAGACTATGGTAGAGTAAAGCATCCTCATAGAGCCTGGTTCTTTGAAAAATGGCAAATCCGTACAGGGAATTTTATTATGACTAAAAAGTCTTTTCTTGAACTGGGTGGATTCTCTACCATAATCTCGGTGGGTGAAGACCTGATTTTATTTGATGAGTTTTTGGCAAGATATACCGCTGCATACACTCCCCAAATAACAATGGAGTATTTGCAAGATAATCGAGCGTTAAGCACAGGCGGTAAGCCAATTAAGAATTTGAGTTCAAATTATTTTTCGTTCAAAAACAAAAATATATGGCAAAAACTTATCTATAGTCAGATTATCTTAAAGAACATTTTGTCCAACGCTCCACATGGAAGATTTGATACGACTAAAGCGTATGTAAAGAAATATAAATTCTGGATAATGCTGGGTTTTATAGCCATGCTACTGAACATGCCAACATTACTTCGGAAAATGTTGAGAGGGGGGGGGTACAAGCTGTCAAAAGGGTAATGAGAACAATAAGGCATCTAGAGATGCAGAAACAGAGTTTTCAATTAATTATTTTCTAAATCGCTTTCGCACATGGTATTATTTCCATATTCGTTGGCCTTGGGTGCAATATAAAGGCTTTGTACGTGTAATGCCAGGTTGTGGATTCGCCAAGTTTAATATAGAACTTGGTAAGAATGTACAATTTGGCAAAGAGTGCAAAGTGGCTTATAATGTTAGTATTGCTGATGATGTGCTAATTGCTTCAAGAGTTTGTTTCGTTGGGAAACACGATCATTCATTCAATAAACCAGGCCAGAAAATTTGGAATAGTAGATGTGGTGACTTGGGTACAACCATCGTTGGGAATGACGTATGGCTTGGACACAATGTAACTGTTGTGGGCCCTGTACATATAGGAGATGGGGCTATCGTTGCTGCGGGGGCTGTAGTTACCAAAGATATTCCTGACTGTGAAATATGGGGTGGCGTACCGGCACGCAAAATAGGGGACCGTTTTCATACAGAAGAAGAAAAGAAAGAACACATTTCATTTCTGTTGGCAAATAAGAATGAGTAATTTAAGTATAAGACTTGCACCATATAAGAAATGCACGGGATGTTTGGCCTGTGTAGATGTTTGCGCCCATTCAGCTTTAAAGGTAGAGAAGGCTGGTGAACTACTGTACCCAAGAATAGATGAAAAATTATGTGTAGGATGCAGGCTTTGTGAAAAGTCATGTCCGGTTGTCAGTCCTATACGACTGAATAGGGCCGAAGATGTAAGAGTTTCCGGTGGATGGGCAGCTGATGAGGTTTTTCGAATCAAAGGTGCTAGTGGTGGCGCATTCGCTGGGTTTGCGAAATCATATATTTATCAGCATGAAGGGAATGTTGCTGTTTATGGCGCGTGTTTGAAAGACAATAGAGTTTATCATGAGAGAATAACTTCAATGGAAGAGTTACCACTCTTGATGAATTCAAAATACATCCAAAGTGATACACGCGGAATCTATAAGAAGGTAAAAGATGACATAAAGGCTAATTGCTACGTACTTTTTTCTGGTACACCATGTCAGATAGCAGGTCTTTATGGCTTTTTAGGGAAGAAACGTGATGATGAACATCTATTGACCATAGAACTGATATGTGCTGGTGTGATGAGTCCGGAAGCGTTAGATATACATTTGGAATCCAATAATTCGCCTAAGATTATATCTTTTAGAAGCAAAATAAATGGAGCAAGTTACGGTTCCTCACAACGAACAACTATAGAAAAAGATGGTAAGCCTTATCGCTTTGAGAATAGATATGAAGATGTCTTTTACCGTTGTTTTTCCAGTAGCATTTTAGAGCGTAGGTCGTGCTTTAACTGCCAATATGCTAGATTAGAAAGGGTTGCTGATATAACTATTGGTGACTTTTGGGGCGGTGAACAAGATTTCTCCGACTATGATAAAGGTGTTAATGTTATACTCACAAACAATAGCAAAGCAGAATCATTTTTAACAGAATGCAATTCTTTAGTTTTGGTTAAAAGTGAACTTAAGAAAGCTGTAACCGGGAATCCATGTCTCTATAACGGTGTCAATCTTATAAAGTTGCATCCGCTAGTGTTATTCCCTAATGTGAGCAGAAAAATACTCCCAAGAAAAACATGGGTTAATATTGTGAAGAATAATACACCATGGAGATATTTATGGGCAGTTTGCAGATTACTAAGTATAGGATACGAAAAACTGCAATACAAAAGAATTAAAGCTAAATATTCAAATATCCTATAAAGCATGAAAAAGATAGGGATTATCACCATATTGAAATGCAATAATTTTGGGGCTGAGCTTCAAGCTTATGCCACTCAGAAGAAGTTGCAGCAGATGGGCTATGATGCGGAAATTATTGATTATCTATATTATAAACATCCTGGTTTTAAATTTACACGTCAGGCAAAGCCCGTTTGGAAAAGAAGTTTTAAAACCGACATCATTGACTATATTAAGTATCAAATAGTCGGGAAGATGCTAAATGTAATAGGTGTTGTGTTTATTAAGAAACAAAGAATACTAAACGAGAAATTCAATGATTTTCATTTGAAAAATACAAAGTTGTCCAGAACATATAACAGCATCGAAGAGTTATATGCTTCCAAGATGAACTACGATGTATATATGGTTGGGAGTGATCAGGTTTGGAACCCTGGAACAGGGGCGAATCTTTCACCATATTTCTTGACTTTTGCACCTAAGGAAGCGAAAAAGGTTGCCTATGCATCAAGTTTTGGAGTTGCAAGTATTCCTGAAACTCTTAAGGAAACGTATAAAGATTGGATTAACAACATAGACAGTCTCTCTGTTCGTGAAGATGCCGGTGTTCATATTATAGAACAATTAACTGGAAGAAAATCAATGGTGGTATTAGACCCCACACTTCTATTAACTAAGGAAGAATGGCGCCAGCTATTTGCGAAACCAGGCTATGAGAAGGGTTATGTCTTAATTTATGAAACATATCGTTCTGCCAAGTTACTACAAATGGCATATCATTTTGCAAGAACACATCACGTCCCTATCTATAGAATACAAACAAGAGCCATTTTAAATAAAAAGGATGAGGGTGTTGTTAATTTAGAAGACTGTGGGCCTGAGGATTTTGTAAGACTTATTGCAAATGCCGGTTTGGTATTGACAGGTTCATTTCACGGAACAGCCTTTAGCGTTAATATGGGTGTACCGTTTTATTCTATTTTGTTGAAAGAAAGAAAGAATAATTCCAGAATTACAAGTTTACTCTCTAAATTGGAGCTTGAAGATAGAATTGTTTATGAAGATGATCCATTTGAATGTATTCACTGGGATAATTATAATGTATCGCGGACATCTAAGCTTCTTATGATTGAGCGAAATAAATCTTTAAAGTATTTAAAAGACGCTATCGATGCTTAATATTCTTATTGATGCATATGCGGTTTCCCCAAATTGGGGGAGTGAGCCAGGCATGGGGTGGAACTGGGTTTGCAACCTGGCTAAATTCTGTAATCTCTTTATTATAACTGAGGGAGAATGGAAGAAAGAGATAGAGCAATCCATGGAAGCTGCCTTGACAAATAATATGGACAAAAAGGTCAATCCTACGCTTCTTGCTCGTGATCAGGCTGAAAACATGCATTTTATATATGCTCCTGTTGATGATAATCCAGAACGGTGTGCAGAGATACGAAAGATGTGCTGGAACCAAGGTTCATGGCAATTCTATGTGTATTATGAAAAATGGGAGAGACGTGTTTTAAAAATAGCAAATGAAATAATAGAAGAAAAAAAAGGAACCTCTGATCATATTGATGTGTTACACAAACTCAATATGATAACCTATCGTGAGCCAGGATATTTATGGAAGATAAAAAGCATCCCCTTTGTCTGGGGACCGGTAGGGGGCTTGGGTTATTACCCTTTGTCTTTTTTGCGAGAGGAAAGCAATGCGGCAACAATAAAAACAATCATAAAAAACATTCTCATTGGTTTGACTTTCAGGTTTACACCTCGAGTCAGGAAAGCGATGAAAGCTGCAAGCGTTGTAGTATCAGCCTATAATGAAAATGCAATAGAGACAAAAAGGGTTTACCATAAGCCATACTTGCAAATTAACGAAACAGGTGCACATATCAACAAGGAATCTAGACCGCACAAATCGGATGGCAATGTATTTAAAATAATGTGGGTGGGGAAATTCGACCATCGCAAGCAGCTGGGAATTGCGCTACAAACTATGGCATTGCTCAAGGATAAGCCTAACATACAACTGGATATTCTTGGCTCGGGATATGATGAAGATGTAAAGCGCTATAAGAAACTGGCCAGTGAATTAGAGCTGAATAATACAGTCCGTTTTTTAGGTGTTGTCCCCAATGTTGAAACCAGAGAGCGAATGCAAGATGCAGATTTGTTCTTGTTTACAAGTGTGGATGATGCGACGTCCACCGTTGTTCCGGAGGCAATATGTGCCGGGCTGCCTGTCGTGTGTCACGCTTTGTTGGGTTTTGGCGATTTGATTGAAGATAATGTTGGCAGAAAAATCATGGCTAAAAATCCTAAACACAGTGCGAGAGCATTTGCAGATATAATCATAGAACTGGAGTCAAATCGTGAAGAAGTTAGAAGGCTGTCAGCTAATTGCATCAACAAACAATATGAAATATCATGGGAGGCAAATGCTAGAAAAATGGTGGCTGAATATGAACATGCCATTAATTCATAAACATAAGTAAACAATATGAATATTTTCAATACTCATCTAGAGTTTGATAGGAATAAACTTTTCTCTCAAATTGAGAAAAGAATAATGGATGGAATACCAGGATATATCTGTGTATGTGATTCCAGTGTGATGGCTCGTATTCATAAAGATAAAGAATATCGAGAATTAATTAATGGAGCCTTTGTAAATACATGTGATGGGAGTTCCATTTGTTCAATGGCTAAAATGCTGTATGGCGGAACTCCTGAGTCTGTTAATGGTCCGGAATTATTTGAAAAATATACGCAAGATTTACGTTATAAACAGTTGATTATTGGGAACACAGAGAGTATTGTCCAGATGGTACGGGATAAAATAAGGTCTAATGGTGTTACAGATAATCACATTGACCATCTACAGGTTCCGTTTTGTAAGGTTGAAGAGTTTGATTATAAGGGTATAGCAGATGAAATAAATGCTAAAGAATATGATATTGTTTGGGTATCGTTGGGAAATCCAAAACAAGAGATATTTATGCGAAATATTCAGCCATATCTGAATAAGGGGGTTATGTTTGGAATCGGAGCGGCCCTTAATTTTTGGGTCGGTGATTTAGCATTACCGAAGTTTCATATTGGACCTCTTAGATTTATCTGGCTAACTCGTATATTCCAAGATCCCAAACGTCAGATAAAAATGAATTGGGAAGTGATTAAGAGTCTTCCTGGGATGTATATGGAAGAAAAAAAGAAGAAAAACCATGTATAAGAGTTTCTTTAAGCGATTCTTTGATATTGTTATTTCTTGGATTGCGATGATAGTACTTTCACCGCTATACCTGTTATTGACATTATATGTGGCAGTCTTTATGGGCTTGCCGGTATTGTTCAGTCAAGAACGAATTGGAATGGGTGAAAAACCTTTTAAGCTTTATAAGTTTCGTTCAATGACAAATAAAAAGGATGAAGAGGGAAATCTTCTGCCTGAGAGCGAGCGGCTGACAAAGGCTGGCATATTCCTTAGAAACAGTTCTTTGGATGAACTCCCTGAATTGTGGTCTATCTTTATTGGGAAAATGTCAATAGTAGGGCCTAGACCTATGCCCACTTATTATGGCCCTTACTTCTTGCCTGAGGAAAGAAAACGCCATACAGTAAGGGGCGGTCTGATACCGCCAGATAGTTTGAGCGGCAAGGCAGTGACCACATATGAGGAGCAGTTCAAATATGAATGCGATTATGCTGAGAATGTCTCTTTGTGGCTTGACATCAAAGTGATATTCACCACATTCAAGATTCTGTTCTTAAGAGTAGAAGAGGATTATGGTACCTGCGAGAGACCACACCTGAATGTGTACAGAAAGGATATGAAAATAGACAATAATTGAATTATGGATAGTGTAGTAAAAGAACTGATTGAGAAGAACGGAACGCCCTTTTATCTATTTGATGAGAAAGGGTTTGTGGAGAATTACAAAAAGTTGGAGAATACGTTCAAGGCTATTTATCCGGACTATCAGATTTCGTATTCGTATAAGACCAATTATACACCCTTCATTTGCCAGTTGGTAAAATCACTTGGCGGCTATGCTGAGGTTGTTAGTGATATGGAATACACTTTGGCAAAAAAGCTTGGTTATAAGAATTGCCAGATTGTGTATAACGGACCGTCAAAAGGCGATGAAATGTACGAACATCTGGAGAATGGCGGCATTCTCAATATCGATTCTTTAGATGAAGCAAAACGTGTTGTTGGCTATTGCCTGAAGAATAGCAGCAAACAATATACTTGCGGCATAAGAATCAATATGGATTTGGGTGCAAACTTCATCAGCCGTTTTGGAATGGTTGATGGTAGCCCTGAATTATTGGAAACTGTCAAGATAATCCGTGATACAGAGAACCTGAAATTAATAGGTCTTCACTGTCATATTAGCCGCTGTCGTGGGGTTGATGCATGGGCGCAAAGAGCACAGATTATGCTGGTTATGGCTGATAAGTATGTAGAGGGTGTGCCCGATTATATTAGTCTGGGTAGCGGTATGTTTGCTAATATGGCAGATTATCTGAAAGATCAGTTTGGCGGCAATAGTGTACCCACTTACGATGATTATGCAGAAGTGACCATTCGTCCGTTTGCTGAGCATTATAAGGATTGTGAGAAGAAACCGATGCTCTTTACTGAACCAGGAACGACTGTAGTGGCCCGTTATCTGAGCTTTGTCTCTAAGGTATTGAGCATTAAGAATGTTCGTGGCCGATGGATCGCTAATATGGATGGTGACTATCATAATCTTGGTGAGATATGTACTATGAAGAAACTGCCAACCGAGGTCATACCTTCAGATAAGCCCAAGCAGCATTTCGAGAAGATTGACATCATGGGGTTCACTTGTCTGGAGCAGGATGTTATGGTTCCGGAATGGAGTGGTGACTTGGCAGAAGGTGACATAGTGGTATTTGAGAATGTGGGTGGCTATAGCATTGTTTCCAAACCACAGTTTATCAAGCCGCAAAGTGCTATGTATGTAAAGCGAATCAATGGTGAGGTAAAGCAGATAATGCGTGCAGAAACCTTTGATGACGTATTTAATAAATTCAGTTTTGAATTCTAGATTATGAGAGATATAACTGTTCTCAGTACAGCTTGTGGAGCATTCTTTATGCCAGGTTTTTTTAAATGCCTGAAGCAGAACCACGAGCGTAATATTACAATAATAGGTGCAGATCTGAGTGATGATGCCAGCCAGATGCTGCTCTTTGTGGATAAGTTTTATCAGGTGCCTCGATATACTGATCCGACGTATGTTGATGTGCTTCTAGATATATGCAAGAATGAGCATGTGGATGTGTTCTTCCCGCATATCTCAATGGAGTTGCCGTATATTCTTGACAGAATAGATGACTTCCATAAGCTTGGGGTAAAAGTGGCCATCTCTGATAGCAAAACACTGGCAACAGCCAATAGCAAATACAAGCTTTATGAATTTATGAAGGAGAAAGGACTGACCGTTCCTGGTTATTTCCTTGTTGATTCTTCAAAAACATTGCGTGATAGGATTGGTGAATTGGGCTACCCCCAGAAACCGGTTGTTGTGAAGATGACTGAGAACAGTGGTAGTAGGGGCGTGCGTATTGTTAGGGCAGATCTTTCAAAGAGCGAACTGTTTATGCATGACAAACCCTCATCAATGAACGTCACGCTCGAAGAGATGTGCGAGATTATTGACGAGTGCAATCCTGTACCTGAGATGATGGCCATGGAGTTTCTTCCTGGCGTTGAATATACGGTAGATCTGCTCGCTGACCACGGCAAGACGCTTTATATTGCTGGACGCAGGAACACAACCAGTTCGCTTAGTATAGCACAAACCAGTGTGGTAGAGAAAAAGGATTCAGCCTACCAGTTGTGCGAGGATATTGTAAGAGAGCTGAACCTTGATGGTAACATTGGTTTTGATTTTATGTTGGATGAGAACGATGTACCTTGGCTGACTGACTTAAATCCGCGTGTTACAGCTACAATTATTCTCTATGCTGGAGCTGGTATGAATTTCCCGTATCTTCGCGTGAAGCAGCTCCTTGGTGAAGAGCTTCCCAATATTGAATTAAAGTATGGAACAAAGCTGATACGAAAGTATTGGGATGTTTTGTACAATGATAATGGAATGATTAATTTATGAAAAAGGTTTTAATCACTGGAGCTGGCAGTTATGTAGGTGAAAGTGTCAGGAAATACATACTGGCGACATCAAAGGATTTTGAGATAGATGCTGTTGATACATTTGAGGATCACTGGAAACAGGCTGACTATACGAAATATGATGTAGTCTATCATGTGGCTGGCATTGCACATGTGAATGCAGATCCTAAGATGGAGCCTTTGTATTATAAGGTAAATCGTGATTTAACGATAGAAATTGCCAAACATGCAAAGGCTTCAGGTGTAAAACAGTTTATTTTCATGTCGAGCATGATTGTATTTCATGAGAGCCAGTCACTGAAGACAGAGATGCTAACCGTTGATACAAAACCAAACCCTAATGGGTTCTATGGCGACTCGAAACTCCAGGCAGAAAACGGTCTTCACGAATTAGAATGCCCCACGTTTAAGGTTTGCATACTGAGACCCCCCATGATTTACGGGCCCAATTCCAAAGGTAATTTCTTGCGTTTAGGGTGGTTGGCAACAAAGACTCCTGTCTTCCCCAATTGGCATAATAAACGTTCTATGCTTTATGTGGATAATCTTGGAGAATTTGTAAAGCAAGCCGTTTTGAGGGAGTTAGAGGGTACTTATTATCCACAGAACAAGGAACTGGCAGATACGGTAGAGATCGTGAAGTATTTTGCAAAGAAGTATGATCATAAGATTTGGTTCAGCCGTTTGTTTAATCCTTTTGTATGGATGGGCTCATTCTTCTTGCAGCCATTGAATAAGATGTTCGCTTCTTATTATTATGATCCAGAGATGAGCAAAATGGATTTTGAGTACCAGTTGGTAAGCCAAGAAGAATCGTTTGAAGGATTGGAGATAACAGCGGCTAATCGCAAGATGAGGTGATAATGACATGTCGAAACCCAAAATAATAGTTTTCTCTTTTCTTGTTGCTATAGCTATAGCACTTTTATGGGGAAATTATAGGTTCAATATTATTGCTTTTAATATATGTGATAATAATGATGATGGTGACTTTCGTGTTCTGACATGGAATGTATGTGGAGCAAATATTGATAGTAGTGAAAGGGAAGAGCATATTGCCCGAATTATCATAGCACAGAATGCAGATTTTGTACAGTTAAATGAGTTCTGTTTGGATAGTTGTTTAATGATTGATTCTATCTTGAGTAAACATTATCCTTATAAAGAAGATATTAATGCTCACAAACATGCAGGGGATATATTCTATAGTAAAAGAAAAATGATTAAACTTGATATGTTAAACACGGATGTTCCCAGTGTACTTTCTATTAAGTTGTGTTTGGATAATGACTCATTATATATTGTAGGTTGTCATTTGACAGGGAATAATCGTGAAGGCCATATACAGATAGGTGATGCAGATTCTTTGAGCAGGGTAAACACATTTTGGAGCTATTATCGTAATGCTCAGGAAAAGAGAAAAGAGGAAACTCATTTGGTGAAGTATGCTATAATAGAAGGTGTTTTACCTATTATAGTTATGGGGGATATGAATGACTTTAATCATTCTGCACCAATGGATTCACTGAAAGATGCTGGTATGAAGAATGCATGGTGGGAAGGCGGCTTTGGATATGGAGCGACTTACCATGAGGGATGGCTTACACTGAGGATAGACCATATATATTATAACGATAAACTAATGCTAAAGGGTGTAAAGGTTATAGATACGGATTTGTCAGATCATAACCCTTTAATTGCAGACTTCTCGATTATAAAGTGAAAGTAGATAATTTATTTATAGAGTTAATTCAGATAGCACTCGGAACAAGGACAGTACTTAGCAGAATCCCATCAGATAATGATTGGCAGCAGATATATGATACTGCAGCCAAACAGTCATTAGTGGGTGTTGTGCTTAGTGGAATAGAGAAAATCAGGGCTACGAACACGGCACTAAGGGTGCCAAAGATTCTGTTGCTTCAGTGGATTGGCGAGGTGCAGATGATAGAGCAGCAGAACAAAAAACTGAATGAAGCTGCTGAACATTTAACGAGAATCTTTAGGAATGGAGGGCTTCGTAGCTGTGTGCTGAAAGGGCAGGGACTAGCGAGGATGTATGGCGGGTCTTTAAGTTTGCGGAGGCAGCCTGGAGATATTGATATTTGGGTTGAAGGTGGAAGAGAAAAGGTCTTGCAGTTTTTAAAGAGTAGCTACTTGAAAACAGGTAAGGTTGTCATTCACCATGTTGATACGAGTATCATAGAGGGTGTAGAGACGGAAGTCCATTTCCTGCCGTCATATTCATACAATTACTTAAGGTATATAAAATATAAGAAGTTTTTCAAAGAGGAAGCAAATCAACAGTTCGACCATTTTGACGAGCAAGTAGGTTTTGCATATCCCACAAATAGACTTAATGTTGTGTATCTGATGATGCATATATTCAGCCATGTTTTTCATGAGGGAATTGGTTTGCGTCAGTTGATGGACTATTATTTTGTCCTGACACATCTTACAGACGAAGAACGTAAGTGGGCATACGGAAAATTGAAATGGTTGGGACTTGGTAAGGTGACCAATGCCGTGATGTATGTCATGAAAGCGGTTTTCCTGATGGATGACAGGTATCTGTTGTGTAGCCCTTCCGAAAAGACGGGTAAATATCTTCTGGAAGAGATTATCGCAGGTGGCAACTTCGGAAAATTTGGAGAAAAATACGAATCTGCTCACAGCGGCAGCAGTTTTAATCTGTATCTGAAGAACCTCAAACGCCTCGGGGAAGTGTATTCCTTATGTCCCTCAGAAGTCCTCTGGGCACCAATATGGAAACCCTCCCATTGGCTATGGAGGAAATGGAATGGATATCTATGATAAAGTTCAAGAAGTTTAAGGCATGAAGTTTTTGAAGGTGATATGGGAGTTTGTGAGCTATGTGTTTGTGCCGCAGAGGAGACCGGGGACTGAGAGCTGAAGTTTAAGAAGTTTAATAGTTTAAGATATATTCAATGAAGATTTTAGTGACTGGTGCCAAGGGGTTTGTTGGAAAGAACCTCTGTTGGGCACTGAAGAACATCAAGGATGGTAAGGATAGGCGGTTCCCAGAACTGCAGATTGACGGAATCTTTGAGTACGATCTGGATTCCAGACCCGAGCAGCTGGACCAGTGGTGCCGCGATGCTGACTTTGTGTTTAATCTGGCGGGTGTGAACCGTCCCCAGAACCAAGAGGAGTTTATGCAGGGTAACTTTGGTTTTGCTTCTACATTACTGGACACGCTGAAAAAACACAAGAATACTTGTCCTGTGATGCTGAGTTCAAGCCAGCAGGCTTCTTTGACTGGACGCTTTGGAAATAGCGAGTATGGTCGAAGTAAAAAAGCTGGCGAAGACCTGTTCCTGGAGTATGGCAAGGAGACTGGAGCAGAAGTGCACGTATACCGCTTCCCGAACTTGTTTGGAAAGTGGTGCAGACCCAATTATAACTCTGCAGTTGCTACCTTCTGCAATGCTTTCGCTAATGAACTCCCTTATATAGTAAATGATCCTAGCGTTGAGCTGGAGCTTCTTTACATTGATGACCTAGTTGATGAGATGATAGCCATCTTAGAGGGTAAAGGTCATAGATGCGAGTTTGAAGGATTAGAGGTTATTCCTGGTCCACTTGGTAAATACCGTTATTGCCCTATTACGCATAAGGTTACTTTGGGTGAGATAGTTGAATTACTCAAGTCTTTTGCTGAACAGCCTAAAACGCTAATGATACCTGAGATCCCCTCTGGTAGCTTTGCTAAGAAATTGTACTCTACCTACCTGAGCTATTTACCGTATGAGAAGACGGCATTTGACCTTAAGATGAATGTGGATGAGCGTGGCAGCTTTACGGAGCTGGTGCATACCCTCAATACAGGTCAGGTGAGCATCAATATATCCAAGCCTGGCATTACCAAAGGCCAGCACTGGCACAATACCAAATTTGAGCAGTTCATTGTGGTAAAAGGCCACGGCCTCATCCAGCAACGCAACCTGAATGATCCCGAAGGCAAAGTGCTGGAGTGGGAGGTAAGCGGTGATAAAATACAATCTGTTCATATGCTTCCTGGATATACGCACAATATCATTAATCTCTCCGACACCGAGGACTTGGTGACGGTGATGTATTGCAACGAGATCTTTGACGCTTCGCGTCCAGATACCTTCTTCGAGCCGGTGAAGTAACAAACACGAATTTCACGAATTAAACGAATATATAACAATGGCAGAATTTAAGAATAACGGGAAGTTAAAACTTCTCATCATAGTTGGCACAAGACCGGAGATTATCCGCCTGGCGGCGGTTATTAATGAGTGCCGCAAGTATTTTGATACCTTGCTGGCACATACTGGTCAGAACTATGACTACAACCTGAATGGTGTGTTCTTCAAGGACCTGAAGTTGGCAGATCCTGATGTTTATATGGAAGCTGTGGGTAATGACCTGGGTGAGACTATGGGTAATATCATAGCCAAGAGCTACCAGCTGATGGTGGAGGTGAAGCCGGATGCAGTCCTTGTACTGGGTGATACCAACAGCTG
>JAEEGL016510261.1_pt1 | contig 15503 bp, 13 predicted proteins | sample 9134231 | NCBI WGS metagenome assembly JAEEGL01 (sample SAMN16246548, study PRJNA631951) | gut metagenome | biome: gut microbiome; feature: rumen; material: fiber-attached | host: Bos | place: Iran: Karaj | collected 2018-10
AGGTCTCAATCCCCTGAAAACGGGGCAGTATTCAGACCGAAGTCTTGTTCCGCTATAGCGGCATCAATGAGGTCTCAATCCCCTGAAAACGGGGCAGTATTCAGACTTTTGGTGCCGGTCATGGCTGAAAGTGCCCCGCACCGTCTCAATCCCCTGAAAACGGGGCAGTATTCAGACGCATCAATCGCTACCCCAAGGAAACGGTGGAGACGAGTCTCAATCCCCTGAAAACGGGGCAGTATTCAGACGATTATCTTCATACGTTGTTACGATTTCTCTCAGCTTGTCTCAATCCCCTGAAAACGGGGCAGTATTCAGACACGGATAAACCGCGTCCTCGACGCCGGCCGTTGGCGCGTCTCAATCCCCTGAAAACGGGGCAGTATTCAGACACAACCTCTGGATCTTCCCAGCACAGAAACTCAGGTCTCAATCCCCTGAAAACGGGGCAGTATTCAGACCTCCTTGACTCACTCGTCAAAGACGAGAATGTTGTCTGTCTCAATCCCCTGAAAACGGGGCAGTATTCAGACGCGACGGCGCCGCTGTTGGACGCCAACAAGGAGCCGCGTCTCAATCCCCTGAAAACGGGGCAGTATTCAGACTGGGGAGTGGGGAGAGTTTTCGATTCAAGAAGTCCGAAGTCTCAATCCCCTGAAAACGGGGCAGTATTCAGACCAAAGAAGATCTCCATGTCTTCAGTGAACATGTGTCTCAATCCCCTGAAAACGGGGCAGTATTCAGACTAACCCGGACCCCGCGCAATGTGCGCCGCAATCTGATACTGTCTCAATCCCCTGAAAACGGGGCAGTATTCAGACTTGCAAGTCCACCACCTTCACTCCCTATGAGCAGGGCGGTCTCAATCCCCTGAAAACGGGGCAGTATTCAGACGATTACGACGATGATCCGACACATACATTTGTCAGTCTCAATCCCCTGAAAACGGGGCAGTATTCAGACCTCCGAAACATGAAGGATGATGAACCCCTGTCCCTGTCTCAATCCCCTGAAAACGGGGCAGTATTCAGACTCGAAGGTCGCCCAGCCGCCGAGGCGGCGCTTCGGAAGTCTCAATCCCCTGAAAACGGGGCAGTATTCAGACCTCCGAGAGCGCACCGATGGCCGAACCGTGTCCCTTCAGTCTCAATCCCCTGAAAACGGGGCAGTATTCAGACACGCAGAACCTGAATGACGACAATAAATCCGGTCCTGCAAGTCTCAATCCCCTGAAAACGGGGCAGTATTCAGACCCAGATTGTCCGTCATCAGCTGCCGAAACACATCCGGTCTCAATCCCCTGAAAACGGGGCAGTATTCAGACCGACACCGACACCGCCCAGCGCCGCCTCCGTCTGGAGTCTCAATCCCCTGAAAACGGGGCAGTATTCAGACCCTGGCTTGTAGGCGGAAGGAAAGATTGGACTTTCGTGTCTCAATCCCCTGAAAACGGGGCAGTATTCAGACACTCGGATAATGCATCCCGTTTAAACTTTGCGCGTCGTCTCAATCCCCTGAAAACGGGGCAGTATTCAGACGTGACCTACACCGATCCGCAAGGCGTGACGCATGAGGTCTCAATCCCCTGAAAACGGGGCAGTATTCAGACCGCCACCCGTCTTCATGGCCCCATCGCAATCATCGGGCAGTCTCAATCCCCTGAAAACGGGGCAGTATTCAGACGAGGATCCTTGTTCTGGACGTTGGAATGAAATTTGAGTCTCAATCCCCTGAAAACGGGGCAGTATTCAGACTACGGAATGTACTTGAGGGGCTAAATAAATCTCTCCAGTCTCAATCCCCTGAAAACGGGGCAGTATTCAGACGTGATTTTATCAGTTGCGGTTAAAACTTCTTGTGACTGTCTCAATCCCCTGAAAACGGGGCAGTATTCAGACTTATTTCGTGGCTGCAGCAACAGGATCGCAAGATCTGTCTCAATCCCCTGAAAACGGGGCAGTATTCAGACGGCCATCGCTAAGGCAAAGGCTAAGCATCAGGAAGTCTCAATCCCCTGAAAACGGGGCAGTATTCAGACTGGTACTTGTATCTATAAATTGGTAGGAGTATCAGTCTCAATCCCCTGAAAACGGGGCAGTATTCAGACGGAGCTTCATGACAAGGCGGTCAGGAATTTTCTGGAGTCTCAATCCCCTGAAAACGGGGCAGTATTCAGACGGTCGATTCGCCATGCTGACGCGAGCTGGAATCCAAGTCGTCTCAATCCCCTGAAAACGGGGCAGTATTCAGACGTCAGGACTTTGTAGATCGCCGAATTGATGCGTTCAGTCTCAATCCCCTGAAAACGGGGCAGTATTCAGACCATTAATTCAGCGCCGGATCTGTCGGGTTACGGAGTCTCAATCCCCTGAAAACGGGGCAGTATTCAGACGTCCGCCGACGCCGGAGCTTCAGCAGCCTCAGCCTGTGTCTCAATCCCCTGAAAACGGGGCAGTATTCAGACACGGCGTACTGCGCCACGTCCAGCTGGCGGTTGACCACGGTCTCAATCCCCTGAAAACGGGGCAGTATTCAGACCTTAGTTAAATTTGTTAACCTTCACGTCATTGTGGGAGTCTCAATCCCCTGAAAACGGGGCAGTATTCAGACGAAGAATCTCCTCCTCAACGGTGAGGGACCGACCAGTCTCAATCCCCTGAAAACGGGGCAGTATTCAGACAGTGGAGACTAAAACTGTCTGGGAATGTGGATACTATAACGTGGTTTTGCAGAAAAACAAGCGAGGCAGGGCTGAAAACCGGGAAAAAGTGTTGTTTTTGGTGTTTTTTGGGGGATGCGGGGGGTGGAATTTGAGGGTAAAAAAGGGTTTTGCAGAAAAAAGTGGTGTGTTTGGCGGAAAACGGGGGGATTGCGTTCTTATTAGCAAGTGACGGAGGGGCAATGAAATGTCAGGGTGAAATCGGCAAGGAAAAGTGGAGGCGGGGCAAGGAGAAGATGGGATGGAGCGGATTTATCTGCAGGAATCGACGACACGGCTGTCCATGAAGGCGGGACAATTGGTGGTGGAGGAGGCGGACGGTGCGACGCAGGCGCATCCGATCTGCGCGACGGAGCAGGTGGAGGTGTATGGGAATGCGCAGGTGACGACGCAGGCGGTGAAGGAGTGCCTAAAGGAGGGGGTCCGGATCAACTACTTCACGTCGCGCGGGAAATACCTGGGGCGTCTGGAGCCTGGGTATCCGAAGAACGTGCGTCGTCGGATGGAGCAGTATCGGCTGTATTTTGACGTCGGGCGTCGGGTGTCGTGGTGCAAGGCGCTGTTGTCGGCGAAGGTGCAGGGTGAGCTGGTGGAGTTGCGGCGTCAGCGCGAGCAGGGGCGTGATTTTCCGTACGGGGAGATTCGTGCGGGGTTGCTGGAGGGGCTGGAGGAGATACGTGGCGCGTCGGGGTTGGCGGAGTTGCTGGGGGCGGAGGGGCGTTGCGCGCGCGTGTACTATGAAATGTTCCGATATGTGCTGCCGTCGGGGGTGGAGTGGCGGGGGCGGAGCTACCATCCGGCGCAGGACGGGGTGAACGAACTGTTGTCGTGTGTGTACAGGATTCTGTCACAGCGGTTGCGTGAGCAGATCGAGCACTGGTCGCTGGATCCGCACTGTGGTTTTCTGCACGAGCCCTGCTATGGCGGTGGCGGTCTGGCCTACGACCTGGTGGAGCCGTTGCGGGCGACGGTCGGGGACCATCTGGCGCTGCGCTTGCTCCGCAAGGAGGCGGCGTTGGCGGAAGTGGCGTGCCGGATCGGGCCTGGGCGGATGGGGGACGAGCTGTTCCGCGAGGTGGGGCGACTGGTGGACGAGGGGATGAAGACGCGGTACCACCGCCAGCAATGGACGCCGCGGGAGCAGGTGGAGCGGCTGGTCGAGATGACGGTGAAGGGGCTGGAGGGGGACGGGGAGGCCCCGGATTTCGCGTCCCTGCAGCCGGAGCGTTGACGGTCATGTACGTGGTGGTCTACGACATAACGGATCCGCGTCGGCTGTACCGCGTGGCGCGGACCCTCAACCGCTACGGGCTGAGGGTGCAGAAGTCGGTCTATGAATGCGACATCGATGACCGGCGCTATCGGGAGCTGTGCACGAAACTGAAGAGTCTGCTGCAGGGCGCGGACAGCATCATCTCCTATCGGCTGCTGCAGAGCGCACGGAAGGAGGAGCTGATAGGCGAGGGGGCAGATGCGTCGCCGCCGACGTCGAAAGCACACAAGGAGGCGGGGTGAATGGCCAGCGTTCGATTCCGAAGCCCTGTCCGCGTCTTGTGGCGCGCCGGATTGGATGCCGCGCGCTCGGCGGGCCGCCACGGCGAGACGCTAATACTCCTGATTTTACTGGGACGGCAGGGACGGCTGGGACGGCTGGGACGGCTGGGACGGCTGGGACGGCTGGAACGGCTGGGGCGGCTGGGACGGCTGGGACAACTGGGGCGGCTGGGGCGGCTGGGGCAACGTTCGGAGTAGTAGCGGGACGCCGTGGCTACGACTTCGGGCATGGAAATGGCGGCGATTGCCGATCCGCGTGGGGGAGATGAAGATTTTTCAGATTTGCGTCGGAAAAATGCGGCAACGGGTTCTTATAGGGGGTGGAACGAACGTGTGCGAATCCGATTCACAACCAGACCAAGAGGAGACAAGATCATGATGACACGGGAACAGGAAAAGAAATGCCATGCAATCATCCACAGCCACGCGGCTGTCGCGGCGGGTGCGAACGCCATCCCGATTCCGGGCGCGGGCTTCGCGGTCGACATGGCGGCAATGACCTCCATGGGCATGCTGCTGGCTGGCGTCTTCGGAATGGACATCAAGCGGAAGGCCGTCAAGGCGATGGCGCTTGGCGCGCTGAAGCGTCAGCTGATCAAGCACCCCGTCAAGGCGGCCGCGCGGGAGTTCTGCAAGTTCATTCCCGGCATCGGGCAGTGGCTGGCGCCGACGCTGTCGGTGGCGTTGACGGAGGCGGCGGGCTGGGCGATGGTGTGGGAGATGGACGCGAAGACGTCTGGCGCCAGGAGGAAAGAGTCAGTTCAAGATTTTTCCGGGATGACTTGGCAAACACGGGAAGAAGGCATACATTAACACGGGTTGAAGGATGGATACGGGGGGAGGTGTAAGGAGAACGAAGCAAACGAGGAACGATGACGATGCCAGACTATTCGGATTTCAAGGTGGTGTATCATTTATGCGGCGGCCAGGCCATCCCGGTTTTCTTGAATGCCATCCAGTTTCCCGAAGATACCCGTCATGTCCTGGTTGCGACGGGGGAGAAGGAGAAGATGGATGGGACGTTCGCGCAGGCCGAGAATCTCAAAAAATGCCTTTCCAACCGAGGTATCCAGGCGGAGGTCAAGATTCTCGGGGAATCATTTGTTGCCAATGATTTTAGGCGGATTCGCGAGGCATACAAGGAACTGCTTCGGGAGGAAGACCCCAAGCACGTCTGCTTTGATGTCACTGGCGGAACCAAGCCGATGGCGTTCTTGGCATTGGAGATTGCCCAGCGCATGGGCATCCAGGCGATGTATCTGGATTCCAATGTGAGACAGTGCTGGTGGCTGCCGCAGGAGGAGTACATGCCCGCGCAACGCCAGAAAATGATGATGGATGAGTTTGTGAAACTCGTCGGTCTGGAAGGCACGAACTATCCCCACAAGTATTTACCGTCTATGGAATTTTTAAGATACCTGCTGCATTCTCAGCAATGGCTTCGAAGGCACATTGGGCAATTGGAGAAAAAAGAGAAGCAGAGCAAATTGCAGGATGATGACTATCGGCTGTTTTTGGCGTCCGTCCGCGAAGATGCCCGCAATGACCGTGAGGCATGGGATAGATACTTGGAGGAAGTGTTTTTCCAAGAACTGGGTACCTTGGAGGAACAGGTGAAGTTTCTGGCGGCGTCATGGTTTGAATACTACACCTATCTATTGCTGAAAGAACAGGCAGATCAGAAGGGCTGGGAGATTCAGCTCAACGTGACGGCGGACAAGGATTCGCGTCGGGATCAGGAATTTGATGTGATTTACACCGATGGCTATTCCATGCTGATTGTGGAATGCAAGGCCCGTCCACTCAAGCAGGACTTTGTGAACAAATTGGAAGTCCTCCGGAGCAAATATGCGGGGGCATTGGGCAAGGCCGCCTTGGTGACATATCTGCCCCCCAAGGAGGCCGCCAAGAAAGAGATTTTTGAACGTCTGCCAGAAAACACCCCCAGGATTTCGATTTTCTGCGGCGAGGAGGGCTTGTCGCAATTGGCGTCGCACATGATGGACTTCAAGGCAGGGCAGGTATATGAATAAAGAGGGGAGCGGCATGACACGTTTTTTGACCGGGAACAGTTTTCCGCTGGGGCTGGTGCGTCGTCGGGTGGTGATCGAGCCGGTGAGCCTGGAGGAGTATCGGGCGCGGTTGTCGGCGGGGGGCTGGGAATCGTACTGGGGGCACGAGAACACGCTGGCGGCGGCGCGTGCGGTGTGCGGGGTGGACCTGCGTCCGCGCGAGGCGCGTCCGGCGGTGACGCTGGACGCGGACGGGTATCCGAGCCTGTACGGCGAGACATACCGGGAGTGCTGGGTCTTGTCTCCGGAGTACGAGCCGGGGTTTCGTCCGGCGCTGGGGGAGGAGGTTCCGGCGGAGCGGATTTTGCGGTGGCAGGTGCTGGTGATCCGGTGGGAGTGACGGGGGATGTTTTCACTGCATATCCAGCGCTACGAACTTTCAGCGAAGGAGCCGCTGCAACTGCATCGGGTGATACCGACGGTGACGTTGCGTGGCGCGTTTGGGTATGCGCTGGCGCAGGTGCTGGCTCGTGGGAGCGGAGTGGAGAGTCTTCTAGAGCAGGTGGCGTTGTACAAGCGGTTGTTCAAGCCTGAGAATGACGGGAGCAATCCGCTGGTGCAGAACCGAGATGTGGCGCGGCATTTTCAGATGCGCGGGGTTTACACCCGTCCGGATCAGTGCAGTTTTCTGTTGGACTTGACATTGTTTGGCAAGGGGAAGGAGTGCGGGGCTTTTTTCCGGCAGGTGATGGAGGTGATGTGCCTGATGGGGGTTGGTGCGGACCGCCAGGAGTGCCACTGCCTGCTGGTGTCGGAGCGGGAGGTGGACCCGTCGTTGCCAGAGTATGACGGGGGTGACTTGGCTGTGCAGTTTGTGACGCCTTGCAATCGTCTGACTTACCATCGGCAGTGTTTTCAGGAGGAGGTGCCGTTTCCCGCGTTGCTGATGCGTCTGGCGTCGCATGTGTCCGAGTTGGATGCGTTGTATGGCGATGGTGTTTTTGGGGGGCAGTTGGATTGGCATGGTTTGGAGGAGGCGGCATTGAGAGTGGGGCATTTGCGCGTGGCGGGGGGGCATTTTTCGGCGGAGCGTTGGAGCACGCGGTCGCTGCATGTGCAGCGTCTGGGGGGATTCATGGGGGAAATGCGCTACCGGGGAGACTTCCGGCCATTTCTTCCGGTGCTGGCGTATTTGCCATACGTGAATGTAGGGCATTTCAACGAGGGGGGATGCGGCTGGTGCCGCATGAAGTTTGTGGGGTGATGAAGTTTTTTTTCTGGCTGCAGCAGTTTTTTACGAGAGAGAACAATCGACGAAGGAGAATAGGCGATGGGTAGGTTCCTATACGGCGCGGATGCCAAGCGGATTCAGACGTACATTTTCAATGCCAGCAAATTGCAGGAGATTGCTGGGGCCAGTGAACTGGTGCAGCATGTTTGCACCGACTTTTTTAAGGAATTCTGCAAGAAACACGGCATCGACGGGGTGGAGTTGGTGATCGGGGCGGCGGGGAATATCCGTGCGGTGATACCGTCGGAGGAAGGGGTGCGTGAGTTGATGCTGCGGTTTCCGTTTGAGGTCATGCAGTTGGCGCCAGGGCTGGAGTTGGTTCAGGGGGTGGTTTCGATGTCGGAGGCGCTGCCGACCTGGGAGGAGGCGCAGGAGTTGGCGCGTCGGCTAAATGAGGCCTTGCCGGTGGCATCGCCGTACAAGGATTGGAGTGTCACGGTGAAGGCGCCGCAGAGCGGTCGCCCTGCCTGCGGGGTGCTGAAAAGCGGCCGCGACCGGGGGATTCTGCTGGATCCGGAGAGCAAGGCGAAGCGTTCGTTTGTTCAGCGGCATTGGGAAAACCTGTTTCAACTTTTTGATGAGCGGGGATTTCCAGCGGATGCAGAGGTGATTGCGGCGCCAGACAACTATTTGGCGGTGATCCACTCGGACGGGAATTCGATTGGGCAGACACTGATGCGGCTGAGAGCCAATGATGGTGAGCCGTATGGCAAGAAATGGAAAACGTTTTCGGAAGATTTGAATGCAGTGACGTGTGACGCGGCCAAAGGCGCCTTTGACGCGTTTTACCGGAAGGAACTGCGGTTTCGCCCGATCATTCTGGGTGGGGACGACTTGACGGTGGTGTGCAGTGCGGCGCATGCTTTGGAGTTCACGCAGGAATATCTGAAGGCCTTTGAGGCGCTGGCGAAGAAGAAGGATACGCTGGGCGAGTTGACGGCCTGCGCGGGGGTGGCGTTTGTGAAGGCGAGTTATCCGTTCCACTACAGCGTGAAATTGGCGGAGATGCTGTGCGGTCAGGCGAAGAAGGTGGCGAAAGATGGTCTGGGGGCGGGGGAGAAGGTGCCGTCATGTCTGATGTTCGCGCGCGAACTGGGTGGTTTTGTGGATGAATCGTATGAAGATTTCGCCGAGCGTGAACTGAAGTCGGGGGAAGTGTCGCAGTCGTTCGGACCGTATGGGATCCAGGAGGACGGAAAATTGCCGGAGGTGTCGGCGCTGCTGGATTGCGCGAAGAGTCTGTCGGGCAGTGCGGGATCTGCGCTGCAAAGCGGTCTGCGTCGCATCTTGCATGAACTCCATGTCTCGCGGGAGTCGGCGGACTTTCTGGCGGATCGTCTGGAACAGGTGTCGTCAGGGCGCGGGAGCCTGGGAGAACTGAAGAAGGGACTGGCGCGCCTGGGGCGTCTGGGGGATGCGGGGGAGGACAGGCCGTTGCGGGAGTTGTATGTCGTCGGGAAGCGGTCTCCCTTGGTGGATCTGCTTTTGGCGGCGAAGTTTGTGGATTAAGGCAACGAGAGAGCGAGCAGGAGAATCGACACGATGAGCGAACTGCATTACAAAATTGAGTTTTTTGCCCCCTGGCATTGTGGATCGGGCATGGGCGGCGGGGAGGATGCGGACTATCGTCCGCTGCTGGATGAGCAGGGTTTTCCGTTTGTTCCAGGCAAGACGGTCAAGGGGTTGCTGCGCGAGGCGGCGGAGGCGATCGGCTGGAATGCAACGGAAGTGGCCCGTGTCTTCGGGACGCCGAGCCGCCGTCAGAATGGCGAGAGCGGGGATTCGACGGAGGGCGTGGCGCATTTTTCGAATGCGGAGCTGCCTCTGGCGGTGCGGAGCGGGCTGACGCCGGAACTGCGGGAGGAACTGCTGTTTGGGCGGTATTTCACGCGTCTGGACGGCAATGGCCAGACGGAGGACGGCTCCCTGCGGCGTGGTGAGTTTGCGATTCCGTTGACCTTGCATGGGCGCATTGAAGGCGTGTCTGGGGAGGATGCCGCGCGGCTGACACGCTGCCTGGGCTATGTGAAGCAGTTAGGGCTGCAGCGGAGCCGTGGCTTCGGGCGTTGTCGGATGAGCGTGGCGGAAGTGGCGCAGAACGCCGCGGCGTCGGCGCGTCCGCCGGTTGCTTCGGCGCGTCCTGCGGATGGGGTTTATCATTTCCAGTGTCGTTTTTTGGCGCCGGTGGTGTTGAACCGGAGCGGTGCGACTCAGGGGGCGCTTGGCGGGCTGGAGTATATCCCGGGTTCGAACTGGCTGGGGATTGCGGCGCGCGGCTATGCGGATTACGGGGAGGAGGCCTTTGCTGTATTCCACAGCGGGGCGGTGCAGTTTGGCTTTGGGTACCCGATGGATGCGGAAGGCCGCGGGACGCTGCCGTGTCCGGCGAGTTGGTTTATCGCCAAAGGGGCTTCCCTGAATGGGGAGGTGGAGATCTACGGGACGCCCGAGGCGCGTGAGAAAGTGCATGAGGAGAAGCAGCCCAAGCAGGTGCGGGGTGGATTCTTCGTGCCAGGTGGGGACGTGAGGCGCTGGCATGGTCGCGCGGCGTCCTTTTCGCTGAAGAGCGCCTATGATTCTGAAAAACGCCGTTCGGAGGATTCGCAGATGTATGGCTACACGGCGCTACCTGCGGGGAGCGTGTGGCACTTTGAGGTTCGGGTGTCCCCGTCGATCAGCGATTCTTCCGCGGAGCGTCTGGTGTCCTCGCTGGTCGGGCGGCATCAGATCGGGCGTTCACGCACGGCGCAATATGGCTCGGTGGAGATTGAACTGCTGGGCGGATCCCCTGTGCCGGCGGTGAAATGCCTTGAAAGGGCATCGGATCTGTTTTTTGTCTATGCGGTTTCGCCGCTGGCTTTTTTGGATGGGAACGGCGAGTATGCGTCGGTTCCGTCTCCTTCCGAACTGGGGTTCGGGGCGGAGGCGCGGATTGACGAGCGCTATTCGCAGATTCGGCTGGGGACATATGCGCCTTGGAATGGCATAAGGAAGTCCCGCGACGGGATGCGCCAGGTGATCTTGCCAGGCAGCGTCATTGCCGTGAGGGCAGGGACGCCGCCGAATGCGGCGGTGCTTGCCGCGGGGGTGGGGCTGTTCCGTTGCGAGGGGCTGGGGCGGGTGCTGCTGAATCCGGCGTTTTTGTCGGCGGGGTGCCTGAAGCCGATGCCGAAGGAGGAATGCAGATTGCGTGATGGGATGCCAATGGATTCGCGATTGAAGGGGTATCTGGAGCGCGAGGCGAAAGAGCGGAAGATGATGCGGCGGGTCTATGAGAAAGTGGACGAGATTGTGAAGAACCGTCCAGAGTACGCCCGTCTGTCGGCGAGCCAATGGGGTGCGATACGGGCGTCGGTGGTGGCGTTGAACAACTATGAGAAGGTGTGTGACTACCTTTTCAAGCGCACCGAGGATTCGAATTCGACCATTGACTACATCGACATCATCAAGAACAACCGGGCGTCCCATCCTGAGAATCCTGGATTTTTGCGTCATGGAACAGCATCGAGGCGGTGGTCGAAGGTGAAAGTCCGTGCGAGTGGCTTGCCTGCGGTGGATGATTTTGAGGAGGTGCTGGCACAGGCACGCGCGGAATTTAAGGACGAGCGCTATGCGCTGGCGTTTTTGGAAGTGCTGACGGGAAAGGTGGCCAAGGTGGCCTCGAAGAAGGAGGACCGATAGATGAAGAAAGTCTTTGCCTTTCGGCGGCTGATGTTTGAGACGGCATCGGCGATGCATGCGGGGTCGGGCGAGTCCGACTTGACGCAGGATATGCCGATTCAATTGGATGTGAATGGGCTGCCATCGATCAATGCGACTTCGATTGCGGGGGTGCTGCGGCATTTGTATCCGGAGAAGGAGCAAGGGGAGGTGGATGCGTTGTTCGGGTGCCTTGGCCGGGACGACAAGGGTGGCGGATCGAACCTGCTGGTCAGCGATGCGCTGGTGGTGGATGAGAAGCTGCGTGCGGTGGATGGTCTGATGGCGTCGGATCCATCTCCGTATCTGAGGGATATCCTGCATTTGGTGCGCCGGGATCATTGCGCGCTGGATGAGCGCGGGACGGCGCGGAAGGGAGGGAAGTTCGACCGGACGGTGCTGATCGCCGGGGTGCGGTTTGTCGTGGAACTCACGGTGCTGGCGAATGACAGAGGAACCGCGCGTCGGCAGGCGGATACCTTGGCGGCGCTGTTTGCAAGTCCGGCGATGCGGCTTGGGGGGGGCACGCGAGATGGCTTTGGACGGATTCGATTGCTGAAGGTGTCGGGGCGGGAGTATGATCTGGCGGTGCCGGAAGAGTGCGAGGCGTACCTGAATCGGTCGTCCTGTTTGTCGGAAGATTCCGGCGAGCCGGAACTGCCACTGCCGGAAGGGGTGGCGCTGGGTGCGGAGACACGCCGTTATCGGCTGGTCCCTGAGAATTACTGGCTGGCGTCGGATGGGACGGGGCTGTATGACCTGGACATTCGTCCAAAGCGCGAAGCGCGGGTGATCTGGGAGAATGAGGTGCCGAGGGTGGAGATCCAGACCTTGCTGCCTGCCACCTCGGTGAAGGGCGCGTTGGCGCATCGGACTGCGTATCACTACAACATTTTGAAAGAGCGCTATGTGGAAGACCTTGCCGAGGAGGAGCGCAATCAGCCGAACCCTGCGGTGGAGGCGTTGTTCGGATGCGCGAAGGACACGCAGGACGGGGAGGAGGGGCAGATCGGGCGGGTGATGCTGTCGGATTTGTATGTGGAGTCTCCCCAGGCGCAGATTTTCAACCATGTGACGATTGACCGTTTCACGGGCGGTGCGCTGGACGGCGGGCTGTTCACGGAAATGGTCATGTCGGGCGGGGAGTTCGTCTTTGACGTGACAGTTTTCCCGTCGGAGGAGGATTCAATGCATCCGGAATATCGTGAGGCATTTGAACGTGCGCTGAAGGATCTGCTTGAAGGGCGTCTGCCGCTGGGGGGCGGTACGATGCGCGGGCTTGGCAACATGAATGGAAGCATCATGGGAGGAGAGAAGGCATGAGCGAACCGTTGTTTCAAACAAGGCGCCTGACGTTGGAGGAACTCCGCGTGGAGTTGGATGCGCTTCGCGCAGCGGGCGTCGTGGGATTTGTGCGATTCTCGGACGCGGAGACGCCTGTCTACGTGGATTCCAAGTCGGAGCCGCTGCCTGCGTTGCCTGCGTTGCCGCGTTTCCTGTATGAGGCGGCGCTGTATGTGGAGGGCCGCAAGAGTGTTTCCATTCGGCAGTTCAACGACTTCTGGCTCTGGAACGAGGTGGAGTGGAATGGTCTGCCGCCCAAGGAAGACGGGGCCGCGGAAAATGGCCTGGCGTATACCCAGATGGCGTTGGGCGGTCGGAAACTGCGCTTCTACACCCGTTTCCTGCCGGTCCAGGATGCGTGCGCGTCGTTCCCGACGCTGCGTCCGGCTTGGAATGCGTTCATTGGTTTTGAAGAAGGAGAGTGCTAGCATGATTCACGCCCCGTATCATTTTGTTCCGTTGTCCAATACGATCGTGTTTCCGGAGTGGGGGGAGCAGGTCTCGCAGGACATCCCCTTCAGAGACCACCATGACGGCGAGTTGAAGATCACGGTGGAGGCGAAGTCGGATATCTTCATTCGCGAAGGGAGCGTCGGGAATCCGAAAGCCGCTGGGGGGATCCATGATTTCTGCCATGATGCGTCGGGGAAGTACTTCATTCCCGGCACATCGCTGAAGGGGATGATCCGGAATGTGCTGGAGATCGCCACGTTTGGCAAACTGCAGACCATCGCCAACAAGCGCTATGCCGTGCGGGATCTGAATTCCGAGGAGTACCGAGGCAAATTCATGGTCAATTGGAATTCCGTCGTGCATGCGGGATGGCTGGACATCAGCGATGAGGACAATTGGCGGATCTTTCCGTGCAAGTATGCGGAATGGAGTCGTCCGAAGGAGGCGAGATCCCTGGGGGTGAAGGGGGACTTCGGGAATCGTCGTCAGTCTGCGGCGGACAAATACGTGGAGTTCATCAAGCAGAACGGCTCGTTGTCGCAAAAGGCGGATTTGGAGCATGTCCATTTGAATGTGAAGGAGCAGATCCCTGAGCATGACGAGGCGCATTTTCCAGGACATCAGGTCAGCGGGAAACTGGTCTTCACGGGGCAGCCGCAGGATTACGTGGAGGGCAAGAAGGGCAAGAAGTACCATGAGTATTTCTTCTATTTTGACGACCGTGGCAATGGGGAGGCGGTGGGGGACGGCGAGGAAGAAAGATTTGGAAAGAGCCGATGCTTCTTCTATGTGGACCAGCCGGAGGCGGGGGAGGTGGATGAGAATGCTCGTCATCCGAATCGCGATGACTTCTTGTTCTGCCATGATGCAGGGCAGGGGCAGACGAGCGCAAAGGACTGGATAGATTGGAAATCGAAGCGTCTGAAAGAGATTCGCGAAAAATGGTTCGACGGGATGATTCCAGTGTTTTACGTGCGCGATGCGGCACACGAGAAACTGCGTTTCGGACTGGCGAAGATGTTCCGGTTTGCGGGTGAGGTGTCGGTGGGGGAGGCGGCGCGGAAGTCGGCAAAGGAGCATTTTCCGCTGAGTGCCGAGGAATTCAAGCCGGACATGGCGGATTTGATGTTTGGTTATGCAAAGCGGTGGAAGTCCTTGCGGGGGCGGGTGCAATTCGGGGCGGCCGAGGCGGAAGGGGCGGTGAAGCCATGCGAGCCGCGGGAGATTCTGCTGGGATCGCCGCGTCCGAGTTTCTATCCGGCGTATCTGCAGCAGGATGACAAAGGCAGCGGGCAGATTGACAAGAAGAAGTACAAGACGTGGTTGAGCAAGGATGCGAAGTTGCGCGGATGGAAACGGTATCCGGTGCTGAATGACAATGTCTTCGAGCGTAATGAGGAGCAAAGCGAGGAGATGATGACCAGCTTCCGTCCGCTTCCTGCGGGGACGAAGTTCCACGGGACAGTCCGCTACCACAACTTGCGCAAGGAGGAGTTGGGGGCGCTGATCTGGTGCCTTCAGTTCAAGGTCAACAAATACTACTGGCACAGCCTGGGGATGGGGAAGCCTTACGGCTATGGCAAGGTCAAGGTCTCGATAGACGGGCCATTGTCAAGCAAGGAACAGGATGATTGCCGCAAGTGCTTCGTCGATTATATGACGAAGCGGCTGGTCGACCTCACGAAAGAACTTCCGGAGGAGGAGCAGATTACGAATTACGAGAAATCGGCACAGATCAAGGCGTTGTTGGATATGGCGGCGAATCCGGAGACTGCGGAGAGAAGTTGGGATTTCCACTACATGAGTCTGGATGAGTATCGCCAGAGCAAAGTGAACGGAGACTGTCTGACGGGCTATTCGATACGCAGGAAAGACGCGGCTCCCGCACCATCTGCGGTTCCCGGTCCAACAACGACGAATACGGGGAATGCCAAATTGCAGGATGCGTTGCTGAAGGGACTGAATAATGGCAAGGTGAAAAAGAAGGATCTTTTTAAGCAACTTCAGAATCTGAACTTGGGGAATGGTGAAAAACTCGTGGATCCGCTTGCGCAATACCTTCGTCGGCAGTTTAAAATCAATGTTTATAACAAAATGATGGACAAGGAGGTGTGGGATTTCCTTCAGTCTCACAGTTGAGGTGGTTTCTCCCTCGCCCTGGGAAATGGCCCGCCGGGCAAGCCCGGCGGCACACGGCGGGGGCACATCGGCCCGGCTCGGCTACGGGGATTGGCCCGCCGGGCAAGCCTGGCGGCACACGCCGCCCATGAATCGGGCCCGCTCGGCGGCGGGTATTGTTCCGTCGGGCAAGCCCGGTGGCGCACGGCGCGCATGAATCGGCCCCACTGGCTTGCGAATCCGTCCTGCCCCCGGCGGGCGCATCCCCCATTTCACCCCGCCTCGTTGAGAGCGTAGCGGGTGGTGCGGGGGG
>JAEEGL017459991.1_pt1 | contig 15503 bp, 17 predicted proteins | sample 9134231 | NCBI WGS metagenome assembly JAEEGL01 (sample SAMN16246548, study PRJNA631951) | gut metagenome | biome: gut microbiome; feature: rumen; material: fiber-attached | host: Bos | place: Iran: Karaj | collected 2018-10
ACATCATTACTTACATCATATACTTTAACAGCAGATATAGCAGCCATAGCATTTTCATAATTATGATTACCTTTTAACTTAATATCCTTAGTATCAATGACCTTCTCATCCTTATAATAGATAGTTCCATCTAGTAAATAAACATTCTGTTTACTATCTTTAGAGAAATATAATAATTTGCTGTTGATATCTTTAGATATATCCACAGCTTCTTTATTATCATAATTAACTATAGCTATATCATTCTTAGTCATATTATTAAATATCTTCTTTTTAGTTTGAACATATCTTTCATGAGAATCATGAAAATCAGCATGTGCATCGTATATATTTGTTAAGACACTAACATTTGTCTTAAATTTATACATATCACATAATTGATGATCACTAATTTCCATTACTAAATATTCATTAGCTTTAATATCTTTAACAAAATTACATAAAGGAGTACCAATATTACCACCAAGATAAACAGGTAATCCAGCTTCTTTCATCATATTATAAATTAGTGTTACAGTAGTTGTCTTACCATTGCTACCAGTAACTCCTATAATATGTACATCTTTATTCAAATAACCATAAGCGAGTTCGACCTCGTTAATAACATCCATTCCATATTCTTTTGCTTTTAAAACTGCCGGATTAGTATATTTAATTCCAGGGTTTTTAACCATTACATCAAAAGAATCATCTAATAAAGGTAGTGGGTCATCAGTAATAATTACTTTAACACCCATTTTTTCTAATAATTTAACTTGTTCAGGATCTTGCTCCTTCATATCAGTAACAAGAACTTCATTATCTTTAGCAATTAGCTTAGCTGCTTCAAAACCACTTCTTGCCATTCCAAGAACAAAAACCTTTTTGCCTTTCAACATAAAAAATCACCTTCAAGAACATTATATCACACAAAAAATAACAAAAAACAACTGATTTTATCGATATTTACGGAATTTATAAGTCTTTATTATTTGGCAAATAAATGTTATAATTATTTACAGACATTTAAAGAAGGAGTGAATTTATGAAAGTAATATTACTTCAGGATGTTAAGAAGCAAGGAAAGAAAGATCAAATCATTAATGTAAGTGATGGTTATGCAAATAACTTTCTAATCAAAAATGGTTTGGCCGTAGCAGCAACTGAGACTAGTACAAATAGATTAAACAAAGAACTTGCTATCAGGAAAAAAGAAGAAGACGAATATGTCGAAGAATGTAAGAAATTAGTTGAGAAACTAAAGAAAATTGAAATTGTTATTAAAACAAAAACAGGGGAACAAGACAAAGTATTCGGTACTGTTTCATCAAAGAGAATATGTGATGAATTAAAACTAAAAGGTATCGATATCGACAAGAAGAAAATAATAATTGATGCTCCTATTAATAGTTTAGGAACACATATTGTAAAAGTAAAACTACATAAAAGAGTAGAAGGGGAAGTAAAAGTAACATTAAAAAAGTAGGTGGTTAAAATGCCAGTAAGGAAGATGCCTCAAAATTTAGAAGCCGAAATGAGTGTTTTAGGAGTTGCTTTCCTTAATAAAAATGCTTTAGTTAAAATATGCGAAGAACTGTATTCTGATATGTTTTATAGTGAAGCAAATCAAAAACTATTTGAAGCAATTAAAGCACTATATGATGCTAAAGTTCCAGTAGATATTACTACTGTTAAAGAAGAACTAGATAAAAAGAAAAATCTAAATGCTATTGGTGGTATTGATTATATTAGTGAAGTAATAGATTCAGTAGCAACAGCAGCTAATATAGATTACTACATCAAAATAGTTAAAGATAAAGCAATTTTACGTAATTTAATAGATACAGCAACTGACATCGTAACAGAATCATATGAAGAAGATGGCGATGTTACTAATGTCTTAGAAGAAGCTGAAAAGAAAATCTTAAATGTTGTTAAAGAAAGACAAACTAGTGATTTCATCCATATTAAAGATGCAATTGCTATTGCCCAAGAACAACTAGAACAAAGAGCCCAAAACAAAAGTGACATTACAGGAATACCTACTGGTTTCTATGACCTAGATAAAGCCACTGCCGGACTACATGAAGGTGAATTGATCATCGTTGCAGCCCGTCCTGGTATGGGTAAAACTGCTTTTGCTTTAAACATTGCTACTTATGCTGCCCAAAGTACAAAGAAAGCAGTAGCTATATTTAACTTAGAAATGCCTGCTGAGCAACTAGTAAACAGAATGCGTTCTGCAGTTGGTCAAGTAGACTCATATAAAATACAAACAGGAAATCTTTACCAAGATGATTGGAAAAGAATAAATGAAGCTAATAGTCAACTAGCTGAAACTAATATTCAAATAGTTGATGATGCTGGTATAACAGCATCTGAAATTAAAGCGAAATGTCGTACATTAGCTAATAAAGAAGAAGGTTTAGGTTTAGTAATCATCGACTACTTACAGTTAGTAACTAGTGGAGGAAGACGTCCTGAATCTCGTCAACAAGAAGTTTCTGAAATTTCACGTGCCTTTAAAACGATGGCTATGGAATTAAAAGTTCCAGTAATCGCCTTAGCACAATTATCACGTAGTGCAGAAAAAAGAGAAAACAATCAACCTATGCTTGCCGACTTACGTGAATCTGGATCAATTGAACAAGATGCTGACTTAGTATTATTCATTCATCGTAATGATTACTACAAAGCTAAAGAACAAATTGATTCTCAAAAGAACGTTGTAGCAGATATAATCGTTGCAAAACATAGAAAAGGTTCAACTGGTAAGTTCCAATTATTATTTGAACTAAATATGAGTAATTTTAGAAACTATCTAGCTTCTGACAACAAAGGAGAAGATTATGAAGAATAAAAAAGGATTAGTATTAAGTTGCCTAGTAACAGTCTTATTAGGCATATTGATGTTCTTTTGCTTTAATGATGTTGAAGAATTTGCTGATGCAACACCAATCTATCAAGTATATTTAGATGGTGAAAAAATAGGCTTAATAACATCTAAGCAAGACTTATATTCAATGATCAATAAAGAACAAGTAGAAATAAAAGAACAGTATAAAGTAGATCAAGTATACCCACCAAAAGGATTTAAAATAATAAGATTAAATACTTATGATAAGGAACTAACAACAACAGAAAATATCTATGATTCAATTAAAGATGATAAAGAATTTACTGTTAAAGGTTATACAATAACTATTAAGAGTAAAGAAGAAGGTAAAGAACCAATTTATATCTATGTTCTAGATCAAGAAGTCTTTAAGAAAGCTATGGAATTATATGTAAAAACATTCATAGGTGAAGAAAGATTTAAACAATATCAAGAAGGTACACAACCAGAAATAGTTGAAACTGGGTACACTATCAATAACATGTTCTTTGAAGAAAACATATCAGTAAAAGAATCCCTTATAGGTGTTAATGAAAAGATTTATACAGATCCAAATGAATTAACAAGATTCTTATTATTTGGTAATAATAATGAAGAACAATTATACACAGTAGAACAAGGAGATACAATATCTTCAATTGCACTAGCTCACAAATTAAATACTACAGAATTAATCATTGCTAATAATAATCAACTAAGATCAGAAAGTTCAATGTTAGCAATCGGTCAACAATTAAATGTTGCCTTAATCAATCCAGTAGTTACACTAGTTTATGAAGAAACAATAGTTGAAGATGCCGAAATATTGTTCCAAACATTTTATGAAGAAGATAGTTCACAATATACAGACTATCGTTTCACAAAACAAGAGGGAATTAAAGGTGTCCAAAGAGAAACAAAATTGGTTCGTTTTGTAAATGGTAACCAAAACTCAGGAGCCGTATTCGTTGGTGACCCAGTTGTTATCAAACCAGCACAAAATGAAATCGTTGTTAAAGGTACTAAACCAAGATATGTTGCTCCTATTATTCCACGTAGTTATGGAACATATGTTGATACCGGCGATACATGGGGCTGGCCAACAAATTCACCATATATGATTACATCTTATTATGAGTATCGTTGGGGAACTCTACATGATGGTATAGATATTTCAGGTACAGGTTATGGTTCACCAATATATGCATCCCTAGATGGTGTTGTAATTAATGCACAATATGGTGGAATGGTTGGTTCATCAGCTGGATATAACGTTGTTATTGAACATGCTAATGGATACTGCACAGTATATGCCCACCTTTCATCAATATATGTTGGTGTTGGTCAATACGTAGCACGTGGTCAAGTAATTGGTGCTATGGGTCGTTCAGGAACAGCAACAGGAACACACTTACACTTTGGTTTGTTCTATGGAAGACCATATAATGGTGGTTATTCAGTTAACCCAATGAGATTATGGAGATAATGAAGACTTGTGTCTTAGCCAGTGGCTCAGAAGGAAATGTAACTTATGTAGAAACAGCAAATCATAAAATACTACTAGATCTCGGAACAACTGTTAAATACATAAAGGAAAAGCTTTCTGAGCTTTCTGTTTCTATAGAGGATATAGATTACGTATTAATTACTCACGTTCATGACGACCATATAAAAGCTTTAAATACATTTATTAAAAAGTATAAAGCTAAAATATGTTTAAGTCCCCAAATGTACTCTGAAATAGCATGTTTACAAGAATATGATAATATTCTTCTATACGATAAAAAAATAGAATTAGATGATGCTACTATTGAAATAATTAAAACTTCTCATGATACTTCTGATTCACGTAGTTTCATCGTTACAAGTGATAATAAAAGTTTAGTTTATTTAACTGATACTGGTTACATTAATCAAAAATTCTTTAAATCATTAACAAACAAAGATGTCTATTTATTTGAAAGCAATCATGATATTGAAATGCTTCTTAATGGACCATATCCAAAATGGTTAAAAGATCGTGTAATGGGACCATATGGACACTTATCCAACAAAGATAGTTCGATTTACTTATCTAAATTAATTGGTGATAAAACCAAAAAGATAGTATTAACCCATTTAAGTCAGAAAAATAATACACCAGAAAAAGCACTAGAAACAATTAAAGAAATATTTAATGAATACGAAATAGATTTTGATTTGAATAACATTACTTATGCTACTCAAAAAGAAAGAAGTGAACTAATAGAAATATGATAAAGATAATTTGTTTAGGTAAAATAAAAGAAGCATATCTTAATGAATTAATAGAAGATTATAAAAAAAGAATATCTAAATACCATAAAATAGAAATAATAGAACTAAAAGATACTAATAATCTTGAAGAAGAAAGAGATAATATCTTAAAACATATATCTAATCAAGATTATGTAATATCACTAGATATAGATGGTAAAGAATATGATTCCGTATCACTATCAAAAGTTATAGAGAATGCCTTTATGGAAAAAGGATCAATAGCTTTCATCATTGGTAGTAGTTATGGTCTTCATGAAGATATTAAGAATAAATCAAATCTTCGTTTATCATTCTCTAAACTAACCTTCCCACACGGTTTGTTTAGAGGAATTCTATTAGAACAGATATATCGTTCATTTAAAATAGTAAACAATGAGTCATATCACAAATAAGGAATAGTTATCTATTCCTTTTTTATGTTATAATATATTTAGAATAGGAGACTATGTATGGAAGAACAAAAAGATTTAACAATGCTAAATAGAACAGTACCTAAAAAACCAAATGGCTTTTTAATATTTTTACTATTACTATTTATTGCATGTATTTGTGTCGGTTCATTTCTTCTAGGAAGAAGCTTTGCTAACGAAGAAGACACACCAAAACAAGAAACTAAAGAGGAAAAGAAAGAAGAACCGAAAGAAGAAAAAGAACCAGATAAAAAAGAAGAAGAAAAATCAAGTCTTTCAAGTCAAATAATACTTGATACAGATAAAATGTTAGAAGAAAAAGGCTTATTAAAACAAGACATGATTGAATATAGAACAATGAGAGTTGTAAAAAAAGGTTATTATAAAAATGAACCAAGTGTAATTATTTATACAATTGAAGGTAAGTTTAAATGTAAAGCAGGATCTAATCCTGAAAACGAAACTACTTGTTTATATCAATCACAATTAGGTGATCCTGATTCAGAGGGTAGATATGATTATACTATTGCCATCGAAACAACAGAAGAAAATGGCAAGTTAGTATATGGCGAATTTACAGAAGTAATGCCTGGTGATGAATTCGTTGAATTAAATGAAGAAGTAGAATAGGAGATATTGCTATGGAAAATTATGATCTTAAAATAGGTGATGAAAAGAAAAGAGCTACAAAAGCTGCTTATCTATTCAGATTAGCAACTGAGCACATGACTTATAAAAATAATAGACAAGAAAAGAATATAGTAAAGCTTTATTTTCAATTAACATCAGTGCCTTCATATGAAGAAAAGGTTAAAATTAAACATAAATTAACAAATGCTTTTAAAGGATTACCTGATCAAGATTTAATTTCTTCAGTTAAGCTAGAAAGAATAATGCAAACAGATTTCTATAATAAACATCTAGGTAAAGACCATAGAGAAATCGTAAAACTATCTATAGAACTAGCTAACGATTTAAAGGCATCAGCAATAAAATATTTAGATGAATATATTACATGCTATTGGCGTATTAAATTATTGGAGCAAGAAAGAATGGAACAAGAAAACGCTCTAAAAGTTCCAAGTAAACCTAAACAAACAAATTATAAACCAACTCAAACTGAAACTAGGAGTACTACAGATTATGAACAACCAATTAGTAGATATGGAATTCCACAACCAAGAGAACCAAAACCAAAACTTTATTCTTCAAGATATATGCTAGAAGATGAAGCACAAAAGGAAATGAATGCAAATCTTCTTAAAATGCTTCAAGAAAAAGATAATTGGTATAACAGAGGTTTATCATATGAACTAAAAGATGAAGTAAGAGAAGTATATAAAGGAAGAAATGCATATGCATTTGCTGATGTGGTTAGTGATGCTATAGAGATGAATCAAATTGCTAATGAATATGCACAGATGAATACAACAACTAAAAAACTACCTGTAGGTCTTGACCCAAGAGTAAACGATATAATGAAATTAGCAATTAATTGTTATAACGTTACAGTTTATCAATTAAAACATGAATTTGGTGAAGGAAACACAACAGAAGCTCATTTAAACTCAAGAGATTTACTACATAAATTAAATGCTGATAGTAGTTTAGCCATTTATCAACAAACTTATGACATGTTTATGAAATACTATGGTAGTTTAGATGAAGCACAAAGACAAAATATAAAAAATCATATTGATCAATATGGTTATGAATATAAAAAAGTATTTAATATTCCTGATAACTATCCAAGAATAGTAGATACAAGAGATATTATCAATGCTGTTAATAGAGCAATGAGTGCCAGAATAAAAGAATCTTTTGCTCATATAGATATTGAAAGAAGTTCTTTAGAGTTTAATGATGTATTAAGATCATCAACTAGATACATGAAAGTAGATGAAATAGTTCAACTTTATAAGCAAATCAAATTTGATTCAGCTAGAGATTATTCAACAGTAAAAAATGAAGAACAAAGAGAAGCACTTGAAAGAGAATACAAGAGAAAAATGGAAATACTTCAAGATGCATTTATTCAAGTTATAAAAAGAAAAATTCGTTTCAATGTTGAATACGATGTTAACATGCCTAAAGATGAACAAGAACGTGCAACAAGAATGATGAATGTTCAAAGTGCTATGATAGCAAATGATTTCTTCCATGAGGAATTATTATTCAATCCATATAATATAAAGAACAATCAAGTTCAACAAGGTGTTGCTAAGAGAAAGAGCGAATTTATGGAAGAAGCTCAAAAAGCAGAAGAGAGATTCTTCGGTATGGGTAAATTAAAACAAGCATTAGCTAAATCTAGTTCTTATAAAAAACTAATAGAATTAATTGAAAAACAAAATGTAACAGAAGAAGATATTGCATTTGCTAAAAAACTATATTAATAGGTGATAACATGAGAGAAGAATTTAATAAATACGTAGATAATTATAAAAAATTACCATTAAAACAAAAACAACAAATAGCTTTTGATCAATTAAAAATGTTAGCAGTAGCAACTCATACACTTTGTAAAGAAATAAATGCTGATAATGAATTGTTAATAAATGAGGAACTAAACGATGTAGAAGAAGGTCATTATTCAGAAGATGATTTTGCTGAAGCAGTATTAGTATTAACAAATTCTATTCAAAATTCAATTAGTGATTTCCACTTAAAACTAAGTGAAATAATAAATGAAATAAAATAAGTTAATGACAACCATTAACTTATTTTTTATAATAGGAATTGGTGATAAAAATGATTGGTAATGATTGGGATGAAAAATTAAGCTTAATATGGAATAGTCCTGGCTTTAATAAATTCTATAAAGGAATTGAAGATGAATATAATAAAAAAACAATCTTTCCACCTAAAGATTTAATTTTTAATGCTTTAAAACTAACTCCATATAGTAATGTTAAAGTAGTAATAGTAGGTCAAGATCCTTACCATGGAGTAGGTGAAGCACATGGGTTATCATTTTCTGTACAAGAGGGAGTTAAACTACCACCATCACTTCAAAACATTTATAAAGAATTAAATGATGATTTAGGAATTCCTATTTCAGGTAAAGGTGATTTAACTAAATGGGCTAAAGAAGGTGTCTTACTTCTTAATGCTGTATTAACAGTAGAGAAAGATAAAGCGGCTTCACATCGCGGAAAAGGTTGGGAATTACTAACTGACTATATAATAAAAATACTAAATCAAAAAGAAGAACCAATAGTATTTATCTTATGGGGTAATTTTGCTAAAGAAAAAGCTAAATATATAACAAACCCAAAACACTTAATAATTAAATCAGCCCATCCATCCCCACTATCAGCATATAATGGATTCTTTGGTAGTAAACCATTCTCCAAAACTAATGATTTTTTAAAAAAGAATAATCTCAAAGAAATAGATTGGAATATAAATGAATAGAAGCATGTTAAAACATGCTTTTTTCATGCAATATTTCACTACTGTCAATAAATAATCATATCAATTGACATGATATCACCATTATTTTATAATGATAATAGAATGATAGGATGTGAATAAAATGGCGGATTTAGATTACACAGAAAATACAAATACTTATGTTGAATGGAATAAGCTAGATGGCATTGGAGATGATCTAGTAAACTATTCAACTACTGATATTCAAAATCAAATTGATAAAATTCAAAATTTAAGAAAGAAAGTTAACTGGGAAGGTGCAGATGCAGAATCTTCTCTAAAAGGTTTCGATGAATTCATGACTGAAATGGGAAAAGTATCTCAAGGTATCAAACAATATGGTCAATTCCTAAAGGGAGTAGCTGGATCATATAAAGATACAAGCAATAAGATTCAAGATAAATTCGAAACAGAAATTTATCAAAGAAAGGATGCTGCGTAGTTATGGATGGCAATGGAGTAAGAGTTGACAGTGCGTCAATAAGAGAATTAAGTAAGAACTTAATAGATGAAACAAATAAATTAGTAACAATGATCGAAACAGCAAGAACAAGAGTAGAAGATAGTAGAGCTGCATACGATTCAGAATCAGCAACAGCTTTTAGAACAAAAATGAATAATTTTGCAGACAATGCAAAAAAAGGAACAAACGAGAATTTAACAAATCTTGCTAATTATTTTGAAGGTGTTGCAAAGATTTACGAAAAACAAAATGCAGATGTAAAACAAACAGCAGAAGAATACCTATCAACAGAATTATTCGACGAATAAAAAGCAAGCAATTGCTTTTTTCTTTTTAAAAAGGAGGGAATGGAATGGGAGTATATAGTAGACAAGCAGAGTCTTGTAATATACATTTAGATAGCGCCATAGCTAAACTAGAATCTGTAAAAGCTAATCAAGAGGCAGCTGTAAGTAGACTTGGTGATAACCAGGATGTGGTTGCCGAAGGAGTAAAAAAGTCTTGTAAGCCCATTAGCGGCAAGATTGATACAGCAATTTCAGCTATTTCCAACTTAAAATCAAGTATAAGTGCTAAAGCAGCAGAATTAGATGCTGCTTTAGAAGAAGAAGAAAGAAGAAGAAGAGAAGCAGCAAATAATAATTGATACGATAGAGGGTAGATAATATGTCTAATGGCATAGTAGATTTAGATAGAGATTTATTTAATAGTATTCAAGGTGAGTTAGAAGCATGTAGTACAGACGTATCTTCTGTATCAGAAATAATCTCATCTGGTTTGTCATGCCTTTCAGGCGAATTAGCCTCTTCAGTTAGTGGAGGAACAGTTAATTCCACATTAACAAATATAAGTAATGATTATGTAGTAGTATCGAATGCTATTACAAGTGCAATTTCTCAATATGATCAAACAGAAGCAAATAATCAATTCGATATGTCTATGTTTGAAGAAGGAGTAGAATCAACATTTAGTCAAGTAGAAACTTCTATTACAGAAGGAGCTAATCTATCTTTAGAAGAAAGATTAGCTATGCTTAATCAAACTATTAATACTTGGGCAGCAATTAAATCTGAGTTAGAAGCTGAATTTGAAGAAAACTTTGGCAAAGGTATTTATTTTCAAGATTATGAAGCTTTAAAAGACCTTAAAGCAATTTTCTCTATTCTTGATATTAAAGGGTTACTTAATGTAGGACATCTAGAATTTATACATTCTAACAATAAAGGATATTTAGATCTAGAATTTACTGGTCGTATAGTAGATGTAGTAAGAGAGTATGATTTATTTAGTAAATTAAAAGCTTATGTAAACGGATCCAGCTGGGAAGAATGTGGTTTCGCTGAAATATATGGCGATGATCCATATACAGAGAAAAGTATGCTTTTTAGAATGTATCAGGTTATTCACCAAGAAAAAGATTTTAATGTTTATTGCCCATCAGCAAACGAAGTAGATCCAGAATTCATAAAGGGTAAATTTAAAGAATTCTATCGTATTGACGATACATATTTCCCAATGGATGATCCAAAGAAATGGTTTGATGCTATTGCTAGCAAAGTAGATGAAGCAAGAGAATTACAAATGAATATCAATTCCATATCTTCCCAAGTATATGGGCTAAAACAATTAGTTAAAATATTACCATATACTCATGTAATGGAAAATGCGGATTTTTCAAATTATCTATCAAGAGATTATGTAAATGACAAATCAATACCAGATAGATTGAAAGAAAATCTCAGTCAAGAAGAATTGGCAGTATATGTCTATATAATAGATCATGATGGAAAAACTAAAGCAGATGCTTATATTTCTGCTATGGAAGACTTAATCAATCAAAGAATCGGAATGAGAAAAGCAGCAGAATATATAGAAAGTATGGCTGCGAATGGTTTCGATATTGGCGATGTATTCACATCAGGAGGAACAGGATTTATTGATGGAGTACGAAATTTCTTTAAAGGAATAGGTAATTTCTTTAACCCAGATGGTGTAATAAGCGCATCTGATTACGAAATGATGTTTAAAGTAAGTCTTCTTGCACAAGGAGAAAACGAATTCAATAAAAAATTGACAGCAGCTGAAAGAGAATTCTTAAATTTTAATTATCAAACATGGCAATCTATTGGTAATATGATTATACCTTCAGCAGTAGCATTTATACCGGTTGTTGGTAAACCATTATCTAGCGCTTTATTATTTTTATCAATAGCTGGCAACAATGTTGAATCTGCCATGCAACAAGGTGAAGTAGGATGGAAATCTTATCTATATGGATGCCTAACTGGTGTATCTGAAGTAGTATTTGAAAGACTAATGGGTGGTATTCCAGGTTTATCTAACTTAAGTGGATCATTTATAAGAAACATGGTTGGTGAAGGAATGGAAGAATTCTTCCAAGAATGGGTAGATGCAGGTTTACGCTTTGCCATATTTGGAGATCCTATAAATGTTACAGAAACAATGTCTAATTCAGCATATGCATTCTTACAAGGTATGGTTGTTTCAGGAATAATGCAAGCGGGTACTAACTTAGCATTTAAAATCGGAAACGAAGTCGTTTATTGGAATAGTGATATTCCTTATAACTCATTAACTGAAATGCTTGCACATGCTCAAGGTAAAGGCGATGCAGTCTCTTTAAATATGATATTAAGTCTATTTAACAAAGAAGGATCTAGTTATGAAAAAATACGTAACCATTTTGTTGAGTCATATATGGAAAAATATAACGTTGACAGTAAAATAGCAGCAAGAATGGTTGACTTAGTAGCTCAAACTTATGATGCCCAAGCCGTTAATAAACGAATGGGAGAATTATTTAAATATAGTACAAGTAGCAAACAACTTAGTACAACTGCAAGAGAATCAAGAGTTGTAACAATAGATGGTAAAACAATCATAACAAATTTAACAGATGCAGAAATAGTAAAATTTGTTAATGATAATGATAAAGGCAAAAAGAAAATTTATTATTCAATTGATGAAATTGATTTATCAACTGGTATAGGTATACCGATGAATGCAGAATATGTTGCTGCAGTAACAGATAAGCATGGAAATGTTAAATATAGAGTTATTTGGCCAGAAGCAGATGGATATACAGTCGACCCAACAACTGGCAAAGCCCAAATGACAAAAACAACATTAACAAAAGGCATGGTATTTGATAGGTATGGAAATGAATATGGTAGTTATGTATCACCTATGCAAAGTAATGAAGACGGAACCTATAGTGGATATAGTTTTGACGAAAGAGCCTTGCCATACGACCCAAGTCAGACTTATAATCAATATGAGGTTACATGTAACAGTTTAGATGCTGCGACAATAACCCAAGCAATTAAAGATAACTATTCTGGAGGAATAGAACAATTCATTAAAGATTATCCTGACTATTGGTCAGGAGACGCTAAAACTGGCCAATTTACAGGCGATACATATACTGGTACTATAGCATCATGGTTTGGTGCACCGGGTGGAGGTACACAAATACAACTACCTATTTCGATTAAAGTTCTATTAAAATTAAAATTAATTAGACAAATATAAGAAAGGAAATATTTTATGAAGTATGAGGAATTAACAAGAAGAATAATAGATGAGGGTTTAGAAGAATATGCTTTTATAGAATACGGAACACTTCTAGGAGCGGATGATACAGTGTGCATAGATAAGAACGACGATGGAACTTTTAGTGTTGTTTTCTATGGAGAAAGAGGAAAAATAAGAAGAGAATATCTTAACATTCCAGAAGAACAAGCTTGCAATATAGTATATGAATATGCTGTTGGCAGAAAAAGATTTGAAACAGATGACTTTGAAAAAAAAACTGATGGTGGAATGAGCTTACATTAAAAAAACTAGGATTAAATCCTAGTTTTTATTTACTATAATTTGAAATCATCAACGATTTCATCTTCCATGTTTTTACCATCGAAGAATGTCTTAATTTCAATACCATGCATTCTAGCAACAATATTAGATGGGAATGATCTAACTAAATCATTTAATTCACCAGTATATTTGTTGTAATACATTTTAGCAGATTGTAATTTTTCATCTAATTTCTTATTTTCATTTAATAAATCTTTAAAATCTTTATTATCATTTAATTTACTATTATCAACTTTAATTTGCATCCATAAATTAATATATTCTTTTATTTTTCTATCTAAATCAAAGTTACTTATATTTTCATCTTTAAGTTCTTCCAAACCATTGAAATAAGGTTTACTAGACTTTAATTCTTTTTGTAAATAAGTATCTACTCTTAATAATAAATCATACTTATTTCTTAAGGCTTCATCTATTAAATATTCAGCTTGATCTATTTTTGTTTTTGAATGCATCAGTTTATTAAATTGATAAACATAAAGTATTCCTAAAGATCCAAAAATAATAATAACAAATAGAAAAGCATATAATATTTCCATTCACAATCACCCAATTCTACTATGATTATAACATATTATTTGTTTTACAAAAACCTCTATTTATAATAGAATGTAAAGAGGAGGTACCAAATGAATGTAGAAAAATTGGTAGTTGGAGACTTAGATACCAACTGTTATATAATTAATATAGATGATGAATATGTTATTGTTGATCCAGGAGATGATTTCCCTAGGATTAAAGAATACTTAAAAGGAAAGAAAGTAGTAGGTTGCTTAGTAACTCACTTCCATTTTGACCATATAGGTGCATTAGAAGAAGTTATTAGTTACTACGATTTAGAAATAAATAAAATAAATAGTAAAAAGTTTAAATACGAAGTTATTAAAACCCCAGGACATACAAATGATTCAAAGACTTTCTATTTCAAGAAAGCAAAAATAATGTTCTGTGGTGACTTTATATTTGAACGAGGAATCGGTCGTACTGATTTAGGTGGTAGTATCAAAGATATGAAAGAAAGCTTAGAAATGATAAGTTCATATCCTGATGATATTACTTTATACCCAGGACATGGCGATAAAACAACTTTAGGAAATGAAAAGAAATATTTTAGTTATTATTACTAAAATATTTTTTAATGTTTAAAATTGAAAAATATAGTATAATTTATATAGCATAGGACGTGAGACAATGGCTGATGTTAAAGATCTAATAAATGAAGCAAAAACAAAAAGCTTTTGGATTCGTTTAGTACTAGCTGTACTAAGCATCTTTTGTTTGGCTGTTAATTATAATGTGTTCTTATTACATAATGATTTAGTAATAGGTGGAACAAGTGGTATCTCTATTATTATCAATGAAACTACAGGTATGTCTCCATCATTATTTATCTTATTATTTAATGTGTTCTTTGTTGTATTAAGCTTTATAGTATTAGGAATGAGAAGTACTAGAAAAGCAATCGTTGGATCTTTATTGTATCCGTTGTTTGTTTTCCTAACAGCGCCGTTCTGTGCAAGTATAGCACCAGAAATACAATTAGATAACTTCTTACTAGTTGTCTTGATAAGCGGCTTAATATTTGGTGTATCTAATGGTGTAATATATCGTTCCGGTTATTCTACTGGTGGAATGGATATTTTAATTGAAATAATGAGTAAATATTTAAAAATGCCAAGAGGAACAGCATCGTTTATATGTAACTTTGTTGTAATCTTCTCAGGTGGTTTCTTCTTTGGTTTATCAAAAACAGTATATGCAATCATAATTATTGTGATGAATAGCTACTTAGTTGACAAAATTATGTTAGGTATTTCCGATAGTAAAATGTTCCATATACATACAGATAAAATTGATGAAGTCATTGATGCAATTAAAGATTTAGACTCTGGTTATACACTACTAAAAACCGAAGGAGGCTACACAAAAGCCCGTCGAAACATTGTTATGGTAGTAGTCCCAACAACCCAATATTTCATGTTTAAAGGACTCATAACCAAGATTGATCCAGAAGCATTTATCATAATAAGTGATTGTTATGAGGTGTATGGTGGACAGCGAAAAGAACAATTCCCATTTATTTAATGGGAATTTTTTGTTATAATTAAAGGTGATAAGGTGGTGTTAGAATGAAATTCATTGACAT
>JAEEGL010281845.1_pt1 | contig 15502 bp, 11 predicted proteins | sample 9134231 | NCBI WGS metagenome assembly JAEEGL01 (sample SAMN16246548, study PRJNA631951) | gut metagenome | biome: gut microbiome; feature: rumen; material: fiber-attached | host: Bos | place: Iran: Karaj | collected 2018-10
GGGGGGGGAAAAGGGGGGGGGGGTGGGGGGGGGGGGCGGGATTGCGGATTGAAAAGACGGGGCTATATTATTACAAAATTCCAAAATCGTAATACTGCCATGATGAAACAGCGATTCACCCTGATAGAGCTCCTTGTCGTCATCGCGATCATCGCGATTCTGGCGGCGATGCTGCTGCCTGCGCTGGGTCAGGCCCGCGAGAAGGCGCGCAGTGCCTCGTGCGTGTCGAACCTGCGGCAGATATCGCTGGCGAACGCGATGTACGCCGATGCGAACGACGACTTTTCCGTCCCGTACACGACGGCGACGGGGTCAGGGCGGGTGAAGCTGGGCGACTACTGGTTCGGCGTCCGCAAGAGCGACGGGTACGACATCACGACCAGCCCGCTGCTGGGCGAGTACTACGGTCATGTGCCGCGGCTGCTGGTCTGCCCCTCCACCTTCGAGCGGGGGCCAGATCTCAAGGTCTGCGAGAACGGCGGTGGCTACGGCTACAACGGCAAGTGGTTCGGGGGCTATGACGCGCCGTTCCTGCGCCGCACGGGGATGCGTGCGGTCGCGCGGACGATCGTCTTCGGCGACTGCGCCAGCAGCGGCAAGTCGACCACCAGCAGCTACGATGTCGCCCGCTACACCCCCTATATGTATTGCAAGGTGTTGCCTGAGGGTGGCTCGACGGCGCAGTGGTCGAACAAGACCAGCGGCACGGCGCACTTCCGCCATTCGAAGCGGAGCAACGTCGCGTGGGGGGACGGGCATGTCTCCTCCGAGCCAGTCGGCACGATCAACACCAGCCATGCCTGCGCGGTCATCGGCCGCGTCGGCTTTGTCGGCCCCGCCACCATCGACTATTACAACCCCGTGCGCGCCGACGACAGCTGCCCCGACCTGTAGCGTCGCCGGCGGTTCAGGCGACGGTGTCGCCAGTGGTGGCGATGGCGAGTTCGGCGTGGAGGACGCCGCGCTGTTTGCGGATGGCGTTGGCGAGGGCGGTGATGCCCGCGCCAGTGCCTTTGAGCATGATCATCTCGGCGCAGATCTGGTGGCTGAGATGGATATGGGTGGAGGCGAGGACCTGTTCGCCGCAGTGGTGCTGGAGGTCGACGAGGGTCTCGGTGAGTCCCCGCTGGTGGTGGTTGTAGACGATGGTGAGGGTGCCGAGCACCTGGGAGCCAGTGTCCCACTGTTCGTGCGCGATGCGGTCGCGGATGAGGTCGCGCACGAACTCGGAGCGGTTTTCATAGCCGCTGGCCTGGGTCAGGGCGTCGAGTTGCCCCAGCAGGGATTCTTCGAGGGAGAGGCTGATTCGGGCGAGGTCGGACATGTCAGAACTCCCATTTGGCGCGTCGGAAGGGAATGTCGGAGAAGCGGCGCCAGGCGGGGGCGTCGCATTTGAGTTCGGGGATGGTCCAGGGGGCGGCGCCGCAGTTCCAGTAGGTGCGGCTGAAGAGGAAGTCCTCGGCCTCGTAGGCGAGGGGCTGGACGACGATGCCGCTCACGAGCCAGGTGCCGTCGATGGCGACGCGGATCTGCCCGTCGGTGATGCGGACGGGGAGGACGGCGGTGGTGGTTTCGCCGTCTCCGAGGTCGAAGGCGGCGGGCTTTCCGCCGTTGGCGGAGACGGTCCCCCGAATGGGGCCGCCCTTGCCGTTGAGGATGACGTTGACGAGGGCGATGCCGTTTTGGTGCGCGAGGCGGTAGGTGTTCGGGCCCTTGCCCGCGGCGCCGTGGGAATAGAGCGGGTCGACGCGGTCGTCGCCGACGCGCTTGACGGGGGCGGCGGCCTTTTCCCAGCCGTCGAGCGGGGCGGTGGCGAAATCGCGGTTGAACCCGACCTGGTATTTGTTGATGATGTATCCGTCGGCGAGCCGTCCAGTGGTGAACTGGAGGCGGGCGGAGGCCTGGCGGCCGTATTGGTAGTGCGCCATCTTCATGGGATGGAGGGTGTTGAAGTCGGTCTTTCCGCAGCGCAGGACGGCCTTGCCGAAGTATTTGACGCCGTAGCGGGAACTGTTCTCGGGGAGCAGGACGACGTAGAAATCTCCTTCGCGGATCAGGTGGGCCTTGTACTGGGAGGAGAGATCCTCGCTGTAGAGGCCGCCGACGCCCATGATGGAGAAGTCGATGCTGAAGTCGACGGGGCCGCCTGTGAACTGGATGTGGCGGATGTGGGTGGCGACGGGCGTGCCGTCGGGTTCGTCGCCAGTGATGCGGATGGTGCGGGGGGGGCGTCCAGAGCGGTGCATGCCGTGGTAGAAGTGGGCGGTGGCGCCCTTGAGCGTCGCGACGGGGATGCGCCAAGTCCAGATGTTGTTGCGGCCGTGGTAGTCGATGGGGCGCATGGCGGCGGCGAGGGTGAGTTCGGCGCGGGCGGGGTTGAGGCGGGTGGTCTCGCGGACGAACTGGAGGTCGCCTCCGAGGATGGTTCCCGAGGCGAGGAGGCCAGAGGCCTCGCCGTTCCTCCAGCCCCTGGTGACGGCGGGGGCGAGGGCCTCGCCGCGCAGGAAGTCCTTGAACTCGTGGGGGGCCTGGCGGAACTCCTCGCCTGCGATGACGGGCGTCCCGTCGAGGGAGACGCGGCCCTGCGCGTCGATGGCGAAGCCGTCCCTGGCGGGGGCGGGGGGCGCGTCGAGGAGTTCGCCGAGGAATTCACGCGGATGGTAGAAGGAGGCGGGGGCGGTGTTCGGGACGGAGGCGGCGACCTCGATCTTCGGCGGGTCGGCGAGCGGCGGCTCCAGGATGGCCATCGCGGGGTCGGGCGTCGAGGCGATCTTCAGTTGCGCGAAGAATCCGATGGCCTTGCCTGGGATGGCGAAGACGGTGGAGTTCCCCTGGCGGATGCCCTTGACGGCGAGGTCGGGGCGCTCGGGGGATTCGAGGACGGCCTCGGCGGCGCAGGGGCGGTTCACAGTGATGGCGAGGTCGCCCTGGATTTGCGGGAAGTCGAGCGTCTCGGGGATGCCTTCTCCGAGGGCGTCGCCCGCCTTCGCGCGGGTGCCCGTGAAGTTGTAGATCTGCGCGTAGATGGTGCCCTTGCCCGGGCCGTCCTGGAGTTGGTTCGCGATGGCGACGACCTTCGCGGGCAGGCTGGCGGTGACGGGGGCGGCGGCGCTGGCGAGCGTGTGGGCGCGGTCGTAGAGGGCGTCGAGGAGCGCCGCGAGTTCTGGATGCGGCGTGTACTGGTAGCGCGACTTGGCGCGGATCTCAGGCTCGTTGAGGAAGGCGCCGTATTGGGCGGCGAGGTAGAGGAAGGCGCCTTTGCCGTGGCGCGTCGCGACCGCGAGCGGCAGGCTGTTGCCGTTCGGCGTGCAGTAGTGGACGAGCACGCGGGACTTGGCGGGGTTGACGACTTCGACCTCCTGGAGATGGGGGACGGGGAAGCGGGTGGCGGTGCCGTCGAGGTGCGAGATGGCGTCGGCCTTGCCGAGGCGGCGTCCTGTGTGGCGGAGGTTCATGGCGCGGGCGAGTCCGAAGTCCTGGCGTCGGTTGCCGTGGGCGTCGTGGAGGGAGGTGTTGCCAGTGACGATGGCGACCCCGCCGTCGGCGACGAACTGCTCGATGGCGCGGCACTGCTTGTCGGAGAGGGATGCCTGGCTGGCGAGGACGAGGACGCGGTATTTGCCGAGGCGGTTGGGATAGAAGAGGTCACCGTCGAGGATGGTGTCGAATTGTCGGCTGGAGCGGATGAAGGTCTCCATGACGCCTCGGAAGTCGTTCCAGTAGAAGGAGCGGTCTGCGGTGGTGCGCCAGGTCTGGGCGGAGACGAGGAGGGCGGTGTCGGTGAAGGTGCGGGCGAATCGGTGTGGCATGACGGCGTTCCATCGGCTGTAGCGCCTGAAGTATTCGGCGTCCTCGGGGGCGTCGAGGGGGACGCGTCCGAACCAGATGGCGTGGCGTGCGCCCTGGCACATGGCCCATTCGACGTAGTGGGCCTCGCGCTTGACGGGTTCGCGGTTGAGGCTCCAGACGGGGATGTTGTAGAAGTCGGCGTAGCTGTTGCGGGACTTGAGGGTGCCGAGGAAGGAGATGCCGTTTTCGAGGGGGTTTCGGAGCATGCTTTCCCAGCCGACGAAGGGGCTGTAGAGGGCGGCTGCCTGGGTGAGGTCGATGGACTGGGAGTTGGGGTCGGCGTAGTCGGAGCAGTAGGTCATGATGATGGTGTCTGGCTTGACCTTCTGGAGGGCGTTGAGGATGGCGTTCTCGGCGAGGTTGGTCATGCGCATGCCCCAGGAGCGGAAGTCGCGCTGCGCGAAGGACGGGTTGTTGTGGTTGAGGGTGACGGGGGGCTTGCGGCCAGTCGCCTTGGCGTAGGCGCGGCGGCAGTGGACGCATCCGCAGTGGTTTCGGCTGGCGAGGTTGAGTTCGTCGATCATGAAGCCCGCGAACTGCGCCTTTCCCTGGAGCCTGGCGAGGTAGTCGAGGCAATAGGCCATGAAGTCGGGGTTGGAGGCGCAGGCCCAGTAGCTGCTTTCGCCGTCGCGGATGTCGCGCTGGAGCCAGTCGAGGTGGTGGAGCATGAACGGGTATCCGTGGTAGCAGAAGATGGTGGGGTCGTGGTGTTCGATGACGCTGATGCCGTATTTGGCGCAGGCCTCGCGGACGATGCGGCCCGTTTCGGCGATGTGCGGGAATTCCTCGCGGTAGTTGAGGCGGAAGTGGCGTCCGTTGTAGAGGACGGCGGTGAATCCGAGGTCGTGGAGTTGTTTTGCGCGGGCCTCGGCGGCCTTCGGGTCGCCGAGGGCGATGCGGTCGGCGAGGTTGTCGCCGCAGAAACTGGCGAAGGCGGAGTTGAAGAGGGCGGGGTTGACGTTGCGGTAGTGGCGCGGGAGGGTGGAGCAGTATTCCTCGGCCTGTTCGGCGTCCTTGGCGCCGAGGGGGGCGGCCGTGGGGAGGGAAAGGCGGAACTGGAGGCCGTCATTGGGACTGACGGTGTTGGCGGTGACGAGGAACGCGGCGGGGGAGAAGCGGGGGGGGAGGGGCTGCGGTTCGGTGGTGAAGAGGCGCTTGCCGTCCTGGTGGACTTCGCCAGTCCAGGTGTTGTCCTTGCGGTCGAAGACGAGGCGGATGGTCATCTCTTGGCCAGGGGTGAAGTTGAACGGGACGGTGCGGGTTTTTCCGTTGGCGTTGAAGATGAGGTTGCGGTTGTGGTGGTAGCGGGTGCTGCCGATGGAGAGGCCAGGCAGGGGGGCCTTCCCTGTGTCCTTCCCAAGGAAGAGGAAGGCGATGCGGCCAGAGACCTGGGGGTTCCCCTTGGGGGAGTAGTTGCTGATGGAGAGGCCGCACGAGACGGCGAGGCGGTCGTTTTCTTCGGCCAGTTTGCCGAGGGGCATGGTGATGTGGCTGGAGCCCTGCTTGTTCTGGTGGGGCTCGTAGCCGATGACGATCTGCCTGGCGGCGGGGCTGTAGCCGACGGGGAGGGCGCCGCCGTAGGTGTAGGGCGCGGGCAGGGCGAGGAGTTCCTCGGCAGTGTCCTCTGGCCTGGCGACTGCGGGCGGGGATACGCGGATCTGGAGGCCGTCGTTGCGGCCGACGGTGTTGGCGGTGAGGTAGAAGGCGTCGGGCTGGAAGCCAGCGGGGAGGGGCTGCGGGGCGGTGGCGTAGAGTTCCTTGCCTCCGTCGAGGAGGGCGCCGCGCCAGGTTGCGGCGGTGCGGTCGAGTTCCAGGCGCACGCGGATCGGCCTGCCGAGCTGGAAGTCGAACGGGGTGGTGGCGGGCTGGGGGCCGCCGAGGATGACGACGCCGCGGTTGCGGTGATAGCGCTGGCTGGTGAGGCCGATGCCGCAGGGGCGGGCCTTGCCCTGGCCTCGGAAGAGGAAATAGACGGAGCCAGAGACCTGCACATGGCCCTTGGGCGAGGTGGTTCCGATGACGACGTCGCATTCGACGACGACGCGGGGGGCGCTGGCCTGCTCCTTCAGGGGGAGCGCGACGCCGCTGGAGCAGCCCTTGTTCTGGTTGGGCTCGTAGCCGAAGACGATCTGCTTCGCGGCTTCGTCGTACGCGACGGGGAGGGCGCCGCCGCCAGTCATGCCGTTGGGGAATGGTGCGGCGTGGAGCAGGGCAGCGAGGAGGATGGACAGGGTGAGGAGCGATTTCAGCATGATGGGATAGGATATTGAGGGAACTGGAAAACTCGGCTTAATGTAATGCCGCGCGCGGAAGTCTGCCGAAGGCGTCGGACTATGCGCGCGCGGAATCCGCAAATGGCGTTATTGTATCGGGGAAAGCCCATCTCCGATGCCAGCATTCCTGCCATGAAGAACCTTCGCTCGTATGCCATCCTGGATTATCTGAAGGAACGGAAGTACTGTTCGCTGAAGGAGCTGATGCAGCGCTTCGGAGTCTCCTCCGCGACCATCCACCGCGATGTCGCGGAACTGGAGGCCCGCGATGCGCTGCGGCGGGTGCGCGGCGGCGTCGCCTATCCCGAGGTCGCGCCGGAGGCCTCGGCGCGGGCGGGCGGATACCAGGAGCGGCTGGGGCGCAACCAGGCGTGGAAGCAGGCCATCGCCGAAAAGGCGCTGGCGCGGGTCTGCGACGGCGACATCCTGTTCCTGGATTCCTCGACCACCGTCTCGTGCCTGGCCGAGGCGCTGACGCGGACGGCCTTCTCAAGCCTGACCATCATCACCAACTCCCTGCTGATCGCGCAGAACTTCCATCGCTTCCCCGCACACTATGTCCGAATCTCGCTGGGCGGAAGCTATGACGTCGGGCTCAACGCCTTCCTCGGGCAGGCGACGCTCAGGGAACTCGGCTACCTCACCATCTCCAAGGCCTTCGTCTCCGCCGTAGGCATGGACGGCGACGCGGTGATGACCAACCACGAGCATCTCGCGGGACTGCTCATGAAGGCGCTCTCCATGGCCCCGAGGAAGTATCTCCTCATCGACCACAGCAAGCTCAACCGCGGCGGCCTCTTCAAGTTCGCCGTGAGGCGGACATTCGACGAAGTGCTTTGCGACCAGACGGAAATGGCGGAGCGGGCAGAGTGAATTTGAGAAGATTTCATCTTTTCTCAAAAATACACATAATATTCTCATTGCATCATGTGGACTTGCGTGGTCGGGGCGGGTATATTAGAGGCATGACAGGAGGCGAATGAAATGGGTGCGGATTTTGTGAGTCTGGGCTTTTGCAGCCAGGATGTGATCGCGGTGCTGCCTGAGATTCCGCTGGACAGCAAAGTGGAGGCGCTGTCGCGGGATGTGCAGGGCGGGGGGCCTGCGGCGAATGCGGCGGTTCAGGCGTCGCGGCTGGGGGTGCGGTCGGCGTTTGCGGGGGTGGCGGGCGCGGATGGCGTCGGGCGCTGGCTGCGGGACGACTTTGTGCGGGAGGGGGTGGATGTGTCGGGCATGAAGCTGCGCGAGGGGGCCTCGACGAATGTCGCCTACTGCTGGATCGAAGCGCCGACGGGGAAGCGGAGCGTCGCGTGGTGCCCAGGGACGGCGTCGTCGCTGTCGTCGGCGGAGGTGGACATGGCGATGGTGCGCGGGGCGCGGGTGCTGCATCTGGACGGGCATCAGCCAGAGGCGGCGCTGGCGGCGGCGAAGGCCGCGCGTGAGGCGGGGGTGCCAGTCAGCCTGGACGCGGGGTCGCTGCGCGCGGGCATGGCGGAACTGCTGCCATACGTGACGATTCTGATCGCCTCGGAGGCGTTCGCGCGGGCCTACACGGGCGAGGGGGACCTCGCACGGGCGCTGCCGAAACTGGCGCAGGTCGGGGCGGAAGTCACGGGCATCACGATGGGGGAGGCGGGCTCGATGGCGTGGCAGGACGGGCAGGCGCTGCATTGCCCCGCGTTCCGCATTCGCGCGGTGGACACGACTGGGGCGGGGGATGTCTACCACGCGGGCTTCGCGGTGCGCTGGCTGGAGACGAAGGATCTGCTGGAGAGCATGCGCTTCGCCTCCGCCGTCTCGGCCCTCAAATGCCTGAAACTGGGCGGGCGCGCAGGAATGCCGACCCGCGCCGCCGTCGAGGAGGCGGTGGAAAGAGGAAGGGGGGGATGAGGGTGGACTTTGAACGGGACCCTGGACTTTGGATTTTGGACTTTGGACGGGACCCTGGACCCTCGACTCTGGACTTTGAACTTTGAACGGGACCCTGGACTTTGGACTCTGGACTTTGGACAGGACCCTGGACCCTCGACTCTGGACTTTGGACGGGACCCTGGACTTTGGACAGGACCCTGGACCCTCGACCCAGGACCCTGGACTCTGGACTTTTGACAGGACCCAGGACCCTGGACCCTGGACCCTCGACTCTGGACTTTGAACGGGACCCTGGACTCTGGACTTTGGACGGGACCTTGGACTTTGGACTCTGGACGGGACCCTGGACTTTGGACGGGACTTTGGACTTTGGACATAACGGGATTTGCGACTTGAATCAATTGAACCACTGAACAACCAGGAGGAAAAAACATGGCGGAACTGCTGTTTCATTTGCGCCCGCAGGCGGGCTACAACAATGTCTTCGAGGTCGGGGCGGCTGGCATGCAGTTGACGCGCTTCGGCGTGCTGAAACTGTCGGCGGGCGCGGCGTGGTCGGGCGACACGGGCGAATACGAGGCGGCGCTGGTGCTGCTGGGCGGCAAGTGCTCGGTGGCGGGGGATGGCTTCGCCTTCGCGGAGGTCGGCGCGCGCGCGGATGTCTTCTCGGGCAAGCCGCACACGGTCTATCTGCCTCGGCGCACCGCATACACGGTGACGGCGCTGACGGATCTGGAGATCGCGGTCAACGAGTCGCCCGCGACGCGCGACACGGCGCGCCCGACGGTCATCGCGCCAGAGCAGTGCCGCGTGATGACGCTGGGGCGGGACAACTTCACGCGGCTCGCGACGGTGATGCTCGACGAGAAGTTCGATTCCGAGCACTTCTACATCGGGGAGGGGATCATCCCCTCGGGCAACTGGTCGGGCTATCCGCCGCACCGCCACGAGTTCGACAATCCGCCTGAGGAGATCGCGATGGAGGAGACCTACTACTACCGCTTCCAGCCAGAGCAGGGCTTCGGCATCCAGAAGGTCTACACGCCCGACGGCACCATCGACGAGACCTACACGGTCAAGAACCACGACACCGTCGCGATCGCGCGCGGATTCCATCCGCTGTGCGGCGCGCCAGGCTACCAGATGTACTACCTCTGGACGATGGCGGGCAAGGTGAACCGCGGCCTCATTTCGTCGAAGGATCCTCAGCACGCCTGGGTGAAGTAGGCCATGGCGGAAGCACGCGACATCCTGCTGGGCATCGACTTCGGCACTGGCGGCTGCAAGGTGACCGCGATCGGCTTCGACGGCGCGCTGGCGGGCGAGGCCTCGGTCGAATACACGACCTGGCACGAACACCCAGGCTGGTCGGAGCAGGATCCCGCCGACTGGCACGCCGCGATGTGCGAGGCGCTGCGGAAACTCGCGCGGCAGGGGCTCAACCTGCGCCGCACGGCGGCCCTCGCGCTCGACGGCTCGACCCACAACGCCGTGCTGCTCGACGGCGCGATGCGGCCCGTCCGCCGCACCATCATGTGGACCGACCAGCGCAGCACCGCCGAATGCGCGGCGCTGCGCGCGGAGTGCGGGGAGGCGATCTTCCGCACCGCGTACCAGATGCCGACGCCGACGTGGACGCTGCCGCAGCTCTTGTGGCTCAAGGCGTACGAGCCGTCGGCGCTGGCGAAGACGCGGCACATCCTCTTCGTCAAAGACTACGTGCGATACCTCCTGACGGGCGTCGCGGCGACGGACTTCATCGAGGCGCAGGGGACGCTTTTCTACGACATGAAGCGCGGCGGCTGGTCGGAGGAACTCTTCGCGCGCACGGGGCTGCCGATGTCGGCGCTGCCTGGACTGGTGCGGCCGACCGACCAGTGCGGGCGCGTCACGCCGGCGGCGTCGCGGGCGACGGGGCTGCCCGAGGGCGCGCCAGTCGTCTGCGGCACCTCGGATTCGGCGGCGGAGGACTACGGCGCGGGCGCGATCGAGCCAGGCGACTGCATCGTCAAACTGGCGACCGCGGGCAATGTCAACGCGATGACCGCCGAGGCGCATCCGCACCCGCAGACTCTGACCTACTCGCACGTGATTCCAGGAATGTTCTACAGCGTCTCGGCGACCAACGCGGCGGCGCTGTGCCAGCGCTGGTTCAGGGACCTCTGCTGCGCCGAGGAGCAGCGCCTCGCCGCCGAAAAGGGCGTCAGCCCCTACGAGGTTATGGACGAAATCGCGTCGCAGTCGCCAGTCGGCGCCAACGGGGTCTTCTTCCATCCGTATCTCCAGGGCGAGCGCTCGCCGTACTGGGACGCGGCCCTGCGCGCGAGTTTCACGGGGGTCGGCATCGCCAGCACCAAGGCGGACTTCCTGCGCGCGCTCCAGGAGGGCGTCGCATTCTCGCTCAAGGACTGCTACGGCGTGCTTCTCGAAATGGGGCTGCCCGCAAAACGCATCCTCCTGATCGGCGGCGGCGCGCGCAGCCGCCTGTGGAGCCGAATCGTCTGCGATGTCTTCGACCTGCCTGTCGAAATCCCGACGCCTGGAGACGCCTCCTTCGGCACCGCGCTGCTCGCAGGGACTGGCGCGGGAATCTTCCCCGACAGCGCGACCGCCGTGCGGCAGTGCCTGAAGATGGCGCCGCCGCTGGAGCCCGTCCCCGAAAACGCCGCGCGCTACGCGGCGCTCTTCCAGAAGTACCGCGCCATCCACGACGCGCTGGCGCCAGTGTATCGGGGATGACGGTCATTGGCCGCTGGACTGGCCCAAAGCCCAGGGCCCTGTCCAAAGTCCAGAGTCCAAAGCCCAGGGCCCTGTCCAAAGTCCAAAGTCCAAAGTCCCGCGTCCAAAGTCCAAAGCCCAGGGCCCTGTCCAAAGTCCAAAGTCCCGCGTCCAAAGTCCAAAGCCCAGGGCCCTGTCCAAAGTCCAAAGTCCAAAGTCCAAAGCCCAGGGCCCTGTCCAAAGTCCAAAGTCCAAAGTCCCCATCGCGGCCTAAAGATCAGCCTTTTTTGTGCCTTGCCTTTTTGTGAAACAAACCACCCACCAACACGGCAACCATGATGATACCCGAGAACAGCTACATGTATGAGATGATCCGCACGGAGTTGGCGGATCTCATTGGCGAGAAGTACGTCTGCACGAAGAGTGCGGACCGCTTCGGGCATTCGATCGACTACTACTGGATTCCAGAGATGTGGCACGACCGCGGGATGGAGACTCCGAAGCCCGACTTCGTGGTGCATCCTGGCAGCGCCGAGGAGGTCTCGAAGGTGGTGAAGCTGGCGAACTACTACAAGCTTCCAGTGGTGCCGTGGGGCGGGGGCTCGGGGTCGCAGGGCGGCGCGCTGCCAGTCTTCGGCGGCATCATGATCGACATGAAGCGCATGAACAAGTTCCGCGGCATCGACAAGGAGGCGCTGACGGTGACGTGCCAGACGGGGCTGATCGCGAAGCACCTGGAGTGGCGCTGCAACAAGGAGGGCTTCTCGACGATGCACCTGCCCGCCTCGATCTCCTGCGCGACCATCGGCGGCTTCCTCGCGCACCGCGGCACGGGCGTCCTCTCGACCAAATACGGCAAGATCGAGGACATGGTGATGTCGATGGAGGTGGTGACGCCGACGGGCGAGATCATCCGCACGCTGCCTGTCCCGCGCCATGCGTCGGGCCCCGACCTGACGATGCTCTTCACGGGGAGCGAGGGCACGCTGGGCATCATCACCGAGGTCACGCTGAAGGTGCATCCGCTGCCCGAGGCGCGCGAGTTCCGCGCCTACATCTTCAAGGACTTCCACACCGCGATGTGCGCTGGCGCGGAACTGATGCGCTCGCGGCTGCAGCCGTGCGCGGTGCGCCTCTACGACGAGACCGAGACGCTCACCCACGTCCGCAAGGTCTTCGGCATGGAACTGGAACAGGGCGCGTACCTCGTCTTCGGCTTCGACGGGCGCAAGGACATCGTCAAGTGCCAGATGCGCTATGCGCGCGAGATCATGGAGAAGCAGTACGGCGGGATGGACATGGGCAGCAAGGGCGGCGACCTCTGGTGGGAGAACAAGTACAAGTTCTTCTATCCGCCCTACGCCTTCCACCTGCCGCAGGCCTACGGCACGCTGGACACGGTCGCGACCTTCGCGAACATCGAGAAGGTCTACTGGGCGATGAAGAAGGCGGTCAACGACAACTTCCCGCAGGCGCGCTTCATCGGGCACTTCTCGCACTGGTACGAGTGGGGCTGCATGCTGTATGCGCGCTTCATCTTCGAGGAGAAGGACGTGCCGAAGGATCCGCGGGCGGCGGCGGCGCTCTATAACCGCGTCTGGGACCTCGCGATCCGCGCGGCGATCGCCAACGGCGGCGTCATCAACGAGCACCACGGCGTCGGGCTGAAGCTGGGCCGCTACATGAAGGACCTCTACGGCACGGCGATGCCGGTGCTGGAGGGGATCAAGGAGCAGCTGGATCCGAACCGCATCATGAACCCTGGCAAGCTGGGGCTGTAAAGGAGGCAGGAAAACATGCACATCGACCAATTCACCGACCCCATCCAGAAGTGCCGCTTCTGCTTCATGTGCCGCCATCTCTCGGGTGTCGGCAACGTCACCTTCACCGAGGCCGACACCCCGCGCGTGCGCGCAGGCCTCGTCTACGGCCTGCAGGCGCGCCCCGAGGGCTGGCGCGACCCCGACTTCATCGACACCGTCTACCGCTCCGACCTCTCGGCCGCCTGCCGCCGCAACTGCGTCAACCACTACGACGAAAACGGCCTGATGCTGGCCGCGCGCGCGGACATCGTCGAGCAGGGCCTCGCGCCCGCCTACGTCCAGGCGCTCGCCAGAAAATACCGCAAGGCGTCCGCGTGGAAAGTCCAGGGCAGGGGCAAGGCGCTCTATCTCGCCGACCGCTATTCGGCCGCGGCGGGGGCGGACAAGGCCTTCGCGAAACTGATGGCCGCGAGGAAGCTGGCCTTCCGCACCATCTCTGGCGGCTGCCTCGGCAAGAGCCTGAAGATACTGGGCTATCTCGCCGACGCGAAGGCGCAGGCGGAGGCCTTCGCGGCCTTTGTGAAGCCGCTGAAGGCGTCGGCGCTGGTGGTGTCGAGCCCAGCTGCGTACGACGCCCTGACGAAGGACTACCCCGAGTGGGGCGTCGAGTTGGGCGTGCCCGTGAAGCACACCTCGGAGTTCCTGCTGGAGCATGGCTTTGCGTGGAGACGCCCCGCGGGCGAGGTCTACTACCTGGAGAGCGACTTCCTGCGGAACTACGACGAATCGCCGTATCCAGCGAAGTTGCTGGAGGCGCTGCGGGCGAAGTGCCTGCCCTTCGGCACCAACGACGAGGAGTCGTACTCGTGCGGCGAGGGCGCGATGCTGCTGCCTGAGTTCAACGCGGAGCTGGTGAAGGATCTGGCGCTGTACATCGAGGAGCGCGCCGACCATCCGAAGACGGACCGCATCGTGACCGCCTCGCCGTACACCAAGGTGCAGCTGGCGAAATACACGAAGCTGCTGGTGTCGACGCTGGAAGAACTCGCCCTGGCGGCGCTGTAGGGGAGGGCGGAACGATGGCACTGGTCACGATGACGGAGATGCTGCAGGCGGCGCGCCGCGAGAAGCGCGCCATCGGCGCATTCAATGTGGGCAACTACGAGACCGCGCTGGCGCTCCTCAAGGCCGCGGAGGCGGAGCAGTCGCCAGTCATCATCCAGGTCTACGACCGCCTCTTCCAGTCGGAGAAGGCGGCGGACCTGGCGGGGACGCTCTTGCGCATCGCGCGCCGCTGCAACCAGGCGGTCGCGCTGCACCTGGACCACGGCTCCAGCCTGGAGCATGTCGCGGTCGCGCTGCACGCGGGATACACGTCGGTGATGCTGGACGCGTCGCGCGAGGCCTTCGACGAGAATGTGCGGCTGACGCGGCTGGCGACGGTGCTCGCACATGCGGCGGGGTGTTCGTCGGAGGGCGAGATCGGCCATGTCGCGCAGGGCGACGAGAATGCGCTGACGCAGGTGGAGGAGGCGGTGCGCTTCGCGGAGGCGACGGGCGTCGACGCGCTGGCGGTCTCGATCGGGACGGTGCACGGCTACTACAAGAGCGCGCCGCACATCGACGTGCCGCGCTGCCGTGCGATCGCGGAGGCGCTGCCTGGGGTGCCGCTGGTTTTGCACGGCGGCTCGGGCACGCCGCTGGAGGATGTGCGGCGGGTCATCGAGTGCGGCATCGCGAAGGTGAACATCGCGACGGAGTACATGGACACCTACCTCAAGAGTTCGCGGGCCGAACTGGAGAGACTCGACGGGCGCTTCGTGCCAGTCGACAAGTACTTCGACCCCGTCGTCGAGGCGTGCGCCGCCCATGCGGCGCGGCTGATTCGGTTCTTTGCAGGGAAATAGCAGGCATGGAAATCATCAAGGTTGCGGACTATCAGGCGATGAGCGTCCTGGGCGCGGAGATTCTGCATGACGCCATCGTGGAAGCCCTCTCGCGGGGGCGGCATTTCAATCTGGGGCTGGCGACGGGCAACACCATGATCGAGTTGTACCGGCTGCTCGCCGACCGCCTCAACGCGGAACAGGTCGACCTCTCGCGGCTGCAGACCTGGAACCTCGACGAGTATGCGCTGGACGAACATCACGCGGTGCCGCACACGCACCCCCTGAGCTACTGGCGCTACATGCACGAGAAGCTCTTCGACCGCTTCCTGCCCGAGCGCAACTTCGGGGAGGCGCAGGCGCACTTCCCCGATCCCTCGGATCCCGCGCGCTTCGACCGTGAACTGGCGGCGGCGGGCGGCCTCGACCTGCAGCTCCTGGGCATCGGCTTCAACGGCCACATCGCCTTCAACGAGCCGCAGACGGAGGCGGAGATCTCCGTCGAGGCCTACGGCGCGCTGCCGACGCGCGTGCTGCCGCTGACCAAGGAGACCATCGAGCAGAACACCTACGTCACCGCCAACGGCGATTCCTCGCTGGTGCCGCGCTACGCCGCCACGACGGGCATGAAGCCGATCCTCGCGGCGAAACGGGAACTGCTGCTGGCGTGCTTCGCCGAACAGCAGGCGCCGCTGCGCAAGATGCTGGGCGACGGAAAGGCGACGCCGGCGCTGCCCGCCTCCTATCTGCTCGCGCATCCGGACTTCACCCTGATCTACACCGCCGACAAGATTGCCCTCGATGAAAACGCTCATTGAACACTGCCGGATCGTCTCGCCGGGGCTGGATGTCCCGGAGGGCGACCTTTTGCTGGAGGACGGGCGCATCGCGGCGGTTGGCGCAGTGCCTGACGGCGCGGCGGATGCGCGCATCGACGGGCGCGGCCTCATCGCGGCGCCTGGCTTCATCGACATCCACAGCCACGGCCGTTCCGGCTTCGACTTCTGTGACGGCTCACTGGAGGCGCTCGCCGCCATCGGCCGCGGCAAGTTGCAGGACGGCGTGACGGGCTTCCTGGCGACCTCGCTGACCTTTCCGATGGAGGCGCTCAGGCAATTCTGCCGTGATGCCGAGGAATACA
>JAEEGL010516610.1_pt1 | contig 15502 bp, 12 predicted proteins | sample 9134231 | NCBI WGS metagenome assembly JAEEGL01 (sample SAMN16246548, study PRJNA631951) | gut metagenome | biome: gut microbiome; feature: rumen; material: fiber-attached | host: Bos | place: Iran: Karaj | collected 2018-10
ATATAGAGATCTTGTATTACATTCTTTTTCTAGATTATTTTTGGATTATTTTTATAATATCCAATTCCTATAAAAGCTTTTTACGTATCACAATTTATCCCTATATTATTTTAATAATAGAGATAAGAGTGCTAATATTAAATTGCTTTTTACTGATATTGTGTACATAAATACTACTCCCTTCATAATTTATTAAATATAATGATACCACTTTTTAACTTTCAAGTCAAATTTAATACCATTTAAACTGTCCCCAAAAGCACTTTTCTATCTTCCATCATCATCTGTAGATCTTATATTAGGTGCATTATATACTATAGTGGATGCCATTTCTTCAAATATTTCTTGATTTGTTTTACCTTCTCTTTTTTGATCAACTATTTTATCTAATTCTTGTTCAATTACATGTATATCAATAGGCACAAATTGTTCTGATCTACTATTTTTCATAGCATTGCTCATTGCAATTCCAGTAGCACATGATATACCTAGTAATAAATCATTTGCTTCATAAAAAGCCTCTTTTGAACTATGTTGTCCTGAGCCATTAACACAATAATATCCTCCAGTATATTTTACTATGCCTATATCTCTTTCTCTAACAGTATTTCTTGCTTTTCCCGGAACGGTAATCTCATCATCGTTTACATCGATACAACTTAGTACAGTTCCAAATATTTTTTCCTCTTTGCGTCTTTTTTTAAGAACTACATCAGTTAAGTGTCCAATTATACAAACTTGAGATAGTATTTCTTCAATTTCCTGTTCACTGTATCCAATTAAAATCATTTTTTCAGCTAACATTCCTTGAAAAGATAGTGCTGTATCTGTAGCATCACAAAAAGTTAAGAAATTAACATTTCTCATATTTTTCTTTGCTTGTAATTTACTAATTCTTTGACCGTTTTCTTCAACCAATGGCAATAAATACTTTTGAACAAATTCATCATTTAATTTTGGACTACTACACCCTCTGTCCAAAATATACCCTTTTTCTTCATCATATTGATATTCTCTTGGCTCTCCAAATGCTAAAGCTAAAATTCTTCCATCATACTCTTCTATTGTATGGTGAGAATCTGGATTTCTTTTTGATTTTATTCTTAAAGCTTCTACTCCAAAATTTAATGCAGCATTCATGTCTCTTTCACAATTTGGAAGAGCTAACATGCTAACTAAACATGGGCCACTTTTAAATGGATTCTCTTCTTCGTCTAACAAAGTCATTCCATATGGGTGTTCTTCACTCTTTTGGACTTTTTCATAAAATCTATACATTTTTTTCTCCTTTTCATTTCTATCTTTAGAATTTATTCGCATCACTCCTAGTCTCATTAATATTATAATACATAAGTTTTAACTTCACAATTCTTTTGTCCTAATTTTTTTACATCACCATTTTCTGGTATTCCATTAAAATAACAATATATTGCTCTTGTTACTCCACAATGAGTAACTAATAAAATGGTTTTGTCTTTATATTTTTCTTTTATATCTTCAAGAAAATCATTTATTCTTTTGAAAAAATCTTGAATATTTTCTACTGTTTCATAATTTGTTTTATCATAATAATTCCAATATGCTTCTCTATCAACTTCATCATGATTCTTATCTAATAGTTCTCCACAATCTCTTTCTATTATTCTTTCATCATAAATAATTGGTGCATTATTTACATTTATAATTTCTGCTGTTTTCTTTGCTCTGCTTAATGGAGAAGATATAATGCAATCAAATTTAATATTTTTTATTTGTTCTCTTGTTTCTTCTGCTTGACCAATTCCTGTATCATTTAATGGAATATCCTTTATTCCCATCATTATCTTTTTTAAATTATAGTCTGTTTGACCATGTCTTGTAACATATAAATCCATATCAACATCTCCATTTTTACTTTTTTTATTTCTTTCTATAATCAAAGTCTCCATATTTTGTTCTTGCAAAAATCTGATGCAATTGACCATATACTTGTCCAGGACATTTATTTAATATACTGTTTACATGATTTCTTAATTGTTCTCCACTAAAATCTTTTGTTCTTACAACAACATCATTACCTATATTTATACTTTCACCAATTTTAAAATGTTTATCTCCTATTGTTATACCATCTGGTAAATATTCTATTTTATCATCTTCATGTTTTAGTCTTACTCCACAACCATGTGCTGTTAATGTTATATTTTTATCATTTAGTTTAAAAGTATTAACTCTTGATAAATCTGGATGAACTAAGAATATATCATTTCCTGGGGCTGTTAGTAACGTAAAATCTTCTTGTTCCCATTGGCAACCCACACAAACAGCATTATTGGTTGGCATCCCATAATGACTTAAATTAATAATTTCAATATCTGCCAATTCTCCTAAAACTTTTTTACAAAAATATCTATTTCTTTCTTTGTTTATGTTCTGTAATTCACTGGCCAATCTATAGAACTTTTCTGCTTTCTCACCACATATATATCTTAAATATCTATTATTCTTCTCATCATATTCTGTTTTTATATCGTCATAATACCAGTTTCCATTTACTGGGTATAATCCATACTGCAAATTCCCTTTTTTAAGTTCTATTGCAGATGCATGAACTACCATATATTGTCCAGCTGGAATTTCTTCTGTGTCTTCTTCTTGTTCTGCAAGTATAACAAAATGATTTCCCACATTGTAATTCCAATAAAACTTACTTTCATCGTTTAAATCAATGGAATCTAATATGTAAGATGGTAAAAGATTCTTTGCATAATCAAGATAAGTGCTTCTCATATTCATTACTGAGTCTAATCTTCTTTTAAACTCTTCCGCTGAAATTTTTTGTTTTAATTTATATACAGTAGTACCACATACATTAACTGTTGTATCAACTGGAACAAATGGAATCGTTGAATTCCATGTATAACATGCTCCTGTATAAAATCCGCCTAGCATTCTTGTTCCATTTTGTGCAATACCTAAATCAGGCATTGCATATATTTTACTTTGTTGTTCTGTATTTGATAACTTTGTTGTTACTTTTTCTAATAGTTGGGCTGTTACTTCTAAATGTTTAATTATTTGTTGTTGTGTATTATCATTTAGTGAAAAATTTACTACCATAGAAATTCTCCTTTTTTCATAATTTTGTTTCATAAATAAGGTTATTATATAATAAAAAAAGATAATTATCAACTAATTATCCTTTCAAGAGCGAAAAGAAAATGGAAAACAGGACTGTCCCATTTTCCAATTTTACATTTATATTAATATCCACCATCTATCGTTATAATTTCGCCATTTATATAACTTGATTCTTCACTAGCTAAGAAATATATTGTATGCGCTATTTCACTTGGATCTGCAAATCTTTCTATATATATTTTTTTGGTTTCTTCTTCAATATAATCTTTAGGTAAATCTTTATTCATGTCTGTATTTGCCCATCCAATTGCAATTGCATTTACTCTAATGTCTGGTTTAAATCTATAAGCTAAATCTCTTGTTAAACTTTGTAATCCTACTTTTGATATATTATAATCTATTGATTCTGGTGCTATTACTTTTGTACCATTTGTTGATGATACATTTATAATTGCTCCACCTTTGTTCATATGTTTAACTGCTTCTCTTGCTACAATAAAAGCTCCCATTACATTTACTTTGATTGTGTTTTCAAATTCAGCTATTGTTGCTTCATACATATCTCTATCAAAAACAATTCCAGCACAGTTAACAACAGTATCAATTCTACCAAATGTTTCAATTATTTTATTTATACAATGTTTAACTTCAATTTCATTTGATACATCTGTTTCAACTACTAAAGCTTCTACTCCATATTCTTTTTGAACTAATTCTTTTAACTCTTCAGCATCTTTTTCATTATTAAATTCAAAACCATTATCTATAAATTTTAGTTTTGCTTCCTTTTCACTTGAAATATAATTAATTACAACATTGTATCCTTTTTTTGCAAACTCAATAATAGTTGCTCTACCAATTCCTCTTGAACTTCCTGTTACTAAAACTACTTTTCTATCCATATATATCTACCTTTCAAAATTTTTTTAATTTATTATCTAGCTTCCTCTTCTTCACGTAATGGATTTTCTTTTTCTGTATATTTCAAGCCTTTTTCGGTGATTACTTTTATTGCCTCTTCTATAGAAATGTTTCTATCATCTAATTCATCTATTAGAAAAGTCCATGAATTATCTGTTTCTATAAGACCTTTAAAATTTAATCCCCAAATTTCATGATATGAACCATCTTTTAAATAATATCCCATTGAAAGACTTGCTTTAGTTTTTGGATATACTACACAATCTGTGCAGCCTTTTTCTTTACTTTCTGCAAGTGAATCTTCAAGTACATATCTTTCTCTTGCCATCCATATTTCAGGTATTTTAGGATCATCTACATCTTCTTGTTGTTTTTCTCCTGTTATTATTTGATATGGAATACTATATTTATCTAGGAATTTAGCAATGTCTTCTGGTGTTGCAGAAATGCCACCTAAATCATCATCAGTATATCTTGCACTTGATAAACACAAAGCAGTATCCGCTTCTCTTGAGCATATTAATGTATCCATATATCTTCCTACTTTTTTACCATTAATAACAAAACTAGATACACAATTAATAAATAGTTTTAATGGTTCTTCTTCTGTTATTTCGCTTCTATGTTCTGCAATTATTTTTAATGCATCTAATACATGTTCTGGATCTCTATATATTCCCCATACATCTAATTTTCTATTATTCATTTTTCCTCCCCTAAATATTAATTAGAGTAACAATTTTAACAGTTTTATATGCTGCATTTTATCATATTTTTCTGTTTCGTTCAAGGAGTATACGTAGCACAGAAAAATAATACTTACAAACAAAAAAGAAGAGTTAGATTTCAATCAAGGGATCCAATATCCCAAGATTGCTAACTCTTCTTTTTTATTATAGCTGATTAGATTTTACAAGTTTGAAAATTATTCTTTCAATTTTTACTATATAGTGTCAAATTGCCCCGGCCCTCTTGACAGCATTATAATAACTCTATATCAATAAATCTTATTAATCTGTTTGTTGATTTTATTTGTGCTTTTATTTTCTTTTCAAGATTAAGGTATTTCTTTATTGTTAGAGTTTCATCTGCTTTTATTTTTACAAATACTGTATAATATGTTGACATTTTTATTGCTTTTACATTCTTTAATTGTATTGTTTTAAATTGTTTTAATTGTTCTTCTATTTCTGCTTTCATTTCATTGTTTTCTTCATGGTCATTTGTTAGCATTCCTCTTATATTCAACACCATCATTTTGATTGAAGTATAGAATACATATATAGACATTCCTAAGCTTCCTATTTTATCTATATTTATAAAACTTGGTATATACTTTTCAAAGAAAGCAAGTATTAATATTACTAGTACTACGCAAGTAGAAATGAAATCAGCCTTTGATTCTTTTGCAGCTTCTATCATTAATTCACTATTCATACTTTTACCATAATGCTTTAATATACGAACTACTGTCATTTTTAACACTAAAACTATTATTAATACAATAAATATTGAGATACTAGGTTTAAATACTCCTTCAAAGAAGAAGAATTGATATAGTATAAATATACCAATTAAGAATAATAAAAATCCAGTAAATAAGTTTGATAAATAATATACTTGTCCATATCCAAATGGATAAGTTTTATTAGCTCTTCTCTTTCCAATCTTATTAGCTAGTATACTTGTTATATCAGTAAAGAAGTCTATAAATGATTGGACAGAATCAGCTATTAATGTTGAAAATGAAAAACATATTCCTGAAACAAGTTTTAAAATTGCTGCTATTAAATTTAAAACTGCTGTAATAATTATTATTCTATTTTCTTTCATCTTTTTCTCCTTATATTTATTACTTTATATTTATTTATTACTTTTATTCTTCTTTACAAATTCATTTATGCCCTTACTATTTAAAAACCTTTCGCATTCTTCAAAACTAGATTTTACAAATGAATCTTTATATAATCTTATATAACCATTGTTCATTCTTACTTTTAAGCATTCATCATTTTTTTCATAATCTAATAAATCACTATATTGTAATGTAAGTTTATTTATACCTTCATCATTTATCTCAAAATGATCATCTAAAAACATAATTCTTCTTTCCCAATCACTTGTCTTATAAAACTTTGATAGTAATTTATATCTTCTTTCCACTCCAAGATATCTTACTAATGCTCGTACTCCCAAAGCATAAACTATAAAAACGAAATATGGAATACTTTGATTAGCTTGGTTTGTACAAATAAATAATATTGCCATTCCTAAGCAGTATATAGAAAAAATAAGCCAAAACCATTTAAAAAATTTAACTCTTTTATTCTCCTTAGTCCATTTTTTATATAGGTCTTTTGTAACTTTATATTTATTTTCAATAATTATTTCTTCTTTTTTCTCTTCCATATTTTTCTCCTAATCAACTATTTATTTTTCTTGTCTTATATTATAACATTGTTTTTTTCAACTGTCATTAGGGCCGGAGCATTTTGACACTATTGTTTATTATATATTTTTCTTATCGTTTCTCTATCCATTTTTAAATACTCTGACATTTCTCTTAATGATATTTTATAATCTCTCTTTAAACTTACAACTAATTCATGTAAAGTTTTTTTACTCTTTCTTAGATCATTTATATTTAAGTTATTCTCTAGCAAGAAATTAACCATTGCTCTATCAAATACTTCTTTTTTATCTTCTTCTATATCTATAAAAGTACACTTTCCGTCTAAATACTTTTTCTCTAATTCCCTATTCTCTATTTTTTTATATTTGAACTTATAATTGGAATATGGATACTCTGCTGGCTTTTCGCATATTCCTGCTTTTACTGGATTATTATATATATACTTTATGCAATTATATAAATGCCTTTCATTATAAATACCTTCTGATTTATATCTATCTTTAAACACATATCCAACTCTTTGATACTTTTTATTGTAATAACAAGCATATGATGTATTTAATGAATGCATAAATCCACTCATATTTGTTATCAAATCCGTATTAATTAAGATATGCGCATGGTTGCTCATTATACAATAAGCAATTACTTTAATATTATATCTACTTTTAAATTCATACATCTTTTTTATATAAAACTTTATATCATCTGGATTATCAAAAATATAACTCTTGTTTATTCCTTGTGTGATGATATGAAATAATTCTGTATGTAGATACTTTCTTGGAACTCTTGGCATAGACATTGCCTCCTTTTGAACTGAAAATAAAAATAAAAATGAAAAAAATTAAAGATAAAAACAATTTAATAAATAGATAAAAACATTTAAAATAAAATACGTAATAAAAAAATATGAGAATAAATTGTTTTTATTATATCTCATATTTTTTAAATTTCCTGTCGAAACTTGTTGCAAATATTAAATTTTTTTAACTGTCAATTTGCCCCGGCCCTATTGACATTATTTACAAAAGAAAAAGAGTAGATTTCTAAAATCCACCCTTTTCAAGCACCGTCCGAAGACTTCTGCTCTTTTCATTTTTAAATTTACAATTAATCATTTATTTCTTCATTACAATGGCAAAGCTTTATAGTTTTATTTGATATTTTTTCGTTTCGTTTAACTCCTTTACCCGAGATGGCCCATGGTGTTTCAGGTTTGTGAGTTAATTCTACCAATTTTCCAGCCGTACATTTGGCATATTTTTCTATTGTTTCATCAATACTATTAATTTTCTCAAGCCCATTCTCTGCAAATATTATTCTACTTCTTGATGGCATTTCTTGAATATCTTCTGATACTATTTCCTCATCATCTTGATCTATTTCTTTATAACTATAGCTTTTATATCTCTCATAAACACTTCTTACAACAGGTCCATATTTATAAGCATATATTACATCTTGAAATAATTCCTTATCATATTTGCATAAATAATCTGCGAAACATAGATACACTAATTTTTCTAATTTTAAATGTGTACATTTCACTCTGCTTAGTATGTATCTTGCTACATCAATTCCTAGTAATGTTCTGTCTTGTTGTATTAGTTTTATAAACTTTTTAAGGCTGTCTATTACTTCAACATCTTTAAAAAAGTAGTCCTTTTCATATACGGAATCCCATGTTGTAGAATCAGTTTGAATAAAATGTGTTGATATAGACACATCTTTACCACATTTTTCTGTTATTATATTTATAATACTTTTAATATTTTTTAGCTTTTTATCAGCCGCTTTTTCATCAATTATATAATGTAACGCTATTCTTTTTCCTTGAGAATAACTACTACTCATTACTATATAATGTGTTATCAAAATGATTCACCTCCTTTATTTTCTTTCTCCCATTTTGTATAATCTTGCTTATATTTTTCGTGTGATCTTAGGTTTGATTTTTCATGTTCTTTATCCCAAACCTGCAATTCCCATTGATAACTAAAATTATCATTTGTAAAATATATATGCGTTGCTACATATTCTCCTTTTGAGGAATCAATACATTTTAGCTTTCCTTCGTATCTTTGTTCAACAAAATCTTTTATTTCATCATATGTAATTCTATCATTCAGTATAATTCTTATTCCATACAAATCATTAAAGCATTTATTAATTGGATTTTCACCATTATTATGCTTTTCAGACATATAATTTCTAATTTTGTATTCAATTGAATTCTGAGCTTTTACTCTACTATTAACTTCACTTGTCAATCCCAGTTCATTTAATGCTATTTTTAAATCTAAATGGTTTTCATTTATAAATAATCTATATTGTAAAATTGAATTCAAAATATTATTGTCTTCTTTTATGTTCTTTACTAATTTTTTCTTTTGATTGACACGTATAAATAATTCACTATGCTTCCATTTCTCATATAATGAATTATATTTTTGTTCTATAAATAATATTAGTTTGTTCAAATCTTCTAACATATTTATTTCTTTCCTCTCTTTTGTTATTTATTATATATTAATTCATTAAAATATACAATATTTTAATAAATTATATCCATTGGTACAACATCTTCATACAACAAAACAAATTGCGAATTAACTTGTCTATAACTATGATAATGTCCAAAATACCACTTCTTAAAATCTAATCTCTCTGATATTTTTTGTAGATAATCAGTTAAATAATCTTTCTTATATGTTCCTCCACCAAGTAATACTTGAATACTAGTTGGGCAACAATGTGAAATCACAAAATCAACTTTATAATTAACCTTATCTAAATTATTAATTCCATTTTCCATTTCTTCTTTAGTTGGTAATTCCAAATCCCACCATGAAAAGTCTCTTATTCTAAAATATGCTCCTCTTTTACGATATTCATATATTCTTTCTTCTTCATCTAAGTTTAATATTCCATCTTGTATGTCATGCGATTTTGCTCCTCCAAAGGCGAAGATTTTCTTATTATCTATTTCAAATACTTCTCCTCTCATTAAATGTAGCACTGACTCTCTAATTTTATGTACTTTACCTCCGTGCCACTCCTCTACTGGATAATCATTATAAAGTCTTGTAAAATTTTCATGATTACCATCTACAAATAGAGTAGTAAAATTCCTATCGTTTAACCAATCTAACCAATATTTTTCTCTTGAGCTTTCTTGTTCAAATGTCCATACTCCTCCAAAATCACCACAAACAATTACATAATCGTTTTTTGTCATTTCTTTTTGAATAGAAAAACGTTCTTCTTCAAATCTTGTAAAGTCAGCATGAGTATCTCCTGTTATATATATCATTCAAATCACCTTCTCATTCTATATAGTTTTGTTAATATAAAAAGCAAGAATCCATTCCAATTATATTGGTTAATTCTTGCTTCATTTATTACTATATTTATTATACTTTTATTACTTCATTTATTCTTCCATCTGCATACAAGTTATCATATGTTTGTCTAAAAATCAAGTCTTTTTATGATATTTTGTCAACTTGTTTTTAACTGTCAAATTGCCCCGGCCCTATTGACAGTTTTTAGTATTTCTATCATTTTTTCAAACTGACTAACATTGTATTTTATCTCTTTTAATGATTGTATCACTTCATTTTCTGCAAGTAAAATTTCTTCATTATCATAATTATTTTCAATACATAAAGATCTTTTTAAATTATATTCTATCCAAGCAAGTCCACCATAAATATCAGCATAGATAAGAGTATCAATGTTTTTATCAATGTTTCCTTTGTAATTTTGCTTGTAACTTTCTATTACTTTTTTAAATTTGTTATAGTCAATTTTTTCTACATCTCCACCTGACCAATACCAAGCTACCTGTATTAGTTCTATAGTAGGATTGATATATCCACTTGCTTCCCAATCTATTATAAATGCCTTTTCATCTTGCCACATTACATTTTTTCTATCTAAATCAGTATGACTTATTACTAAATTCTTTTTAGCATATTCAAGAACCTTTACTGAATTTTTATTTAATTCATATAGTAATTCAATATTACCTTTTAATTCATTAGTATATGGCTTTTTTTGTTCTTCTGCAAATGGTATATATTTATTCCAATCAAAATATTTTGGTTCTATATTTTTTCTTTCATCATCTTCTATTTTTGAAAAATCTATATTATGTATTTCAGCTAATATTTTGCCAATAATTTCACAGTGCTTTTCTGTTATTTCTTCTGCCTTTAATATTCTACCTTCTAGCCACTCAAACACCATAAAATAACTATCATCTATCTTTAGTATAATATCATTATTTACTTTTAAAGCTCCAATAGCTGATATTCCATTTTCTTTTACTATTTCTGCTACTTTTTCAGAAAAAACAAAATTTGAATATGCTTTTTCTCTTTTCATTACTCCAGCATTTAATTCTTTAACTGCATATATCCCCTTGTCTGTTTCAACTTTATACATTCTATGAGATAATCCACCTGTTACTTTATCTATATTATTTATTTTGTTACCTAAATTGTTCTCAAGTATAAGTCTTTCTATTTTTGAAATCATAGCTACTTTTCCTTTCATTTTGATGTAAATGACTTTTTTTAATTATATCAAAAAAAGCTCTCTAATAATAGAGAGCTATAAAAATTTCTTTTTTCATTTCATACATTTAAAAAACAGATTATTTTACCTGTTTAAAATTTGTGTGATTACATCGCTACTGTTATTTGTTTTTAACTCTATATTTTGCATGACTCCTCACACTACTTTCTTTTTATTTTTAGTTAATATTTTTTATTTAACGTAATTATTTATGATCGTCAAATCCCTCCATTTTTAATATCAGACATAACATTTTTTCATTTATCTATCTAATAATTCTTTACTTAGCAATCTTATTGTTCCAATTTGTCTTTCAAACATTTTATCCCAAATATTCAAACATTCATTAGCTATATCTTTCATTTTTTTATCGTCTTTTCCTTTTGTTTCATCATATAATTCTACTATTAATTTTGAAAGTTCGTCACCATTAAAAGCTATATTTGCCTTATCATATTCATCGTTGACAAAAGTTTTTGACACTTCTAAAACTATCTCTGAAAAATCTATAATTGATACTGCATTTTCTTCTAAATATATAACTAAAGCATGTATAGATTTTCTTCCCGAGCTGCTCTTTATTATTTCCACAAGAAAATCTTTATCTCTTTCTAATTCTATTTCCTTTTCATAAAAAATTTTGCTTATAAATCTTTCCAAATCACAATTATTGTTGTTTAATTCTATACTTAAATCTTTACACTTATCATTATATTCTGTATTAAAATATATTTCTAATATTCTTATGATTTGTTCTTGTTGAGTTTTATCCATATTTTTTACATCATTTACTATATCAATAAATTCATTATTAACAATATACATTTCAGCAACAGCTAAAGCTCCTATCTCTTTTAATTCTTTGTTTTCAGAATAATATGTGTTTTTGATTATTTCTAATACCTTTTCTTTATTACTTTTATACATGTCAAATAATAAGCTTCTAGATTCCCAAAAGCTTAAAAATCTTTCATCTTGCTCAAATAAATTAATAATAATTGGACTAGCCCATTTTTTATCTATATAATATGCTGTATACAAGCAAATCAAACTTGCAAATTTAACTACAGGATTTTGATCATTTGTCATTTTTATTATAGTCTCTTTAAAATCAACTAGTAGTTCATTTTTATTATATAACAAATGAGAAATTGTCCTTGCAGCAGCACCTCTTGTACAATTTAGCGAATTACTTTTTAATATTTCTATAGTTTTTATTTCATCATCTTCTTCATCTGTTCCATTAGACTTTCCTAATTCGGGATCACGATGATTTATTGCAATATTCTTAATCATATCTATTGTATATTTAGACCAATTAGTATCCTTCTTTTTTTCAATAATCCAGCAAAAAGAATTTGCTCTATATGAGATGTTATCACACGGAAATTCTTTAAATAATTTTTCAATTTTCTCATTTGGAACTTCATCTACCTTTTCCCCCATATGAAGCCCATCATAAAGTGCATCAATATAATCATCTATTATAATTTCCTTATTATTCAATACTAAATCTATCATTCGATTAGGTTCATTGGAAGTAGCACCACTAAAACTAACTGAAAATTCTCTTAAACTACTTTCTATAAATCCCCCATCTACTTCTTTCCAGTTATAACCTCCTTTTTTCTTTATTTTTGAATTTGATAATATTTTTAGCCATTGTTTATCACTTATTTTTTTACCTGAAATAGGTGACCAAACGGAGCCGCTATGTCCATCAGAATAATGAAAATAATTACTTCCATTATTAAATCTTCTGTTTAATACCATCATTAATTCTTTTGTTTTTTTATTCATTCTGTCTTTACATAAATATGGTAATAATTCTACTTGTAGATTTCCCCACCAGTCCCATGGCATTTTTCTACATGTATAGTTTAATTTATATTCTCTAACATCTTTATATAACTCTATGCTATTCTCTTGAATGAAATAGTATATTATATTTTCTAATTTTTTAAAATTTTCTATACCACATGTTTTAGAATGCTTCATTAGAACTTTTTTTGTATAGAGGAGCTTATCATTATTTCCACTAGTCTGTTCAAAGATATTTTTTTTAAAATTATCACAGAGATACTCAATAATTTTATCGCTATATTGTTCTGGTAAATATTCAAATCCCTCTAATATGAATTCATTAAATAATGGATATCCTTTTCCCATATACTTTTCATAAATATTCCAAAATTTCTCAGGTTGATTTTTTATCAAATTTTTGTTGGCTTTTTTTATAATATTAACGGCTGCTCTTTCAATACCTATATTATATTTATATCTACCAGTCCATTTTCCAAAACATTCATCCGTTTCAATAGGTATATATGGCAACAACATGTTTATTATTTCTTCATCATTTTTAATTATAATATCAGATTCTTCATCAACTAATTCTTCTTCATATCTATACAGTCTTTTATTTTTATTACTTATATTATATTCTATCCAAAATTTAATTAATCGAATTGCTCTCATTTCATTTGTTTTAAATAATGATTTAAAATCAATATAATCCTCACTTAACTCAGGATATTTTTCATATATTTTCATACGTAATTCAAATATTTCATCTATCTCAGAACTAACATCAAAACTAAAACATCTATATATTTTTTTATCAATTTCTTCATTTTTAAATAAGTTCTTCTCTATAAATTCAGAAATTTCGCCATCATATTGATTTTGTATACTTTGCAAAATAGAAATGCATAATTCTATTTTACTATCATCTTCCACCCATTTATCTAAAATACCATTTTTTAATAAGATTTTTACGTATAAAACATTATATTGAATAACATTATCAATAATATGCTTACCATATATGCCATCATTAAGAAACTCTAATATAAAATCTTCTATTTCACTATCTATGTTTTCTATCTGACCAAGAACTTCAATAAAAACATATTTAATATAAAATCTAACCTTATCAGATAATAGCAACTCTTTACCTATCTTTATAAAATCTTTTATATTTATTTCATATAAATCTTCTAAAAACATTTGTATTTGGTATCTTCTTGATGGTGTTTGTTGTTCAATATTTCCTATAATTTCTTCTATTGTCTTCTTTTCTTGATACATATTAATCATTTCAATTTCAATAAAATAATCATATATTCTTTGATGTGTGAATGATACATTTTGATTTTCAATGAATATAAAGCCATTTGAAGAAAGATATTTTAAAGCATTTTCATCAACATTTAATATTTTTCTCATTATATTTATTCTTGACAAATTAAACATTTTTTTTATAATTTCATTTTTACAATTTTCTATTAAAACGCTATCTATTTTAAGATTAATTGATTTATCTAATAATTGTTGCCACCATTCTTCTATTAATTTATTAGTAGTAAAGCAATTGTCATATATCTTACTTTTATCTAAATGACACCATATATATAAATTGCTTGGAATTTGTAGTAATTCATTCAATTTTTTACTATTTTTCTCATATTGTTCTCCCACTACGTTTTTCACTACGTTTTCAGAAAATTTTTCAACTTCAATTTTATTCCACTTACTCTTTTCATCATTAATAATAGATTTTATATTATTATCATATTTTAAATCATATGATCTACATACTAGTATAATTGAAATCTTGTTTTCTCTCTTTTCATTTATTCTTTTAACTTCTTCTATTAATTGTTTGCAAGCAGATGCTGCATCATATGAATTCGCTTGAGTCCATCTTAAAGCATCTAACTGATCTAATATTATAACAGCCTTTCGTTCCTTTGAAATGCTATCCAAGCAATAGCTTATAGAATCTGGTAACCCTAACTTTTTCCCCCATTCTTTTGTATTGTTCTCTGGTATTCTCTTATCAAGCTTTATAGCAATATATGGTATTTCATTTTTCTTACAATTATTTGCCATAAGCTGAACAATTCCGCTTTTTCCATAACCTGCTTTACCACTAATAATTACAGATTCACCCTTATTGATTATTTCTTCGCACTTTTCATATTCATCTCTAGATATCATTTCATCATTAATAGGTCTAAAAAAAGAATTAAATTCTTCATTTAATGTTTGTATACGTGGTAAAATAGTTTGATTATATGCTAAATTACTTAATTTTATTTCTTTTTCATCAAGATAATTTTTTATTGTGATAAAATCAATTGCCTTTCCCCATACATCTTCATTTATAGTATAGTCTAAAAATACATTGTATACTTTTTCCTCATTATCAATGAATAAATATTTTATATCTTTTAAAATCAAATTTTTTAAGCTTGAATCTGGAATTTGATGATATGATGTTCTTTTTAAATAATCTAAAGATTTTATTAAATCAACCTCTTTTTCTATATCTAGCTTCATTTCTTTACAGTATTTAAAATAAAAATCTTGCATTTCTTTATTAGCTTTTAAAACCTGATTTTCATAAAAATCCTTTGCTATTCCTGTTGATGTATTTGCTAAATTAATGAGATCCTCAAG